>Ga0335076_10003450_pt1 | contig 15902 bp, 9 predicted proteins | sample Lox_Sample_25_FD_206717 | JGI IMG/M metagenome (GOLD analysis project Ga0335076, IMG submission 206717) | Soil microbial communities from Loxahatchee National Wildlife Refuge, Florida, United States - Lox_Sample_2.5 | ecosystem: Environmental > Terrestrial > Soil > Wetlands | place: USA: Florida...
CCGCCAGAAAACCCTGCTCGACACTCTTCTCCCCACTATCGCTTCCAACGCCCAGATCCTAGCCTCCAAGCTGGCGCTCGCCGCCAGCGAAAAACAGTTCCGCTCCATCTTCGAAAACGCTCAGATCGGCATCAACTTTTTCAGCATCGATGGAAAGCAGCACTTTTCGAACCGTGCTCTTAGCAACATGCTGGGCTATTCCTCCGACGAACTCAGTCATCTCGAGCAGTGGGATTCCATTACTCATCCCGACGAACGCGACACCAACGGCGCTCAGTTCGCCGAATTGCTCGAAGGTAAGCGCGACAACTTGGAATACGAACAGCGCCTCATTCACAAAGACGGCCACATCGTCATTGCCGACGGTCGCTTCTCTCTGATTCGCGATGCTGCTGGCCGCCCTAGGTTCGTGGTCTATCTCGCCGAAGACATCACCGCCCGCAAGCAGGCTGAGACCGAACTCCTTGCCGCCAAGGAAGTCGCCGAAGCCGCCACCCGCATCAAGTCCGAATTCCTCGCCAACATGTCTCACGAGATTCGCACTCCCATGAACGCCATCATCGGCATGTCCCATCTCGCCCTCAAAACCGATCTCAATCCTCGCCAGAAGGGCTACCTCCGCAAGATTCAGCAGTCCGGCCAGCATCTCCTCGGCATCATCAACGACATTCTCGACTTCTCCAAAATCGAAGCCGGTAAACTCACCGTCGAAAATATCGACTTCGATCTCGACAAGGTCCTCGAAAACGTCACCAACCTCATCTCCGAAAAAGCCACCGCCAAGGGCCTCGAGCTCATCTTCGATATCGACTCCGCCGTCTCCACTCACCCGAAGGGCGATCCCCTGCGCCTCGGACAGATCCTCATCAACTTTTGTAACAACGCCGTCAAGTTCACGGAGCAGGGCGAAATCGTCGTCAAGGCCAGGGTCCAGGAAGAAGATGACCGCGGCCAGCTCGTCTACTTCGCCGTTTCCGACACCGGCATCGGTCTCACCGAAGAACAAATGGGCCGCCTCTTCCAGGCCTTCGAACAGGCCGACACCTCCACCACTCGCCAGCACGGCGGCACCGGACTCGGTCTCGCCATCTCCAAAAAACTCGCTCAGCTCATGGGCGGCGAAGTCGGCGTCACCAGCGATCTGGGCAAAGGTTCCACCTTCTGGTTCACCGCCTACCTCGGAAAGAGTGACGGCGTCGCCAGGCGCGCCTCTCGCCCCGAGCTCCGCGGCCGCCGGATTCTGGTCATCGACGACAACGCCCAGGCCCGCGAAGTGCTCTCCTCCATGCTCCTCAGCATGACCTTCCTCGTCGACGAAGCTCCCTCCGGCCAGGAAGGCATTGAACTCGTTCGCCAGGCCGCTTCAAGCAACCTGCACTACGATGTCGTCTTCGTCGACTGGCAGATGCCCGGCATCGACGGCATCGAAACCGGCCGCCAGATTCGCGCCCTCCATCTCACTCCCCCTCCGCACCTGGTCATGGTTACCGCTTACGGCCGCGAAGAAGTCTTACGCAAAGCCGAACAGAACTCCTTCGAAAACGTCCTCATCAAGCCCGTCACTCCCTCCATGCTTTTCGATTCCGTCGTCGACGTCCTGGGCGGCGATCATGAACCCTCCACCCCATCCCAGCCCTCCGGCGGCGATCAGCTCGATCTCACTCCCCTCCGCGGTGCTCGCATCCTTCTCGTTGAAGACAACGAACTCAACCGTGAAGTCGCTCTCGGCCTTCTCGAAGACGCGCACCTCCACATCGACATCGCCGAGCACGGCGCCGCCGCCGTCCAGCAAGTCTCCAAAAACGATTACGCCGCCGTCTTCATGGATATGCAGATGCCCGTCATGGACGGCATCGCCGCCACCAAGGCCATTCGCTCCCACCCGCGCTTCGCCAATCTCCCCATCATCGCCATGACCGCCAATGCCATGGACCGCGACCGCGAACAGTGCCTCGCCGCCGGTATGAACGACCACCTCGCCAAACCCATCGACCCCGACAAGCTCTTCGCCACTCTTCTCCGCTGGGTCCCCCCGCGCTCCGCCGCCGCTTCGGCCACTTTCTCGAGCCCTATCGTGAATCCGTCATCCCGAGCGGAGTCTGTGGAGCGCGGGATCTCTCTTCCTCCTGCAACCGTCTCCGAACCCACCGGCGACCTCTCCATCCCCGGCATCGATACCGCCACCGCCCTGAAACGCACCGGCGGAAATCGCAAACGCTACGAGTCGCTCCTCCAGCGCTTCGCCGGCTCGCAAGCCGCCGCTGTCTCCGACATTCGCAACGCCCTCGCCCTCAACGATTCCCCCACCGCGCAGCGCTTCGCCCACTCTCTCAAAGGTGCCGCCGCTAACCTCGGTGCAAACTCTCTCGCCGAAGCCGCTGCCAAGGCCGAAGCCGCCATCGATTCGAATTTCGACATCGATCCCGCTCTCGCCTCTCTCTCCGCCATTCTCGGTCTCACTGTTGCCGCTATCCACGCCGCTCTTCCCGCTGAACCCGCCCCCTCCTCCACTCCCGCCAACGGCGACCCGCAAACCGTCGTCGCCCCTCTCTCCCGCCTCAAAAAACTTCTCGCCGCCGACGACGGCGACGCCTCCGACGTCCTCCTCGAACTTCGCCCCACACTCGCCGGTGTCCTCACCCCCGCCGAACTCGACTCCCTTTCTGCCCACATCGGCAATTTTGCCTACTCTGATGCGCTACAATCTCTGAACAACATTGCTTCGCGTCTTTCCCTTAATCTGGAGTGATCGAATGTCGGCCACACCCTCTCCTCAACAAACACCCGGTACTCAAAAGCTCGTTCTCATCGTCGACGATACGCCCACCAACATTGGCGTCATCTCTGGCGCTCTCAAGGATTCTTTCCGCACCAAAATCGCTACCAATGGCGAAAAGGCTCTCGCCCTCGCCAGCGCCGAAGAGAAGCCCGACCTCATTCTCCTCGACATCATGATGCCCGGCATGGACGGCTACCAAGTCTGCACCCGCCTCAAAGCCGATCCTGCCACCGCCGAAATTCCCGTCATCTTCCTCACCGGCCAGACCGGCTCCGAAGACGAAACCCGAGGCTTCGAAGTTGGTGCCGTCGATTACGTCCACAAACCTTTTTCTCCCGCCGTCGTCAAAGCTCGTGTCCGCAGCCACATCATGCTTCGTGAATCGCGCGCCCAACTTGCTGCCCAACTCCATGCTCTCAATGAAGAACTCGAGATGGCTCGCCAGATTCAGCTCTCCATCCTTCCTCACACCATTCCTCAACTCCCGGGCCTCGAAATTGCCGCCCGCTACTCTCCTATGACCTCTGTCGCCGGCGATTTCTACGACTTCATCCACATCGACGATAGGCACATCGGCATCCTCATCGCCGACGTCTCCGGCCACGGCCTCCCTTCCGCCCTCATCGCTTCCATGATTCAGGTCGCTTTCGCCGGCCAGGCTCGCCACGCCTCCGAGCCCGCCAAAGTCCTTACCGGACTCAACCGCGCTCTCTCCGGCAAGTTCACGCAAAACTTCGTCACCGCCGCTTACGTCTACCTCGATCTCGAAAGCGCTTTTCTCCGCTACGCCGGTGCGGGACACCCTCCCGTCCTCCGCTTCCGCAACTCCGAAAGCAAAACCGCCAAGCTTCTTGAAAATGGAATCGTTCTAGGAATGATCGACGAAGCCGAATACGTCGCCCTCGAACTCCCTCTCGAGCCCGGCGATCGTCACGTCCTCTATACCGACGGCTTTCCGGAAGCCGCCAACGCCAGCGACGAACAATACGGCTTCGACCGCATCATGCGTTACATCGAAGCCCACCATTCCCTCCCCGCCAATCAGTTCGCCGACGACTTCGTCGCTGAAATCGCCGCCTGGTCCAACCAATCCGTCGTCGGCCAGCAAGACGACATCACCCTCCTGGTCTTCGACTTCCACCGCTAACGCCCCCCCCACGCATCGGCTCGCCGTGTCGCCACCGTAGCGCCGCGCCGCAACGCCCCCGAGTGGGGGCACGATACATCGCGCCCTCCACGCCTGCCCCATCGTCCGCAACTCGCCCAGCCCCTCTCTTTAGCCCTTCATCCCGTTCCTACTTCGCTACCTCCCCTAAACCCGCTATAATGCCCCTCCATGACCCGCTCCATTTGGGATTTCCTTCTTCTTCGTAAGCGACAATCCCACCTCGCCACAAACCTCCTTAACATCCCAAAACCCGGGATCTCCCACTCAGAGCCTTGGCAAGCTTCCGACATCCATCAACCACCGATGTCTTCTCAACCCACCCACGTCAACAGGGCACTGTTCACTTTCGTCGACTTGAAAGACCCCTTTGTCCAGGGCGAAGTGGCCGACGAAGTGCTTCCCGGCCCAGTCTTATCCATATTGTCGGCCAAGCCCTTCGACGAACTCTTTCTCTTCCACACTCCGCATACGCTGTCCCAAACTGAGGCGACTAGGATTGCCGTAGCCGACAGGTTTCCCTCTTGCCGGGTGACGATTCAACAGCTCCCTGCCGCAAATCCGAAAGACTATTCGGTGCTCATGGGCTCGCTCAGTCGCTTCCTTCGCGATCGCTATTCTTCTCTCAGTTGCAACGACAACTTCGTCTGCGTGTCCAGCGGTACCGCCGAAATGCGTGCCTCGTGGTTTCTTCTTAACGCCCTTGGCATCTTGCCTGCCACCCTGCTCCAGGTCGGTTCGCCAGCGTATCCCCTCTTCGGTCCTGCGAACGTGAAAGAAGTTCCACTCGACTCCAAGAGTTGGCAAACCCTCCGCCATCTCGCGATGCCTTGGACCTATTTCCTGAACACTGCTCACGACTCGCTCTCCCGCAGCCTGTCAACTGCTTCTCTGCCGCCTGACCAAAGAAAGATCCGCCTTGGGCTCCCTCGGAGTAAGACTCCTGCTTCCGCGACTCCGAAAGATCAACTTCCTCCCCAACCGGCCGAGGAACTTAGCCAGGAAAGCCGCCCTCCTGATCTGGGCACTGTTTTTGACATCGATTCGGAGAACTCTCCAGCGAACTCACCCCATTCCGCTCGCGTACTGAACGAACCCGTCGTTTGCCAGGATGTTCCTCGTCCGCCCCTCGACGACGCCCTCCTCGAACTCAACCTCCACGTCGGCTCCGCCCATCTCCGCTATGCCGCCGAACAAGCCGCCATCGCCGCCGAATCCTCTCTCCCTATCCTCCTCACCGGAGAAACCGGCACCGGTAAAGAACGCTTCGCTCATCTCATCCATCGCCTCAGCCCTCGCGCCTCCAAGTACATCGTCCCCGTCAACTGCGCCGCCATTCCCGAATCGCTCGCCGAAACCTACCTGTTCGGTCATACCAAGGGCGCTTTCTCCGGAGCTACCGCCGACAAACCCGGCCTCTTCGAAAACGCTGATGGCAGCACCCTCTTCCTCGACGAAATCGCCGAACTTTCTCTCGACATCCAGGCCAAGCTCCTTCGCGTCATTCAAGACGGCGTCATCCAGCGCATCGGCAGCCCTCGTTCCCGCCAGGTCGACGTCCGCATCGTTGCTGCCACCAATCGCGACCTCAAAAAGGAAGTGCAAGATAAACGTTTCCGCGAAGACCTCTACTTCCGCCTCGAAGTCGTTCAGATCCGTCTCCCGGCTCTTCGTGATCGCCGCGCGGAGATTCCTCAACTCGCCCTCAGCCTCCTCAAGCAAATCAACCAGCGCCGCCAGCGCCCCCGTCAGCTCTCCAAAGACGCTCTTCGGGCCCTCGAGGACTACCCCTGGCCCGGCAATGTCCGCCAGCTCTCCAACGTGCTGGAACGCTCCGTCCTCTATTCCCGCTCCGACGTTCTTGAGCCAGCTGCTCTCCTTTTCCAAGACGGCTCTAACCATCATCAGCCCTTGGCTTTTCTGCCGGAACCCGCTCCTGGCTTTTCCATCGAAGATTTCCTTGCCGATGCCCGCAAACACCTCTTCCTTCTCGCCCTGAAAAGGTGCAACAACAATCAGGTTGAAGCCGCTGCCCTCCTCGGTGTCTCCAAACAAGCCGTCAGCAAGTTCGTCGCCAGCCTGGACGACAACCGCGATTGACACCTCGTCAACTCAAGTTGTCATTCGCTCACGCCCACTCTCTTTAACCTCTTGATTCTTCGTTCCACCGTTTTGGCAACGCACTTGCCTTCCCCATCACCGTGTCTATCTCAACTGGAGCCGCACCCATGATCTCCGTCCGTGAAGAACTCTCCCGCCTCCAAATCGCTCCTCCACAACAATTTCGCAATCTCACACTCTTTCCCCTCCTTCTGCCCGGCCCTCCTTTCCCTCCCCAGGATTACATCCTCCTCGAAGACGGCATCGCCCAACGCCTCGTTCGCGTAACCGAAATCCATGCCGCCGGCTCCGTCCCCGAACTCGCGATAACCAATGACGCCTCTCTCCCCGTCCTTCTGATCGATGGAGAGGAACTCCTCGGCTCCAAACAGAATCGCGTCCTGAATCTCTCCATTCTCGTGCCCGCCAAACACAAGTGCGTCATACCAGTCTCCTGCGTCGAGGCTGGCCGCTGGCGTGTCACCTCCGACGAATTCCAGACCGCCGACCACTTTCTCTACGCCGGTGCTCGTAGCCAGCGCGTTTCGCAAGTGACTCGAGCGATGCGCACCAACGGTTCGCGCCTCTCCAATCAGGAAGCCATCTGGGATGAGCTCGCCGCGAAAGCCGCCCGTCTCGACACCAAGTCCGACTCGCGCGCTGTCGCCGCCATCTACTCCCGCCATGCCAGTTCCCTCGAAGAGTTCGCTCGCGCCTTTCACTGCCACGATCGCCAGGCCGGCGCGGCCTTTGCTATTTCCGGTTCCATCGCCGGCCTCGATCTATTCGATCATCCCGACACCGCGCAGCGTTTCTTCCCCAAGCTTCTACGCAGCTTTGCTCTCGATGCGCTCGACACTCCGGCCAATGACACGGCCGTGTGCGTCGACGCTCTGCCCGCATTTCTGTCCGCATTGGCCGACTCCCCACGCTTCTCGGAAGACGCCATCGGTCTCGGCAAGGACCTTCGCTTCACTTCTCCAGCTCTTTCCGGCGCCGCTCTTCATGCCAACGGCCGCTATCTGCACATCTGTGCTTTCGCACATTGCTCCGCCAAGTCCGGTCACGACACTTCCTTCCAGACGCGCCTTACCCGGCCCAGTCAGCGACGTTTCTTTCGCCGTTTCTTTTCTTAGGGGGGAATCCTGTTTTATGACGGTGAACTCATCTCTCGCTCACGCTCCCCGCCGCCACCCGGCTCTTCAGCCCTCCAGGCCCACTCATCGGCCCGCGCACGAAGCGGGCGCAATGCTCCTGTATCATGCGGCTTCCCGCGCCGATCGTCTCGATTCTTGGAAGGAAATCGCCGTTTTTTTCCATCGCACGGTCAGAACTGTTCAGCGCTGGGAAGCTCACGAAGCCCTGCCCGTCCATCGCCACATTCATTCCAGGGGCCAATCGGTCTACGCCTTTAAAGAGCAACTGCTCGTTTGGCAAGCTTCGCGCTCCACCCGCGTGACTCCTCAGCAGGGGGCAACTCCCGCTCTCCGCGCCTTCTACCAAATCTGCTTCCTCTGTTGCGACTAGCTCGCGACACCCCTCTACTCACCCGCCCGCAACACCACCACCAGCGGCGCCAGCGCCTCCGGCCTCACATACCGGTTCACAATAAATCTCTTTCCATCTTTCGCCACATCGTACGTAAACAAATCCGTCGACGAAATCCCCGCCCGCGCCTGAAACGCAAACAACTTCACCGGTTCGCCAACGCTGAATGTCTCCCCGGCATTCACTTCCACCGCCGTCACCTGACGGTGCTGCCCCAAATAAAACAACTCTTTCCCATCCCCCCTCCATCGCGGCTCCGTGCCCCCTCCCCGCGACACTTGCCACTTCCCCACCGCTCCCGGATACTTCGTCACGTAAATCTCCCAATCCCCCGACTCATTCGACGCGTACGCTACCCACTTCCCGTCTGGGGAAAACTGCCCGTTGCTGTAAGTGGCATCTCCCTTGATGAATGGCTTTGGCCCCGTCCCGTCCGCCGCCACCAGTTGCAACGATGTCGTATTCTTTCCTTTTTGCGCCGTGCACAATATTTCCCGATCGTCCGCGCTCCACGAATTCGTGATGTTTTCCTCGCCGGCCCCGCCCTCGGATGTGTACACCGTCTTCGCTGCCTCGGTTCCCCTAACGTTCTTCACTTCTACCATCGTGGACACCCTCACCGACCGGTACGCCAGCCTTTGCCCGTCTCGCGACCACGCCGGCGTCACCTCTTCCGCTGGATCAAATGTGAACCGCGACGCCGTCCCTTTATTCACATCCTGAATCCAGATGTCCACATTGTTCGCCTTCATATCGATCCGGTCCATCGCCACATGCCCATCGTCCGGCGACAGCGACGGGTTCGCCATGGCTCCCGGCTCTCCCAGTCGCGACAACTCCCGCCCGCTGCGGTCGTACCATGCCAGCACCGACGTCGTCGATCCGGCGCTCCCGTTATACACCACCGTTCCATTCTCCCCAACCGCGAACGCCGCATAATACGTCGACACCTGGTACCCCACTCCCTCCCCAATCACCTTCCTCTCGTTTCCCACCGTCCCCGACGACACATCCAACTTCGACCCCACCAACCCTCGCCCTTTCTCCCAATACACAATCTGTCCGTTCGCGTAGCCCGCGTTCGAATGCGACAACAAGATTCTCTTCCGCTCGTGTCCGCCGAGCGAACTCACATAAATCCCGCTGTTCGGATCGTCGTCCAGATTCGCAAAATCGCCGCCCCAGAACAGATAGCGTTCGCCATCCGGTAAGAACACCGGCCAGCGGTGCGAACTCTCTTTCTCCGTCATCATCTTTCCGGTTAAGTTCTCCGCGTGTGAGCCGTCCGGATCGATTCGCCAGATCGCCGACCCCGTCTGCGGCGCGAACAGAATCACGTTCTTCCGCCCCCAACTCCCCCCTCGTCCGTTCGGTGCCAGCGTCAGCACCTGCGGCGCCCCGCCCGCAATCGCCACTTTCTTCAACTTCCCGTCCGCATAAAATCCCACATACTGGTTGTCCGGCGACCAGAACGGATAACTCGCTCCTTCCGTCCCGGCCAGCGTCGTCACCGTCCGCGTACCCAACTTCTGAACATTGATTACGCTCTCGCCCGTCTTTTCATCCGGCGTCGCGTACGCCAGCATCGTCCCATCCGCGGATAGCGCCAGGTGATTCGCCTCACCTGTCAGCGGTATCGCGAATTCCTGCTGCCCCGCGTGCTCCTTCGGCGTTTTCCACGAAAAATAAAATCCCTGGGCTACCAGCAAGCCCGCTATCCCCACTAAGGCCCACATCCACGTCCGCCGCGGCCTCTCTTCCACGTTTGTCAGCGCCGCCGTCGCCCCCGTCCCCGAGAGCGCCGTCAGCGCAAATCCCAAGTCCCTCGCCGACTGGAAGCGGTCCGCCGCATTCTTCTCCAAACAATGCCGCAAAATCCGTTCCAGCCCCGGCGCCACCTTGTTTTTCTCCAGGTCAATCTCCGCTGGCTCCTCCTTCAGAATCGCGTTCATCGTCTCCACAGACGATTCGCCTTCGAACGCTTTCTTCCCCGTCGCCATTTCATACAAAATCGCCCCAAAACTGAAAATGTCCGACCGCGAATCTGCCGCTTGCCCCCGCACTTGCTCCGGTGACATGTACCCCACCGTCCCCATCACCGTTCCCGGCGCCGTCGCCGCCAGATCCATCGTTACCGCCGACCCCGACAGCTCCGCATCCAGCGCATACTTCGCCAAGCCGAAATCCAGAATCTTTACCTGTTCGTCATTCGTCACGAAAATGTTTTCCGGCTTCAGGTCCCGGTGCACGATCCCCTTCTCGTGCGCCGCGGCCAGTCCATTTGCGATTTTGGTGCTGTATTCGATCAGCTTGCGCTGCGGCAACGCCCCCTCGCCCAGGCGTTCGCGCAAGGTCTTCCCCTCCAGCAACTCCGACACCAGGTACTGCAGCCCGTTCTCGCTCCCCACGTCAAAAATTCCCAGCAGGTTCGGATGATTCAGCGCCCCCAGCACCCGCGCTTCCTGCTCAAACCGTTGCAGCCGGTCCCCATCCTTCGCCAGCTTGTGGGGCAATACCTTGATCGCCACGTCCCGCCCCAGCCGCGTATCCTTCGCCCGGTACACCTCCCCCATCCCGCCCGCGCCTATCGTCCCCACCACCTCGTACGGCCCCAGCTTCGTCCCCGCCGCTAACCCCATGCGTTCCCCACTTTACCTTTCACCTCACACTTTTCACTTGTAACCATTTTTCCTTTACCGCTTCACTTTTCCACTGTTTTACTGTTTCTCTCTCTTCATCGGTGCCCGCGATTATACCTTCAACCTCTTGTAACCATAAATCGCGCTCCGCCTTCGCGGGCTCCGCGAGCCACCCGGCCGGGCCTTCCCTCCCGCTGTGACCGACACGGTACTACCTTCTACGAAAAACGCCTCTCCAACCTTATTGCCCTTCTTCGTCCCCGTCGCTATTCTTCCCCCCAGATCGTGCAAATTCCACCTTAATTCCACATCTCGGGGAAGGAATCCATGTGCGCAAAAGCAGCCGCCCTGCTCGTCGCCGTTTTCCTGCTGTCCGTTGCCTCGCTCGCTCTCTTCGCTCAGGATTCTCCCGTTCACATCGGTGTTCTCCTCGACGACATCAAGCTCGAACGCTGGCAGCGCGATTCCAAGCTGCTCCAGCTGCATGCTCGCGAACGCGGCGCCAGGATCATTGTCAAGGACGCCGAAGGCAGCGACTCTCTCCAACTTCAACAAGCCACCCAGTTGCTCGATTCCGGCGTTAACGTTCTGATCGTCGTTCCGCACGACGCGGAAAAAGCCGCCGCCATCGTCCAGGCTGCCGCTCGCAAACATGTCCCCGTCATCAGTTACGACCGCCTGATCAAAAACAGCGCCGTGTCTCTCTACATCTCTTTCGACAATCTTCAGGTTGGCAAGTTGCAAGCCTCCGCTCTTCTGTCCGCTTCCCCCAATGGCAATTTCTTCCTTCTCGAAGGCGCCACCTCCGACAACAACGCCCACCAGATCGAGAAGGGCCACCGGCTCGTCCTCAAACCCGCCGAGGATTCCGGACATCTCACCATCATCGACGAAGCTTGGTGCCCTCAATGGAACCAGAAGGATGCTTACGACGCCACCGTCACGGCTCTCCAGAAATCCGATGGCAAGCTCGCCGCCATTGTCGCTGCCAACGACGATACCGCGGCTGGCGCCGTCCAGGCCCTCGCAGAGCGTAAACTCGCCGGCAAGGTTCCCGTCTCCGGTCAGGATGCCGATCTCGCCGCTATCGTTCGCATCATCCGCGGCACTCAAACGATGACGGTCTACAAACCGCTCAGTCCGCTCTCCAAGCGCGCCATCGACGCTGCCATCACTCTCTCCCGCGGCGGCAAACCTGAAGCCACCGAAAGCTTTCAGAACGGTTCACTCACTGTTCCGGAGATTCTCCTGCAGCCCATTGCCGTCGATCAGCATAATCTCGGCGCTACCGTCATCAGCGACGGCTTCCACTCCGCCGATGAAATCAAGAAAGCCCTCGCCCCCGGCGAGTGGGAGAAGTTCACCGCCTCCCGCCGCCACTAGCTCGTACCATCGCCTTTAGCCTACGCTGACGCGGCCGGCAAGGGAGGCGGTCCGCCCACGCCAATAGAACCGCTGAATCAATCTTCCGCCGCAAAAAAATAATCGTCCTCCCGCTCGCCCGCGAAGCTATCGCCGCAAGCACACTCCCGGGAGCGCCAGTCGCTGGCTGGCCAGCAAAAAAGTTTCTCCCCACCGCGCGCAGCGTGGGGTCTCTCTTCGATCCTTGCGTTTTTCCCTTAATATCCGCTCACTCACTTGCATTTTCCCCACTCTCGCCCGATGATGTCCCCACCCATCGTGACCTCCTCCCGCCTCGCTTATTCTTCTCCCATCCCCACCCGCCTCTTCATCGCCCTCGCCCTCCTTGCCTTTTCCGTCTTCATCAACTACATCGACCGCGGCAACCTCTCCATCGCCGCTCCTTTCCTCCAGCAGGAACTCAGCCTCTCCCCCTCCCGCCTCGGTCTGCTCCTCTCCGCCTTCTTTTGGACCTACTCCTGCTCCCAACTTCTCTCTGGCTGGCTCGTTGATCGTTTCAACGGCAACCTTGTCTTCGCCGCCGGCTTCGCTCTTTGGTCCGCCGCCACCGCCCTCACCGGCCTCGTTCATTCTTTCGCCGTTCTCTTCGCGCTCCGATTGCTTCTCGGCGTAGGCGAATCCGTCGCCTACCCCTCTTACGGCAAAATCCTCTCGCTCAATTTTTCCGAGACGCAACGTGGCTTCGCCAACGCCATGCTCGGCTCCGGACTTCTCCTCGGCCCCGGTTTTGGTTTTCTCCTGGGCGGCATGCTCATCGCTCGCCTTGGCTGGCGGCCCTTCTTCTTCGCTCTCGGCACAGCCAGCCTGCTCTGGCTTGTTCCGTGGTTCCTCTTCATGCCCAAGGCCGTTCCGCCTCTTCTCGCCGCAGCCTCTGATTCCGCCGCGCCCTCTCTCCTCGAATTTCTGCAACTCCGCTCCGCTTGGGGCACTTGTCTCGGTCTCTTCGCCAACAATTACGTCAGCTATTTCCTTATCACCTGGATGCCCTACTATCTCGTTCGCGAGCGCCACTTCTCGGTCGGCAACATGGCCAGACTCGCTGGCGGCGCCTATCTCCTCGGCGCGGCGGCTTCTCTCGCCTCTGGTCGGCTTTCGGATCGTTGGATTGCTTCGGGTGCCACTCTTACTCTGGTTCGCAAGACTTTCACTGGGGGCGGCACTGCGCTCTGTGGCATTTTCGTCGGCCTCGCCGCTCTCTCCAACCCCGTCTACTGTTCGGCCGCGCTGATCCTCGGCGTCATCTTCTTCGGTGTAGTCGCCTCCAACCTCTGGGCCATCACGCAGACTCTCGCTGGCCCCATCGCCACCGGCCGTTGGACGGGCTTCCAGAATTTCCTTGGCAATCTTGCCGGCATCGTCGCTCCCGCCCTCACTGGCTTTGTACTCCAGCGCACCGGCCACTTCTACTGGGCCTTCGTCATCGTCGCCGCCGTCGCCCTCGCCGGCACCGCTTCCTGGCTCTTCCTCGTCGGCCCCGTCGCCCCGGTCACCTGGCACCGCGCCGCGCATGGCCGTCTTACTTCCTCGGGCGTCTAGCTTTCACTTGCTCATTGCTGCCCGCTTCCCGCAGCAGCACCACGTCCGATTCCCTGTGCCCGCCTTACCTCTCTCCGACTCGCGCTATACTCTTCGCCGTTGCTATTCCGTACCACGGAGAATTCATGCCGCCTGTCCGCTGCCGCGCCTTTCGCTTCGCGCTTCTTCCCATCTTGCTCTTTATTCTTCTTCTCTCCGTTTCCATAGCGCAGGCGCCGCATCAAAAAACTCCTTACTGGGCCTACGTCCTCAATCCTCCTGCCGATCTCAGCGCCGCAACTCCCGCACCCGTCCTGCGCCACGTCCCCAACAGTTCCGCCTCCTTCACCTTCGCTCAAACTCAAGACTACTTCCAGGTCGCCGACTGGCACCCCGCCGCTCATCCTCCCATGCCCGCCATCGTCGCATTCGGCCGCAAGCCCGACGTCTACGCCTGCGCCTTCTGCCACCTTCCCAACGCCCAGGGTAAGCCTGAGAATTCCAGTCTCGCCGGACTCCCCGCCGCCTACATCCTTCAACAAATGGCCGACTTCAAATCCGGCATCCGCAAATCCTCCGAACCCAAACACGTCCCCGTCTCCACAATGATTGCCAAAGCCGCAGCCGGCGCCACTGCCGACGAGATCCAATCCGCTGCCAATTATTTCTCTTCCCTCAAGCCCCGCCCATGGATTCGCGTCATCGAGACCGCCACCGTCCCCAAAACTCACCCCGCACACTTTATGCTCGTTGCCATTCCTAATTCCGTCCCCGAACCCATTGGTCATCGCATCATTGAATTGGCGCAAAATCCTGAGCAGACCGAACTCCGCGACGATGCCTCCGGTTTTATCGCTTATGTCCCTCTAGGCAGCATGGCTAGAGGGAAGACGCTCGTCACTACCGGCTCCCGTGGCCTCACGCTCCCCTGCTATACCTGTCACGGCCCCGCTCTTCGCGGCCTCGCCAGCGTTCCTTCCATCGCCGGCCGCTCGCCCAGCTACATTGTTCGCCAGTTTCTCGACATGCAATCCGGCGCTCGCCATGGTGGCGCCAACCTGCTGATGCAACCGGTAGTCGCTCGCCTCACGCTCGACGACATCATCGCCATCTCCGCCTACCTCGCCTCCCTACACCCCTAGCCCAGCCCTATCACTCGCTCGCCCTACAACCTTTATCCTGTGCAGAATTTCCCGCCATAAACCACAAGTACGTCCTTCCGTGGGTGATCTCGACAGCCATACCCCGGACGGCTCTCGCGACTTCGTTGCGTTTCGCTGTGCTAAGTTACAACCGGCTGGACTATTCTCGTGCTCGCCGCGCCCGCGCATCTTCTTTGGTGCTCTCCGCCATTCCCATGCTGTTTCGCAAAAACGTCGCCAATTCTTCCCGGAACACTCTCCACGCCGGTTCCTCTTCCATCAGAATATGGTTCCCGCTTGCCAGCGGCACAAATCGCGCTCCTGGTATTTCCGCCGCCAGAATCCTTCCCTCGTCGAATGGCGCAATCCGGTCCCGGTCACAGTGAAACACAATCGTCGGCACGCGCACCTTTGCCAGCGAATCCCGCACGTTGATCGCGTCGCACGCCCTCATGAACTCCACCAGGTTTCCCGTCGATACCGACACGCCCTGCAAATCCTGAAACCATCTCTGCTCTTCATCTGTCGAGTGCTCCGGAATATACATGTCCGTCACCGAGCACAAAAACGTCGGATTCGTCTTCGCCCAGTTCAACTGCACCAGCGTCTCCAGCGCCACCCTTATCTCCACCGCTTCCGCCGATTCCCGGTGATACACTCCCCGTGCGTACGCCCCGCACAGCACCAGGTGACTCACTCGCTCCGGGTGCCGCGCCGCGTATTCAATCCCCACCGCTCCGCCCTGCGACTGGCCCAGCAGTATGAATTTCTCCAACCCCGCCGCATCCACCACCGTTTCCAAATCCCGCACCCACGCCTCAAACGACATGTCCCGCACATCCCACTCCGATAGCCCGTTCCCTCTCCCGTCGTATCTCACCAGGCTGTGTCCGTTGGTCAGGTCTCTCACCCAGTGCCGCCAGATCGGCCCGTCCCATTCGAATCCCAGATGATTGAAACACGTCGCCACCTTCACGATCGGAAATCCCGTCCCGATCGTCGCGTAGGCCAGCCGCACATTATCCGGTGTGACGCAGTACCTTACCTCCTGCCTCAGCGCCAGCGCCGGATCGACGCTCTCTTCTCTCCACGCCATCCCGCGTGCCTCTTCGTCGCCGCTTAGCGTTTTCACCGCCGCCACAAACCGGTACCCCACTCGCGGCACTGTCTCGATAAATGGTTCCCCGCTGGTCTGTTCCCCCAACGCTTTCCGCAGCGTGGAGATATTCCGGTCCACATTGTTCTCTTCCACTGCCGTTTCCGGCCACACCAGGCTCATCAACTCCGCTTTCGGCACCAGCTTCCCGTGCCGCTCCACCAGCGCCCTCAGCGTACTGAACGCCTTTCCCGTCAGCGGGATAGCACTCCCGCCTCGCACCAGTCGGTGCTCCGCCACTTCCAGGCGAAATTCGCCGAACTCGTACACCTTATTAGTGGAATTTCCCTGCGTCATTTCGGTAATGTTGCTAACCTCCCCCACGTCGGCCGATTTTCAAATTGTAGCCCACACCCGCCCGCACGGCACTGACCTTCGCCCCAACCTTCCACGCTGCGCCCGCACTGAGGCGATCGCCGGATAAAATCGCCGCTCG
>Ga0335076_10003451_pt1 | contig 15898 bp, 12 predicted proteins | sample Lox_Sample_25_FD_206717 | JGI IMG/M metagenome (GOLD analysis project Ga0335076, IMG submission 206717) | Soil microbial communities from Loxahatchee National Wildlife Refuge, Florida, United States - Lox_Sample_2.5 | ecosystem: Environmental > Terrestrial > Soil > Wetlands | place: USA...
GTGATCACCGAAGACCACTACGTGCCGGCGGTGTTCTACGGGCAGGGCGAACACATTCTGGCCCGCGACGAGATCGGCACACGGTATGCGATGGTGGCCATCCGCACCCTGGTCGATCCCAACGACGATGCCGATCTCGACGCGGTCCATGCGCTACAAGACGCCATCGCGGCTCGGCAGAACGCCACCGGCAGTTTCGACATTCCCGGGTGGGACCCGGTCAGCCAAAAGACGGTGCGGGACGCGCTTGTTCAGCTCTCGGCCACTTTGCCCGATTCCAAAGGAATGTTCGGCGCCGAGGAGAACACCGACCCGGTACGACACCTGATCGGCTCGGCGTCCGCGTGGGGTGGCAACCCGGAAAAAGACGCCATGTATCTGAGCGTCTATCCGGCCGACAGCGACGGCGCCACCGTGTATCGGCTCGTCGTGGATCAGGTGCCAGTCGATGGGTTCTGGTCAGTGACCGTCTACAACAAGGACGGTTACTTCACACCCAACCCGCAAAACGCCTATTCGCTGAACAACATCACCGCACAACGCGCGGCCGGCGGCAGGACCATCATTCAGTTCGGCGGCTGCGACACCGCGACGGCAAACTGTCTGCCCATCACGCCCGGATGGAATTACTTGGTCCGGCTGTACCGACCGCAAGGTGCGATCCTCAACGGCGAGTGGATTTTCCCTGTAGCTGAACCGATTTCGTGACTCGCCAGAGGCGCCAACGCCAGATGCACGGGCGAGGTGGTGACCGCGATCAGTCCGACGATTCGCGCGAGCTGAAACTGTCGACGAGTGTGACCAGAGTGTTCATGCGTCGTTCGTAGGCGCGGCGCGCCCGGCTGGGGCTGTCTATGAGCGCGCCGAGGTCCTTCAGACCGTCTGTCGCGGCGACGAGAACAGCAGCAAAATCGTCGGCGTCGATGGCTTCGGGTAAGTCACCCTCGGCCTGCGCCTGTCCGATGAGCCCCGCGACGAGGCCGACCCAGGTACGCATGTGGTCGCGGACCACATCGCTGACACCGGCAACGCGGGCCAGGTCACGAGTGAGCCGAGACACGCTGAAGGCGCTGGGGTCGCGGTGGACCTTTACCAGCGCCAAGGCGACCGCACGCAGCCGGTCGAACGCGCGAGGCTCGGCGCTTATTGCCTGGACAACGGAATCGATCCACTGTCGCTGTTTCTCCTCGATCACCGCCAGCGCGAGTTGTTCTTTCGATGAGAAGTGAAAGTAGAACGCTCCCTTGGTCAGTCCGCTGCGTTCGATCAGTTGTGCCATCGTGGTGTCGGCGTACCCGCGCTCGGCGAACACCTCGGCCGCCCTCTGCAGCAGGAACGCGCGGGTGGCGGCGCCCTTCGGGGTAACTGCAGACGATGGCACGGCATGATCGTATCAGCAACCGACCGTCCGGTATGGCTAGACATACCGCGCGGTCGGTTTTATTGTCAGCGTTGTGGACTCTTCAGAAAGGTGACAGCCATGGAGTACAAAGGCCAACGAGCGTTGGTGACGGGCGCTTCTTCGGGGATCGGAGCGGTGTTTGCACGGGAGCTGGCTCGGCGGGGCGCCGATCTGGTGCTCGTCGCCCGATCCGAGGGGAATCTCGCCGCTCTCGCGGATGAATTGAGCGCTTCGTATGGGGTGGCCGCCGACGTCGCGGTTGCCGATCTGGCCAAGCCTTCGGCGGCCACCGCGCTGGCCGAGTCGCTGCTTGCACGCGATCTGCAGATCGACATCCTCGTCAACAACGCCGGGTTCGGCCTATTCGCGCCGGTTTACGAGGCCGATCGCGCGGTGCTGGCCGATATGGTCCGTGTCAACGTGGCGGCGCTGGTGGACCTCACGCGGTTGTATTTGCCGGGCATGGTCGAGCGCGACCGCGGAGCAATCATCAACGTCGGTTCGACCGCGGGATTCCAGCCGGTCCCCTACATGGCGGTTTACGGCGCGACCAAGGCGTTCGTACTCTCGTTCACCGAGGCGCTGTGGGCCGAGACCCGCGGCACCGGCGTGCGGGTGACGGCACTATGTCCCGGATCGACCGACACCGGATTCTTCGATGTTGCCGGCGACGACGCGCAGGTGGGCCACCGCATCGCCCCGGAGCGCGTGGTGCAGGCGGCATTTCGTGCCCTTGAACGGCGGTCCAGCACCGTGGTTACCGGCGGCTTGGAAAGCTGGATGTTGACTAATTCGTCGCGGCTGGCACCAAGACAACTGGTTGCGCGGATGGCCGAGCGCACGATGCGGCCGAAGAAGCGCTGCAGGCAGGCCGAGAAGGCACCGGCCAGCTAGCACCGACCATTGGCTGGTGTCGGCATGACCACGACACCGGCGTCAGGCATCCGCCGGGTGTTCAGCTGACCAGGGATGGGCCGACTCCAGTTGTGCCGCAAGGCGAATGAGCACGTCCTCCCGCCCGTAGGCGGCGGCGAGCTGGATGCCGATGGGCAGACCTTCGGCGTTGCGGTACAGGGGCAGGCTGATCGCCGGCTGCCCACTCATGTTGAACGCCGGTGTGAACGAGGCGAACTCGCCGCCGCGGCGCATCGGTGCCGTTGGGCGCGCGGGATTGTTCTCGAATTCCGCCAGCGGTAGCGGCGGCTCGGCCACTGTCGGAGTGAGCAGCAGGTCCCAGCCGTCCGCCCACCACTGCTGCAGCGCTCGCCGGAAGGCCCACGCTGCCGCCTGCGCCGCGGCATAGTCCAAGGCAGTCATCTGCTGCGCCCGCTCGATGAGCACCCAATTAACCGGCTCGATGTCGTCCGCGGTGACCTCGCGCCCCAGCGTCTCGCTGAACCCGCGCGCCGCCATTGCCAGCTGCGTCGCCCACAGCGCCATGAACTTCTTGGGCAACGTCGTATCGCCGAGGCATGGCGGCCACGCCGGCTCGACGGCGTGCCCGAGTCCCTCCAGCATCGAAGCGGTGGCTCGCACCGCCGAGACGCAGTCTTCGTGCAGGAAGCCCCCGCGCGGGTGGACATCGAGCACCCCGATGCGCAACCGGCCCGGGTCGGCACCGACCTCGTCGGTGTACCGCCGCTGTGGCGGCGGCGCGATGACGGAGTCGCCGATGCCGGGACCGCGCACCGCGTCGAGCAGCGCCGCGGTGTCCCGCACCGTGCGGCTCACGCACAGTTCGACCCCCAGCCCCGTCTCGGCGCGGACGGGGCCGACCGTGATCCTGCCCTGGCTCGGCTTGAGTCCCACCAGCCCGCAGCACGAGGCCGGGATCCGGATGCTGCCGCCACCGTCCGAGGCGTTGGCGAACGGCACCATCCCGGCGGCCACCGCAGCGGCAGCGCCGCCACTGGACCCGCCCGGCGTGCGATCCAGCGCCCACGGGTTGCGGGTCGCCCCCCAGGCCAGCGGCTGCGTGGTCGGCAGGCTGCCCATCTCGGGGCTGTTCGTCCGCCCGGCGATCACCAGGCCGGCGGCCTTGAACCGGGCGACCAGCGTTGTGTCGGCGGTGTCGATCTTGGCCGCCTGTTTCAGCGCGACGTTCCCGTTGGACAGGGTCTGACCGGTGAAGCTCGTGTACAGGTCCTTGAGCAGAAACGGGACGCCGTGAAACGGGCCTCTGGGCAGGTCGGGGTCGGCGGCCACGGACCGGGCATGGTCGAACCACTCGATGACGACGGCGTTCAGCGCGGGGTTCGACCGCTCGATCCGCTCGATCGCCGCCTCGAGCAGCTCGCTGGGCGTGACCTCGCGCCTGGCCACCAGCGCCGCCTGGTCCGTGGCGTCCATCCACCGCGTCTCGTCGGCGAGATTGCTCATGATTCTCGCTCTACCCCTGATCTGCGGCGCAGCCGCCTGTGACGAAAGACCGCCATACACAAATCGCGGTTGCAGCGGGCCGGCTTTAGGCTCGTTGGTTACACGAACTTAACGGGGGTTTTGTTGATGCGTGAAGTCAAGGGGCGAACTGTGTCCAAACACAGGCATGCCTTGACGGCGTTGGCCGGTTGTCTGGTCATCGCATCCTGTTCGGAAACCGCGGAACCGCCGGCGGCCACGCCCACCACCTCGACTTCCACCCCGGCGACCACCACAAGCAAGGCTCCCACACCGCCTCCGGTGACCGGTCCTCTCGAAAAGGACTGGAAAAGCTATGGCGGAACCGCATACTTCGGTTGTCCCGAGAAATTCTCACAGAGCAAATCCGCGCTCGAGGACATCCGGCCCAAGGTATTCGATACGAAAAGCGGACAATACGTGACGCCGGGCGTCCCTACGGTCCCCGCCGGCGAGAATCTCACCGGTGGCATCTGCGCCCTGACGGGGACGGCGGACGACATGAAGGTCGTTTACGTCGTAACGACCGTCAAGCCCGCACAAGCACCAGCACCCGAGGTCGCAAAGACCACCGCATACGCTTTCGATCTCAAGACCAGCCAGCCGTTGGTGAGCAAAGAGCTGCAGCCGCCGACCCCCGACCTGAAAATGACCGCACCCAACGGATGGGGCCTGTCCGCGACCGCGTCCGGTGTGGCGTGGGTGAACGCCTTCACCGACGGGCACAGCGCCGCGTCGCCGCCGCGGACGGTGATCCTTGCCGGTACCGATCTCTCGATGATGTGGAACGACCCGCAGCCCGGCCGCGTGTGGCAGGACGTTCTTTCGTTTCAACGGAACACCAGCAACACCGAGGCCGCCAAGGCGTCGGGAGCGGAGCTGCGACGGCCGAGCGGTGAAGCGATTTATCAGGACAACGACATCTGGACCGTCGATGGCGAGTTATCCGACGGCCCCGACAAACTGGTGAAGATCACGCACTGGGATTCGTACAGCCCGCCGGTGGTGTCGACGATGTTCTATGACCTCAACGCCAAATCCCTCATCAAGGTTGGCGATTCCGACAAGATTTCCGGCGGCGGATTGTCCGCGACGTTGTCGGACGGGAAATTGTTCGTCGATGCCCGCAACTCGGACAATTCACAGTTCGGGTTCGGGGTGTGGAACCTGCGAACACAGCACTGGGATTTGTTGAAGACGCGGGATGACGCACAAAAAATGTCGATTTCGAAATTGGCGTTCTTCGAAGACCACCTCTACATCACGAACGTCGGCAACACGTTTGCCGTCCTCGCGTTGCCCGCCACCGATCCGATTTCGACGACCTGGTCCATCCGTCCCTTCGCACGGATATCAGGATGGACGCTGATATGCCGCGGCGAGAATGCCGCGGCGCTGAACGGGGACTGCAAGGACATCGTGATGGTGCAAGACCAGGACGGCCGCTTCCCCGGACCCTGGTTCTAGGCGGTTACGGGGTTCAGGTCCAGCCAAGGGCCTGGGGCACCATGTACAGCCCGAAGGCCATGACGACGAGGCATAGGGCACGGGCGATGTATTTGTGTAGTCCGCGCATGCGCCACTGCTCGGGTAGCGCCTTGGCTTCCAGCATCAGCAGCAGGCCCAGCACGATCGGCAGCAGCAAGGCGTTCATCACCTCGACGTCGACGGCCAGGTTGACCAGGTCGACGCTGGCCAGCACCAGCGCGGCGCCGATGAGGTGGGCGAGCGCATACGTGATGTAGAACTTGGCGGTGGCCCGGTTGGGCCGCTGGTTGAGCGTATGCCGCCACCCGAAGACCTCCGAGAGTCCCCACGCGCCGGCCAGAGACGACACGATGGCGGCGACCAGCGCCGCGCCAAGCATGCCCAGTCCGAAAAGTACGGTGCCGCCGATGCGCCCCAGGTATGGGGTGAGCGCACCGGCGATCTCGCCGACGGTCTGCAACGCCACCTCACCGTTGTGTGTCCCGATCGTCGAGGCCACTGTGACCACCACCGAGATCATGATCAGTTGGGTCAGCACGGCGCCGGCTGCGGTGTCGTGCCGGGCCTGACGGATCGTGGCCACCGACAAGTGCTTATCGACCACCGCGCCCTGCTGGTAGAAGACCATCCAGGGCATGATGACGGCGCCGACGTTGGCCGCGACCAGCAGCAGATACGACGAGTTGCCCAGGGGCATCGACTTCAGGCCCTCGACAATGGCTTTGGGCTCGGGCCGCGCCATCACCATGGCGACCAGAAATGCCAGTTCGGCCGCGCCGATGGCCAGGCCAATCCGTTCGACGCGCCGGTAGCTGCCGGTCAACGCCAGCGCCAGCAGCGCCGCCGTCGCGACTGGGATGCTCACCCAGCGTGAGACGCCGAAGAGTTCTCCAACCCCGGCGACGCCGGCGAACTCGGTGAGCAGCGCCCCGATCGCCGACGCGAACAGGGTGAACGCCGAGACCCATGCCCAGAAGCGGCCGAACCGTTCCCGGATCAGCGCGCCGTGCCCCCTCTTCGTGACGATGCCCAGCCGCACAGTCATCTCCTGCACGACATAGAGGACCGGCATCAGGATCAGCTGCGGCAGGACCATCCGATAGCCCCACTGGGCGCCCGATTGCGATGCGGTGATCAGCGAACCCGCGTCGGTATCGGCGAGCATCACCACCAGGCCAGGGCCCCATACCGCCAAGAACCCCAATCGCAGCCACCGACCACGGCGCGACGCTGACTTGGATGACGCGTCGAGTGCGTCCGCCGTCGTTGTGGTTGTATCGGTCACCCTTGACCAACTCCTTCGTGCGACGGCAGCGTCGGCGCCACCAGACCCGTGAACCAAGTAAGGCTACCCTAACCGATGATCGGCGCCAGTTCGGGTGCTTCGAGCTCGGATCACGATCTGCCCGACACTTCGACCCGCCGACCGGATCCGCAAAGTTCTCCAGCGACCGGACCGGTCATTACGATGAGTCGACAGTTCCGGTAGAGGGGAACACGGCATGCACATGCGCCTCACCTCGCGATCTCCGGGCGGCGGCGTCCGGCGGACGGTGCTCGCCACGGAGTGCCCCGCGCCGTGACGACTGCGGTGCTCGACATCGAAGGCCGTGTGGTCGACCGACGACGCGAGCTCACCGAACTACGAACCGCGGTGGACGCGGCAGGACGCGCCGGCGGAGAATGCGTCCTGCTCAGCGGCGTGCCGGGAGTTGGCAAGTCGACGCTCATTCAAGCCTTCGGCGTCGAGGTGTCCGGGCGCGACTGCGTGTTTGCTTACGGGAGGTGCCGGGACGGCGCGCCCGCACCATACTCGGCCGTGGGGGATGCGCTCGGCTCGCTTGTGCGCACCATGGAGGCCACCGGGCCGGCTGAACGTGACCGTTGGCGGGCGGATGTCGTCGACGGGATGCCGTCGATCGCCGGCATCCTCGGGGAGCTCGTACCCGACCTGGCGCGAGCGCTCGGCGAGACCTCGCAGGTGGCAGACCTCGATGCAGCGGATGCCCGCCGGCGACTGCACCGCGCCGCCATCCGGCTGCTTTCGGACACCGCGTCCTATCGGCCCGTTGTGCTGGCAATCGACGACCTGCAGTGGGCTGATCGAGACACGCTGCTGCTGCTGTCCGAACTGCTGACGGTATCGCTCCGCAACGTGTTGGTGCTCGGCGCGCATCGCGCGGGTGAATTCGACCCGGGCTCAGCGGGTTTCACCTCTGCGAGTCTGCGCACCATCGAGCTCGGCCCGCTATCCTCCGAGGGCGTCGAGGAGCTGCTCGCTGCGGTTTCCGGCAGAGGTCTCGAGCTTGGCGATGTGGCCGCCGAATTCCAGCATCGGACCGGGGGCAACCCGCTGCAGGTTCGTCAGCTCCTGTACCGCGCACAGCGCGAAGGCGCGCTCACCCCGGTCGGCGCAGGTGGGCGCCCCAGTTGGGACCTACGCGTCCTGGCGTCGATCGAGGTCACCGGTACCACCGCCGAGTTCCTCGGCCGCTACCTCGACCAGCTGCGCCCGAACGATCGCGCGGTGCTGAGTTCGCTGTCGTGCATCGGTGGCGAGTTCGACCTAGACGACGCCACGGCAGCGGCCGCAGAGGCGCCCGACGTGGTGGCGCAGGCGCTGTGGGCTTGCCTCGAGCTTCGTCTGCTCGAGGCCGTCGACAGCAGTGGCAGGCGGATAGCGAACGCGATCAGTCACGACGCCCGGTACCGCTTCAGCCACGACCGGGTGGCCGAGGCGGCGCGGGTCGGCCTTTCCGACGATGCCCAACGCGAGACACACCTGCGGATCGGTCGGCGGCTGGTCGGGCAGGCGGACGACCGCTTGTTCGAGGCCGCGCGCCACGTCGGCATCGGCGGACGTGGGCTAGCCAACGACGCCGAGCGCATTCGGTTCGTCGAGGTGCTGCGGAGTGCGGCGCGCAGGGCGAGGGCGCAGGCCTCGTTCCCGTTGGCGCTCGAGTACTGCCGCAACGCCCTGGACCTGCTCGGTGAGCAGCGTTGGGCCACTTATTTTCCACTCACCCGGGAGCTGCAGCTCGACGCCGCAGATGCGGCACTGCTGGTCGGTGATGCGGCGGCGCTACATGCGCTACTCGACGAGGCCGAGCAGGTACTACACGAGCCGGCCGATCGCGCTCGGCTCGCCTACCTCCGGGTCAAGGGGCGATACGCACAGAACCGTCTGCAGGAGGCGATGGACACCGGGCTGCGCGCTCTGGAAGCACTCGGCGAGCCGCTGCCGCACGACCCAGGCAAACCTCGGCTGGGCATCGAACTGGTGCGGATGAAGCTGATGATGCACCAATGGAGCAACGAACGGCTGCTGGCACTACCGCGGTGCGAGGACCAGCGCGTCATCGAGATCATCCGGATCCTCGCCGAGCTCCGCAGCATCTCCTATATCGTCCGCCCGAACCTCTTCCCTTTGCTGGTGCGAAAGCAGCTCGATCTCACGCTGGCCCACGGCCACACACCGTCCGTGCCGGTGGTGCTCGCGAGTTATGGGCTGCTGCTGGTGGTTGCCGGCGATCTCGCGGGCAGCCAGCGCTTCGGCGAGGTCGGCGTGCTGCTCGCGGAACGGCCGGAATTCAGGGAGGCCCGCCCGCAGACGCTGTTCCTGTACCTGAACTTCATCCGCCACTGGCGCCACCCGTTGCGTGACGGCTTGAGCCAGCTTCGCGAAGCCGTCACGGAGGCGCTCGACCAGGGTGACCAGGAATTCGCCGGTTTGCTCGCGGCGACGCTGATCTCCCAGTCGTTCTGGGCGGGCCGCCCTCTGGCGGAGATCGACGCCCTCGCCCGGTCTCTGATTCCGCAGATTCGTTCGCAAGCCGTGCCGAGCACGCTGTGCCAGGCCAGTCACCAGATGGCCCTCAACCTGATGGGCCGCAGCGACGACCCCTTGCTCGTCGCCGGCGAGAGCGGCTACGACGAGCGGGAAGTGGTGGCTGCCGCCCGTCGCGAGGGTGACGAGGTGATCCTGAGCATTGCCGCGACGATGAAGCAGGGTGTGCACTTCTGGTCCGGCGACGATGCCGGCGCGGCCGGTGCCACCGGCGAGGTCATCGAGCGCATCGGAGGTTTGGCTGGTATTGCCACCTCGCAGTCCATCTACATGATCGGCGCCCTGAGCATGTTGCGATCCGGGCCGCGGGACCGCTCGACCGTGCACTTCGTGCACCAGACGCTGAGGTTGCATCGCAAGTTCGCGGCGGGAGCCCCGGAGAACTATGCGGCGCCTTATGCATTGATCCAAGGGGCGTGGGCGCGAGCGCGCGGGCATCACTCCAAGGCGGAGCACTACCTTCACCAAGCGATTGAGCTCGCCGAGGAACACCAGCTGCCCGTGATCAGTGCGTGTGCCCACGAGGAGGCCGCCGCCCTCTACGCCGAGACGGGCCGGAGCACGCTTCGCGACCACATGCTGCGGTCCGCTTACCAGCGCTGGTTGAGCATGGGCGTGGCGATTCGCACCGACTGGCTGGCGCGGGAGCATCCCTGGCTACTCAGGCGCGATCTGAAGACGGGTTCGGCTGGGATTGACCCGATCGGGGCGCATCAGCTACTGCGCGCGCTGTCGGGGGCGCGTACCGCGGACGGCTTGGCCAACATCATCCTCGGCTCGGTCGCGGACACGACCGGTGCGGGCCGCGTCCTGTTCATCACCGGCGAGGCGGACAATCTGTCGGTCCGGGCCATCCAGGATCACGGCGCCATTTCGATTGTGGACGGGCCGTGGACGGAGGTCTCCTATGACAGGGATGTCGTGCGTCGCGTGATGGACGGTGACTCCCCAGTCGTCGTCGCCGCCGACCGTCGGGCCGCGACCCCGTCGATCCTCGCGGCTCCGATCAGGTTGCACGACACGACAATCGGCGTCATCTATGCCCAGCAGGACGAGTCGGGCGGAAACTTCGGCGCCGAGCACGAGGAGGCGGTCGCCTTCCTGTGCGCCCAGGCCGCCGCACCCTTGTGGAACTTCCAGCTCGAGGCACGACTGCGGGCCGCCGACGAGCACCGACAGTCCCTGATGGACGTGCAATCGAGATTCGTGCCCAACGAGCTGCTGCGCATCCTCGACATCGACGACCTTCGCCGCGTCCGCGCCGGCTACCGGGTCGAACGCGAGATGACGGTGCTTATCAGCGACATCCGGGGCTACACGACGATGCTCGAGGACATGGACGTCGGTGAGGCGAGCAACCTGGCGATGGGCTTCCTGCGGGCTGTCGAGCTCCCGATCATCAGCTACAACGGCATGATCCAAGACGTACGCGGGGACGAGATCGTCGCCGTCTTCGAATCGGAGCACGACGCTGTCCGGGCGGGCCTGGGCATGCTGCGCTCCTTGCGCGAGCACAACCGGGAGCGTACGGCGCTCGGCTCCGAGGAACTGCGGGCGGGAATCGGCATCAACACCGGCGCGGTGGGGGTCGGGCTCGTGGGCGGGGTGAACCGCATGGTGCTCACCATCATCGGCGATGCGGTGAACCTGGCCGCGCGCGTCGAGGGCACAAACAAGCGCTACGGCTCCGCTCTGCTCATCTCCGATGCGACCTACGCCCGCCTCGCGGATCCGGAGCAGTTCGACGTCCGTCGCATGGAGCGCGTCATGGTGGTGAACCGCCGCCGACCGGTGACGATTTACGAGGTCTACAACGAGGATTCGGCTTCAGTTCGCGCCGCGAAGCGCTCAGCGCAGCCCGCCTTCGACGAGGCCTTCGCGCTGTTCGACGCCGGTGACGTCGACCGGGCACGCGCCGCCTTCGAACGATGCCGCCGGTTGCTGCCCGACGACCCCGTCGCACCCCTGCACCTGGCGCACTGCGACGCGGTGGCCCGCGGCGAGATGTCCCCCGGGCAGGAGATAGCGCTCCTGCACAAGTAGTCCGTTACTCCACTTTTGGAAAGTGCGGCGAAGTGCTGGGCACGTGTCATTTTGTCTGCCATGATTTGGGCGACAGTCAGGAGGGTCGTATCCATGTACCTGAGCGCTGAGCGGTTGGCGCTTGCCAACCAGGCGGTGAGAGAAACGTTCGAGCAGACCAGCATTGCCTGGCAGGCAATCCCGCATTGGGACACCGGTGACCCCGGCCAGACCAGGGTCCCCCTGGACGACCCGACCGCGACGACGCTCACCTTCCTCAATCTCACCCCCCAAGTGCAAGCGTTCCAATTGACGCTCGTCGAAGTGAATGCACCGACTCCCGACCTGATGCTCGCCGAAGTCATATTGCAGACCGTCAAGCTCGCCAATAAGGTCGACGGGATCGTGCTGCCGGCCCTCTACACCAAAAAAGCCGCGACGAACCTTCCCGGAGTCACGCTCGATCAGATACTCGCCGCGCTCATCGGAGCCCGAGCGGACATCGAAGACGCCGGATACCGGGCGCCGTCCTGCCTATTCACCAACACCCCTGGCCTCATCGCGATCAGCCCGCTGGTGAACGGTTTACCTCAGCTGGGCCCGGTACTCGCCACCGCGAGCATCAATTCGGTGCAACGGACCACGACGATCGATTCCAGCGTGGCCGCGGGGAAGATTCTTTTCCTCATGCTCGGGCGGCGGCAGCTGATCCCGCATGCAGGGGCCCCGCAAGCGTCACCCGGCGAAGAGCCGGTGGACCTCGCCGTAAGCGTCTGCCCCAGCCTGGAGGTCGTCGGCGAAGCCGACGACAACGAAATCGAAGTCTCCGTTCGCATCACCTTCGCACTCAGGATCAAGGATGCGACCGCCCTCTTTGCTCTTGTCGAACCCTAAATCGCCCGCAGGGCCTCGACCCCGGACCGAGCCGGACCTGCTCGACGACTATCTCGCCTCGTGCAAGGACGCCTGCGTCGGCGAGATCAAGCGGCTCTACGGTCCCGGTGAGGGCGGCTCGAGCGGCCTGCACGAGATGATCCTCGACTACCCGATGCGCGGCGGGAAGGCGCTCCGGCCGGCGCTGAGCATTGCCACCTGCCTCGGGCTCGGCGGCAACCTCGAGGCAATACTGCCGACCGCTGCGACGCTTGAGCTCTACCACAACGCGTTTCTCATCCACGACGACATCGAGGACGAATCCTGGTGGCGGCGAGGCAAACCCACGCTGCACGTCGACCACGGCGTGCCGATCGCGGTCAATGTCGGCGACGCCATGCTGTCGCTCTCGCTACAGCCGCTGCTCGACAACGTCGAGCGCATAGGGCTCGGGCCCGCACTGCGCATACTGCGAGCCGTCGCCAAGATGACCCGCCTGACCGTCGACGGTCAGGCGCTGGAACTCGAGTGGGTCCGGTCCAACACCTGGCGGCTCGATGACTCCGACTACCTGAAGATGGTGGAACTCAAGACCAGTTGGTACTCGTTCATCACGCCGCTACAGGCCGGCGCGATCGCGGCCGGCGCCGGGCCCGAGCGGATGGCCCCATTGGAGTCCCTCGGCCGGCACCTCGGAGCGGCCTTTCAGATCACCGACGACCTGCTGAACCTGCGGGCGGACCCCGAGGAGTACGGCAAGGAGATCGGTGGCGACCTCTGGGAGGGCAAGCGAACCCTGATGCTGCTGCACACCTTGCGGTGCGCCGAACCGACGGAGCGGGATCGCGCCGTGCAGATTCTGTCGAAGCGCCGCCCGGGCGCCGACGGCGAGTTAGGGCTGACCGAGCTGCTGGATCGACTCACCGCCCGCGGCCAACTGTCCCAGTCCGGCCGCGCAGAGATCGAGGCTCGGCTGCGAGGATACTATCCCTCGGAGGCCAAGAGCCTCAACGACATTCAATGGCTCTACGACTTGATGCACCGCGTCGGTTCGCTCAAGCACGCCCGGGAGGTCGCCGCGCGGCATGCGCGGGAGGCGGCCACCGCGCTCGCCGGCCTCGACTGGTTGCCGCGCAGCCGCCACCGGGACGTGCTCGCCGACCTCGTGGACTACGTACACGGGCGGACCCGATGAGCCCCGAAGCCCTGATCGGCATGCTCGCGGAACTCGAGCGGATCCGCGAGCTCACTCTGGACCTCATCGAGCGAGAGACCCCGCGGCTGCTCCCCGCCCCGCTGGACGACGCCTGCGGGGCCGAGCGGACGGTGTTCGACCTGCTTCTTGGCGCGCGCCGCGCGGTCCTCGGCAACCCCGCGGCCGCCCGGGGGCTGCACGACCTGCTCGTTACAGAGGGCCGCCGCTACGCGAACACAGCCGACGGGGCGCGGCTGCGCGACGCGCTGGTCGCCTCCGAAGCGGTGGAGAACCTGCGACGCGTGTGGGAGACGGTGAGCCTCAACGTTCTCGACGGTCCCGCCGCGCCCAACACCGTCCCCGACGCCTGGGCGGACCTGTTGGCCGACGCTGTCATCGGGCATGGCCTCGACGATTCCATTCTCGCGCGCCTGCGGCCGGAGGGGTTCGCATGACGCTCACCGATCCCCGCGAGGCGCTCGCCGACCAGAGCAATTTCATCGGTTACCTACTTGGTCTTGCCGGGCTGGCCCGGGTGGTTCACACGCTGGCCGCCGACGGCGGCCGCCGATCCGGCCCGCCCCCCGACTCCGACGATTTCGTGCACGTGCTGCTCGGACTGGCGAGCCTGGGCGAGGCGATCGAACGGCTCGCGAATTCGGCTCTGGCACAGCGTGACCCGACCGACGAGGCTCGGGCGCTTGCAGCACCGACGACGCGGTGGCTCCGATGACCGCGGTGCTGGCGGGCAGCGACTTCCTGCGCGCCCCGGTGCTTGCCACCGCCCGGCCTGAGGGCTTCAAGGAGTGGCACCACTTCGTGGTCCACGGGCGAGGCTTCCGGCTCTTGATCAACTTCAGCCTCACCAACGAAGTGTCCGGCGTGGATCGGGTCCGGCTTGCGCCACGCGTCATCGTGATCGCTCACGACCAGAACTGGACCGGCGCCATCGAACGGTTCGACGGCAACGCTCTAAACGTCTCGGCCGACCTAGGTGAACTGACCATCGCCGGCAACCGGATGACCGTGCTGCCCGACGGCTACCGCGTGGCAATCGACTTGCCCGACAATGGCATTCGGGGTGAACTGCACTTCACATCCGCGAGTCGGCCGTTCGTGGTCAACAACCAACCCGTGGGAAACGGCCGGATGTGCTGGCTCTTCGTACCCAGGCTGCGCGCCGAGGGATGGCTACAGATCAGGGACCGGCAGCACCGCATCGAGGACGACCTCGCGTATCACGACCACAACTGGGGTCGGTTTTGGTGGGGCGACGACTTCGGTTGGACATGGGGCACCATTTTGCCGACGGGACAGGGAGACCCATGGTCGATGGTCTTCTTGCAGATGACCGACCGGAGCCGGCTGCGCTGCCTGTCCCAAGCGCTCTACGTGTGGCACCACGATGAACCCGCGGCGATATTCCGGCACGCCGCGGTGCAGACGCGCTCGGATGGGCTGCTCCGCCGCGCAGCGGACTGCACCCTGCCGCCGCCGATGCGGCTGCTCGTGGACGGCGAGGTGCCGGGTGTGCCCGAACGGATCGACATCATCGCGACACGAGCCGGCGACCGGGTGCACGCCGAATTCCGCTCGCAGTCCTATGCCCGCCTGGCGCAGCCGAGCGAGGTATGCCTTGACCGATCGACCGTACTCTGTGAAACCGGCGGTCACGCCCGGGCAAGCGGGACGATCAACGGCGAGGAGATCGACTTCGTCGGCACGGGTGTATTCGAGTTCCTCCATGGCTGAACGCGTTTCGTCGCTATTGCGACGCTCGGTCGAGCACCTGGAGAACGAGGTGCCCGACGGTTATCGCTTGCTGACCGCCAAGCTCGGCCCGATGGTCGTCGAACTCGACGTCGACGGCGACGTCTTTTCACTGCGCGGAGACGGCCGACTCCGGGTGTCGGACGGCGCGGCGGACACGGCCAGCGTTCGGATCGTCACCTCGAGAGACGCTATCCTCGACCTGCTCGATGCCAGGGTGGGGCTTGGCGAAGCCGTGGAGGCGGGCACGGTGAGCGTCCGGGGTTCGCTCGATGACGTTCAGCGTGCTCACGACTCGCTGCTGGCCTACGTCCACGCCGCGGTCCGGGCATCCTCGCAGCCCGCACTGCTGTCCGAACTCCGGGCGGGGACACCATGAGCGAATGCATATCCACGCCGGGATCCTGCGAACCGCGCCCCACGGTGGCGGTCCTCGGGGCCGGCATCGCCGGCCTCACCGCCGCCCAGGAACTCGCGGAGCGAGGCTTCGTCGTCACGGTGTACGAGCCTCGACAAGATGAGCGCAACGGGCTGGGAGCCGAGCCTGCAGGGACGTACCCGCCCGTCAAGCTCGGCGGCCTCGCCGCCTCGCAGTACTCGACAGTCGGTCCGAGTGGCGGAAGCCAAGCCGAGTTGCGTCCCTTCCCGGGCCGACGGGGCCAGCCAACCACCCCTGCGCGAGCGGTTGCGGGCGAGCATGGCTTCCGCTTCTTCCCGGCGTACTACCTACACATCTGGGACCTGTTCCAGCGCATCCCGGTCTACCTACTCACGGAGACGGCTAGCGGCACGGCCTGGACGCCGACCTCACGCACGGTCTATGACAACGTCCGGCGGGTGGTCACCCAGGGCACCACGGTTAAGGGCAAGCCGTCCCTGGTCTTCCCTCGAGAACTCCCGCGCA
>Ga0335076_10003455_pt1 | contig 15890 bp, 19 predicted proteins | sample Lox_Sample_25_FD_206717 | JGI IMG/M metagenome (GOLD analysis project Ga0335076, IMG submission 206717) | Soil microbial communities from Loxahatchee National Wildlife Refuge, Florida, United States - Lox_Sample_2.5 | ecosystem: Environmental > Terrestrial > Soil > Wetlands | place: USA...
ATCGCTTCCATGACTGTTTGAGTCGAATACGCCGCCTGAAAATGTTCGTCGAAATTGCTCTGCGAGTGTCCGAATGCAACGTTTATCTATCACGAGCCTCCCAGTCTTTTTAAACCTTGCAAAGTTCAAACTCATTCCATGTCCAAGACAATGCGCCATTGCGTTTCGCCATGACAAAGCACCTCCCGTTCTCTTCTACGGCACCTTCTCCGGAAAGCCCAATTACACTTTGTCATACCCAACACGTTCGCGATTCATGTCGGCCAACGTCTCGTCCTATTCCCTCAAATTGTGTCGCATAACCCATCGCATAACCCATCGCACAGCCCCGCAGGTCAAAATCACATCCACCGGTCCGGTCCAGCCTTTTGAATGGAAGGTACAATTCAATTCGGCTGGGGTGGATGTATGCAGAAAGGTATATGGGCCCATCGAGGCATGGCCGTAATGGAGTAATGGGAAAAAAGCGTTCCAGCCCCAAATAACCGCCAATTTGTGCTTGTCGCAACATTTAAACCACCGAAAAGCACATTATTCAGGTGGTTTTGCATATGCCAAGAACCGGCAACATCATCATAACAAAAATATAAGCGCTGAATTCACGAAAAAGCTCACCTGAGACATTTGGCACGTCGTGGGTGAAAGCCGTCGCTCTGACTAGTCAATGAATTTGATCTATTATGTAATGAAATGGCTTTGAGAGAGCCTCTGCGTTTTTGTCTACTGAAGAGAAAATAACGCTCACGGTATGTGCCTTTATCATTCGGCAGGAACGGGCAAAAATCGTATTAAATTTAATGCGCAAAAGCGCATATTGGCGGTACACTGGAAACGGGACCAAAGGCCTTCCATGAACCATTTGTTTCAATACATTAATGTAGAGTCAAGACACTGTTTCTGATTCACGAGCCATCAAGTAAATGACCGGGGCTATCCACTAGCCAAATGCCTTCATTGATGATCTCTTTGTCCAAACTCAGTAGCCGCGATTCGTCATCCATCTAAGGTGAAGTCCCTAACCTTAATTATAAAGCTGAAAAGCTTATTCAATTTCCAGGATTAATCTGGACGCTTATGTCATAAACTTTAATTTTACAAAGGGTCGTCAGCCGGTCGCCCACCAATTTAGTCTTTTCGCGCCTGTCTGTCACTCGTATAAATTCGCCCCTCTCCCCCACCCCGTTGCACGATGATTCATCCCTCACCCTCTTCTCCACACTTATCGCAAGTCTCCTGAAGCGCCAGTTTGATGTCCCGTGTCCGCGGGTTGCTGAGTCCGTCAGGGGAATGGCAGTGCGACTGCAGCCCTCGCCTACCGGCCATCTGGCTAGAAGTCAAAAAGAACAACCACAACAAGGTATCATCTCCTCTGCAGAGGCGGCCGCTGATCAGAGTAGGGTCGGCATTTTTATACGTGTCAGAAACCGCAGGAGGAGAGGTGTGGATTCTTCCTATGGGACACCGACGCCGAGGCCCGTGAAAAGGCCCAGTTTGGCGAAACCCTCGCTGCGCGGCACGGAGTTGTGGCCACGGCTGCGGATGCCGGTGTTACTGTCGCTACCACGGGTGCAGTTGTACCTGAGCAGACGACTGTCCCCACGGACAACTCCGTTGTGCCTGCTCTTCGAGTCAGGCCCCCCGGTGGTATCGCGGCTCCGATTACTCGTAACATCCCACCGTCAAAGCAGACTGCCGTCGCCAAGATATATCCCCCTCTTGCAGATGACGATGATGGTTTCGATTACCTCGATACCCCGACGAAACGTCCTGGCGGAGTCCGTCGTAAATCCATCGAGGAAGAGGAAATTTTCGACTGGGAAGAATCAGATGAAGAACTTTATCGGAAGAAACTCGTTTTCGCCGATCTTCCGCCACCGAAACGTCCTCGCTTCGACATCGACTTTGAACAGATGCAAGAGCTTGAATTTTCGCCTCCTGCATCGCCTGTCGGTCCAAGGAAGCTTCCCAAGGGTCTCGGGGACCCGTTTGTCACGCCTCCAAGGCAAATTGGGTCGACGCCTCATACGCCTCCTGAGACCCGTCCGATCAAGTCCCGCAGTTCAGCGTATCTTTCGCCGATTTCGTTTGCGTTGTTGCATCAGCTCAATGGACACCAGCAGGCTTTGGGGTCGGCCCTTTGGACCGCTTTAAAGGACCATTTGTTGAAATGTGGACGGGTTGCCGATGGCGCCATCAAAGGCCGCGACTCGGCGAGGGCCGCGATTACAGAGAAAGATCATCTTATTGAAGAGTTGGAAAAGAGGATTAGGATTTTGGAGGCTGAGAGGGAAGTTGATAGGGCTGTGATTGGGGCATTGAAGAGGAATGTGGACGTTTTGACAGGTAAGGCCAAAAGGACTGACTAGGTGCTGCCTACATAAACTTTTGGTTGCACCTGGCAGGCAGGCCGTCTGTATACTTATCACTTTGGAAGAAAACTTCATTTAGGAAACAGTGTAATACGTGAGTCCGCTGAAATAATTCGATAAATGAAATATCATTATCTTCATACATTCCCAAATACAAATAACGAGAGTTAACCGTGAGATTGCACCCGTTTGAATAACCCGCTTTCAAAACCGAGTGCATCACCCCTTTTCAATCCTGCCGCCGATGGGCGATCTAAAGGATTGTCCCAAGTCATTGCCGTCGCTGTGTTGCCAATCCAATTTCTTTATTCAACCTGGGCTTCTTTAACGTACTCACGAATAGATTGCGGCAATTGGTCCATTTAAATCCAAGAAGGTTGAAGTCAGTCGCGAATAGCTTTCCACCCGCAATCGCCTCGGAAATGACGTATCGCACTGCATAAACATCACCTTTGGTTGTAATCGAAGGGCTGTTCTCGAACTCCAACCACTCCGGGGCCCTGTAGCGTCCTTTGCCTCGACCATCTCATCCTCAGCCCCATATAGCCGGAACTCTGCAGCGGCCCCAAATTAGCGAGATTGTCTCCAGTAGAATACAAAAACTACATTATGAGTTCAACGCAGAGGAACAGGTCTTATTATTTGGTCCTTTTATATCCCGCCGAACGCTATCATAATAATCGATTTCCAACCAATTTAAATATATACACTTTCAAATTGCTGATTAATTGTAAATGAGATGGCATTTGGTATTCATTGAACTTTATACTTTATTTCCTTGAAAATCAGCTCTGTTTTCTTTCCAGCTTATCGACTCGTAAAATTAGTCTTAAGGTTAAAAAATAACTTGATTTATGATATATGAAATGAAGAAATGCAGGCATGCATTCAGATATAAAGAGTTGATATAATAACGACTATATGAGAGCGTTTCAATTGCTTAAAACAGGGGAAACGACTGATTGTGCAGAAGATAGACATAGAGACTATTTAAAATTAGCATGAAGATATTTCAGGAATATTGCTGTACCATTTATTTAAGATATGTGACAAAAGCAATTACACTCAGACAGTGGTACTTTGGTAAGATCAAGAAAGTGAAACACTGTGCAATGTTAAGTTCAAAATTTGCGTAAAATACTTTGATCTACTATTTAGAAATTCAAATTTGAAGTATGCTTAAGTCAGATCTGGTGGTACAATGGTAGCAAGTCACTTTCTGATGAGATCTCCTACTTCAAGATTGAAATAGAGGACAATGAAGGTTGAGAATTTGATTGGCTTTTGGCTTTAGTTCTAATAGTAGCAGTTGCTGGATGTCAAAACATTCAAAGGAAAGAGTGAAATAGAGTACAACGCAAGAAGTCGAACGACAATAGCAAACACGGCGTTCAAGTTATCTTAGAATGCCCGACTTTGAATTGACTACTAAGTGACCAAAAGCTTACTGCTTAAAACATATCCCATTGAGTACGCAAATTACGCCTTACAATTACGCTTCCAGATGGCTATCCTTCCCTCCTATAAGTTGCAGCACGGTCCCTCTAAACTTGTTGATCAGGATCAGATACAGCGCCATTGGCCGAGTCGGCCCTTATAGCACTCGCACTTCGATCTGGTGAAGGAAGCTTAGAGGCAGCTGCTGACGCAGGAGGATTCACACTGTCTGTCGCCGGTGTTGTCGATGAAGCGGCAGCTGGATGTGCTTCGACCGGGTGATGTCTGGGAAGATGATCCGGCTCAGATCCAAACCATCTACTCAACGTGGACTGCTTCTGTTTCGGTGGAGGTGGTGCCACAGGATGTTTCTGTCCCTTCTCTCGCAAGTACCGTTCGAGGAGGATATTGTTACGCGTGTTGCATTTGAAAAAGGCATCTGCGATATCGCCAATCACCGGCACCAATCCAATTCCAAAATCCAGGGCCATATTAGCATACATTTGAACCACCTACCTTATCAGTATTCCTTACGACAAAGGAGAGATACAATAGATTTTGGCAAATCAACTTTCATGCATGTTTGTATTATGGAATAGGCGATGAGCATATCGAGGAAGTCGCCAATTACAGGGATAATGCCGATGACAGAAGACCAGCCAAATCTAAAGCCGCAACAACAAGGAATCGCTCGGTCTAATATATCAGGATTGATCTTTGGGTAGCGATACCCATATGATAAGCTCTGCGTCGAACTTTCTTTAGAATCTTTGCATCATGCTCCGAGAGGCCAGGTGGAATCGCCTTCTTCCTGTGCCTCGACTTCGTTCCCTATATCCAATCAGAGACACCATCGGTTCATCGGACCTACCCCCGGCGTATCCTCAGTGGCTTCGAAATACGGATCGTCTTGTTTAAAGTAGTTCCCGACTTGATTCCCGAGGAATCTAAAAGTCCATTAGCGCTGATCAACCAAAGATTTGGGGATTGTCACCTCTTCCCCAAGAACGTAGCCATTGCCTGCGACATTGTGAGAGGTGGGAAGGAGTCACGGAGACTTGAATGCCCTTATATGCAGCCTTGGCTTCTTTATATTGGAGATGAAACTTGGATTCCAGGGGTTTTAGGGGACAGGTGGCGTGAAGCCTTTGTTTGACCTTGGCCAACGAACGGTTTCCCTTTGGGGGTGTGCATCCAACGCCACAGCCTCATCGGCCCCCTTGGCGTTCATTTCGAACGTGGCCCCTCTGATTGGCTGGAAATCGATTAGGTATTTATCTTGAATCAGACATTAAATTTCTCCCGATAAATTTCAACGAGATTCACCATCCAACATAGGATTATCGAGCAATAATATCTTAAATTTGCTAGAAAGAGAAAACAGGCTAAGTAGCTATAGCAAAAAACAAATGCAACGCCAAAATACTGCTCAAACCAAGCACCCACGGCGAGATATCTCATGCCGGAAACCCTGGAAAAGAGAGACGAAACGAAGATAAAGTAGCCGCAATGACCGGGGAAAAGAGAAAGAACGAAAGAGCAAATAACAGCGACCCGATGAGGAAAACGAATGTCTCCACATCTCCGCAAAGAAGAAAAAAGAAAAGAGATCATTCGTCCACAGAAGGGGAGGGCTTATCTCATCATGCTTGACTTTCCAACGTGCCCGAATAAGTTCATCGGCGACCTGACAAAAACAGTATAACATATCCATTCGACCATCGATAGGGATTATATTGTCCGCATGGCACATGAACCCTGCCACAATGCCCTTCTGGATGGTCTACTCGTCAACCACATCCGTTCCAGCAAAAATAATGGGGGTGCCGCATACTCCATCCCTCACGTTGGGCTCTCTGTCCATTTCTCTCGCCTGCACCGAAAATATTCCTTGTTCCAGGACAATGTAATTCCGTTCCGCTTTGGGCCCTGGCCCATTTGTGTGTGCCCGTCTTTTCCCTGCTCTCATCCCGAAACACTTCAAAAGTTGCCTTCCTGTAAACGCGGCGTCAATAACAAACCAATCGCCGAAACGAAACTGGCTCGCAGGGCAGAGTTCCTTTGCCCTCGTTCCCACGTCCAACAAGTTATTACTGAAAGGAACCGAGCTTTCGACAAGCGCTACATCCTCACCAATGATTTCATTGATAATGCCGACCAAGTTATCCCCGTGATATACGTTTATTATTTCTTAGGCAGTGGCAGCGGGAGCAAGTGCGGTGACAGTCAAACGGCAATCTGCTGCCTGTGCTACCCACCAATACACCATCCTCGCGCCGGCAACGAGATATACTCAGATGGAACAAGTGATGGGATACGAACTTGCAGTCTGTCCAAATGCAGCACAGACTCCTTCTCATGAATGTCCCAACCATCGAGGCCGTAACTGGCACATCATATAATAGCGCCGTCTCGTCAGATTGGTCGCCCATCTCGGAATATCCACCCAAGTTCAAGCTGGCTGAAAACCGTCCGAACCCTCATTTCAACTCATTGTTCAACCGGCGGGGTACCCAATAAAACCCAAGTACCAGCAACCCTGCCCCATGACAGTTGAGCGTAAGACGCTCAACGTTTTGGGTGTCGGGCGTCAGCGCTCAAGCTATAAGTGTCGCTGAATAGCCGACAATTTTGCAAGCAAACAATGAGTTTTGAAGAGGACCCCTTTTATATCTCAATGATCTGTGCTTTCTGTCCCTTTACAGGCTTTCTGAGTCTTTCTATTCCTAGCTCAAACTTCCCACAGCTATGGGATCCAGTCGCCTTTCGTTCTGCTCAAGTCTTCAAGATTGTGGGAATGCGGGACGAAATGCATTGCTTACTGGCCATTTATTCCGGTTTAGGTGCCAGCTCCACGCATTTCAGGGTTTGAATCGAACCAACCAGGTTTCCGTGCCAATGTTGATTCCAACCTGTCTCTTCCTCAGAAAAGGTTCAATTGGTAATGGAAAGCTCTCCTTCAATGGAGATCGACAAGATTTCAAGAGAATACTTAAAATCTGAGGGTAGAAGACATTTCATTCCCTCATGATGGGGTACGATATTATTGTCCAGATTTACAAGTCCGTGGGGCTTTCGAGCCAAGAAAAAAAGAGATGAAGGAGGCGTTTGCTATGACGATTTTTTGGAGCGCTCAAATACATGGACCTATCTCAAGGGATTCACGTCACAGTTCTGACCCGCCTACAAAGCAGACGAAGAGAGCCAGGATCAAGAAGGTCAAGGGAAAGCTCACACTGAAGACATTGCAAAGGCGTGATCGGTGGAGGAGGCGGTGAACAAGGGTCAAGGCGGGAGAAAGAAGCTGTTGTTGAAGAGGTGCGAGACGCGAGTGTAAATTAATTATATATGCATTCTAAAAGTCATAAGTTAACGTATCTTACCCGCCAATGCCCCTCTATCAGAATGAATCCACTTAAGAATCAAGAAAGTTACATTGCATCCGTCGTTGTCCCAACGGCCGCCGCCACATCCGGAGCCCGTAAATCCCACTCACTCAACCCAATTTCCCCACCAGCAGCCTTGAATCTCGCAAAATACTGGTCCCGCCTATCCTGCGCCAATTTGAGGTATACGGGCCAAAAGTCCTCGTGGACGTAGTCGAATTCGCAATCGCCGCCAAAGAGGTCATAGAGTTGTTCTGGGGGGACATATTCTCGTAAGTTCTCGTTGAATTTGAGTTTTTCCCTTGTCCGAGGGTCAATGAAGGGGGAAATCAACTTGAAAAAGAGCCAGACGAATGTGGGAACTACCAAAACAATTAGCGAGCCTATTCTGGGTATGCACGACATGAGAAGGGGCACCATTGATGACGAGGGCTTTTCCAAGACGTTCCGGGTAGTGAGTTTGGAGAATATGAAGGACTTGTCGACCTGTTCCTGCGCTGGGATTCTTGGAACTGCTACTAGACTTAAAATCGACGAGAAGGACAAGTGTTTCAACGCCTGGAGGCATCATATCAATTGCTCTTTCGAGACTATAGACAAGTTGTTGAACTTGTCGCGGTGACGGGTCCGTGTTTTGTCGAGATGGGATGAGGTATAAACAAGGACGAGAAAAGTTATCAAATCCCATCAGTACTTGTTTCCCAGTTACCGCCTACTTCGTCAGTACCTGTCGAAGACAGCAATGAGATATGGAACGTGGTACTTCAGGTTCAATCATTTCTGCCGTCATAGCATCAGTGCCATATTCCCTTCTCCAGACAATCGTCCCCTCGAGCCTCTTTTTAGCTTCAGGCACATTCCACTTTGTCGCACGCAAATACCGTAAAATACATTCCCTCGATAAAAAGTACTTTTCAAGCTCTGATATTGGCGCAGTCTCCTTATTCTTCCTTCCCAACGAGGTCGGAAGCTCCTGGACCGATTTCACATATGCCAAAGTCTCTTTGTATTTTGCCTCTTCCTCCTCCGAGAGCTGTGGCCGTTCGGGGACGGAGGAAATTGCTGCCGGCCCATCAAATGGGAGCCGTCGGGCGTTCGGTTTGGGCTTGTTGCGGACCTGGGCTGCAGCGGAAGATTCGGAAGCACCGATGGTTTCGATTTTCTCCTCTAGCTTGAGGTTTTCGAGGTCTTTCAGGTCATGCGGAGCAGAGGCTTCGATGTCGATGGCGGACATTTTCGGTGGAAGAACCTATCGCCAATGGTCCTGAAATCGGGAGTGATGATAGGTGGGAATTGCCTTATGATTATCGTAGACAGAAAATAAATTTTGGACAGAGTTCCTTTTACTTGCTGCACTTCGTTGCCTGCAGTAGTCACTGTAATCCAAGTGATTCAGACGATGCGGTACGTACGAGGGCGATATTCAGATTCAAGATACGAGACGAATTTTTCTCGGTGACGAGTTTGAAGTTGTCTTGCGTTCGAGCGGATTTCACGGAGAAATTATAGCGGTCGGAATTGAAGGCTTTAGAAAGGATCCAGATTAGGGCTTAAAGGAGACTCGCTGGACTAGCCAGATACCCAACGAACGCCCCATCAATTTGCAATAGACTTCAAATACGCTTCATGCAATTTCTTCTGGGCATCCCGTTCCTTAACCAACTTCTTCCTCTTAGCCTTTGTAAGTTCAATACCCTCCACATCATGCGTTGGCACACCCTACCAAACGATGTCAGCGTGCTCCAAAGAAAGAGAAAAAGAAAAAGAAAAGACAAGAAAAAAAAAAATAATCAGAAAAGTGGTACCTCCTCATCCCACTTGGAGTATTCTCCCGTTCGAAACATTTCTCCCGGCGCAATTCTTCCCCGCTCCAATTTCTCACGAGCCTTCTTCTCCTCCTCTTCCTTTCTCTTTGCCTTTTCCGCAGCCTTCTTTTCTGCGGCAGAGGATTCAGCGGCGCGTTTGCAGTCGCGTTCCGCGATGAGACGAGCAGCATCAGCAAACCGGATCGTTGCAATTCCGAATTCCGTGTCGTCGATGCTGACGCCCAATTGTAACATTGTGACATCGCGGAAAGTGTCGCATTCCTTGAGGAAATCTGCGAATGCCGCGTTCTGGTCGACGAGATGGGAGATTGAAATAGTAAAGTCTTGGATGCCGACGAGATACGGTGTCATGCGTGGATTGTCGCGGAGGGGAAGCGAGTTGAGATGATGTGTCAACGCATCGCTTTTTTCGATTGCGGACTTGGCGATGGCTTTCGCACGGAGAGTATCCCGGTATCGAATTGCCTTTTTAATTTCGAGGTACAAGTCATCGCGATCTTCGGCCCAGCCTAAACGGCCTGATGTGGTGGATGGAGACAAGCCGAATGTAGAGAGGAGGCGAGTGATCCATCGTGTGATATCGAGAAGGATGGGATGTGTCGATGCCACTGTCGACGCTTTGAATTCCTTGTTGAGATCGTTAATAAGTTCGGTGACCGCTGTCACAGCCCCACGGGTATTAAAATTATCCGCCAACGCGGCGTGGACCAACTCCTTCGTATCACGGAATCTCCAGTCAATATTCGCATTAAAGGAGGGGATACCGTTCAGCGAGTTTAACGACAGCAGGATCCTCTACTCCAGAACCCGTGTTGCGAAACTCCCCAGCCTCAACCTTTTCCAAGATCAACTCTGCCTTGGAAAACCACACAGAAATCTTATCCTCAAGACTCTTCATTTCCTCCATAACATCATCCTTAAAATCCATCGGGCCATCCCACGCCGTGGTCAAAAATGCCAATCTCAACTGTCGCGCCGAATACTTTCGCAAAGCCTCTTTGATCGTAATAAAATTTTTCAAACTTTTCGACATTTTTGCACCTTCAATCGAAAGATGTCCAGTGTGAAGAAAATAGTTTACCCATTGTTGACAATCGTGATAGGCTTCGGATTGCGCGAGTTCATTATCGTGATGCGGAAAAGCGAGATCAATACCGCCCGAGTGAATATCCATATTTGCGCCAAACGCCATACTCGCCATGACGGAACATTCAATATGCCACCCCGGTCGGCCCTCTCCCCAGGGACTGGGCCACCGCGGTTCACCCGCTTTACTACTTTTCCACAACGCGAAATCAACATTTGTCCGTTTCCCCACGCCAAGTGTTAGACTCCCTTCAGCCTCCGCGAGGAGTTTTTCTGTATCCCCGGCATTGGACGGCTTGAGTTTTGCGTAGCGGTGACCGCTGGCTTGGAACTGCGTCACGTCAAAGTATACGTCACCGTCTTTGGTAGGGTATGCGCAGCCGGATTCGATGATTTTTTCGACGAAGGAGACGATTTCGGGTACGACGTCGGAGACACGGATTACGCGGGTGGGTTGGAGGACGTTGAGATGGGCCATGTCGGCGTTGTAGTCTTGTTCCCAGAACGTCGTGAATTGCTTGAAAATGGACAGTTGCGTGAATTTTTCACCTTGCTATGGCAAAACATTAAAATCGGCGGGCACTCGAAGGGGTTGGCACCTCCTTGTCTAAGATCGGAAGGTAGACGTCTTTGACGTTTTCAAAGTAGGTTGCTGGATCCTTTGAAAGGATGGCTGTCCGGGCAATTTTCAAAGCCTTGACATGCATGGAAAATTTCTCATCGTTCTTTGCTTCCACCGTCGCATTTTTCTCAACGAATGCAACAAAATCGTCCGTCAGATTGTAATTCTCGACGGCTGCAGGAGAAATGATCCTCCGAGCGGATATTTTCCAGGCATCAATGACTTTGGACTGGACGTCGTCGATCTGAGGATTGGATTTGAGGTATTCCTTCCAGATAAAGCTTTGCCGAGCGCGAATGATAATCTATGTTGAGCTCTTCTCGTGGTATAGACTTACTTTATCGTCGATATCAGTCACGTTTTGAACAAAATTGACGTTATATCCAAAGTAACCCTGCATAATACGCCGAATGATATCCATAGACACATAATTTCTACGTCAGCAATTACGGACGTGAACACAAACCTGGCATGTCCAAGATGACTTGAGTCGTAAACAGCTACACGGACGTCAATTCAATTGCACAAGCGCGATCTTACTTGGGCCGCAAGAGTACCAGGTGACCTCGTTCGGATTGGCTGGCTCGAAAACTTCCTTTGAAATTAGAATAAGACAATTACTTCCAGAAACCTTTTCCTTCGATAGTGAATTCTTGACTCTTAGAGGTGGCCCGTGGGCCAAAGCAAGGGGCTCACTGGCTGGCGCCATTGTTGTACGCGCGGCAAAGATGGTGCTGCTATTCAGCAGTGCAGGATACGAAGGAGCACAGGGAAGGAAAGATGAACGGAAAGGGGGGTCAGGCAAGGATGCAGGCCTTGTTGTGTTGCTTGTCCTTGCGAGGGCTGTCCTGAGGGAATGTGCAAGGTGAGTCACAACGGCTCTTTGCCGCATCGCTCGAGGCAATTTCTTCCCGCCGCGTTGGCGATGCTGGTCACATTTGCAATTTTGTCGTGCCACGTTCTGTCTCTGCCACCATCATCATCAGAACCATCCCCGTCTCCTTCCCCCCCGACCGTCTTCCCCTCAATTCCCGCTTCGAGGGAGCTGTGTTGCCGACGATGAACTTTGACAAGAAGGACGAGGACAGCGGTGCGCTGTTCCACCTGGACAAGACGCAGGTGTTCCAGGATGCGCGTGCCTTCAATGCCTCCCCGATCCAGCCCAAGAAATGTCGCATCATCCTCACAAAGATAAAATGTACTCCCATCAGCTCTTACCCAGCTCTTGTGTGCGTGACGCTAACCGTGCGGCAAGGTCTGTTGGACAGTGGAGAGGTCTGGAGCACGAGAGAGGCCACCGACTTGTTCTTCGGAATCACAAAATTGTTCCAGCATCGGGATGTATGCGCGTCGGATGGTGCCATTGAACTGACGTGTAGGTTGCATTGCGACAGATGGTGTACGTTGTCATCAAGGATCTTTCCAGCATCGCCGAGGACACAATCATGATCACCTCGAGCATAAGTATTATCCATCAGGATCCTCCCTCCGCTCTAACAATGCCACAGTGAAAGATTGCACGACCACCTCAGACGTGATCTACCGTCCCAACGCAATCCGCGCCCTCTGCAGAATCATCGATGTCACAACAGTGCAAGCGATAGAACGCCTCATCAAAACAGCCATCGTCGATAAATCCCCACCCGTCTCCTCCGCAGCGTTAGTCTCCTCATACCACCTCTTCCCCCTCGCCAAGGAAGTCGTTCGACGCTGGGCAAGCGAGGCTCAGGACTCCATCGTGAGTGCTCGTGCATGGGCTACAAGTGGAGCTGCCGCGGGATTCCCCGTGAACACGGTCGTCTCGTCCGCCAGTTTTATGACGCAGTATCACGGGCTTGGACTCTTGTATTTGATGAGGCAGCAGGATAGGATGGCAGTTACAAAGATTATTCAGCAATTTTCCGGGGGCTTCGGACAGGATAATATGGGACGGGGTGGGTCGACGACAACGACGCTCAAGAGTCCTCAGGCTGTCGTCATGTTGATCCGCTTCGCGTCAAAAGTCATTCGCGAAGACCCAAAGTCATCCTCTTCCTTGGGAACTGCTCTGACCGTGTAGTATGAGAGACCCGTTGCATCGACTCTTGGAAGGCTGGCTCCGTCACAAGAGCGATATGGTCAACTTTGAAGCTGCCAGAGCCATTTGCGCCATGGACAATGTTACCGAAAAGGAAGTTGCTCCCGCCTTGCAATTACTCCAACTCTTCCTTACCTCGCCCCGCTTCATCGGCCGCTTCACAGCAATCCGTATCCTCCAGGACTTCGCGACAAAGCATCCCCGTCTCGTCAATCCTCTCAACCAAGATATCGAGTCTCTTATCTCCGACTCGAATCGTTCCATTGCCACGTACGCAATTACCACGCTTTTGAAAACCGGGAATGAAGCTTCGGTCGACCGACTCATGAAGGAGATTTCTGGCTTTATGGGCAGTATCACCGATGAATTCAAAGTTACGATTGTCGAGGCAATTCGTTCCCTCAGCTTGAAATTCCCTTCGAAGCAGGGTGTTATGCTTGGGTTCCTTGCAGGTGTCTTGCGTGACGAAGGAGGATTCGAGTATAAAAAGGCTGTTGTCGAAGCCATGTTTGACATGATCAAATACATCCCTGATTGTCGCGAGGAGGGTATCGTTCCTTCATGGCCGTCTGGCTGATTATTAGCGCTGACCCATCTTTGTGAATTCATCGAGGATTGCGAGTATAATAACCTCGCCGTGAGAATCTTGCATCTCCTCGGCGTAGAAGGACCCAACACTCCCAAACCGACCAAATATATTCGCTACATCTACAATCGTGTTGTCCTTGAGAACGCCATTGTTCGAGCCGCAGCCGTCACCGCCCTCGCTAAATTTGGGGTTGGAGAAAAGGCCGATCCGAGCGTCAAGGCAAGTATCAAAGTCTTGTTGACGAGATGTCTCGATGATCCAGAAGATGAAGTCCGTGATCGAGCTGCCTTGAGCCTGAAACTTCTCGATAACAGTGATGCCGCTGCAAAGTTCATCAAGAAAGGTATCCGCCTGGGCCTTCCTATTTGTCTAATTTAGATGTTATGTTTTCGTTGCCTGCACTTGAACATTCGCTTGTTCTCTATATTTCGAACGAGAACTTTGCCGAGCCGTTTGATCTATCTGGCATCCCAGTTATTACAAAGGAGGAATCCGATGCGCAGGCTCTTCGCGCATTGACGGAGATGACACCTGTTCCCACGGTTGCAGCAGCTGAGAAACCAGGTGCTGAACCTGCGGCGCCAGTAGAACCTGTTTCCCAGAAATACGCCAAGGCAATCAGCGAGATCCCTGAATTCAAGGACTTCGGCCCGCTGTTGAAGAGCAGCCTAAAGCCCGTCGAATTGACAGAGAAGGAAACAGAATATGTCGTCACGGCCGTTAAACACATCTTCCAAGAACATATCGTTCTCCAGGTGCCGCCCTCAACTACCCAGTTCGATTGGAGATCATCTGACATTGAAGTTTAACATTACAAACACCCTCCCCGACACAGTTCTAGAAAACGTATCCGTCATCTCAACCCCCGACGACGAAGAATCCGGCCTCGCAGAAGACTTTATCATCCCTGCCCCTGCGATCACCAGTGCCCAACTAGCAGGAACAATCTACGTCTCCTTCTCGCGTTCTGACCCTGCGAAATTTGACATTGCCAATTTCAGTAATAGCCTACGCTTCACGTCCAAGGAAGTCGACCCAGAGAGCGGGGAGCCCGAGGAACAGGGCTATGACGATGAATATGAAGTTGAAATGCTTACATTGGGGCCGGGAGATTATTTCCTTCCCACGTATATCGCGAATTTCCAGGGGGCGTGGGATGCATTGGGTGCTCATAATGAAGTGAGCGATACCTTCTCCCTCTCCTCGATGAACTCTATTCAGGGTACAACCCCCCCTCCCCCTCTTTCCCACAGTACCTTTTCTGTCGGGCAGTGCTGATCATCGGTAGACGCAACAAAGACGTTGATCGACTTACTTTCGCTCCAACCTTTGGAAGGAACGGATCAACCTTCCTCACCATCAACACATACGATGAAACTTTCCGGCCGGACGATTTCGGGGGCTAAGGTCGTTGCAATGGCAAAGATGGCGTTTAGTCAGCGGAGTGGAGTGACGCTCAAGTTGAGCGCTAGATCTCAGGAGCCGGAGGTGGCTCAGTTGGTTTTGGATGCAGTTGTTTGAGACATGTGCGTTATCAAGAGTTAAATGTAATAGCATGTCAATATCAATTTTCTAACAACCGGTTTAATTGCGACCATCATCCCCTGTGACATAAATGGCCTGAGTTAAGAGAGAACCTGGAGGGTTAGAATTTTAGTTGCTCAAATTGCGCTAATTTTGATAACGAACCCGCTTATACGAAATGCGCTAGACGATCAATGATCAAGTTCCTAGTCTTGGGCTTGGAAACTGCGGCGGTCCCCATTTCCCAGTCGCTTTTGGAAAAATAACATTAGATAAAGACGCCATCCTGTTGCAGAAGCAAGGACATTAGACCCTGGAGGGTTGATTTTGCTGGACCGTCGGGGACAATAAGTCTTAATGAACATCCCCTTCAAAATTCACCGGATATGAGGTATTAGCTTTTCAGATTTTTGTTCATCATTCTTGGCGCATATGAACCTAAGGTGCGAGGGACATTTGAATATTAGACATGGCCCAAGCCTGATTATGAATTGGATATTGCCAGGCAATTTATTGAGACAAACTGAGATGTATATGTTTACAGCGGAGGGGAATCCGAGTGGAGTGACACCAGTATGTGTCCCAACAATGTTTCGCTAATAATGACAGTAACACATGACGCAAGGGATCAAGTCAAAGACCAAGTATGAAGACTTGAGTGAACCTCGGATATTACGATGTTCGCAAGACGTGTATTACTGCCGATCATGGGCTGCTCGCAAAGCCATACCAAAGTGAGCAAGCGAATCACAGTGATGCAACGGAGATGAATTTGTGAAGGAGCGGATAAACTGGTTCAACCATTGTCGCAGAGGCAACGGATGATGGCAATGAGGGATCAGAAAGGATATGAGATGATGGCGGTGGAGGAAGTTTCCATCCGTTTCGCGCCTGGAAAGCATTGAATACATGGTCAATATGGAGGCATTAGAAACATAAGATGTGGACAAATGAATTAAGACTGGTGCCCATAC
>Ga0335076_10003456_pt1 | contig 15887 bp, 14 predicted proteins | sample Lox_Sample_25_FD_206717 | JGI IMG/M metagenome (GOLD analysis project Ga0335076, IMG submission 206717) | Soil microbial communities from Loxahatchee National Wildlife Refuge, Florida, United States - Lox_Sample_2.5 | ecosystem: Environmental > Terrestrial > Soil > Wetlands | place: USA...
GACCCGCACGGAGGTGGAAGAAGCTATTGGTAAGTCGATCACCGCGGATATGTTCCGCCGCAGCTACGGCGAGGTGTATCACGGCGACGAGCGCTGGCGGGCGCTTGCCGTCCCCAAAGGCGAGACCTACGCCTGGGAGAGGGATTCTACGTATATCCGCCAGGCGCCGTACTTCGACGGAATGAGGGTGAAGCCGGGGAAAGTGGAAGATGTCATGGGTGCCCGGTGCCTGGCGCTGCTTGGCGACAGCGTAACCACTGATCACATTTCGCCGGCGGGTTCGATCAAGAAGGACAGTCCGGCCGGGAAGTATCTCATCGAGCATGGGGTGAAACCGGCGGATTTCAACTCTTACGGTTCGCGCCGTGGCAATCACGAAGTGATGGTGCGCGGTACTTTTGCCAACGTCCGCCTGCGCAACAAGATGGTTCCGAATCTGGAGGGAGGATTCACTCGCCACTTGCCCGACGGCGCCGAGATGACGATTTTTGAGGCCTCGGAGAAATACATCGCCGAAGGTGTTCCATTGGTGATTCTGGCCGGCAAAGAATACGGCTCGGGATCATCGCGCGACTGGGCTGCCAAGGGACCGCGTCTGCTCGGCGTGAGTGCCGTTATCGCCGAAAGTTACGAGCGCATTCACCGCTCTAACCTGGTGGGGATGGGGATTCTGCCACTACAATTTCTAAACGGCGAGAGCGCGCAATCGCACGGCATAACTGGTGAAGAGGTATTCGAGATTCGTGGAGTCCGTGAACTTGCGGAACGCTTCAAACCGGGCCAGGAAATTACGGTTCGCGCCACCAGCGGCGGCAAGACGAAAGAATTCAAGGCCCTGGTGAGGATCGACACCCCGCAGGAAGCTCTGTACTACGCCAACGGAGGCATTCTGCAGTTTGTGTTACGGCAACTCTTGGCGGGCAAGCCACAGACAGTGACCGCCAGCTAGAAAGCTTTGGTGGAATCCACCAGAATGGTTACCGGGCCATCGTTGACCAACTCAACTTCCATCATTTCCTGGAAGCGGCCGGTTGAGCAGGGAAGGCCGGCGGCCCGGATGCGTTGGACAAAGGATTCGTAAAGTTGACGAGCCTGCTCCGGAGGCGCCGCCGCGTCGAAGGATGGCCGTTTGCCCCGGCGGACATCCCCGTACAGAGTAAACTGCGAGACCACGAGCACAGCGCCGTTGATCTCAGCCACCGGCAAGTTCATCTTCCCCTGCGGATCCTCGAAGATGCGCAAGCCAGCAATTTTGTCTGCAAGGTAGTCGGCGTCGGCTTGACTGTCACCGCGTGACACGCCGAGCAGCACCAGGAGTCCGCGGCCGATCTTGCCGGTGACGGCTCCATCCACGGTGACTTGCGCACGGCTCACGCGCTGCACTACAGCCCGCATTCGGCCCGCTCCATCGGACAGAGATGATGATCCCAAGTTACACTACGGTTCCGCGTTTGACCCCGGCAATGCTCAGACATTAGGATGCAGGGTGGCATCGATTGAGCTTCTGCATTAGCCTGTCCTTTACAGCGATTCGCGCGGGCCGTTACACTACTCATTCCCTTTTCGATCTGGAGGCGGAAAAAATGATGGCGGTTGCCGTAAAGAAGGAGATCGTCGAAAAGGTTAAACAGATCATTGGCGAGCAACTGGGCGTGGATGAAGCTGAGGTGACACCCAGCGCCTCGTTCGCCGACGATCTGGGCGCAGATTCACTCGACCAGGTGGAGCTGGTGATGGCTCTGGAAGAGGCATTCGATCTCTCGATCAGTGACGAAGATACGGAGAAGATTCTGACCGTACAGGATGCCATCGACTACGTGGATAAACACGCAAAAGCCGCCCGCTAGCACGGGCCAAAAAAATTCCGCATTGCATAGCACAAGGAGAACTCATGGCAGCCGTTGACGAGAAAGTAAAGCAAATCATCGTAGAACAGTTAGGCGTGGAGGAGAGTGAAGTGACGCAGACCGCTTCTTTTGTGGATGACCTGGGCGCCGACTCTCTGGACACGGTGGAACTGGTGATGGCGTTCGAAGAAGCTTTCGAGATCGAAATTCCGGATGAAGACGCGGAAAAGATACGCACGGTGCAGGACGCGATCGATTACATCTCCAAGCACTCGAAAGGCGGAAAGTAGTTGGCGAGGCGTGTCGTAGTCACTGGGATTGGCCTGATCTGTGGAGTCGGTAACACCACTGAAGAAATCTGGCAGCATCTGCTGGCGGGCCAATCGGGAATTGCCCGCATTACGCAGTTCGATTCCTCCCAGTTTGCCTGCCAGATTGCTGCTGAAGTCAAGAATTTTGACCCGCTGCAATTCATCGAAAAAAAAGAAGTCAAGAAAATGGGACGCTTCATCCACCTGGCCCTCGCGGCCTCGGTGGAGGCCATGACGTGTTCCGGTTTGCAGATCGATGACGCGAACCGCACCCGCGTAGGAGTGCACATCGGATCGGGAATCGGCGGGTTCGACGTGATCGAGCGCGAGCACAAGAACCTGCTGAGCGGCGGCCCGCGAAAGATATCGCCGTTTTTCATTCCGGCGGCAATCGTCAACCTGGCGGCGGGTCATGTCAGCATCCGCTATGGGGCGCAGGGACCTAATGAGGCTACCTGCACGGCCTGTACCTCGAGCGCTCATTCGATCGGTGACGCCTTCAAAATCATTGTCCGTGGTGACGCCGATGCCATGATCGCCGGCGGGACTGAGGCCGCGGTCACGCCCATGTCAGTAGGTGGATTCGCGGCTATGCGTGCGCTTTCCACCCGAAATGATGCTCCGGAGAAATCCAGCCGCCCGTGGGATACAGCGCGTGACGGATTTGTCATCGGCGAAGGCGCGGGAATCCTGATTCTGGAGGACCTGGAGTTGGCCCGCCGTCGCGGTGCCAGGATTCTGGCCGAAATTGTGGGTTATGGCATGAGCGGAGACGCTCATCACATCACCGCTCCGGCAGAAAATGGCGACGGCGCCTATCGCGTCATGCTCAACACTCTGAAAGATGCGCAAGTACAGGCGCAGAGCGTTGGCTACATCAACGCCCACGGCACCTCTACCGAAATCGGCGACCGCATGGAAAGCATCGCCATCAAGCGGGCTTTCGGAGATCATGCCCACAAGCTGGCGGTAAGTTCGACCAAATCCATGACCGGCCACCTGCTGGGCGGAGCCGGCGGTCTGGAAGCCGGCATTACTATCCTTGCCCTGCGCGACCAGATGCTGCCCCCTACCATCAACCTGGAGAACCAGGACCCCGAGTGCGACCTGGATTTTGTGCCGAATCATGCCCGTAAAGCGAACCTGGAGTATGCCATGTCCAATTCCTTCGGATTTGGCGGTACTAATGGGGCTCTGCTTTTCCGCCGATGGAACGAGTGAGACCTGCTTCATAGAGGCGGATTCCTGCCAGTCCCGAAAGGCCGTTGCCCGAGCTTGTTTGCGGTCCATTCAGGTAATGGCACCTTTGTACCGGGGGATTGTCCTTCTATCCTTTTGCCAAGCCGCGAAAGAGAAGCCAGAATAGGCTTTTGAAGCGGATCACCCCCGAACTATGGATAAAGCCATCGGATCAGTTCCCGCGTCACTCCCCACGGGTAGAAAGGCCTCGGCACGGGCGGCTCTGATCGACCTCAAGGACCCGGCCCAGGCCATACTTTCCGAGTGTTTTCGGCAATTTGGCGTCGAAACCGTGGTCATGAACGGGAACGCCGCCGATCGTTTGAGGACGGAGAAATTTGAGGCCTGCGTCGTAAAGTTGGCGCCGCCGGCCCAACCCATCATGGAGTCGGCCCGCACCTCGCCCTCCAACAGCCGGATGATCCTCTATGGACTAGGCGGCAGCGTGCAGGATGCCCTGGGATTTTCCAAATACGGCATCAATGCCATTTTTCGCGAACCCCTGGAACGCGCCGCCGCCATGAAGCTAGTGCGCGCGACGCAGATGCTGGTGCTGCATGAACTCCGCCGCTATGTACGAATTCCGGTCATCACCGAAGTCGCGGTAACGACTAACGACAACCAGAAGCTGACGGCCACCAGCATTGAACTGAGTTCCGGAGGCATGTCGCTGCGTAGTGCCCACGAGCTTGCCGTGGGGCAATCCGTCGAAGTGTCGCTGGCTCTGCTGACTTTGCCGCGGGTGTGGGTGCGCGGAGCCGTCTCCTGGCGGAATGCACCGGGAAGATCTTTTGGCGTCCGCTTCGACCCGCATGATGACCGCCGGCTGCGCATCAAAGAATGGATCGATGCCTACCTGGAGAATTAGCAGCGCCCAGGGTCTAACCGCAGACTCCTTACAGCCCTCAAGACCGTCGAAATTTCCGCCCTTCGCTTTCACGATAGGGACGGGCATCCCACAGATTTTTGCGGAACTAACTTTAGCCAAATCACGTACTTCCTACTAGAGACGCGGCTTCCCGGCTCACGTTCGGGAAAGCTGCCCGTCCATACCTCAGACCATGATCCTGCGCGATCTCATTGGCGATGTGCTGCGGACTCTTTGGGCGCACAAGCTGCGCACGTTCCTGACCATGTTTGGAATTGCCTGGGGCATCGTTTCGATCGTGCTGATGGTAGGCGCGGGCGAGGGGCTGCGCGTCGGCCAGGCAAAGGTCGCGCAAACGCTGGGGAAAGACGTCATGATCGTCTTCCACGGTCGCACCAGCCTGCAGGCCGGTGGCGCTCGTGCTGGAAGGGCGGTCCACTGGGAAGATCCGGATGTGCCGGCAGTGCAAGCCGATTCGCCCGATTGCGAATACGCTATCCCGGAGCTGGAACAAGACACCGTCCAAATTCACAGCAACTATAACAACGCCGCATTTCTGGTCACGGGTTCGCTGCCTGCCTTCGCCATCATTCGCAGCCTGGACGTTGGCCAGGGACGTTTCTATAACTGGGACGACCAGCATGAATCGCGCCGCGTGGCGTTTCTTGGCAGCGACGCCTCCAAGCAGCTTTTTCCCGGGCGCAATCCCGTGGGCGAGAACTTGTATTTGAACGACTTCCCCTACGTTGTGATCGGGGTTATGGCGCCGAAGAAACAGGATTCCAGCTACGACGGCTGGGACGCCAACAAGATCTTCGTGCCTTTCGGCGCCATGCGGCGCGACTTCCCCGACAAGCCTCCCGGGACACCTACCACATTCGATCAGCTGCTGGTTACTCCGAAATCGGTAGAGCAGCACGAGTCTTGCAAGCGCGAGGTGCGTGCAGCATTGGGACGGATGCACAACTTCGATCCCAACGATAAGGAAGCCTGTCCTATTTGGGACACGGTTGAAGAGGCAAAGGCATTCCGCCAGATGACGGATGGGATGAAGTATTTTCTGGGCGCAGTGGGGATGGTGACGCTCCTGCTCGGCGGGCTGGGAGTGATGAACGTGATGATGGTCGCGGTGCGGGAGCGGACGCGTGAAATTGGAGTGCGCAAGGCGCTGGGGGCGCCAGGGCACATCATTCTGAAACAATTCTTCTTTGAGGCGCTGCTGATTGCGTTTCTCAGCGGCGGCATCGGTCTGGGCGTGGCCTACGGCATTTGTTTTCTGGTGAATCTGCTTCCCATGCCCGATTTCTTCGCCGGCTTATTACCTACGTGGTCTTCCGGAGCACTTGCCTGCGGGCTGTTAGGAAGTATCGCGGTGCTGTCGGCTTTGTATCCGGCGCGCAAGGCGGCGTCGGTGGATCCGATCGAGGCTTTGAGATTTGAAGCGGGAGGATAGCCGTAAGGAAACCGCCGAGCTTTCGCTCGGCCCGAACGGGCGAGGGCGCCCGTTCCCACGCGGTTTGAGGGAATGCTGATTGAAATTATTCGCGAAGCCTGGATTGCGCTGCGGCGTAACTATACGCGCAGCCTGCTCACCATGCTGGGTATCGTGTGGGGTATCGCTACGGTCACGTTGCTGATCGCCTATGGCAGCAGCTTCCGCAACATTCTGGTGGGTGGATTCAACGCCTTCGGCAAAAGTGTGGTGATCTGCTGGGCGCAGCAAACCAGCGAACAGCCGGGTGGGCAGCGTGCCGGAAAAAAAGTCGTTTTTGAGCAGGCCGATGTCGACATGGTGAAGGAAACCGCGCCCTTGGTGAAGCATGTTTGCCGGGAGACGGTAAATCGTCCGGGAATTGCCTATGGCGACCGCCTAGTGGGAACCGCCGCCATTCGCGGCGTTTGCCCGGAATACGGGGAGATGCGCAACGAAGTTCCTGCGGAAGGCCGCTGGCTCAACGCGAGCGACGAGCTGGAGCGCCGGCGAGTCGTATTTCTGGGCGGGCGCATTCGGGAGCAGCTGTTCAGCGGGCGCCCGGCAATTGGCGAGACGGTTCTGATTGGCGGGGTACGCTTCGCTGTGGTGGGGATTATGGCGCGGAAGATCCAGCTCAGTAATTATTTCAGCAGCGATGACCAGTCGGCCTGGATCCCCTTTTCTACTGCCGGTGAGTTGTGGAATACGCGCTACGCTCCCGTCTTGCTGTTCGAGCCGGTAGCGCCGCAATTTGAAAAGCCGGCGATGGCCCAGGTGCTTGCCGCCGTCGCTACGCGGCAGAATTTTTCGCCTACCGACAAAAAAGCTATCCAGATGTTCGGCCGTGACGAATTCCGTCCAGTCATTGACGCTCTTACCATTGGTCTTCAGGTTTTGCTGACGTTTATTGGGACCCTGACGCTGGGCATCGGAGGCGTGGGCGTCATGAACATCATGCTGGTTTCCGTGGATGAACGCATCCGCGAAATCGGCCTCCGCCGTGCCCTGGGGGCCCGCAAGCGGCATATCAGGTTTCAATTCCTGGCGGAAACGCTGCTGATCATGCTTCTGGGAGGGGCGATCGGGGTTCTGCTTTCCTACGCGATTGCCGCAGCAGTAGGCACCGTGCCGCTGATGGGACCGTTGTTTGAGGACGACTCCGGCAAGGCTGACATTCATCTGCGGATCTCCTTGATGACCGTTACCTTGTCCACGCTGGTTCTTCTGATTGTGGGAGTGATCAGCGGGCTGGTCCCGGCCTTGCGGGCTTCGAAACTAGACCCCGTGGAAGCCCTGCGCTATGAGTAGGAGATGTTCTTCTCTCTGCCAGTTTCCAATTGACCCGGGCCTCACTTCGCTGTAACTTGCCAGTCTCTAGTTTCGCTGCGAGGTGCGTGTGCCAATTTCTGCTATTGACGCCATCAGCCCTGCCTTCCAGCACACGCGGCAGCAACTCTTTCAGCCCTTCCGCATCGGGCAGTGGGTACGGATTGCGCTGGTAGGGCTACTTGCGGGAGAACTGAGCTCGGGCGGCGGTTGCAACAGCATTCAGTTCCCCACCAATACCTCCGGGGGCATTCATCGCTTTGCAGGGCCTGCGCTGCCAAATATCCCTCCTGGAATGCTCGCCGCACTGGTTGGCTTCCTGGTTGTCTTTGGCATCCTGTTCTGGTTCTTGTGGATTTATCTCAACAGCGTCATGCGATTCGTCCTGTTCGATACCGTGATCGCGAAAGAGTGCCGGATTCGACGCGGCTGGAGCGCGCGGCAAAGGCCCGGCCAACACTATTTCCTCTGGCAATTGCTTTTCTTTTTCGCCTTCCCATTGAGCCTGGCATTGTTGGTGGGGCTGCCTGTCCTGTTCGGCTTCGCCCTGGGGTGGTTCAAAGAGCCTAAGCAGCACCTGGTAGGGTTGATTCTTGGCGGGATGGCGCTGTTCTTTGTCTTTTTTGCTGTGCTGGTTGTCTGGCTGGTGGTTCACGTTCTCACCAAGGATTTCGTTGTGCCCCAGATGGCGCTGGAAGACATCAGCGCATTCGAAGGCTGGCGCCGGCTGCTTCCCCAGCTCGAGTCGGAAAAGGGCAACTACGCCGGTTACATCGTAATGAAAATTGTGATGGCTCTGGGAGTCGCCGTGGTCATTGGAATCATCACGTTCATTGTGATTCTGCTGGTATTGATTCCCGTGGGCGGTTTTGGAGCGATCGCGGTGCTGGGTGGAAAGGCCGCCGGTCTGCAGTGGAATCTTTACACCATAAGCGTCACGGTTGTCGTTGCAAGTGTTGTGCTGGCCTTCCTTGTTTACGTGATCTCACTGATTTCCGTGCCCGCCATGATCTTCTTCCCTGCGTATTCCATTTATTTCTTCGCTTCGCGCTATGCGGCGCTGGACGCCTTGCTGCATCCTGTTCGGCCTCCCTTCACGCCACCTCCGCCCGAGGCGCCGCCCCTGCCACCAGAACCACAGCCTATTGGATGAGATTCAATTCGAGGGATGCGCGGGCCGGTTGCGCGTCCAAGAAAAGCGCCGCCCGATGATGCACTTGATGATCAGGTGGTCGGTCGATGCCGTCGTGCCCACGCCTACGCCGAAATTGAACTCCCACTCGGGGCCAAAGTCGACGTCGATCGCAGGGACGATCTGCTGTTGTTCCTCTCGCAGTGGATCGAATCCGGTGATCGGTCCATAGCTGGCGTAATACTCCAGTCCTCCGGCGATGCGTTTCGTAAAGTCGTAGCTCACCTTCATATTAGGCGAGAACTCGACGCCCTTGTTCACGCTTGGACCGTGCCAGGAGCGGTCCAGTGTGGGATTGAAACTCAGGTACCAGGGGCCGAGCTTCTTGTCCACAATAGGACGGATCTCCCAGGTCCAGGTGTCGGCCGAGAATTGCGAACGCTGGTAGCCGATTTCATTCGACAAACTGACCCCAACCGGCCAATGCCAGGACTCAGGAATGCGAAAGCGCGGACGAATGTGATCTCCCACCCATTGCCAGCCGCCGTCGGATTGAATGCTGGTGAAGATGTAGAGGCCGGTCTCGAACCAGTCGTTCCAGCCCTGTGTGATCTCGACAGTTTCGTGTTCCGCGTGGTTCGTGGGCAGGACACCGTCCACCACGGTTTTGCTGCCCTCCTCGGTGAAGTTGGAATGCAGTTCGACCATGGTGTGGCCCGGCAGGACGGTGTCGGAACCATAGACCTGGATTTCGTAGTTGTCCTGGGCATGGGATGGATTCGCCGTCGTCAGAGAAGCGAACACTGCCAGCAGGGGAATCAGGAGCCGCCGAAGGGTCATCGATGCCGGTTGAAAGCGATGATCGCGCCGGTGTTTTCATAATGCACGGTGGAGCGGGCCAGCGCAAGCGCCGGAAGCAGTTCTTGTTTGTCATCCCAGCGGAGTGAGAGACCTCCAGTTCTTCCCAATTCGCTAGCACTGCGGATTCCTCGTCGCTGGCGCTTCTCGGAATCACAAGCGTTTTTTGGTAAATCTCGGGTGCGCATCAATCCCGCGCGCGATTCTTGATCCAGATCGGCGTCCCCACAAATCCGAAGGCTTTTCGCAATTGGTTTTCCAGAAACCGCTCATACGAAAAGTGCAGCTTCACGTTGCGGTTGGTGAAAAGCACGAAGGTGGGTGGCGATACCGAAGCCTGGGTCATGTAATAGATCCTGACTCGCTGGCTCGCCGGTACCGAGGCGCGGTCGAAGTCCACATATTTCAGGAAGCGGTTCATCTCGGCGGTAGGGATGCGCTTGCGGCGCTCAGCAGCAACTTCCACAAGCGTGGGAAAAATCTTTTCGACTCCCTTTCCGCTGGCGGCAGAAACGAAGAGCACCGGAGCATAGTTCAGGAATTTGAGTGCATGGCGAAGCCGCTGCTCGTAGGCTTCGCGATCGGCGGGGCGTTTGCTCGCCTGAATGCGGGACGCTTTCGTCTCTCTCCCCGCTTTCTTCTGGCCGCTGGTGATCAGGTCCCATTTGTTCACCATGACGATGACCGACCGCCCACTCTCGTGAGCATAGCCGGCGATGGTCGCGTCCAGCGCGCTCACACCTTCAATCGCGTCAATCACCAGCAGAGCGATATCGGCTGCTTCGAGATGTTTGCGTGCCATCACGACCGAGAGTTTTTCGGCCATCAGATGCGTCTTGCCCTTACGCCGGATTCCCGCCGTGTCGGTGAAACGGAATCGCTGGCCGTCACGCTCGATCAGTTCATCCACGGCGTCGCGGGTGGTCCCGGGGATGGGCGACACGATGGCCCGCGAAGTGCCCGTGAGACGGTTCAGCAGCGTGGATTTACCGACGTTAGGATGGCCGATAATGGCCACCTTGGTTTCAGCTGCCGTTTCCGCGGCTTCTTGTGGGACCTCTGTGCCCTCTGTGGTTAATTTTTTTGGCGGAAGCTCTTTCAGAATCGCATCCAGCAAATCGTCCACTCCATTCCCATTTTCCGCAGCCACTGGAAACAGCTTGCGTATCCCCAGGCGATGAAATTCCCCCACCAGTCCCTGTTGCTTGTCTGTGTCGATTTTGTTGATCGCCAGAAACAACGGCTTGCCGGTTCGATTCAGCAACCGCGCCAGTTCGAGATCAGGCGAAGCGATCTCGCTGCGGCCATCGACGACCATTACCACTGCAGCCGCTTCGTCCAGCGCGACCTTGGCCTGGCGAAAAATTTCCGCGGGAATGAAATCTTTTTCTTCCGGAATAATTCCGCCGGTGTCGACAATACGCAAAGTGTGTCCGCGCCACTCCGCTTCTCCGTAAAGCCGGTCGCGGGTGATGCCGGGCTCGTCGCCGACGATCGCCCGCCGCGAACCAACGATGCGATTGAACAACGTGGACTTGCCCACGTTGGGCCGTCCCACGATGGCGATTGTAGGTACCCCTGCAACGGCCAGCCCGCTCATCGAATTGGCATTGATACGCGTCAAGGATTCGGCAAAGCTTGCGTAGTGGCAGGTGTCCTCACCTGCCCGTCCCAGCAGCGTCTGGGCCTACGTGGTTCGAGGAGGCTATTATAGAGACTCTGTGGCTCCCGCCTCTCAGCCCGTGGCTTCTCCAAGAAAAGAAATCTCTCTTTACAACTTCTTCGCTCCGGGCGGCGTGCTCTCGCGCACTCATCCTGCCTATGAATTTCGCCGTGGGCAGCTGCAGATGGCACAGGCCGTCGAGCAGGCGCTGGAAGAACGGCGGCATCTGATCGTCGAGGCCGGCACGGGTACAGGCAAGACCCTTGCCTATTTGCTGCCAGTCATTCGATCCGGCAAACGCGTGATCATTTCCACCGGCACGAAGAATCTGCAGGAACAGCTCTTCTACAAAGATATCCCGTTTCTCGAACAGGCGCTTTTTCCCGACGGCGAGGGCAAGCTGAACGTCTGTTATATGAAGGGACGCAGTAATTACCTGTGCCGCAAGAAACTCTACGACCTCACCGGGCAGCCGGTGCTCAGCGGCCTGGATGAGATCGAGCACTACCGCGCCATCGCGGCCTGGGAGAAGACGACGCAGACCGGCGACCGGGCCGAACTGGCGTCGCTTCCCGAAGCCAGCGCGCTCTGGCACAAGCTCGATGCCCGCTCCGACACTTGCCTCGGCCAGAAGTGCAGCTCGTGGGACAAGTGCTTCATCACCGAGATGCATCGCCGGGCGATGGAGAGCGATATCATCATCGTCAACCATCATTTGTTCTTCGCTGACCTCGCCATCAAGCAGCAGTCGGAGTACGCACCCGATGCCGGCATTCTGCCCGAGGTCGGTGCTGTCATCTTCGATGAAGCCCACGAGCTGGAGGACGTAGCGGGCAGCTACTTTGGCGTCTCCGTCAGCAATGCGCGCGTGGAAGAGCTGTGCCGGGACGTGGAAGGCTCGCTACAACGGAATCATGCTTTGTCAGCGGCACTTTCGGGGGCTGTGAAGAGCCTGCGAGACCGGGCCATGTTTTTCTTCGCTTTGCTGCCGCAAGGGCAAGGACGCTTCGCCTTTGAGAATCGGCGCGAGTTTCTGGAAGAAAACGGCGATGAATTCCTGGCGCTGCAGCAGTCGCTGACAAGGCTCGGCTCGGAGCTGGAAGGCCTGCCATCGAAGCCGGAGGAAGTCTTCAACTTCGCTCGCCGGGCGCAGGAATTGGAGGTGCAGCTTGGGTTCCTGATGGAGTCAGAAGAACGCAATACCGTGTTTTGGATCGAACGGCGGCGCGGCGGCCACGATCGCATGAACGTGTTTCTTCAGGCGACACCGATTGACGTGGCCCCCATCCTGAAGACCTGTCTCTTCGACAAGCTGGAGTGCGCCGTGCTGACTTCCGCGACCCTCGCCGTGGGTGGAGGATTCGACTACGTTACCCGACGGCTCGGCTTCGAGCACGCGCGCCAAGTTGTCCTGCCTTCGCACTTCGACTACGAAACTCAGGCCCTGCTCTATGTGCCGCCGGACTTGCCCGATCCGCGCACGCCGCAGTTTGTGGCCAAAGCGGCGGACTGCATCCGCCGGCTGCTCGAAATCACCCGCGGCCGTGCGTTCGTTTTGTTCACCAGCTACGCGCAAATGAACGACGTCTACCACCGCCTGCTGGGCGAGGTCGAGTTCCCCATGCTGCTGCAAGGCGATGCGCCGAAGAGCGCGCTGCTCGAAGAATTTCGCCTGACTCCAAACGCGGTTCTCTTCGCCACTTCTTCCTTCTGGCAAGGCGTGGACGTGCAGGGCGAGCAACTCAGTTGCGTGATTATCGATCGCCTGCCCTTCGCGGTTCCAACCGACCCGGTCGTGGCCGCGCGGGTGAAATCCATCGATGCCGACGGTGGCAATGCTTTTTTTCAATATCAGGTTCCGGCGGCAGTGATTACCTTGAAACAAGGCTTTGGACGGCTGATTCGCTCGCTCCACGACCGCGGCCTGCTGGTGCTACTCGACAACCGGATTCTCAAGAAGCAGTACGGTCGGGTGTTCATCGAAAGCCTGCCGAATTACAAGAAGACTACAGACATGAAGCAGGTGGAGGAGTTCTTCGGGCTGGGTCCCAGTTCCGAACTTTAGATTTCAACTCTGTAGCATCCGTATGCCTGCGCCTGTCGCCGCGTTACGGTCAAAGGTCAGCGTGTATTTGCACTCCGCCGCGTGTGCGGAACTCGATGAGGCAATCGGAAAAATCGGCGCGGCTGACGGTAAATTTCCGCAACGCCTGAGCGACGATTTCCGCTCGCTCAATCACCAGTTCTTTGCCCCGCAGTAAGATTTCGCTCGACACAAATATTGTTGTCCGCTATCTTACCCACGACCATCCCGCTCAAACCACCGCCGCGGTGAAGCTGATGGACTCACTCGCCGCCGATTCGCCCGGGGACCTTTCCTTGATCGTCATGGACAACCGGAAATTCAAATTCCGCTCGTGAACAGCCTGGAAACGCACCACGCCGGATATCCCGCCCCGATTGTAAGGCCCTCCGAGGTGCGCCGGCTTGCGGATCAATCCAGTTGCCCCGGGCAGGTAGACGACAACTGCCCGGGCGCACTCCTCGCTGTACAATAAACAGTTGCCGGTGCGCGGTTTACCGGGTGCCGATGGAAGAACAACAACCAGGAGCTTCATGTTCGAAGTCACGGTAGAGGATTCGTTTGCCGCGGGGCATTACCTGCGAAATTACAAGGGTAAGTGCGAGAATCCGCATGGGCACAACTATAAGGTGCGGGTCACGCTGGCCGGCAACACCTTGGACAAGGCCGGATTGTTGCTCGATTTCAAGGACTTGCGTGAGGTCATGAGGCACGTCATTGAGCGGCTCGACCATCAGATGATCAACGATCTGGAACCCTTTACGGTGGTGAATCCGTCCGCCGAAAACCTGGCCAAGTATTTTTATGACGAGACGAATTCCCGGCTGGGGCGCGTGACTGATGGACGGGTGCGGGTGAAAAATATCACGATTTTTGAAACGGATACCACCACGGCCACCTACAGCGAATAGAAAAATTCAGTTCGCGGGGCCCGGTTCTCAGATGCAGATTACGGAGATTTTCAAATCGATCCAGGGCGAATCCACGTATGCCGGCCTGCCCTGCGTTTTTGTGCGCTTCACAGGGTGCAATCTGCGCTGCTCGTGGTGCGATAGCGAGTACACCTTCATAGGTGGCCGTCGCATGAGTCATGAGGAGGTCATGGAAGAAGTGGAGCGCTTGAGCCCGGGTCGCGGGTTGGTCGAGATTACCGGAGGCGAGCCCATGCTGCAGGAGCGGGAAGCGGTACCGCTGATGCAGCAATTACTGGATGAGGGTTACACGGTTATGCTGGAAACCAGCGGGGAACGGCCACTGCAGCGGGTTCCCAAGGGCGTGGTAAAAATCGTCGACATAAAGTGCCCTAACTCCGGCGAGCCCGATACTTTCCTCATGGAGAACCTGGAGGTTCTGGGGCGGGCGGATGAAGTCAAGTTCGTGCTGAGCGACCGGACCGATTACGAGTTTGCCCGCGAGTTTGCCTGCCGCCATCAGTTGGCGACCCGGGTGAACGCGGTGCTGTTTTCACCCGCCTTCAGCAAGGATGCGAGCGGCGATCGCGACACTTCGCATTGTTTACTCGATCCGCGGGAACTGGCGGAATGGATGCTGGCGGACAATGTTGCGGCACGCCTCGGGCTGCAGATCCACAAGTTCATTTGGGATCCAGCGATGAAGGGAGTCTAGGATTTCAGCCATGGCTTCTGCGCACAAAGCGCGTGCGGTGGTGCTGCTGAGCGGTGGTATGGACTCCTGCGTGTGCGCGGCAATGGCAGCGCGCGAGTTCGAGGCCGCCGCGCTCCACATCAGCTATGGGCAGCGGACGGAGGAACGGGAGCGGCGGTCTTTTCTGGGCATTTGTGACCGCCTGAGCATCCAGCAGAGGTTGGTGGTGCGGAACGAGGCGTTGCGGTCGATTGGCGGTTCGGCGCTCACCGACGAACGAATTCCGGTCCCGGAGTCGGAGAACTTGGGACGGGGTGTTCCGGTCACCTATGTTCCCTTCCGAAACGCACACTTCCTGGCGGTCGCGGTCAGTTGGGCGGAGGTGCTGGGGGCGGAGAAGGTCTACATTGGCGCGGTCGAACCAGACGGCTCCGGCTATCCCGATTGCCGGCCGGAATATTATCGGGCGTTCAATGAGGTGGTGAGGCAGGGAACCAGGGACGGGCGCATCGAGATTGTGACCCCGCTCATCCACCTGCGAAAAGCGGAGATTGTGACGCTCGGCCTTGAATTGGGCGCTCCCTTGGATTTAACGTGGTCTTGTTACAGCCGGGAGGATCAGGCTTGCGGAGTGTGCGATAGTTGCGTGCTCCGCCTGCGGGCATTTCGAGACGCGGGAATTGCGGACCCGATCCCGTACGCCGAGCCGCTGATGCACAAATAGGGTGCGGTGATTTTTGCCTTCCCATGCTCAAGTGCGGCTGGCGGCCCGGATTGAGCGTAGGAAATCGTAAATCTCAGTTTCTTGCCGGAGGCAAAGGAAATGAAACAGCGTTTTGCAGTGCTGATCTTTACGGGCTTGCTCGCCGTGGCATGCCTGCCTTGCGCATTCGCCCAGGCCTCAGGTACGGTCAAGGGCGTTTGCAAGGATGTCGATGGGAAGCCAATTGTGGGCGCCCAGGTGGAATGGTCGAATCTGGATAACGGCCGGAAGTACAGCCTGAAAACCAACAATAAGGGCGAGTATTTTTCTCTGGGGATTACTCCGGGGAAGTACAACATCCGGCTCGTACAAGGCAGCAACGAGCTTTACCACTTCAATAATGTGAACGTCGGCCTGGATGAGACTACGCTTGATTTCGATTTGAAGAAGGAACAAGCGGCGCAGGCGGCCGGAGTCGGCCTCACTCCCGAGCAACTGAAGCAGCAACAGGAGCAGCGAGAGAAAGCCCTCAAAGAAAATAACACCATCAAATCCCTCAATGACAAGCTGTCCGCAGCCAAGACGGCGGCTGACGCCGGCGACTATGCCACCGCAGTCAGCACCATGACCGACGCGACCCAGATCGATCCCAACCGGGACTTGCTGTGGGCCAAGCTGGGTGACTACACCTTGGGCGCGGCGAACAAAGCCACCGACCCGGCTGCCAAGACAAAGTCGTATGAAGACGCGACTACGGATTACCAGAAGGCAGTCGAGT
>Ga0335076_10003458_pt1 | contig 15885 bp, 8 predicted proteins | sample Lox_Sample_25_FD_206717 | JGI IMG/M metagenome (GOLD analysis project Ga0335076, IMG submission 206717) | Soil microbial communities from Loxahatchee National Wildlife Refuge, Florida, United States - Lox_Sample_2.5 | ecosystem: Environmental > Terrestrial > Soil > Wetlands | place: USA: Florida...
GTCGATCTTCTAGGCAGACAGGAGCGGGACCACGGCATCTGGGACCACGGCATCATGGGAGCTGCCCGGCGGCCTGCCGCCGGGCCACCTGATCAGCCCCGGGCCCGAGCACGCCCGGGACATCGGCGCGCAGTGGGCGGACGTGGTGCCCGGGCGGGACTACGGTCCCGGCGAAGCAGAACCCGACCCGGTGCCCTATACCTCCTGGCCCGGGCCTGGCCGGACCCGGGGACGGTGCCGCCGACCCGGATCAGGTGGCGCGGCCATCGCTGCCGCACCCGGTGGCGTGCAGCGCCTCACCGGCCACGACGAGGACCCCTACCTCGGTCTCACCCCGGCCGCTAACGGGGCGGCCGCGATCACGGCCATCGGCTGGATGCCGCCGGCCAACACGGCCGAGGAGATCGCCGCCGTGGTGCGGTCCTGGCAGCAGCGGTTCGGGGCCCGGCTGTGTGCCCTCGGCTTCGACACAATCGGGCTGGCCGTGGCGTGGCCACCCCAGTCGGCGGAGCACGCTGAGCGCGTCGCGGCGGAACACTTCGCGTTCTGCCCCGATCTGCGCAGCATGGCCACCTTCAGCGAGTACGCCCGGAGCCTGGTCGGCAACCGGGTCTGGAACTTCTGGTGGGACTAGGACGGACGGCCTCCACACCGCCACCACGCGCATTTCACGCTGATCGCGTCCCCAGCCGGTTGACTGACGGCACGAACCGGCAACGAGCGTTCAGAAAATTCGGGAGCGGTGAAATGACCGGTAGCGACCTGCTCATCCTCGCGCCGTGGCTGGTGCTGGCCGCGGCTCTGGTGGTGGTGGGCGTCAAGCTGCGCAGGTCGCGCCGCACCCGGCGGTAACGAGATAGCCGGGGCGCTCGGCACCGTGGCGGGGGCGAAATGACGGGCCAGTTCCGCGTCGAACTCCCGGGCCCGCAGCGGTGGCGAGAAGTAGTAGCCCTGCGCCACGTCACAGCCGAGCCGGCGGAGCTCGGCGACCTGGTCCCTGGTCTCCACGCCCTCGGCCACGGTCGCGATGTCCATGGCACTGGCCAGGTCGATGACGGCCTGGACGATGGCCGAGTCCACCGTGCTCTCCGCGATGCCCTGCACGAAGACCCGGTCCACCTTGACCTCATGCACCGGGAACTGCTTGAGGTAGGCGAGTGAGGAATGGCCGGTGCCGAAGTCATCGATGGCCAGCCGGACACCCAGCCGGTTGAGCCGCTTCATCACCTCACGGGCCCCGGCCAGATCCTCCATGACCATGGTCTCGGTGATCTCGAAGATGAGCAGTTCCGAGGGCAGGCCGCTGGCATCGAGGGCCGCGGCGACCTGGGACAGCAGACCGCTTTCCTGGAACTGCCGTGGCGACAGGTTGATGCTGATCGGCAGGTCCACGCCCACCTGGTCGCGGATCGAGCGGACCTGCTGGCAGGCCCGTTCCAGCACGTAGCGGCCCAGCGGCAGGATGAGCCCGGTCTCCTCGGCCATCGGGATGAACTTCGTCGGGTCGATCAGGCCGTGTACCGGGTGCCGCCACCGGACCAGCGCCTCGGCGCCGACGATGCGTTCCCCGCCGAGCGAGAAGAACGGCTGGTAATGCACTTCGAGTTCCTCGCGCATCAGCCCCTTGCGCAGGTCAGCCTCGATCTGCAGGCGCTGCGACGAGCGGGTTCCCATGACGGCCTGGTCGAAGACCTTGTAGCTGCCGCCCTTGCCTCTGGCCTTGGCCTCGTACATCGCCACATCCGCGTCGCGGAGCACGTCGTCGGCGGTCTTGCCCGGCTCGGTGAGCGCGATGCCGACGGACACGCTGGCCACCAGCTCGTAGCCATCGGGCAGCGAGATGGGCTGCTCGACCGCGGCGCAGATGCGCCGGGCCGCGGCCACCGCGACCTCCACGCCGGCCACGTCTTCCAGCAGCACCACGAACTCGTCGCCGCCGAACCGGGCCAGCAGGTCGTTGCTCCGCACCACCGCCTTAAGCCGGGCCCCGATCGCGACCAGGAAGCCGTCCCCGGTCACGTGGCCCAGGCTGTCGTTGATGCTCTTGAACCGGTCAACGTCGACGAAGATCAGCGCGTGCGTCTTGCGGTTCAGCGCGGACCGGTGCAGCGCCTGATCGAGCCGCTCGACCAGCAGCCGCCGGTTGGCCAGCCCGGTGAGGCTGTCGTAGCAGGCGTGGTGGTGAAGTTCGTCTTCGAACGCCTTGCGCTCGGTGATGTCCCGGAAGGCGATCACCGCGCCGGACGGCCGGCCGTCGCTCACTACCGCTGACGCGGTATAGGCGACCGGGACGGTGCCGCCGTCCTTGCCGCGGAACCGGGCGTCGTCCTCCCGGATGGTCCGTCCGGTCCGCATGGCCACCTGGGCCGGAGTGAGCAGGAACTCGGGCGCGGCGAGCGCGCCGTCACCGTCGCTCACCGGGGCGTCGATCGGGATGTCCAGCGACGGGAGTTCGATCATGTCGGCGGCGGCCCGGTTGACGAAGGTCAGTTTCCCGTCTGCGGCGATGGCACAGACCCCTTCGCCGATGTTCAGCGTGATCGAGGAGAGCCGCTCCCGCTCGATGTGCACCTGCTGGTACAGCTCGGCGTTGCTCAGCGCCGCGCTGCCCACCGCGGCCACCGCTTTGAGCAGGCCCTCGTCGGCCTCGTCGAACGGCTCGTCCCGGCGGCGGCCGGAGGCGACCAGCCACTGCCGGTGGCCGGCCACGGTCACCGGCGCGGCCAGCCGGCCATCGCCGGGGTCGGCTGCGGCCAGCTCCGCGGCCGGGCTGCGCAGCAGCCGCCGCACCGAGTCGAGGATCGTCTCGACCACCGCCTCGCGCCGCAGCCCCCGGTTCGCTTCCAGCGTGACCTCGTAGAGCCCTTCCATCCGGGCCCGGTCATACAGCGCCAGATACCGGGCGTTGATCAGCCGCCGGTCCAGCAGGACGACCGGGATGGCCAACGTCACCGCCCAGACATGGGCCTGGACCGCCACCGCCAGCAGCGCGCCGACCAGCGCGCCCGCGCCGGCCAGCATGACCTGGATCGGCAGATCGGCGCTGAACTCATGCCAGCCGGTACCCATGGAGACCATCACGCCATCCACCAGGAACGTGCTGACCGAGAAGCACACACCGACGCCGAGCAGGGCCGCCGCGACCGAGCCCGCGGTGAGCGAACCCGACGGGGCGGCCACGGTGCGGCTCACCGCCAGCCCGAGGCCGGCCGCGACCAGCACCTGCCCCGCGTTGAACGCGGACTTGACCACCGGGCGGCGCCGGCCGGCCTGCGCGGCCACGGTGGCCAGGGCCAGCGTGACCAGCGTGACCAGTGGTGGTTCGAGCAAGGCCAGAATCACGAAGAAACCCTCGTCCATGTTGAAGGTCTCGGATTCCCCGCCACGGAACACCACCACCGGCCGGACCTGGCTGTGCAGCACGAGCGCGCCGATGGTGGCGGCGACCAGCCACTGGCCCGGGCTGACCCGCCCAGCGTCCTGCTGCCGCCAGGCGGCCAGGGTCAGGGCGAAGGCCCCGCCCAGGACGGACGCCGCGACGAGCGCCCGGGTCACCCGGGGCAGCTTCACGACCCGGCCGCCGCGTCAGCCACCGTTCCAGCTCTTGGTGTCCCAGTACGGACCCCAGGCCGCGCCGTTCCACGCCGAGCCGGCCCACGGGGTGCCATCCCAGGCCGAGCCGTTCCACGAGACGCTGTTCCAGTAGGCGCCGCCCCAGGCCCACCGGTTCCACGCCACCCCGCCCCAGGCCCAGCCGTTCCAGGCCGCGCCGTTCCAGGCCATCCCGGCCCACGTCCAGCCGTTGGACGGCAGCTGACCAGGGGTCAGCCCGGACCATAGCGCGGCGTTCCAGGTGTCGATCGGGCGGGCCGACGAGAGCGAGACCGGGAGACCGGCCAGGGCGGGCAGCACCAGGCCGGACTGGTTGAGGTTCATCGGCCCGGAGGTGGCCGCGGCGTAGACGTTGAGCGCGCCGTGGCCGTCCACGAACGGGTTGCCGATGGGGCCGGGGTTGGTGTTGCCGAGCAGCCGGGCCTTCACCTGGTCCGGGGTGAGCCCCGGGTTGTCCGCCAGGACGAGGGCCACTGCCCCGCTGGTAATGGCAGTGCTGAACGAGGTGCCCGAGCCGGTGAAGTTGGCCGTGCCGATCTGCGCCGACGGGTATTCGCTGACCAGCGTCGACCCGGGTGCGGCCAGGCTGACCACCGACCGGCCCGAGGTGACCAGGTCCGGCTTGACCCAGCCGTCCGGCGAGGTCGGCCCCACACCGCTGAAGTTGGTCATCTCGTCCCCGGTGGTGGAATCCGTGGCCGCGCCCATGTCGTCCAGCGCGCCGACGGTGATGACCAGCGGGTCATCACCCGGGGACAGGATGGTGCCATTGAATGGCCCGGCGTTGCCGGCTGAGGCCACCACCGTGATCCCTGCGTTCCACACCGCCGACACCGCCAGGTCCAGCGGGTTGATCAGGGTGGACTCGTCCGGCTGGAAGCCCAGCGACAAATTGAGCACCTTGATCTGGTAGAGCCCCTGGTGGTCGACGGCCCACTGCAAGCCCTGGATGATCGTGCCCAGGTCGGTCAGCCCGTTCGTCCCGGCAACTTTGATCGACACCAGGTTGGCGCCCGGGGCCTCGCCGGAGTACTGGCCATTCGATGAGGCACCATCGCCGGCGATCAGGCCTGCCACGAACGTGCCGTGCCCGTAGTCGTCCTGGAACGGGTTGCCGCCGCCGGTCAGGTCGACCCCGCCGATCAGCCGGCCGGAAAAGTCGGGCAGCTGGTCGATCCCGGTGTCCACCACCGCCACCGTGACGCCCTGCCCGGTGTCGCCCTGGGCCGCCAGCCGGCTGGCCCCGGTCTGGTCCAGGAACGCGTCCGAGGGCGCGTGCGGCCCGGTCGACTCCGGGACATCCTCCAGGCTCACCTGCGCATCCGGGGTCACCACGATGCCCGGCAGCGCGTTCAGCACGGTTGCCGCGACGGTGGGGATCGACGCCAGTACCCCGTTGATGAGGTGGAACTGGGTCTGCACGCTGCCGCCCACCTGGAGCACCGCGCTGACCGGGCTCAGCAGCCCGGACGCGGTGACGATCACCGTTTCCGAGGAACCCGCCGACGCGGCCGGAACGCCCGTTACCATACTGGCGGTTATTGCGGCGAGGGCGGCGCCGGTGGCGGCTAGCCGATGCCTTTTGCGACGGCCGAGCCGGGCCCGGTAGCCGACATTTCCGCCGAACAAGACATTCCGCCACATTGGGCAGCTCCTCCCCTAGCATGCCTTTTAGTCGCACCAACCGTACGCTGAGGAATCGGCGCCGGGAGGAAGGTTTGCAACACGGACACACGTTCCGGGAATAACTATTTGATTTCCATTGACGCAATTGCGTGCGTTTATGGGAATTACTTAGTTAATTAGTAGCGGTGGTGGCGCGGCGGCCTTTCTGCGCGCGGGGCCCGGACGTTCGGGGCGGGGCCTGCCGGGGCGGGGCCTGCCGGGGCAGAGCCTGCTCGCGGGAGCACCACCAGGTGGACCGGCCGCCGACGGTGCCGTGCACCATCGGCGCGCCGTCGCGTGGGCAGGTGCCGCCGGGATGCCGGGCCGCGATGACCTCACCGGTATGCGCGCCGCCGTTGGCGATGGCGGCGGCCAGGGCCGACTTGAGCGCCCGGTAGAGCCGGCTGACCTGTGCTGGGGTGAGGGTATCGGCCGGCGCCAGCGGGGACACCTTGGCCTGCCAGAGGATCTCGTCGGCCAGCAGGTTGCCCACGCCGGCGATCTTGGACTGGTCGAGCAGCCGCGCCTTGACCGCGATCCGGCCCTTGGTGATCAGCGCGCGAAACTCAGCCGGGGTGACCTGGGCCGCGTCCGGGCCGAGGGCGGCGAGGTCGGGGTTGAGCCGGACCCGGCCCAGCCGCCGCGGGTCCTGCAGTACCAGCCGGCCGCCGTCCGCGAACGTGAGCGTGAACCGGTTCCACCGGGCCGAGCGGGGCCCGGTGTCGTAGCGCCGCTCATCGCCGGCCTCGGTCACCGCGCCGTCCGGCCCGGTGACCTGGACCCGGCCGCTCATGCCGAGGTGGATGCCGAGCTCGGGTCCGGGCGGGCCGTCCGGGTCGCCGGACGGCGAGGTATCCAGCCAGATCATCTTGCCGCGGCGGTGCGCCCCGGTCAGGGTGCGCCCGGTCAGTGCGCTGCGCAGTTCACCAGCGGCATGCGGGCGGCTGACATAGCGGTCCGAATCATCCACGTCCGCGATGCGCCGGTACAGGGCCCGGTCGGCGATCAGCCGACGGGCCGCCTCAACTTCGGGAAGCTCGGGAATTTACCGGTTGCCCCCGGGCCCCGGCCGGGGCGAATCCGCGGCCCCCCCGGGGGGGGCCGGGGGTTTGTCCCGCGCGCCCCGCGCCAGGGCACCCGGGGCAGGACGCCGCCACCGTCACCCGCGCGCTTGGGACGCCGCAGGGTGGCCGGCGCTGCCCCAACCCGGCGCGGCAGTCAGCCCGCCGGAGCGCCGCGGCGGATACTCGGAGGATGCCCGGAAAGGCATTTGATAAGGGGGCGGCAGGGCCTGGAGATGACAGCGCTGTTGTCACTGGAGATAGCGGACTTTGCCGAGCGGCCGCTCAGTGTCAGCGGGGGCCGAGGCGAGCGGGCCGGGCAGCGCGTATGCCGCCGAAAAACGATAGGGCTAATAAATCCAGGGCCGGGGTGCCGACGTGAGCGTGTAGCCCGCCCGGTGCTGGTGACTACGCGTCTGACGTGCGGTCACGTGCGCCGGGTGAGCACCACTGTGCCCCGGTTGGGCGAGCACCGTGGCAGCGATTCCACCGCCTAGGGCGAGGGTCGCGGCGAGAATTCCGCCCACCGCGCGGACACGAACGGTCCCGGTCGACCGAGCCCGGCGGTGACTGCCCGCCGACCTGCTGCCGTACCTTAAACTATGATTGGCCATCGTAGATGTTCCCCTCATTCGCGGTTTGAACTGTGGCCAGGTGAGACTGGAGACCATCCGAGGACTGCGAAGCTACACCACAACTCATCGCCGTATATGCCATTTGCACAAAAACTGGCCATTCTTAATTTACGAAGAATGGTCGTAGAAAGCCGCCGGCGGAGCCGGCCATGCAGTCCCGGCGACGGAACCTCCCGGGTCGGCACCCCTCGCCCAACCCCCGCCATCTCAGGCCATGCAGTCCCGGCGACTTAACCTCCCGGGTCGGCACCCCTCGCCCAACCCCCGCCATCTCACGTACGAGATACGTTCGTGATCATGACATCAGTGTCGTGGGGACGCAACGCCGCTGGCTTAACGGTGCGGAGAGACCCACCTTCGTTGTTGATGTTGAGTTTGATGTCGTTCCAGCGACACCTAGGTCAACATCAACAAGCGCTCCGCCCCTGGCTCGCTCCCGCTGGCCACACCAGCCATCACAGACCTCACCAGCCACACCCCGCCGGCCGGCCGTGCCGCACCGCCCGATGGGCCCCACCTGGGACCCCGTCCTTACGTCAGCGGCATTGCGGTCCCAGTGACAGCAAACTCATGATCACGATCGCACTGCGCAGGATGGCCCCGTACCGACGCCTGGGCCGGCTCGGGCGGTCCCCTCTCGGCTCCCGGTAGCCTCTGACGGCCCGGCAGCAACATATGGCACGTTAGCCCATATAGCTTTATGGCAGCTCACCAGCCAATTAAGCCGCAGCGGTGCCCGGGGGGCACAGTAAGCTGCCGCAGAATGGCATTCCGAGTTAGTGGGCTGATATCGCGCCAGGTGCAATGCAATTTGCAGGGATGACGGGAAATCTTTTTATATCCCAGTACAGTTCGCCCAGAATTTGCGATAGAAGTGCTTATAACGGGTATCAGCTTTTTAAACCAGCAGGTGAGCTGGCCCGCCAGCCAGAACGCATGAAGGCGATCATGGAATTCCGGGTGCTGGGGCCGATTGAGCTTTGGTCCGCCGGGCAGCAATATGATCTTGGGCCGACCAGGGCGCGCTGCGTGCTGGCCATCCTCATGCTGACGCCGGGGACAATCGTGCCCACCGAGGTTCTCATCGACCGGATCTGGGACACCGAGCCGCCGCCGAAGGCCCGGGAGAGCCTGGCCGTCTACATCACCCGGCTGCGTGCCTCGCTGCGCCAGTCGGTCGGGGACAGCGTCCGGCTGGTCGGCCGGTCCCGGGGCTACGAACTCGAGGTGGACCCGGACGCCGTCGACCTGCACCAGTTCCGCCGGCTGCGCCGCCAGGCGGACGCGCTGGCGGGCAACGGCGACGCGGACCAGGCCGCATTACTGCTGCGCGAGGCGGACCGGCTGTGGCGCGGCCAGGCCTTCGCCGGGATCCGCGGCGACTGGCTGGCGCGGATACGGGCCAGCCTGGACGAGGAGCGCCGGGCCGCCATCCTGAAGCGGGTCGAGTGCGAGCTGGGACTCGGCCGGCACGCCGACCTGGTCGGTGAGCTGGGCAACCTGCTCACGCAGTACCCGCTCGATGAGGCGTTCATCGCGCACCAGATGACCGCGCTGTACGGCAGCGGACGGGCCAGCGAGGCACTCAGCCTGTACCGGGACACGCGCAGCCAGATCATCGACGAACTGGGTACCGAGCCTGGGCCGGTGCTGGCCGAACTGCATCAGCGCATCCTCACCCAGGACCCTGACCTGGCCGCCGGGCTCACCGGCCCCGGCCGGCAGCTGAGCCGGACCGCGCAGCCGGACACGCTGCCGCCGGAGATGGTGGAGTTTGTCGGCCGGGATGAGGAACTCAGCCTGCTCATCCAGCCGCCCGGCGACGGCCCACGGATCAGTGTCATCGAGGGGATGGCCGGGGTAGGCAAGACCGCACTGGCCATCCACGTGGCCCGCACCGCCGCGGCGCAGTACCCGGACGGCACGTTCTACCTGAACTTCCACACCCACGATCCCGGGCTGCCGACGCTCGACGCGGCCGAGGCACTGCACCGGCTGCTGCGCATGCTCACCGCGCCCGCCACCCGGATCCCGGACGCCATCGGCGAGGGGGCCGCACTGCTGCGCGCCCAGCTCAGCCGACGCCGGGCCATCGTGATCCTGGACGACGCGGCCGGGCCGGAACAGATCCAGCCATTGCTGCCCTCGTCCGGCCAGAGCCTGTTCCTGATTACTACCCGGCGCACCCTGTCCGGCCTGCCCGGCGTAAACGCGCTGACCCTCGACGTACTGCCGATGGCCGACGCGATCGCGCTGTTCCGCCGGGTGGCCGGGCAGAGCCGGGCGCACGACGAGGATGCGGCCGCGACGGCCGTGCAGCTGTGCGGGCAGCTGCCGCTGGCCATCCAGCTGGCCGCCGGACGGCTGGCGCACGACTACCCGCCGCGGCTGGCCGACCTGATCGAGGAACTGTCCCAGTCCCCGGTGCCCACCCCGGACGCGGCGAGCCCGCAGGTCATGTCGGCCTTCGACGTGTCTTACCGTTCCCTGGAGCCCGAGCACCAGCGGTTCTTCCGGCGGCTCGGGATGAGCCCGTGCGCGTCAATCAGCCTGGCCGCCGCGGCCGCGCTGGGTGGAGTCACGCTGCCCGAGGCACAGCAGGCGCTGGCCGCTCTGCTCGACCACCACCTGCTGGCCCGGGCGCCCGGCGGCCAGTTCCGCTTCCACGACCTGATCCGGGAGTACGCGGCGCTGCGCGCCACCCGGGAGGACTCCGAACCGGAGCGGCGGCGCGCGGTGAGCCGGCTGCTCAACTACTACCTGACTGCCGCAGACCAGGCGGATGAAGTGCTGCACCCGTTCCGGCGCCGGATGCCGGTACCGGTCAGCCGGCCGGCCCCGGCCACCCCGGCGCTGTCGGCCAAGGATGGCGCAGCCGACTGGCTGGAATCGGAGTGGCGCAACATCCTGCAGGCCGCGCAGTACGCCGGACGGCATGAGTGGAAGCAGAAGTGCGCCGACCTCATCCACGTGCTGGGCGGCTTCCTCGAGGCTAGGGCGTACTGGCAGGAGGCCATCACGGCGCACACCCTGGCCGTGCAGGCCGGCCGTGACCTGGTCGACCCGGCCTGCGTGGCGCGCGCGTCGCTGGAGCTCAGCGAGGTGTGCCAGCAGATCGGCCGGCACGATGCGGCGCTGCCGCTGGCCGAGGAGGCGATGGAGATCTACCGGTCGCTGGGCGACCTGCGGGGTGAGGCCCAGGCGCTGGATCAGGTGGGGCTGGCCCACCAGCGGGCCGGCCGGTCCCGGGAGTCGCTGGCATATTTCACCGAGGCCCGGGCGCTGTATGGCGGGGCCGAAGACCCGCACGGCGTGGCCGATACGCTGACCCACTCCGGGATCGCTTCCTGGCAGCTTGGCCGCTATCGGGAGGCGATGGAAATTCTGCGCGAGGCGCTGCTGCTCTACCGTGGGGCCGGGGACCGGCGCGGCGAGGCTAAGACACTGAACAACCTGGGCCGGATGCAGCTGAACTTCGGCTACCACCGTGATGCGCTGGACGGCTATCAGAAGGCCTTGGAGATATTCCGGGAAATCGGCGTCGCGCAGAGCGAGGCGATCCTCTACCACAACATCGGCGCCCTCTATTACTACAAGGGCAGCTATGAAGAGGGGCTGGCTGCGTACCGGCGGGCGCTGGCCATCTACCGGGAGATCGGCGATCTGCCCAATGAAGCCGACGTGCTCAACGATATTGGCGCCATCTTCCAGAGCGCGGAGTGCTACGACGAGGCGCTGATCTGCCACGATAAGGCGAAAGCGATCGCCGAGGAGATCGGCAACCTGCGGCAGCAGGTGACCGCGCTGCGTGGCATCGCCGGGGTACGCCGTGGCTGCGGTGTCTATGGCGAGGCCACCGACCTGTATCACAGCGCACTCAAGCTGGCCCGGGAGATCGGTGACCCGTACGAGGAAGCCAAAATCCTGGAAGGCATCGCCGAGACCACGCTGAGCACGCTGCGGCCGGTCGAGGCGCGGATCGTGTTCCGCCAGGCGCTGGACATCTTCGAGCGGCTCGGCGTGCCCGAGGCCGAGTCGGCCAAGATTCGCATCGAGGCCCTGGATCTCGCCTACAGCCCCGGCGCATAACCGCCACTGCTACCCGTCCTGACCTGGGCGGCAAGGCAGGCATCAAGGCGGCTGCAAGAGCCCCGTCCGGGTGGGCGGCACACGCTGGTACCGCCATGAGATACCTGATATCGCCCACCGCTTGGGGCATGCTGACCTCACCCACCGGGTGGGGCCTGCTGGCCGGGCTGGTCGGCCTGCTCGGGTACCTGCCCTACCTCCGCGACGCGTGGCGGCGGACCAGCCAGCCCGATCCAGCCGCCTGGCTGATCTGGACGGTCGAGTACAGCGTGCTGCTGGTGGCCCAGGCCGCGCAGCATCCGCCGTGGGCCGCGCTCTGCCTGGCCGGGCTGCAACTGGCGGGCACCGTGGCGGTACTCGCCGTGCTGGCTGCGCGCGGCGAGTGGCGCTGGGGCTTCGGCCGCGGCGTGCTGCTCGGCGGCAGCGTGGCCGTGATGGCGGTGTGGCCGTTCACGCACACCCCGGCCGCGGCAATGTGCCTGGTGCTGGCGGTCGAGGGCGCCGGCATGATGCTGGTCATCCTCGGCGCGTACCGCCGTCCGGGCAGCGAGACCTCGCTGACCTGGAAGGCGTTCACCCTGGCCGGGCTGCTGGACCTGCGGGCGCTGAGCGGCCACGCCACGCCGCTGCTCTACGTCTACCCAGCGTTCTTCGTGGTGATGGGCAGCGCGGTGCTGGCCGCCATCGCGCTCGGGCGGCGGCGGGCCCGGCGGGCCGCAGGCCGGCTCGTGCTGCATCCCCAGGACGTCGCGGACAGCCTGATCACCGTCTGCCACGAGGCCCATGGCGCACACGGCCACTGGGTCCTGGAAGCACCCCGGCCGCGGCTTGCCCCGTCCCGGCCGGGGCTCCCGGCGGCCGCCGGGTCGGCACCCCCGGCGGCCGCCCTCCAGCCTGTCCTCCCGGCGACCAACCAACGGCACGCCCTTCCAGCGGTCCGCCCGGTTCCCGTGCCCCGCCGGGCGTGGCCCGAATCCGACCCCGGATGGCCGCCGGCTGAGCCGGCCCGGCCCGAGTCCGACCCCGGATGGCCGCCGGTCGAGCCGGCCCGGCCCGTGTCCGAGCCGGCGCGGCCCGCGGCCGGAGTGGGCTGGCCCGTGTCCGAGCCGGCCCGGCGGGTGTCCGAGCCGGCCCGGCGGGTGGCCGGGCCGGCCGTGCCCGGCACCTGGCAGCGGCACCCGGCGGAAGCGCCGCCGCTGCGGCTGGCCGAGCGCCGGGAACGGGCCCGCTGAGGGTCACGGGCCGAGTACGACGGCTCCGCCGCCCGGGCCGAACCCCGGCCCCTGGTTCTGATTGCCGCTGGGCAGCGGCTTGCCCAGGACGGCCAGCACCACGCGCTGGCCGGCCCGGAGGCCGGCCGTGATCCGGGTCCGCAGCAGCCCCTTCGTCCCGACGGTCACCTTGACGGTGCGGGCCCGGCCCGCCACGTACACGGTGACGGTCGCGCCGTGCTTGCCGTAGTGCACCGCCGATGTCGGTACGCTGACCCCGCGGCTGTGCCCGGTGCTGATGGTGACGCTGGCGAAACCGTCCGGGTGCAGCCCGCCGGGCGGCCCGGCGAGACCGATCGTGACCGGGTAGGTGACCGGCGAATTGCTGGTGTCCGGGGTCAGCCCGATTGAGATCACCGAGCCGGTGAGCGGGCTGGCCAGCCCGTCCGCACGTACGCTGGCCCGCTGGCCTACCTTGAGCGCGGGCAGGTCGGTGACCGGGACCTCGGTCTGCACCTGATAGCTGTCCAGCCCGGCGATCTCGAACGCGGTACTGCCCGCGGTGACCGTCGTGCCCGGGCTGACGGCCACGCTGACCACGGTGCCGCTGATCGGGCTGCGCACGATGGCGTTGTCCAGGTTCTGCTGCGCGACGGTGAGCTGCGCGGCGTCGGCATCCGCCGTGGCCTGGTCGGCGGCCAACTGGGCCGCGCTGGCGGGCCCGGACGAGTGACCGGCGCCGGCCGGCCCGGACGAGCCGCCTCCGCTGCCCGCACCCGCCCCGGACCCGCCGCCGCTCGTCCCGCTGCCCCGGATCGCCTTGGCCAGCGCCGCGCCGAGTGCGGACAGCTGCCGGGCCAGCGCCTGCTGGGCGTGCAGCACCACGGTCTCGGCCGCGAGCACCTGCTTCGTGGCGTGTGCACAGTTGCCCGGCGCGGACGCCGGGGTGGGCGCCGGGGAAGGACGCCCACTCTGGGCCGGCGACGGCGTCCCGGCCGGCGACGGCGTCCCGGGCAGCGACGGCGTCCCGGGCAGCGACGGCGTCGCACCAGCGGGCGGCGTCCCGCCGGGCACTGGCGTTCGGCTGGGAGAGGGTGTACCGGAGGGCGACGGCGCCGGGCTGGTGCACACCTGGCCAGCCCGGGCCAGCGCTGCCCTGGCCCGGGCCAGGGCCTGGTCGGCGCGGCGCTGGGCGCGGAGCACGGCCTGCTGCAGCGGCCGCAGCGCCTCGCTGGCCGAGCCACCGGCCGAGCCCGAGCCGGATCTCGGCCTGCCGGAGCCCGAGCCCGAGGCGGAGCCGGAGGCGGCCTGGTCCTGGCCGGCGATGTCGTGCGACACCTGCAGGTTCGCCTGGTCCAGGGTGGATTGCGCGGCGGCCAGCGCGGCCCGCAGCGACGCCTTGCTGAGCGAGCCGAGCCGCTGCCCGGCGGTGACCCGCTGGCCGGACCGCACCGCGACCGTGGCCACCGTGCCGCTGACCGGGAACGGGACGTCGGCCTGCTGCGCCGGGCTGAGCGTGCCCACCACGTCGATCGCGGCACTGACCTGCGCCGGGATGACGGTGGCCAGCCGGTAGCGCGGGCCGGGCGCAGATACCGTGGCGTAGGCCGTCCCGGCAGCCGCGAGGACGACCAGGGCGGCCAGGCCCAGCACCGTGGTTCGCCGGGGCCATCTAGGCATAGCGGTGGCTCCTCATTCGGTCCGCAGCGCGTCGATCGGGGCCAGCCGCGCGGCCCGGCCGGCCGGGTAGACCCCGAAGACCAGGCCGATGACGACGGCCACCGCGATCGAGCCGGCCACCGCGGCGGGCGAGATCGTGATGGTGTCCGGGATCAGGTGCGGCAGCACCCCCGCGCCGGCCAGGCCGACCGCGGCGCCGAGCACCCCGCCGGCCAGGCCGAGCAGCGACGCCTCGACCAGGAACTGCCGCCGGATCACCCGGGGGGTGGCGCCCAGCGCCTTGCGCAGGCCGATCTCGCGGATCCGCTCGGTGACCGAGACCAGCATGATGTTCATTACCCCGATCCCGCCGACCAGCAGCGAGATCGCGGCGATGCCAGCCAGCAGCCAGGTCAGCGTCTTGTTCACCGAGGAGGCGGTGGACAGCAGCGACTGCTGGCTGTTGATGGTGAAGTCCGCGTTGGCCGCGCTGACCCCGTGCAGGTTGAGCAGCAGCGTGTCCGCCTCCTGGTAGGCCGCGGACAGGGTGCCGGGCGAGGTGGCCTCGACGAAGATGGTGTCCACCGAGGTCCGCGACCCGCCGATCTGCTGCTGCATGGTGGACAGCGGGACGAGCGCCTGATCGTCCTCGTTGGTCGCGCCGGCCGATTCGCCCACCGATTTCAGCACGCCGGCCACTTCCAGCGGCACGCCGTTGACGTCCACCGTCTGGCCGAGCGGGTCGCTGGCGCCGAACAGCTTGCTGGCTGTGGTCGGGCCGAGCACGGCCACGTCGGCCACGTTCCGCTCGTCGGCCGTGGTCAGCCAGCGGCCCTCCGCGATGGCGCGGGCCCGGGTGCGCAGCCAGCCCGGCGTGGTGCCGACCACGTTGGTGGACCAGTTCTTGGTGCCGGCGATGAGCGTTTCCTGGGCCTCCGACGTGGGCGCGACCGCGGCGATGTCCGGCGCGTCGGCCTTGGCCGCCAGCGCGTCGGCGTCCTGCACGGTCAGCGTGGTCGCCGAGCCGAGCGGCCCGTTCACCCCGCCGGAACTGGTCGCGCTGCCCGGCGTGATGATCAGCAGGTTGGTGCCCAGCGAGCTGATCTGAGCCTGGATCTGCGCGGACGCGCCCTCGCCCAGGCCGACGGTGAGGATCACCGCGGCGATGCCGATCAGGATGCCGAGCATGGTCAGCGCCGACCGGAGCCGGTGCGAGCGGACCGCTTCCAGCCCGGTGCGCAGGGTCTCGGCCCACTTCACTGTGTCACCTTCACTGTGCCACCTTCACCGGGTCACCGCCGGAGCCGCCGAGTCGCCGGACACCAGGCCGTCGAGCATCCGGACGGTGCGCTGCGCGCGCCGGGCCACGTCGGGCTCGTGCGTGATCACCACGATGGTGCGGCCGGTCGCGTGCAGGTCGCCGAGCAGGGCGAGGATGTCGGCCGTGGACGCGGAGTCCAGGTTGCCGGTCGGCTCGTCGGCGAGCAGCAGGTCGGGCTCGGTGACCAGGGCCCGGGCCACCGCGACCCGCTGCTGCTCGCCGCCGGACAGCTCACCGGGCCGGTGCTGGATGCGGTCGCCGAGGCCGACCTGGTGCAGCGCGGTGACGGCCCGCTCGCGGCGTTCCGCCCGGCCGGCCCCGCTGTAGCTGAGCGGCAGCTCGACGTTGCGCCAGGCGGGCATCGTGGCCAGCAGGTTGAACTGCTGGAACACGAAGCCGATCCGCCGGTTCCGGATGCCGGCCAGCTGCTCCTCCGACATCGCGCCGACGTCCTCCCCAGCCAGCTGGTAGCGGCCCTCGGTGGGCACGTCGAGGCAGCCGAGGATGTGCATCAGCGTCGACTTGCCGGACCCGGACGGGCCCATCACGGCGACGTACTCGCCGGCCGCGATGCTCAGCGTGATGCCGCGCAGCGCCGCCACGGCCAGGGCCCCGCTGCGGTAGGTCTTGTG
>Ga0335076_10003459_pt1 | contig 15885 bp, 15 predicted proteins | sample Lox_Sample_25_FD_206717 | JGI IMG/M metagenome (GOLD analysis project Ga0335076, IMG submission 206717) | Soil microbial communities from Loxahatchee National Wildlife Refuge, Florida, United States - Lox_Sample_2.5 | ecosystem: Environmental > Terrestrial > Soil > Wetlands | place: USA...
CTGTAGAGCGTCATGTCGAGCACCGAGCCGCGCTGCACGCCCTCCGCCGGACGCCAGCCGCCCTTGGGGTAGACGTCGCCCTGCGCGTAGCCGTCATCGTGCGGATCGGAATAGATGATGCAGCCGATCGCGCCGTGCTGCTGGGCGAGCTTCGGCTTCAAGCCCCGCCAGCCGTTGCCATAGCGCGTGATGACGATTCTTCCCCGTACGTCGACGCCGCGGCGCGCGAGCTCCTCGTAATCGCGCGGCATCCCGTAGTTGAGATAGACGAGCTCGCCCGTCACATCGCCGTCGGCGCCGTAGACGTTGTACGGCGGCATGATGCCGGCGACCCCCGAGGTTGCATCGCCCGCGACCGGCGGCTCGGTGAGACTTGCGGTGAAGTGCGTCGGCGCGACGAGCTCGAGGGTGTGGGCCTTGAGCGTCGGATAGAGCACCTCGAACTCCTCGATCTGCGCCTGCCAGCCCCACTCCCTGAAGCGGTCCCTCACGAACTCGGCGTTGGCCTTGTCGTGCGGTGAGCCCACCTGGTTGGGCGCCGAGGACAGGTTCCTCAGCCACTCGCGCAGCTCCGCCGGGTTGAGCGCGGCGTCGAAGCGCTGCTCGAGGGAACTCTCATTTGATGCCTGCTGCGCCGTGAAGCCGAAGAGCGCGCTGCCGCTTTCGCCCGCGCCGGAGGCCGCCGCGAACGGCACGACCGCACCGACGAGTGCCAGCCAGGGACGGGCGCCGCCTCGCCGCCGGGATCTCAGAGTGCTGTGACCGTGCATCGGGGAGTCCTTTGTTGTTCGGGATCGGGTCAGGACCTCAGCGGCAGATCATACCGGGCTGCCCGCGCGCTGACCGCCGGAGATCGCGCGCGCCTCGGCCGCGATCGCCAGCGCGCCCATGGGACCTGCCATGGCGCCGAGACCGGGTGGCACGATGAACTCATCGAGTCCTGCCTCGAGCTGCTGCAGCTCGAGATAGCCGCCCAGGCTCGCCCGCAGCGCCGCGCGGATACGGGGAAAGAGCTCGGGCCTGGCGAGTACCACACCGCCGCCGATCAGAATCCGCCGTGGCACGAAGGCCAGGGTGAGAGTGTGCGCGAGCTGCGCGAGCGCGTGCACCACGCTGTCCCACACCGGACTGTCCGGCGGCAGATCCGCCGCCGCGCTGCCGCTGCGCGCCTCGATCGCCGGCCCCGAGGCGAGGCCCTCGAGGCAGTCGCCATGGAAGCGGCAGTTTCCGGGCCACGCATCGCCGGCTGAGCGCGCAATGCGGATGTGCCCGAGCTCGGGATGATGATCGCCGATGAGCGGACGTCCGCGGGCGATGACGCCGGCGCCGATGCCGGTGCCGACGGTGACGTAGACGAAATCCGCAAGGCCCCGCGCCGCGCCCCAGCGCCCTTCCGCGAGCGCAGCTCCGATCACATCCGTCGTGATGCCGGTGGGGCCGCCGAATTGCGTGCGGAAGAATCCGCGCACGTCGACCCCTTCCCAGCCGAGCTTCGGCGTGCGCCCGATGCGCCCGTAGCGCGGTGAGTCGGGGTGCAGCTCGATGGGCCCGAAAGAGGCGACACCCAGGGCCGCGAACGCGCCGTGTGCGCCGCGCAGCCGCCCGAGCGCCTCCCCGAGCTGCGCCAGCGTCGCATCCGCATCGCGCGCCGTGGGCAGCGTCGCCCGGGCGCGGATGTCGTCGGGGCCGGTGCCCACGAGACACACGCACTTGGTTCCCCCGAGCTCCACCCCGGCGAGCAGCGCTGTCGCGGCCGTCATCACGCAAATATATAGAATAAGATGGCCGCGTGAACGGCATCGTCCTCGAGCAGCGGCGCAACACGCTCATCTTCTGGTTCGGCTGTGCACTGGTCACGGCGGGCGTGCTCGCGCATTTGCCGATGTTTCTCATGGGACGCGGCAACCACTACGTCCTCGCCGGCATGCCCATGGGTGCCGGGATGCTCCTCGGCATGGTGGCGATCGTGTGCGGCGTGCTGGCAGCGGCGTACGGGCTGCTGCCCGCCGAGCCGCGCAGCAAGATCCGCGCGGCCGACATCTCCGCGCCGCTCGAGAGCGCGCGCCTCGGCGCCCCGCACTGGCGCGTCGCGTCGCTGCTGGCGATCGCGCTGGTCATCGACATCATGAAGCCCGCGAGCCTGGGCTTCGTGACCCCGGGCATGAAGCAGGAGTACCAGCTCGGCGCGCAGACCGTGGCCTGGCTGCCGTTCGCGGCGCTCGCCGGCACCGTCGCGGGCTCGGTCTTCTGGGGGCTGCTGGCCGATGTCTACGGGCGGCGCGCCTCGATCGTGCTGTCCTCGGTCATGTTCGTCGGCACCTCGATCTGCGGGGCGATGCCGGATTTCTGGTGGAACGTCGGCATGTGCTTCCTCATGGGTGCCGCGGCCGGAGGGCTCCTGCCGGTGGCCTATGCGCTGCTCGCCGAGATCATGCCGACACGGCATCGCGGCTGGAGCCTGGTGCTGGTGGGCGGCATCGGCGCGGTGGGCGGCTACTTCGCGGCGAGCATGCTGTCCGCGGTCCTGCAGCCGACCTTCGGCTGGCGCATCATGTGGCTGCTCAATCTCCCCACCGGGCTCATCCTCGTGGTGCTCTCGCCGCTCCTGCCGGAGTCGGCGCGCTTCCTGCAGGAGACCGGGCGCACCGAGCTCGCACGCGCGTCGCTCGCGCGTTTTGGTGTCGTGCTGGCCCCCACCGCGGCGGGCGCGCCGCCGGTGGTGCACGAGAGCCACGCTCCGGTACCGCCGCTCGCACATGGATTCGTCGGCATCACGACCGCGCTCACCCTCGCGGCGCTCGCCTGGGGCCTGGTCAACTTCGGGCTGTTGCTGTGGCTGCCGGGCGCGCTGGTCGCGCAGGGACAGAGCGTCGCCGCAGCGAGCACGCTGATTGCGAAATCGACGCTGCTGGCCGTGCCGACGATTGCGATCTGCGCCTGGCTGTTCAGCGCCTGGAGCACCAAGTGGTCGCTGATTGTGGTGACCGGCGTCATGGTCGCCGGGCTCGCGGGTCTCGCGCTCGAGCAGCTGGGCGGCACCTCGGGCCCTCTCGTGCCGCTCGCGCTCGTGATCCTGGGCTCGAGCGGCGTCATCTCGATGCTCCTGCCGTACGCCGCCGAGAACTACCCGCTCCTGGTCCGCGGCCGCGCCACCGGCTGGGTGGCCGCGTGCAGCAAGCTCGGCGGGCTCGCGGCCCAGGGCCTTTCGGTCGCGGGCGGAGTGCCGCAGCTCACCACGGTCATTATGTTCATTGCCGTGCCCGCGCTCGGCGCATCGGCTCTGATCGCGCTCTTCGGCCGCGAATCCCGTGGACGAAGTCTCGGCGAGCTCGATCTCGCTCATCGTATGTAAAGCTGGTACCCTTTTCGTGCTCAAGAAACGGCCGGTCCGGACGATAAGAACTCAGACGCGGGACCAGCAGCCGTCACGACGCTGCCGTGTCTCTCGCGATCGGGAGGACATGGGGCATGTTGTCTTTGGAGCGCACAGGACGTTGCACGCAGGTTCTTCTCTGCGGCCTCTCCCTCGGCCTGCTGCTCGCTGCAGCGGGCAGTGCCAACGCCGGTACCGTCACCGGCACGCTGCTGGTCTCCGTAGCGGTCGAGCCGACCTGCACGATCTCCGCGAATCCCCTCAGCTTCCCGAGCTACCATCCGGGTCTGGGCAGCGTCACCGCCAACACCACTCTGTCGGTGCGCTGCTCGCGCGGCGCGCCCTTCACGCTGGCGATGGATGCCGGCAGCAACGGCGGCAATCTCGCGCAGCGCCTCATGACCTCCGGCACCTCGACACTGCAGTACAACCTGTATACGAACGCCGCGCGCACTGAAGTCTGGGGCGACGGCTCGATCAGCTCCGCGGTGGTCGCCGGCATCGGCAAGGGCCTCGCCGGGAGTGAGGCGATCACCGAGACGGTCTTCGGCCAGCTCCCCGACAGCCCGGCGAATCAGCAGCTCGCCCCCGGTCTGTACACCGACACGGTCCGCATCACGGTCAGCTACTGAGCCGCGCGGCGTACCGCGGCTCCCCCGCTAACTGAGACCTGGCGCACACTCATCCGCCTCAAGCCGGGCGCGGTGCGGCCGATAGCGTTTTCGAGCAGTTCTCAGATTCGGGAATACTGTCCCGCGCGCGTCTGAAAATTGGGACATATGTCCGCAGCCTGACGCGCCCCTTCCAGCAAGATTGAGCCCAACAAGCGGCTACGGAAAGCCGCGCGCGGTTCGTCTTTCCTTCAACGTTCGGGAGTTTTATGCGTAACTTTATTGCCTGTCTCAGTGCGGGCGCGCTGCTGGCTGTCGCCGGCGCCGCCCAGGGTGCCAACCCTGCCACTACCACTCTGGGTGTGTCGGCGACGGTGCTCAAGAACTGCACCGTCACCGCGCCCACGGCCGTGGCGTTCGGGAACTACACGCCGACCGGCGGCAACGTGTCGGCGAACGGCACGATCAACGTGAATTGCACCAAGAGCACGCCCTTCACCGTGTCGCTCAACAAGGGCACCACGGCGGGCGGCACCATCGCGCAGCGCCTCATGAGCGATGGCGCGGGTGACACGCTGCAGTACAACGTCTACACGACGGCGGCCTTCGCGACGGTGTGGGGCGACGGCACTGGCAGCTCCGTGACCCAGGGCGGAACCGGCGCTGGCATGGGCACGGCGGTGGCGATGACGGTCTTCGGCAGCCTGCCGGATAACGCGACCAACCAGGGTGTGCCGCCGAACACCTACACCGATACGATCACCGTCAGCGTCGCCTACTAAGACGACGCGATGAGGTCGATCGCGATAGCGCTGCTCGCGACAGGCATGCTTGCTGCGGCCGACGAGGCCGCAGCAAGCGCCCTGAGCATCGCACCGATCCGCATCGAGCTGAGCGCGGCAAAGCGTACCGCGGTGCTCACGCTGCGCAACCAGGAAGACTCGCCCGTGGTGGTACAGGCGCGGCCAGCCGCCTGGACGCAACGCGACGGCGAGGACCAGCTCGGCGACACCCACGACCTGGTGGTCACGCCGCCGATCTTCACGGTTCCGGCCAAGGGACAGCAGGTGCTGCGGATCGCGCTGCTCCGCGACGTCGATCCGACGCGCGAGCTGGACTACCGTCTGGTGCTGTCCGAGGTGCCAACGCCCGGCGCCTCGGAGACCACCGGGCTCAAGGTGGCGCTGCGCATCACGCTGCCGGCGTTCGTGGCCGCAACTGCGCACACCGCCGCCGATGTCGCCTGGAGCCACAAGTGGCTGCCGGATGGCACGCTCGACGTCATGGCCGAGAATCGCGGCACGGCGCACCTGCAGATTCTCGAGTTCGATGTGCAGCAAGGCGGCAAGGCTGGGCAGAAGCTGCACGCCAGTGCTTCGCACTACCTGCTGCCCGGCACTCTCATGCACTGGCAGCTGCATCCGGAGAGCGCTCTGGGCCACGACGCCCAGCTCGTCATTCAGGGCCACTCGGACGCCGGGGACTTCACCGTCACCAGCAGCCCGAGCTCCCCCTAAAACAAGAGCCATGCGCCATGGGGACGTTACTCCGCAGGACAACCGCAATCTGCGCGGTGCTGCTTATGTGCAGTGCCGCAGCGGTGCGGGCCGACGACGCCGGCGGACCGCCTGCTGACTGGCGCGAGAGCGTCCTCGAGCTGCGCATCAACGGGGTGCTGTCGCACCCGGACGTCGTAGCCCTGCGAGATGCCGCGGGCGGGCTGTGGCTGACGGAGAGCGACTTCGCGCGCTTGCGCCTCAAGCTGCCGCAGGCGACACCGCACCTGGCCGACGGCCGGCGCTACTTTCCCGTCGGCGCGATCTCCGGTGCCCGCGTCGCCTTCGATGAGGTCCACAGCGCCGTCAGCGTCAGCGTGCCGGCGGGCGCCTTCCAGAGCTCGAGTCTGGCGCTCGCGGGCGCCAACCGTCCGCCCATATCGCCGAGCGGCACGGGCGCCTTCCTCAACTACATGCTCTTCGGCCAGACGGGCCAGTATACGGGCGCCAACGTGGCGAGCGGCTACGGCGAACTCGGCATCTTCAGCCCGTTCGGTGTGCTTCTCAACACGGCCGCCGAGCAGACCACTGAGGGCATGAGCACCTTCGTACGGCTCGACACCACCTTCAGTCACGACTTCACGGAGCGGCTCGAGACGCTGCGCCTCGGCGATGCCATCAGCGTGCCGGGCTCATGGGCGGACGCGGTGCGCTTCGGCGGCGTGCAGTTCGGAACCAACTACGGCATACGGCCGGACCTCGTGACGACGCCGCTGCTCGCGGCCACCGGCACCGCGGTCGTCCCCTCGACCGTGGACGTGTTCGTGAACGGCCGGGCGGTCGGCTCGAGCGAGGTTCCCGCAGGTCCCTTCATCGTCAACCAGGTCCCGGCCCTGAACGGCGCGGGCGATGTCAGCATCGTGGTACGCAATGCGCTCGGACAGGAGCAGGTGGTCTCACTGCCGTTCTACTCGGCGCCGGTCATGCTGCGGCCGGGGCTGTCGCTCTGGGACATCGATCTGGGCGCGGTGCGCGAGAACTACGGACTGGCGAGCGCTGACTACGGGCCGCTCGTGGCTTCGGGAACCTGGCGGCACGGCTTCAGCCCCTCTCTCACCGCCGAAGTGCACGCCGAGGCCATGCATGGCGGGCCCGCGGCCGGTGGCATCGACATCGCGCAAGCCATCGACCACTGGGCGGTGGTCACGCTCGATCTCGCCGTTGGCGGCCAGTCGGCGACCAGCGGGCTCCTCGGCAGCGGACCTCAGCCCGCGAGCTCCGGCGCCTACCAGGCGCTCGGCATCCAGCACGTCAACGAGCGCCTCAGCATCACGCTCGAGGCGCAGCACGCCAGCGCCGGCTTTCGCGAGGTCGGCAACCTCGACGGGATCCCGACGCCGCTCGAGCGCAATCTGGCGCAGGTCGGCTGGAACATGGGTCGGCCCGGGAGTCTGCAGCTGGCCCTCGTCACGCAGCGCAATTCCAACGACACCCGCCAGCAGGCCCTGGGGCTCACCTACCAGGTGAACATCGGCAACGGCAGCTTCAGTGTCACCACCAGCCACACCAGCGGCGACACCCGCGATTCCAGCGTGTCGATGTTCTACGTCCTGCCGCTCGACCGGCGCCGCAACCTGTCGACGCAGTTTCGCTGGGACAACCAGCTGCCCTCGCCCGATGCGGCCCTGGTCGAGACGCTGCAGAAGAATCTGCCGCCTGGCCCGGGCGAGGGCTACATGCTCTCGGCGGGCACCGACGGCAGCTACAACCTGCAGTACCAGCGCCAGTTCGATGCATTGCTGGTGCAGGCCGCGGCCGCACGTCTGTTCGATGAAAGCGCCGAGACGCTCACCCTGAGCGGCGGCAGCATCTTCATGGACGGCGAGCTGCGCGCCGCGCGCACCGTAAACGACAGCTTCGCGACCGTCGAGGTCGGCGGAATCCCCGACCTCACCGTCTACTACGAGAACCAGCCCGTGGCCCGCACCGATGCCAACGGCATCGCCGTGGTCCGCGACCTGCGCTCCTACGACGTCAACCGACTCAGCATCGATCCGCTGCAGCTGCCGCTCGATGCACAGCTCGCCAATCCCCAGGTGCAGGTGGTGCCGCCGTATCGCAGCGGCACGCTGGTGCAGTTTCCGGTGAAGCGCATCCACGCGGGTCTGTTCCGCCTGCGGCGCGCCGATGGCAGCGCCGTGCCGCCGGGCGCGGTAGTGACTCTGCAGGGCGAGGACTTCCCCGTCGGTCTCGACGGGCTGGCCTACGTAACCAACTACGACCACGGTACCAGCGGCGAGGCGCGCTGGAGCGATGGCAAGTGCAGCTTCCGCCTTCCCGCACCGCCCTCCGGGGAGCCGCAGCCCGACCTCGGCGTGATCCCGTGCCGGAGCGCCCCATGAGGCCCGCAGCCATGCCGGCGAAACGCGCGGCGATGCTGGCGTGCGCGGCGCTGGCGCTGCTCGCGGCGCCGATGGCACGCGCCGCCGTCTCGTGTACGGTTGCTGCCACGGGCGTCGCCTTCGGCACCTATACTCCGCTGCAGATGAGCGCACTCCAGGCCAACGGCACGATCTCCATTGCCTGCACGGGCGTCCTCTACGACGTAGCGACCGTCAGTCTGAGCCCCGGCATGAGCGGCAACTACGGCGCCCGCACTCTGACGAGCGGGGCATCCACTCTCAGCTACAACCTCTATACGAGTGCCGCCGACAGCGCGGTCTGGGGTAACGGCAGCGGCAGCAGCTCCACGGTCCAGGCTGTCATCTGGTTCTTCGCCCCCACCGTCAACCTCACAGTCTACGGCGCAGTCGGTGCGGGTCAGGACCCCGCCCCCGGTGCCTACACCGACACCATTACGGTGTCAGTGAGTTATTGAGATGCGGGCACCGCGTACCGGGTGGCGGCTGCTCAGCGTCTGCGTCGCGCTTGGCGCAACGCCGGCCGTGCACGCTGCGAGCATCACCTCGTGCACGGCCTCGGCCACCAACATCGTGTTCGGCACTTACACGCCGCTGCAGGCGACGGCGCTCGCCTCCAACGGCACGATCGTCATCAGCTGCACGGGCATCACCGGCAGGAACACGGTGACCATCGATCTCAGCACCGGCGCGAGCGGCAATTACGCTGCCCGCACCCTGAGCGCCGGCAGCGCCCGGCTCAGCTACAACCTCTACCTCGATGCCGCCAACACCCAGATCTGGGGCAACGGCACGGGCGGCAGCACCGCGGCGAGCGCCACCATCAGGAAGCGCGCCCCGACCGCGACACTCACGGTGTATGGCGCGGTGGCCGCACGGCAGGACCCGGCCCCCGGCACCTACGGCGACACCATCACGGTGAGCGTGAATTACTGAGGCGGCTCAAAGCCTCAGTCGACGACCAGCGACTGGATCCTGATTGCGGAGCGCAGCAGGCCGGTAACCGGGGTCGCCTCCGCGACCTCGAGCAATCGCGCCTTCTGCGCGGCGGTGAGCGGCTTGCCGAACGACAGGCGCCGCTCGATGTGCTCGCCGCCGGCAGAATCGCGCGACCAGCGCACGCCCACCGTGATCTTGCCGAGCGTCCAGTCGTGCTGCGCGGCGTGCTTGCGCAGCGCCACGGCCGTGCAGGTGCCGAGGCTCGCGAGCAGCAGCTCGCGCGGCGCGAAACCGGCGTCGCTGCCGCCCTGCGCGAGCGCCTCGTCGGCGGTCAGCCGGTGGTGGCCCGAGACCACCTGCTGCACGTGCTGGTGCTCATTGATTATCGTGACGTAGGCCATGGGCCGCTCCTCCCGCGCCCGCGCGCCGCCGGCCGTGAGCACCGAAGGGGCGCGCGGCGCGCGTCAGCATGCTGCGGGCGATGCTGGCGATGCTCATCCCGGTCACGTCCTCGAGATGGTAGGGGTGGCCGTCGAGGATCGCTGCGGCGGCGCGCAGGCCGCTGCGGATCGCCGGGCCGATCCCCTCTCCGAGATCGCGGCTCGCGAGCCCGGCTGCATCGCCGGTGATGAAGGCGTTGTCACGCCGCACCACCTCGACGCGGCCACGCAGGTAGTAGCTGTAGCCGCTCGGGTCGTAGTGCGCGCCGCGCGTCAGCTGCGCGCCGAGCTTGTCGGCGAAGTGCGCCCAGTGCGTCTTGATGTCCTGGCCGGCGCTCTTGATGCGCGCGGCGAATCCGCCGATCCCGACGTTCAGCCAGCCGCTCTCCTTGGGCACGTACCAGGAGTATCCGGGCAGACCTTCGTCGCAGAACCACAGGTGGCAGTCCGGGTCCTGCCAGCGGTACTCGATCTCGTGCTCGAGCGTCACGATCTGCAGCTCGTGGGCGCGCGGGTTCGCCTCCTTGAAGAGCGTGCGATACACCGGGCAGCGCGTGCCGCCGGCGCCGATCAGGTAACGGCAGCGATACTTGCCGTCAATCACAAAACCCGTGCCGTCGGCGACGATCTCGCGGACGTTGTGCTGCTCGACCGGCGCGCCCGAGCGCTCGAGCAGCCACGCGTCGAACTCGAAACGGCGGATGGAGTGCTGCACGCACGGCACCGGCACGCTGAGGCGGCCGTAGTGCACGCGCAGGCGCGGGAAGGTGAGCAGGCGGTGCGGGTAAGTCTCCAGATCCATCTGCAGCTCGCGCACCACTTCGGGAGTGATCCACCCCGCGCACAGCTTCAGGCGCGGGAACTGCTCGCGATCGAGCACCAGCACGTCGGCGCCGGCAAGCCTCAGGTGCCGCGCGGCGCTCGACCCCGCGGGGCCGCCGCCGACGATCAGCACCTCGCAGGAACGCATTGCGCTCACGATCCGTAGAGGTGGGCGCGCGTCCAGGGGACGTCGTTGTTCTCGGCGGTCGCGAACACCACCTGGAAGAGCTGCAGCGTTCCGGTCGAGAAGCCCGCCACCGAGCCGGCGAGGTACTGCCGCCACATGCGCACGAATTTCTCATCGAACATGGCGCGCACCCTGTCGGCCGCCGCCTCGTAGAGCGCGAGCCAGTGACGCAGCGTCTGCGCGTAGTGCAGGCGCAGGTTCTCGATGTCGAGGACCGAGAGGTCGGAGGGCTCGAAGATCTGCGACATCTCCGACAGCGCCGGCGGATAGGCGCCGGGGAAGATGCGCTTCTCGATCCACGGCTGCAGCCGTGCCGGGTGGTTGCGGCCGATCGAGTGGATCAGCCCGCGGCCGTTGCTGCCGAGGCAGGCGCGCGCGATGCGTCCGAGCGTCGGGTAATTCCTGACTCCCACATGCTCGAGCATGCCGACGGAGACGAAGGCATCGTAGTGCCCGGAGATGTTGCGGTAGTCGTCCTCGACGTACTCGACCTTGCCGGCAAGGCCCTCGCGCGCCGCGCGCTCGCGTGCGTACGCTACCTGCTCGTGCGAGATGTTGAAGGCGCGCACGCGCACGCCGTAATGGCGTGCCATGTGCAGCGCCAGCGTGCCCCAGCCGCAACCGGCCTCGATCACGCTCTCGCCGGATCTGAGCCGCAGCTTGCGGCACACGTGATCCATCTTGGCGGTCTGCGCCTCATCGAGCGTCGCCGCAGGCGTCGGGTAGTAGGCACAGGTGTAGGCCATGGTGCTGCCGAGCCACAGCGAGTAGAACGGGTTGCCGATGTCGTAGTGGTGATGGATGTTGTCGCGCGATCCCGCGAGCGTGTTCCTGCGCGGTCGGTGCAGCAGGTCGACGGCGCGCCGCACCCGCGAGGGCTTGTCGCCCATGGCGCTCGAGCGGTAGATGGTCTCGAGGAGCTCGACCAGATCGCCCTCGATGGTCAGGGTGCCGTCGCTGTAGGAGTCGCCGAATCGCACCCACGGATCGGCCAGGATCGACAGCAGACTCTTGCGGCTCGCGAAGGTGACGCGCGCCACCGGCGCCTTGACGGTGCGCACGCGGTCGCCGCCACGGATAGTGAACTCCACCGGCGGATCGCCGAGCAAGGAGCGCACCTTCGAGAGCAGCCAGCTGTCGCGGGCGCCTGACTCACCGGGTTCCGTCGACGGACTGTTCCGCTTCGAGGCACTTCCCAGGCTCTCGTTCGAGGCGTTCACGGCTCGGCTCCTGTTTCGGGAGCCTTAAATGTAGCACGGCGTAGGCGCCGCAGCCCGCCCGCCAGATTCATCGCCGCATCAGTGTGTTACGCGCGTTTCAGCGATCCGTCAGGAGCTCATTGAGGAGCACCGCGAGGCGCCCGCCGGCGAGCAGCAGCCGTTCGCGGACGAGCGACTGCGCTTGGCGCTGGTAATCCCGGTCGAGCACCACGATTGCCTGCGGAACCCGACCGCAGATGAAGCCTGCGTAGTGATACGCGACGTTCCTCGCGAGCTTGTTCGACTCGCTGGCCCAGGAGCGCGGCGTCCCCTGCCCCGCGGTCGCCGCGAGCGCCCGCGCCTGCTGCGCGAGCGCATCGATATCCGGCGGCGGCTGCTGGCGGCCGCGCGCCTCGAGCGCGAGGCGCACGAGCTCCCCGTCCCAAACGCGGTGCAGACTCTCGCGTCCGCGGGTGTGGACGCCCGCGAGCACGACCAGCACCCGATTGCCGCCGGCGTCGCCGTTGTCCGCGGCATGCAGCGGCTGGTGCAGATCGCCGACCAGATGGACGATCCACTTGAGCGCCTCGTTGCGCTCTCTCGGGTCCGCCGCGCGGTCGGCGAGCACGGCGCTGAGGCGCTCGATCTGCGCCGAGTTGCACTGACCGCCGGGGCAGTACGCTGGCCGCGCGGCATTACCGCATATGGGGATGTCGTCGTAATGCCAGCGCGGCCGGTCGGCGGTCGTGCCGCGGATCTCATCCGCCCATACCGATACCGACTCGAGCGTCGTGCGCCCCGAAGGCTTACCGAAGCGATCCAGGTCCGCGGCGAGGAGCTGTGCAACGGCGCCGCGGGCCGCAGGCGTCAGCAGCCGATCGGCGATCGCGCCCACGGTGCGGTGGCCCTGCGGCCCCCAGCCCGCGGCGGGCGGAGCCCGGGCGACAGCGAGTATCGCCATTGCGACGCACAGCGCGATTTTGTGCATCAGCCATGGTGGCCGCGCGGCCGGCGGCGATGCAACCCGGGCCGGTGGGGCCGTCTCAGGCGGGGCGCGCCCGAGCGAAATAGACCAGTGTCTGGTAGGGCATGACGATGTGGCCGTCGTGCGCGTGGCGCTCGAACACCTCGCGCAGCAGCGCCATCAGGCTTGCGTACTGCGGGTCGCCGCGCTCGGGCGCATAGGAGGATGACATCAGCCGCCCCTCGAGCCCCTCGAAGTCGAGGATCTGCTGGTTGGGGAAGGTGGCGAGCTCCATCGCAGGCCCAAGGAACTCGCGCATCTTGCCCTCGTCGGCGCGGCTCGCGGTGATGCGCGTGTACTCCGGGGCATGCCTGGTGAGCAGCGCCTCGTAGTCGGCGAGAAACGGCGTCGCCTCGCGCGGCCGCTCGTTCCACAGCAGCGCCGCCCAGGCGCCGCGGCGCAGGATCCGCTGCGCCTCGAGGCGCGCGCGCCCGAGGTCGAACCAGTGGAAAGCCTGGCCGGCGGTCAGCAGGTCGACGCTTTCGGCTGCGAGCGTGGTGGCCTCGGCGCTCGCGGCGACGCTGTGGAAGCGCGCCGCGCCTTCGAGCTGCTCCTCGGCGATGGCGCGCATGCCGGCATTCGGCTCGACCGCGTAAACCTCGGCCCCGCGTGCGAGCAACAGTTGCGTCAGGATGCCGGTGCCGGATCCGAGGTCGGCGACTGCCGCGCCCGGAACGAGCCCGCAGCGCGCCGCGAGCAGCTCGATGGCGGGCGCCGGATAGCTCGGACGATGGCGCGCGTAGGCCTCGGCCCGCGTCGTGAAGCGCTCGGTGGGTCGCATCGGCGCGGCGCACCTCCCCATAAAGACAGGGGGACACGGTAGCGTAATCGCGTGACAATGTCCCCCTGCCCGGGGAGTTGCGCGATGTCCGGTCCCTACAAGCGCCTCGAGACCCAGCTGGTGCACGCCGGCGATCCGCGGCCGCGCATCGACGGTGCCGTGGAGATGCCGATCTTCCAGTCGGCGACTTACGAATACCGCGGCGAGTCGCGCTACGACGACGTGCGCTACCTGCGCCTCAACAACACGCCGAACCATCTGGCGCTGCACGCGAAGCTCGCGACGCTCGAGGGCTCGCAGGCGGCACTGGTCACCGCGAGCGGCATGGCCGCGATCACTTCGACCCTGCTCACCGTGCTGCGGGCGGGCGATCACCTGCTGGCGCAGAGCTGCCTGTACGGCGGCACGCATGACTTCGTGACCGGAGAGTTCGGCGGCCTGGGTCTCACGGCCGATTTCATCGACGCCGACCGGCGCGAGACCTGGGCTGCGCAGCTCAAACCCAACACCCGCGCCATCTACGTCGAGTCGCTGACCAATCCGCTGCTCGAGGTGGCCGATCTCACCGCAGTGGTCGAGTTCGCGCGCGCCCACGGCCTTATCTCCATCATCGACAATACGTTCGCGAGTCCGGTCAACTACCGGCCCATAGCGGCGGGCTTCGACCTGGTCGTGCACAGCGCCACCAAGTATCTCAACGGGCATTCGGACATCGTCGCCGGCGCCGTCGCCGGGAGCTCCGAGCTCATCGAGCGCATCCGCCACAAGGCGAATCACCTCGGCGGCTCGCTCGATCCGCACGCCGCGTTCCTCCTCAACCGCGGGCTGAAGACGCTGGCGCTGCGGGTCCGCTACCAGAACGACAGCGCCCTGAGGATCGCACGGTTCCTCGAGGCCCACCCGGGCGTCACGCGGGTGCACTACGCCGGTCTCGAGAGTCATCCGCGGCACGCGCGCGCGCAGCGCCTGTTCGCGGGCTTCGGCGGCGTCCTGAGCTTCGAGCTCGAGGGAGCGGCGCAGCGGGCGGACGAGTTCGCCGCGCGGGTGCGCATCCCCGCCATCGCGCCGAGCCTCGGCGGCGTGCACACACTGCTTACGCGCCCCGCGACCACCTCGCACGCGGGACTGTCGCGCGAGGATCGCCAGCGCCTCGGCATCAGCGAGGCGCTGCTGCGCCTGTCGGTCGGAATCGAAGCCACCGACGAGCTGATCGAGGATTTCACTCAGGCACTCGAGTGAGGCGCCGGCCCGCAAGTTCCGGGTGGCTCGTCGATGCCAGGCATCGCAGGCTGCGCACGCACCATGGCCACTGAATGCACCACCGCCAGCGCCGTTCCGACGACGGCGGCCGCCACTGCGCAGACGCAGGCCGCCGCGGCGGGCTGGCGTACGCCGCTCGAGCTGACGCTCCTCGGGGCGATCTGGGGCGGCTCGTTCCTCTTCATGCGGGTCGCGGCCGCCGATTTCGGCCCGCTGCCGCTCGTCGAAGCGCGCCTCGCGCTCGGCGGCCTGATCCTCACCCCGTTCCTGTGGCGCGCCCGCGCGCAGTTCTCGCCTCTGCTGTGGCTGCGCATCGCCGCGATCGCGGCCGTCAATTCCGTGATTCCATTCGCGCTCTTCGCCTGGGGCGCGGAGCGCGCGCCGGCCGGCATCGGCGCCATCACCAACGCCATGACCGTGATGTTCACGGTGCTGGTGGCGTTCCTTTTCTTCGGCGAGCGAATCGGCGTACGGCGCCTCATCGGACTCGCGGCGGGCTTCGTCGGGGTCGCGGTGCTCGCGAGCGGCAAGACCGCCGGGGCCAGCGTGTGGCCCGCGGCGCTCGCCGGCACCCTGGCATCGGTGATGTACGGCTTCGGCATCAACCTGGTGCGCCGCTATCTCACCGGTTACCCCTCCGCGGCCGTGGCGGCCGCCAACCTGCTCGCCGGTGCGGTGCTGCTCGCCCCGTTCGCGCTCTACAGCTGGCCGGCGCGGGCAATCCCGGCGGCGTCCTGGGCGAGCGCGCTGCTCCTCGGAGTGCTGTGCACCGGCGCGGCCTTCGTGCTCTATTACCGCCTCATCACCCGCATCGGTGCGGCGCGGGCCTCGACGGTCACGTACCTCATCCCGTTGTTCGGCGTGATCTGGGCCTGGCTGCTCCTCGATGAGCCCCTGACGGCGAGCATGGCGCTCGCCGGTGCACTGATCCTGTCCGGCGTCGCTCTCAGCCAGCAGCGCGCACCGCGCAGCTGATGGCGAGCAGCGCGCACCGCCGGCTGGATTTTCCCTCGCTCCTCAACGCACGCGACCTCGGCGGCTGCCCGACGCTCGACGGGGGGCGGACGCGCGTGCGCTCGCTGGTGCGCGCCGACGATCTCGCACAGCTGAGCGCCGCTGGCCTGCGGATCCTGGAGGATTTCGGGCTGGAGACGGTGATCGACCTGCGCTGGCCCGAGGAGGCCGCACGGTACCCGAGCCCGATACCGGACGCGCTACCGCAGGTGCGCTACCGGCGGCTGCCGCTGCTCGGGGCAAGCGAGGATGAGTGGCTGCTGCGCGGCGGCGATACCCCCAAGGAGCGCTGGAAATGCGCGGTGCTCGAGCGCGTGCG
>Ga0335076_10003460_pt1 | contig 15884 bp, 16 predicted proteins | sample Lox_Sample_25_FD_206717 | JGI IMG/M metagenome (GOLD analysis project Ga0335076, IMG submission 206717) | Soil microbial communities from Loxahatchee National Wildlife Refuge, Florida, United States - Lox_Sample_2.5 | ecosystem: Environmental > Terrestrial > Soil > Wetlands | place: USA...
TTCGACAATGCTTCCTATGCGGATGCGACCAAGGCGGTCACGGTCGATCTCGCCGATCTCGGCAAGAACACCGGCGACGCCAAGGGCGACACCTATATCTCGATCGAGGCGATCGAAGGCAGCAAGCTCAACGACGTGCTCATCGGCGACGGCAACGCCAACGTTCTCGGCGGCGGCGCCGGCAACGACAAGCTGTCCGGCGGCCTGAGCGGCGACGCTCTCTATGGCGAGGAAGGTGATGACACGCTGGATGGCGGCGACGGGGGCGATGCCCTGGTCGGCGGGGCCGGCAACGACATCCTGATCGGCGGCGCCGGCGGCGACAACCTGTTCGGCGACGCAGGTATCGACACCGCAAGCTATGCCAATCTGCTGGCGGGCATCACCATTGATCTCACCAATACCGCCAACAGCACCGGCGACGCCCAGGGCGATGTCTACACCGACATCGAGGTCATCCTCGGCACCCAGGGCGACGATATCTTCCTAGCCGATGCCGCCGGCACCTTCAAGCTGCACGGCGGCAAGGGCGCGGACATTCTCAATGGCGGCAGCGGCGCGGATTGGCTTTATGGCGACGAGGGCAACGACATCATCAACGGCGGCGACGGTGCCGACTTTCTGTTCGGCGGCGCCGGCAATGACACGCTGCATGGCGGCGCCGGCACCAATACCTTCATCGGCGATGCCGGTGCCGACGCCTATTTCGGCGGTGCCGACACCGACGTCATGGACTTCGAGTTCTCGACCGCCGGCATCACGCTCGACCTGCTGAACGGCGCACTGAACAAAGGCGACGCCAAGGGCGACACGTTCACCGCGATCGACATCTTCGAAGGCTCGAACTTCGCCGACAAGATGGCCGGCAGCAACGGCGACGACTATTTCGTCGGCAATGCAGGCGCCGACACGATCGACGGCCGGGGCGGTGACGACACGATCACCGGCGGCGACGGTGCGGACAAGCTGACGGGCGGTGACGGCAACGACACGATTTCGGGCAACGCAGCCAATGACAAGATCGATGGCGGCGGCGGCAATGATCAGCTTTGGGGCGACGACGGCAACGACACCATCACCGGTGGCGACGGCAACGACATCATCCACGGCGGCGCCGGCCATGATGTGATCTCCGGCGGCGCGGGCGATGATTTCATTGACGGAGAGTCCGGCAACAACACGATCAGCGGCGGCGACGGCAACGACAACCTTCGCGGGGGAACCGGTGACGACCAGATCGACGGCGGCACCGGCAATGACTTCCTCGAAGCCGACGTCGGCAACGACAAGCTGAGCGGCGGCGCCGGCGACGACAACATGGACGGCTGGATCGGCAACGACAAACTCGACGGCGGCGCCGGCAACGACTACATGACCGGCGATGACGGCAACGATGTTGTCGCCGGCGGACTCGGTGACGACTCCGTCTTCGGCGGCAACGGCAACGACATCTTGCAGGGCGGCGCCGGCAACGACCTGCTTTGGGGCGGCTCGGGACACGACACGCTCACGGGAGGCGCCGGGGCCGACAGTTTCCTCGTCGAGGTGGCGCCGGGCTTCGGCGCACAGGACCAGAAAGTCACGGACTTCAAGCCGAGTGAGGATTTCCTGCAGTTCGACAATGTCTTCGACGGCCCCGGAAACGACATTCAGGACCTGATCGACGCAGGCGTCCATGCCGTCAGCAAGGGCACCACGCTTCAAATATACGTGCCGGAGAGCGGCGATACGCCGGCGATGACCATCACCAACTGGACCGGGCCGCAGATCACCTCGACCCAGGACCTCGCCCAGGCCTTGGGCTCACATCTGCAGATCTCGCACTGATCGACGTTGAGGCCGGCGGGAAGCTGAAACCCGCAACAGCCGAAGCCGGCGAACCGGCGGAAGCAGGGCTATTCGGCCTTGCTTCCGCCATCCGCCTTCGCCTCTTTCGGCGGGGGCGGGTTCAGGGTCACGCTGACCTTGTTCATGAAGCGGCCGTCATCGCCGGCGATCATCAGCGGGATCGCCTCGGCGACCGCGTCGAGTACCGCCTGGACCTCCGGCCGCTCCTCCTTGAAGAAGTCCATGAGGACATAGGCCTTCACCAGCTCCTTCTGGCCGGGATGGCCGACGCCGAGGCGGATCCGCCAATAGTCTTCGCCGATATGGGCGTCGATCGAGCGGATGCCGTTGTGACCGCCGGCGCCGCCGGCGCGCTTCACCCGTACCTTGCCGAGCGGCAGGTCGATCTCGTCGTAGATCACGATCACGTCGGTGGGGCTGAGTTTGTAGAACTGCATGGCCGCCTGCACCGCGCGGCCGGAATCGTTCATGAAGGTCTCGGGGCAGAGCGCCAGCACCTTCTCGCCGTCGATCGTGCCTTCGGCGGTGAGAGCGTGGAACCGCTCCCTGACCGGGCCAAAAGAATGGCGGCGGACGATCGCGTCCGCCGCCATGAAGCCGATATTGTGGCGGTTGCCTGCGTAACGCGGGCCGGGATTGCCCAGGCCGACGAGGAGACGCATATGCTTGGCAACCCGCCCTTTGGTCGTTCTCTGTCGTCTTTAGCCTTACTTCTTCTTCTCGGGCGCCTTCGCGGCCGGAGCCGCGGCCTTGGCGGCGCCACCGGCAGCCGCACCCGCGGCCGGAGCGGCGGTACCGGCGGCCGGAGCCGCAGCACCCCCAGCCGGTGCCGCAGCGGCGGGCGCACCCGCGGCGGCAGCCGCAGCGGCGGCGGCCTTCTCGGCGGCTTCCTGCTGCTCGGCCTTGAGGCCCGTCGGCGCACCGATCGAGACCACCGTGAAGTCGCGCTCCTTGACAACGAGCTTGGCGTTCTCCGGCAGCTTCACCGAGTTGATGTGGATCGAGCCGCCGATCTCGAGGCCGGTCACATCGACCTCGATCGCCTGCGGGATCGCATCCGGCGAGCAGATGAACTCGATCTCGTGGCGCACCAGGTTCAGCACGCCGCCGCGCTTCAGGCCGGGGCTCGCCGCCTCGTTGCGGACCACGACCGGCACGTTGACATGGACCTTGGTGTCCTTGCCGATGCGCTGGAAGTCGACGTGCAGCGTACGGTCGGTCACCGGGTCGAACTGCACGTCGCGCGGCAGCACGCGGTGCTTGGTGCCCTTGAGATCGACGTCGAGCAGCGTCGCATAGAAGGTCTTCTTGTGGATCAGGCGGTCGATCTCCTTCGGATCCAACGAGATCAGCGTCGGCTCCTTCTTGTCGCCATAGATGACTGCGGGGACACGACCGTTACGACGGGATTCACGGGCGGGCCCCTTTCCGGCGCGGTCGCGTGCTTCCGCGCTGATGCTTTCCACTGCGGCCATGATGTACTCCTTCAAGTGTCGCAGTTTTCACCATGCGACCCATTCGCATGGCGACCGGCGGCCTCCAGGGGTGCCAGCCGGATTTCCCACCGAACTCTATAGAGGTTCAGCCCGCAACGCGGTGGATCGCCACGGGCCGGTCGGTAGATCAGTCAAACAGCGAGGAGACCGACTTCTCTTCGCTGATCCGGGCCATCGCTTCCGCGAGCAGCGGGGCGATGGTGAGCTGGCGGACGGTCTGCGAGACGCGGACCGCCTCGGTCGCCTGAATGCTGTCGGTGATGACCAGGCTCTGCAATGGCGACGCCGAGACGCGGGCAACTGCGCCGCCGGAGAGCACGCCATGGGTCACGTAAGCGGAAACGGATTCGGCGCCGGCTTCTTTCAGTGCCACCGCGGCGTTGCAAAGCGTGCCGGCGGAATCGACGATATCATCGACCAGGATGCAGCGGGTGCCGTCCACCTCGCCGATGATGTGCATCACCTCGGAGACGCCGGCGCGCTCGCGGCGCTTGTCGATGATGGCGAGGTCGGCGTCGAGTCTTTTTGCGATCGCCCGGGCCCGTACCACGCCGCCGACATCCGGGCTGACGATGGTGAGGTTGTTGCCCGGGAAGCGGTCTTTGATGTCCTTGATCAGGACCGGGGCCGCGAACAGGTTGTCGGTCGGGATGTCGAAGAAGCCCTGGATCTGGCCGGCATGGAGGTCCACCGTCAGCACGCGGTTGGCGCCGGCGACGGAGATCAGGTTGGCGACCAGCTTCGCGGAGATCGGCGTGCGCGGGCCCGACTTCCGGTCCTGGCGGGCATAGCCGTAATAGGGGATGACGGCGGTGATGCGGCGCGCCGAGCTTCGCTTCAGCGCATCCAGGATGACCAGCAGCTCCATCAGGTTGTCGTTGGTCGGGAACGAGGTGGGCTGCACGACGAACATGTCCTCGCCGCGCACGTTCTCCTGGATCTCGACGAAGACTTCCATGTCGGAGAAGCGCCGGATACTGGCATTGACCAGCGGCAGATTCAGATAGGCAGAGATCGCCTCGGCCAGAGGCCGATTGCTGTTGCCTGTCAGGATCTTCATCTCTGCCTCTAAAGCGCGCGCCGAACCCGCATTCCGCTCTGCCGCGGCGGCCGTCCAACCGGACCGGCCGCTGCGCATCCATCCCAGGGATTCTGCAGGGGCGAAAAGCGCGCGGAATTTAACAGCGGTATGACAGGCTGTCGAGGGTGAAGAATCGCGAGCGGCGGCGCCTTATCTCTTTGGAAATGCTAGGTAAAAATGCACCCATGCATTACCGGACTACGAGCTCCGTCGAGCGCTTGGAGAGCACTTCGGCGGCACCTTCGGTCACCAGCACGGTCTGGCCGGAGGTCATGGCGAGGCCGGCGGCGCTGTCGAAGATGATCAGGTGGATGAAATAGACCTGCCCCGGCGCCGCCAATTCCGGGTTGCCGTGGTAGAACATCGGCCAATCCATCCAGTTGGGGGCATAGACCGCACCGAGGCTGTAGCCGGTCGCATTCATGCGGTGCGCCTGGTAGCCGGCCTTGTCCAGCACCCGGGCATGGGCGTCGAACACCTCGCCGATCGGCCGCCCGGGTTTCAGGGCGGCCTTGCAGGCTTCCAGCGCGTCGACCGCGACCTTATGCATCTCGACCTGGCGGGCCGGCGGCTTGCCGATCGGGATCGTGCGCATCAGGCACGAATGGTAGTGGCGATAGACGCCGGCGAACTCGAGCGTGAGCTGGTCCTGCTTCTCCAGCACCCGACGCCCGGTCTTGTAGCGGCAGAGCAGGGCATCGGCGCCGGAGCCGATGATGAATTCGTTGGCGGGATCGTCGCCGTCGTTGCGGATGATGATCGACTGCATGGCGGCCAGGATCTCCGCCTCGGAGACGCCGGGTGCGGCGAGGCGATGCGCCTCGTCGAGGGCGAGATCGGCGAGCTCCGCCGCCTTGCGCACATAGGCGATCTCGGCCGGACTCTTCACCAGGCGCTGGCGGCTGACGAGGTCGGAGGCATCGATGAGGGTCGCGAAGCCGTCGAAGGCGGCCTGCAGCCGCATGCCGTTGCGCGCGGTGAGGCCATAGGCCTCCCATTCGACGCCGAGCTTCTTGCCAGAGCAGCCGAAGCTTTTCAGGATCTCGCGGAGCTCGGTCGCAGGGCTCGCCTCCGGCCCATCGACCCAGATGCGGATGTCCTCGATGTCCGAGGTGTGCTGCGCCTGGCGCAGATCTGGCGCCCGCGTCAGCAGCATCACCCGGCCGTCGGCGCCGAGATAGAGGCATTGGAAGTAGACGTAGCCGAAGGTGTCGTAGCCGGTCAGGTAGTACATGCTCTCCTGCCGGAACATCAGGAGGCCGTCGAGGCCGCGCTTCTGCATGGCCGACACCGAGGCCGCGCGCCGCGCCGCCAGTTCCTGTTTCGAGAAATGCAGGGCCATCGTCAAACCGCTCCGGGCTATGCCAATCCGATGAGGGAGATCTGCCGGCCGTAGTCCGGCTCGCGCTGCAGGGTCGTGCGGCGGTAGCTGAAGAAGTCCTCGGCTTCCGCGCAGGTGTCGTTGCCGGCGACCTCGACAGCTGCGAGGCCGAGCGCCACCAGTTGCTGGGCGACGAAGCCGACCAAGTCGAACATGAAATGCCGGCAGCGGGTCGAGGTCGTGAAGTACTTCGCGTTGGCCGGATCGAGGTCGATGAAGCGCTGCGGGAATTCCGGCCCGACCTCGTAGGATTTCTGGGCGATCGCCGGGCCGACCCCGGCGCGGATGCGGCCACGATCCGCGCCGAGTGCGATCATCGCCTCGATTGTCTCCGGCAGGACGCCGGTGACGGCGCCTTTCCAGCCGGCATGGGCGGCGCCGATCACGCCGGCTTCAGGATCGGCGAACAGGACCGGCACGCAATCGGCGGTCAGGATGCCGAGGGTGATGCCGCGTGTCTTGGAGACGAGCCCGTCCACTTCCGGGCGACTGTCCCGCTGCCACGTATGGTCCACCACTGCGACCTTGGCGCTGTGGACCTGATAGGCGGTCGCCAGCGAGTCCGCGGCGAGGCCGACCATGTGCAGGGCGCGGGCACGGTTCTCGACCACGGCGGCGCCGTCATCCTTGGAGCCGAGGCCGCAATTCAGAGAGCGATAGATCCCCTCGCTGACGCCGCCGTGGCGGGTCAGGAATCCATGGCGGATGCCGGGGAGGCTCTTGAGGTTGGAAAGCTCGATCATAACCCGGCGGGCTGCGGAAGATTGGGCGTGGCCAGTGCCAGCACCTTGAAGAGACTGCCCATTCCTTCGGCGCCGATCAAGCGTTGCAGCGCGGCGTCGACCTCGACAGAGGTCGCGGCGTCAGCCTTCGACTTCAGGGTGTCGGCGCGGAGGGCGATACCGAGCACCTGCAGGAACTCGCTCTGGGTCCTGGGACCGAAGACGGCGGCGCCGGCAGTGCGGGCAGCGTCCGCCAGGGCGGCGAAATCGACATGCGCCGTCAGATCGGCACTGCCCGGCGCTACCAGCGGGTCGTGGTGGGCATGGCCCTGGAGCGCCTGCAGCGAATCGCCGATTCCGCTCCGCGTCGGCCCGTAGTCGATGATCAAGGCCGCACCTGGGCTGCGCGCAAAGCGCCGTCCCAGCGCCGCAGCCAGCCGCAACCCCGCCGGCCCGACCTCGACGATCTCGCCCGGCTGCGCGCTGCGGTGCTCGGGACGCAGCAGGTCGAGCCCGTCCGCCGGCGCGGCGTCGCCGAAGGCGAATCCGGTCTCGGCCGCGACCACCACGCGTTCGCGCCAGCCGCGGTCGGTCATGACGAACTGACGGATCGGGAGCGCGTCCCAGAACTCGTTGGCGACCAGCAGCAGCGGCCCCGGCGGCAGCGAATCGAAGCTGCGATGCCATTCCGGCGCGAAGCCCTGCAATACCGATTTCTGCGCAGCGATCAGTGTCGCGTTGATCTCCACCAGATGTATCCGTGCCGCCGCCAGGAAATCCGGTGCGACCCGCGCGGCGCGGAGCGCGTCGGCCATCAGGGTGCCGCGGCCTGGCCCGAGTTCGGCGAGCAGAAAGGGAGCGGGCTTGCCCATCCGGGTCCAAAGGTCGACGCACCAGAGGCCGATCATCTCGCCGAACATCTGGCTCACTTCCGGCGCCGTGGTGAAGTCGCCGCCGGCGCCCAGCGGATCGCGCTCGGCGTAATAGTGGCCGAGCGCCAGCTCCATGTATTCGGCAATCGTCACATGTCCCTCAGCGTCGATGCGCCGGCGCAGCTCGTGCGCGACCGCATCGCCGACCACGGCCGGACTCACGGCTTGGAGGGCTTCGCGGCGGGAGGCAGCGCGAGCGGCTTCGCGCGCCAGACCAGATAGAGGCCGTAGAGCAGCATCGGAACGCTCAGCCACTGGCCCCAGGTCGTGATGTCGTTCGGCAGCGTCACTTCGGGTTCCCGGAACTGCTCGCCGATCATGCGCGCGACTGCATAGCCCATCAGGAATACGCCCGACAGCATGCCGAGCTTGGTGCGGACCTTCTCACGCCGCGCGAACAGGTAGAGCACGAGGAACAGCGCCACGCCTTCAAGCCCGGCCTCGTAGAGCTGGCTCGGATGGCGCGGCAGCTGGTCCACCTTCGGGAAGATCACGGCCCAGGGCACGTCGGTCGGCCGGCCCCAGAGCTCGCCATTGATGAAATTCGCGATGCGCCCCAGCAGGAGCCCAAGCGGCGTCGCGGCGGCGATCGGATCGGCGATGGCAAAGAACGGGATCTTCTTCGCCCGGCCGTAGAGGAGCATCGCCAGGATGACGCCGAGCAGGCCGCCATGGAACGCCATGCCGCCCTTCCAGATCATCACGATCTCGGCGGGATGCGCGAAGTAGTAGCTCGGCTCCCAGAGCAGCACCTGCCCCAACCGGCCGCCGACGATGATGCCGACCGTGCACCAGGTCACGAGATCGTCGCAATTGTCGCGGCTGAGCAGGCGGGGCGGCTTCTCCGTAAGCCAGAGCACATAGCGCCAGGCGAGCACGATCCCGGTGATGTAGGCGAGCGCGTACCAGCGAATCACCAGCGGACCCAGCTGCAGCGCGACCGGATTGAAATCGGGAAACACGAAGGCGTTCATGCGCGAGGTCTCATCGCTTCGGGGCTTACCTTCCGGTGCGGGTGCGCTAGAATGGCGAAGGCGTTATATCGGCGCGATGCTTTCCCGGCAAGCCGAGGCCGGATGGAGGAACCTTCATGCAGACCGACAATCGATTGCTGGACGACGTGGCCAAGGCGGCGAGCGGTGCGCTCGGCTCCCTGGCCGGTTTGCGTCACGAAATCGAAATGCGGGTGCAGCAGCAGCTGGAGCGCCTGCTGGGACGCATGAACCTGGTCAGCCGCGAAGAGTTCGAGACCATGAAGGCGGTCGCCCAGGCCGCCCGCGAGGAGCAGATCAAGCTCGAGCGCCGCCTCGCCGAGATCGAAGCCCGGCTGAACGCCGCACCCGCTTCGCCGGGGACGCCCCAGGGCACGACGCAACAACAATCCTGACCGACAGGCGCTGAACCCGGGCTGCGGCATCCTGGCCGTTGCATTCGCTTGGGCGTATTGGTACATTTGTACCAGGATAACAAACCAGAGCTGAAGATGCTGGAAGTCGAGCGGGTGCAGACCGGGGTCAGGATCGAAAAGCGCCTGTTGAAGGTGCTGAAGGCCCTGGCCGAGCTGAAGGATCTCTCGCTGGGCGACCTCCTGGAGGGGATCTGCCTCCATGCGCTCGAGGGCAAGGCGCCGTTCGAGAAGGAGACCTTGCGGCAGATCCGCGAGCTGAAGCGGATCTACGGGCTCACCCTCAGCGCCAGCGACAGCCATCAGCTGAAGGAGACCGGTGCATGAACGCCGAACCGATGTCGGAGGATGATCTCCTCGCCGCCTTCGAGGCGGCGACGCTGCCGCTCGCGGCCTTCGACCACCGCGCCCATGTGCGCGTCGGCTATCTCTATCTACGGCGCCACGGCCTGGGCGCCGCCATCGAGCGGTTCGGACGCGCCTTGCGCGCCTTCGCCGCCGCCAACGGCAAGGACGGCCTCTATCACGAGACCGTCACCGTCGCCTTCCTGGCGCTGATCAACGAGCGGATCGCCGAAAGCGAGAGCGGAAGCTGGGAAGACTTCGCCGCCGCCAACGTCGACCTCATGAACCGCAACAGCCTCGCGCAGTTCTATGCGCCGGAGGAGTTGGCGGCACCCGAGGCGCGCCGCGTGTTCCGCCTGCCGCGGCGTCGCGCGGGCTAAACCGCGGTAAAGCAGTTATCGACGAAGAGCACCCTCGACATCGCCGAGGGCACGGTCAAGAACCACCGCAAGAGCATGTACGCCAAGCTCGGCATCTCCAGCCAGCGCGAGCTCTTCACGCAGCTCGTCCGCTATGTGCTGCAGTGAGATGACGGCGCTGCCGTCGCCCCGCGTCGACCGTGAACAAATCGGAATCGAAACGAGTCGACCGACGATCCGATCTCGGGCCGATCCGGAATCGCCGTCTCGAAACCCGCGCCAAACCTGCGTCTCGTTAAATTCTCTTAAAAGGACTCTTGCGCCGGAGTCTTAAATTTGCGACTCTAAATGTGGTGGGAAACACAAAATTGACCATCAAATCCTGGGGTCGAGCGCCCCACCTGCGCCGATTCCTGGTGGCCGACGCATGGAGGGCGCTCTGATGACTACGCTCCGAACCGAGTCGACCCCGGTCCCGACCTCCAACCCCCTCGATGTCATGGAAGAATTGGTCAGCGCCAACGAGTGGCGCTACGACCGTTCCAACGACGAGGAGATGATCGTCGAGATCGCCGGGCAGTGGTGCGAATACCGGATGTTCTTCGTCTGGCAGGCCGATCTCGGCGCCATGTATTTCTCCAGCCTGTTCGATCTCAAAGTCCCCGGCCAGAAGAAACGGGAGGCGGCGGAGCTCCTCTCGATGATCAATGAGCGGCTCTGGCTCGGCCATTTCGACCTCTGCTCGGAAGAGAGTGCGCCGATGTTCCGCCACACCATCCTGCTGCGCGGCACGTCGGGCGTCACCGTCGAGCAGCTCGAGGACCTGATGGAGGCGGCCTTGTGCGAATGCGAGCGCTACTACCCGGCGTTCCAGTTCGTGATCTGGGGCGGCAAGCGGCCCGACGAGGCGATGCAGGCCGCCATGCTGGAGACCGTCGGCGAAGCCTGATAGCGTCTCTTCATGACAGATACGGAACGGCAGAAGCTGCATCTGCCGGGGCCTCTGGTCCTGGTCGGCTGCGGCAAGATGGGCGGCGCGCTGCTGCGCGGCTGGCTCGCGCGCGGCGTCGACCCCAAGCAGGTGACCGCGATCGACATCAACCCGGTCGGGCTCGATGATGTCCAGGCGAAGGGCGTCACCGTCATCGCCAAGGCGTCCGCGCTCTCGGCGAGTCTCAAGCCGGCGCTGTTGCTGCTCGCCGTGAAGCCGCAATTCATGGACGACGCGCTGCCGGACTATCGCCGTTATGTCGGTCCCGACGCGACCTTCCTGTCGATCGCGGCGGGCAAGACCCTCGCCTATTTCAAGGACCGGCTCGGAACCGCCGCCGAGATCGTGCGCTCGATGCCGAACACGCCCGCGGCGGTCGGCCGCGGCATCACCGCGATCTACCGCGATCCCAAGGTCCGAAAGGAGCGGCTTGCGCTCTGTGGTGCGCTCCTCGAGGCCGTCGGCAAGGTCGAATGGGTCGATGACGAGGACCTCTTGAACGCCGTGACCGCGGTCTCCGGCGGCGGGCCGGCCTATGTCTTCCTCCTGATCGAATGCCTCGCCGAGGCCGGCCGTGCGGCGGGATTGCCGGCCGACCTCGCGATGCGCCTCGCGCGCGAGACCGTCTCCGGATCCGGCGAACTGGCGCGGCTCTCGGAGGAAAGTGCAGCCCAGCTGCGCCAGAACGTCACCAGCCCGAAGGGCACGACGCTCGAGGCCTTGAACGTGCTGATGGCGGAAGACGGCCTGCAGCGGCTGATGGTGAAGGCGATCGCCGCCGCCACCCGGCGCTCGCGGGAACTCGCACAATAATGGCGAATTGATGTCGAACGGTACGCCGTCCGATTCCGGGAAGTCGAGCGTCGAGCGCGTCCGTGCCGCCTTGGCGGCGCTTGGGATCGTGACCGAGATCAAGGAGTTCTCGGCCTCGACGCGGACCTCGGCGGACGCTGCCGCGGCGATCGGCTGCGCGGTGGCGCAGATTGCGAAGTCTCTGGTGTTCCGCGGCAGGCCGTCAGGCCGCGCGATCCTGGTGATGGCGAGCGGCGCCAATCGCGTCGACGAGGCGAAGCTCGCTGCGGCACTGGGGGAAACCATCGGCAAGGCCGATGCCGATTTCGTGCGGGCCGAGACCGGCTTTGCCATCGGCGGCGTCGCCCCGGTCGGTCATGACCGCGGGGCCCTGGGCGGCCGGTTGAAGACTTTCATCGACGCCGACCTGATGGTGTTCGATGCGATCTGGGCGGCGGCCGGCTCGCCCAACAGCGTCTTCCGCCTGACCCCTGCGGAGCTGGTGCGGGTTACCGGCGGTGAGGTTGCTGTCATCAAGGCGTGATCGCCCAAGGTTTGATGCCCTAAGGTTTGATGAGGGCATCCCTTGATGCCACGTGGCAGCGGAGCGATATTCTCTCTCAAGTCTCGCGAAACGAGACAGGCTCTCAGGAGGCTCGGATCATGGCTAGACGGGCTAGAGCGAAGAAGAAGACGCCGGCGAAGACCAAGACCAAGCGTGCGTCTCGCGGCACCGCATCCGCAGCGCCACGGGACAGGATGAGCGCTGCAGCTGCTTTGCGCCGCGCCCTGCTGGCGCTGGTCGAGGAGCGCGGCTGGCCTGACCTCTCCTTCGCCGAGATCGCCGAGGAGGCGGGGGTGCCGATCGCCGAGGCACACGGTATCTATTCGAGCAAGGCGGCAATCCTGACGGGCCTGACCCGCGCAGTGGACGAGCGCGTGCTCTCCGCGATCGACGCCGAGCCCCTGGAAGGCTCCGCCAAGGATCGCCTGTTCGATCTTCTGATGCGCCGGTTCGACGTGCTGAAGCGCGACCGTGGCGCCTATCGCCGCCTGATGCGCCAGCTGCCGGCGACACCGGCCGAGTTCGCCTGCCTGCTCTGCCAGCTGCGCCGCTCGATGACATTGACCCTGGAAGCCGCCGGGCTCAGCGCCAGCGGGTTGAAAGGAGCTCTCAGGCGGAAGGGTCTGCTCGCGATCTACATGGCGGGGCTCCGGGCCTTCGCCAACGATGAGAGCGAGGATCTCGCGAAGACCATGGCCGAGGTCGACAAGCGCCTCGGCCAGGCGGCGCGCCTCTCGGAAATGCTGAATCGCCGCCGCCCGCAGGCCGCCTAGCGCCGGCCTTCAAGGGCGGAATACGCTCGCGCTGAATCATCGTGCCGCGTCATCTCGCGTCGGCGGCAGGAAATTGCAGAATTCTCTCGCATAGGTTGCGTCCGGACCCGGATTGCGCTATAGTCTCCCTCGCCAACTTTGACCGGACCTTTACAAATCAAAAAATCGGTTTGGCGCCTGCCGTTGGAATTTCGTCGTTCGTTGTCAGAGGCTTAAGTCGCTTTGACAGGGCCTTGAACGGGCGGCGGGCGTAAAAGGCGACGGTGGCGCTCTCGCTCGATCAGCCGGATGCGATCGAAGCTGATTTCGCCGCGCTCTAGCTTTTTGCGACGATCACTTGCGTTCCGGCGTCGCGGAAGGCTTGTGCCAGATGGGCGGGGGGCGGGCTCTCGGTCACCACGACATGGCAGGCCTTGAGCTCGCAGATCCGGGCCATGGCGCGGTGATCGAACTTCGATGAATCGCACAGCGCCACCACCTGGCCGGCGCGGGCGATGAAGGCGCGCTTCACGTCGCTGTCTTCCAGCGAGTAGTCGTAGAATCCGCTCTCGACCACGCCCGACACGCCGATGAAGGCGCGGTCGAAGTGATAGTTGCGCGCGTGGTCGCTGGCGGTCGCGCCGATCACGGCCATTTCCGGCGCGCGCAACTGGCCGCCGAGGACATAGACCGGGCTCGCGCCGGCGCTCAACGTCATCGCGGCCGGCAGATTGTTGGTGAAGACGTTGAGATCGGTGCGGCCGGTGAGTTCCTTGGCGAGGGCGAGCACCGAAGTGCCGACGTCGAGCGCGATGGTCTCGCCGGCGCCGATCAGCGCCGCTGCCGCTGCCGCCATCCGTGCCTTGGCGCCGGCCTGCCGGCGCCGACGCTGCTCGAACACCGGCTCGACCTCGTCGAACACTTCGAGGCGCCGGCCGTGGATCGCCACTGCGCCGCCATGCGTTCTGGTGAGCACGCCTTGGGCCTCCAGGGCCTCGAGGTCGCGCCGGATGGTCATCGCGGAGACGCCCATGCGCTGCGCCGATTCCGCCACTGATACGAAGCCGCTTCGCCCCAGCGCCTCCATCAGCCGGGCTTGGCGGACGCCGGCCGGCAGGCGGTTTTCTCGGGTTTCCAGATGTTCGGTCTCGATCATCAATCGTCACCTTTGTGGCGGCTGATAACGAAATATAACACAGCTCTGATCGGAGATGTTCGTTTTTGTTAGATATTGCACATGACTCAGCGCAATGCCATGATCCGCGCGCTGAGATCAGACTGCTCTTCAATGAATCTGGGCGCCAACGCTGGGGACCCGGAGCGGGCCCGCGACAGGGGGACTTGAGCGGCGATGGCGTCGATCGCGCTGAACAATGTGTCGAAGCTCTACGGCAGGGTGGCCGCCGTCGCCGACGTGACCCTCCAGGTCAAGGACGGCGAGTTCATGATCCTGCTCGGCCCCTCGGGCTGCGGGAAATCGACTGTGCTCCGGATGATCGCCGGCCTGGAGAGCGTCACCAGCGGCGAGGTCTTCATCGGCGACGAGATGGTGAACGATATCGCGCCGAAGGATCGCAACGTCGCGGTCGTGTTCCAGAGCTACGCGCTCTATCCCCACATGTCGGTGGGGCAGAACCTCGCCTTCGGCCTGAGGATGCACGAGGTTCCCAATGCCGAGATCGAGACGCGGGTGCGCGAGGTGGCGGAGATGCTCGACATCGAAGCCTATCTGGAGCGGCGACCGGCGGCGCTCTCCGGCGGCCAACGCCAGCGTGTTGCGCTCGGCCGGGCTCTGGTGCGAGATCCCGTGGCCTTCCTGCTGGACGAGCCGCTGTCGAACCTCGACGCCCAGCTCCGCGCCGACATGCGGGTCGAGCTGGTGAAGCTGCACCGACGCCTCGGGCGCACCATCATTCACGTGACCCACGACCAGGTCGAGGCCATGACCATGGGCCAGCGCATCTGCATCATGCGCGAGGGCCGGGTCGTGCAGGTGGGGGAGCCGCTGGAGGTCTACCGCAATCCGGCGAATATGTTCGTTGCCGGTTTCCTCGCCAGCCCGCCGATGAACCTGCTGCCCTGCTATGTGATGACGTCGGATGCGAAGAAGCGCGAGGACGGGCCGCTGTTCGTCGAGGGCGGCAATGCCGTGCGGCTGCGCATCCCGACGCCCTACACGCCGTTCTACCGCACGTATACGACCCAGCCGGTCTATTTCGGGATCCGTCCGGAGGACGTCCATGCCGAGCAGAGCGACCCCGGCTGGCAGCCGATCGACGTCGAGGTCGTCACCATCGAGACGCTCGGCGCCGAAACCGTTCTGGTCGGCCGGATCCCCGACATGAAGATGGGCGACTTCGCGGCGCGCCTCCACCGCAGTTACCGTGCGCCCATCGGCAGCACGCAGCGCCTCTACATCGACCTTGCCGAGATGCATCTCTTCGACCCGCACACGACCATGGCCATACCGCGCAATTCCTGAGGACCAACCTCCAAGGACCAAGAACATGATCAAGGAAATCTTCGGTAGCCCGAAACCGATCATCGCCATGGTGCATTTCCCGCCGCTGCCGGGCGCGCCGCTCTACGATGCGAAGCGCGGCATGAGCTGGATCCTGGATTCCGCCGCCGCCGACATCGAGAAGCTGCAGGCCGGCGGAGTCGACTGCGTGATGTTCGGCAATGAGGGCGACCGGCCGTACATCCTCAAAGCCACGCCGGAATCGCTCGCCGCCTATGCCGCGGCGGTCTCGGCGCTGAAGCCTGAGGTCAAGATCCCGTTCGGTGTGGACTATCTCTGGGATCCCGTCGCGACCGTGGGCGTCGCCGCGGCAACCGGCGCGAGATTCGGCCGGGAGATCATGACCGGCGTCTATGATTCCGACATGGGCCTCTGGGCGCCCGACTGTGCCGGTGCGCTGCGCCTCCGCCACAACCTCGGTCGCGACGACATCAAGCTCATGTATAACGTCAACGCCGAGTTCGCCTCGCCGATCGGCACCCGCACCATCGCCCAAAGGGCGAAGAGCGCGGTCTTCTCGGCGCTGGCCGACGTGGTGCTGGTCTCCGGCATCATGACCGGCCAGGCGGTCGAGACCAGCGACTTGAAATCGGTGAAGGCGGTGATCCCGGAGACGCCGGTCTTCGCCAATACCGGCGTCAACATCGACAACGTGAAGGACATCCTCGCGGTCGGCGACGGCTGCGTGATCGGC
>Ga0335076_10003461_pt1 | contig 15883 bp, 14 predicted proteins | sample Lox_Sample_25_FD_206717 | JGI IMG/M metagenome (GOLD analysis project Ga0335076, IMG submission 206717) | Soil microbial communities from Loxahatchee National Wildlife Refuge, Florida, United States - Lox_Sample_2.5 | ecosystem: Environmental > Terrestrial > Soil > Wetlands | place: USA...
ACCGCCGTCGGCGCGACCCTCGGTCGCGATCGGCAGCACCCGGCCTAGGTGGCGGGAGTACCTGCCGGGCCACGCGAGGATGCCGGCGACGCCGTGGGCGCCCTTGTCGAGGCTCAACTGCCTGGCAACCTGCTCGCCTCCGACCCGCGCTCCCGGGCTGTCGGCCAGCAGGTCGAACAGCTCGCGCGCCGGCGGGGCCAGCTTGCGGTATAGCCAGGCCGCGGTCTCGGCGTCGTCGGGCGACCAGGGCAGGGCGTCGTCGTCGTGTCGACGGATGCCGCGCCGGCCACGGCGACCGCGGCCCGCGAACGGGGGCGGAGTGCCCGGTTCAGACGCCAGGAATTGCGCGAACCAGGCATAGAACTCCGGCACCCGCTCCTCGGGTACGGCCACCGTGACCTGCTTGTCGGCCATCAGATCTCGGTTGTCTCGGCTGTAGGCTCGGACCGCTCTGCGCGCTCCGCGCTCTCTGGGCGCTCGCCCCGCCGACCGCAACCGCGGCCGTGATGCCCGTGCCCATGGCCGTGACCGTGGCGCCCGTGGCGCCCGCCCCGCCGGCGGCCACCCGGGCCCGCGAGGAACCGCGCGAAGAACGCGTGGAACTCGGCCACCCGATCCTCCGGCACGTCGACCGTGATCTGCGTGTTCTGTGTGTTGGGAGTGATATTCGACTCCATGTACTTACTCCTTCGTTTGCTTACGGATGCAAGCATAACACAAGTAAATACTTAAGTAAAGGGAGATATCCTGTGCTCGCCGCTTCGGAGTCGCTGTCAGCGCATGAAGAAGTCCCGAAACCCAGGGAATGCGGCACGGACCCGGGACTTAAGCATCTCCCAGACGTTTATGTCCCGGAAGCTCGGCCACGCTTGGAGGTTTCGGGACATGTGCAGGTTCACATGTGCCAAGCGAGACGCGGCGAGCGATCCGCCCCGCTGACAACAACAGCTGCGAAGGTGCGTGTCGCCCTCGGGTGCCTCGCGCCCGACCCCCCGGGCCCGACGGGCCGCGCGGCCGGCGGACGCGCACCCGCAGGCGACACGTAGCGGAGCTATTGCGAGATCGCCTCGACGACCTTCGCGCAGAACGCCGGCAGGTCCTCCGGCATGCGGCTCGTGACGAGCCCGTTGTCGACCACGACCTCCTCGTCGACCCAGTCCGCGCCGGCGTTGCGCAGGTCGGTCTGGAGGCTCGGCCACGACGTCACCTTGCGGCCCTTGGCGACGCCGGTCTCGACCAGCATCCACGGCCCGTGGCAGATGACCCCGGCGGGCTTGTCCTGTTCGAAGAACGTGCGGACGAACTTCACCGCGTTCTTGTCGAGGCGCAGCTGATCGGGGTTGGCGACGCCACCCGGAAGCACGAGCCCGTCGTAGTCGCCCGGGTCGGCGTCCGCGACGGCCTTGTCGGCCTTGATCCTGTCGCCCTTATCGAAGTGCTTCCACATCTCGACCTCGCCCTTCTTGAGCGAGATGATGTCGACGTCGGCGCCCGCCTTGCGCACCGCATCGAGCGGCTCGGTCACCTCGACCTGCTCGGCGCCATCGGTGAACAGGAACGCCACACGCTTGCCTTTGAGCTCGTTGGCCATGCCACGGCTCCTTTCGTTTCGTTCGTTCGGTGTTCTTTTCGGCTACCCAGGCGGTTCCGCAAGCGAAACAGGCCACCGGTTGCACACCGCCCGGACGCAGACGCGGCTCAGCTGCTGATCAGCGTTGGGGTCCCGAGCGGAATGTGTGCGAGCAGCCACCGCCCCTGGGTGAGCGTGACGCGCACGCAACCGTGACTCGCGGCCTCGCCGATGCTCGAAGTCTCGGGGGTCGAGTGGATCGCGATCCGGGTCCCGCCCGTCCACCCCTGGATCGCGTGCGGCGCATGAGCCGAGAGCGCGAGGATGCAGCAGCCGTACGGGCCAGCCGGGTCGTTCGTGACGAGGCGGTCGGTGACCGCGAAGCGGCCCGTGGGCGTGGGCGCGCCGGGCGCCCCGATCGCCACCGTATACCGCTCGACGACCCGTCCGTGGTCGAGAACGGTCAGCCGTCGCGAGGACAGCGACACCTTCAGCTCCCACGAGACGCGGCTGAGCGACGTCGCGCCCTGGGCGATCCAGGCGACCCGCCCGTTGCCCGCCTGGGACGTCATCACCCCGAGCCAGCCCGGCACGCGCCTGGCCACCCAGAGCACGTCCGGCGAGCCGAACTCGGTCTTCGTGCCCAGTCGGGCGATCGAGTGGCCGCCCGGCGAGGACCGGAGGTCCGTCGGGTGGAGCACCAGCGCCACCAGCGCGCCCGACCCGCGGGGAATTGCCGGCGCGCTGGGGGTCACCTGCACGGCGGGGCCTGACCTGCCGGCGGCGGCCGGCGCCGCGGGCGTAAGCGTCTCGGTCGTCGTCGCGGCAGCGCCGGCGGCGGGCTTCTGCAGCCCGACCGCGATGCCGACCGCGATCGGGATACCCGGTATGAGGATCGCGAGGCTCACCAGCAAGGCCCGGCGGGAGGGGAGCCGCCGCCTGCCGCCGTGTTCACCGCCCATGGGGGGCAAAGTTACACCAGGGTTCAGCAGGAATTCATCGGTCGGCTGACGGCCGCCGAGTACGCTAGGACCATGTTCGGACTAAGAAGCAAGATGACGATGGTCGAGCCGAACCGGGCCCTGCCCGGGCGCGATACCGAGATGGCGGTCGCCGCGCGCCACGCCGTGCTCGGGACGCCGTTGAAGCCTCCGTTCCCGGAGGGGTTCGAGCAGGCGATCGTCGGGATGGGGTGCTTCTGGGGCGCCGAGCGCGTGTTCTGGCAGGCGCCGGGCGTGTACACCACCGCGGTCGGCTACGCGGGCGGACTCACGCCGAATCCCACCTACGAGGAGGTTTGCTCGGCCCGGACTGGTCACGCCGAGGCCGTGCTGGTGGTGTTCGACCCGGCCAAGACGAGCTACGAGGAGATCCTCAGGCTGTTCTGGGAGAACCACGAGCCGACGCAGGGCATGCGCCAGGGCAACGACGTCGGCACGCAGTACCGCTCGGCGATCTACTGCACGAGCGACGAGCAGCGCAGGATCGCCGAGGCCAGCCGGGATGGATTCCAGGAGCGCCTTCGCCAGGCCGGGTACGGCGAGATTACGACCGAGATCGCCAAGGCCGGTCCGTTTTACTACGCCGAGGATTACCACCAGCAGTACCTCGAGAAGAACCCGTGGGGTTACTGCGGCCTCGGCGGTACCGGCGTGAACTGTCCCGTCGGAATCACGGCGGGCGCGGGCGCTGGCACGGCCGGCGAGCCGGCACCGGCCACCTAGACCCGACTCACTGCAGGGGCTGATAGCGCGCCGCTCTGCCTGATCCGCGTGGAGAGCGGCGCGCTATCGGTAAACCGCGGTGGCGGTCAGCCGCCGGCGACCGCCGGCAGGATCGTCACCTCGTCCCCATCGGCGACGGGCGTATCGAGCCCGTCGAGGAAGCGGATGTCCTCACCGCCGACGTAGACGTTGACGAAACGGCGCAGGCCGCCGTCCTCCGCGATGCGATGGCGCAACTCGCCATAGCGGTCGTACAGAGCGTCGAGTACCTCGCCGACTGTCGAGCCGGAGACTTTCGCCGTCGCATCGCCGTCGGTCGCGGCGCGCAGCTGGGTTGGGATCTTGACCGTGACTGGCATCTCCGCAGTCATATCACGCCACCGCGACAACTCGTTCCCTTGCGTGCTCGAACGAGTCGAGCGACGGGTCGATCTCCCAGGCCTCGAACGTCCCGCGCGCGCAGTCGAGGGTCTTGAGGCCCTCGCCGGTGATGTACGCGACGACCCGGTCGCCAGGATCTATCTCGCCCTGCTCGGCGAGCTTGGCCAGCACCGCCACCGTGACGCCGCCGGCGGTCTCGGTGAAGATCCCGGTCGTCCGCGCCAGCAGCTTGATGCCCTCGCGGATCTCGTCGTCGGTCACGGCCTCGATCGAGCCGCCGGTGCGCCGGGCCAGGTCGAGCGCGTAGGGGCCGTCGGCGGGATTGCCGATCGCCAGCGACTTCGCGATCGTGTCGGGCTTGACCGGGCGGCAGAAGTCGTGCCCGTCCTCGAACGCCGTAGCGACCGGGGAGCAGCCGCGCGCCTGGGCGCCGTGGAACGTCGGCAGCTCGCCGGTCAGCAGGCCTGCGTCGATCCACTCCTCGAATCCGCGCGCGATCTTCGTGAACAGCGACCCCGACGCGATCGGGGCGACCACGCAGTCAGGCAGTTCGAACCCGAGCTGCTCGGCAGTCTCAAACGCGAGGGTCTTGGACCCCTGCGAGTAGTAGGGCCGCATGTTGATGTTCACGAACGCCCAGTCGTGCTCCCCCGACAGCTCGGTGCAGAGCCGGTTGACGTCGTCGTAGTTGCCGCGCACCGAGACGAGATTCGTGCCGTAGACGCCGGTGGCGAGCACCTTCTGCTCCTCGAGGTCGTGCGGGATGAACACGTAAGACTCAAGCCCGGCGGCCGCCGCATGGGCGGCCACCGCGTTGGCCAGGTTGCCCGTGGACGCGCAGGCGATCGTCTGGAAACCGAGCTCGCGCGCGCGAGCGATCGCCACCGACACGACCCGGTCTTTGAACGAGTGCGTCGGGTTGGCGGCATCGTTCTTGACCCAGACTTCGTCGAGGCCGAGCTGCTCGGCGAGCCGGTCGGCCCTCAGAAGCGGCGTCCAGCCCGCCGGCAACATGCCGCGCGGCGGCGCCTGGACGGGCAGAAAATCGCTGTAGCGCCACAGCGAGTGCGGCCCCGCTTGGATCCTGCGGCGAAGCTCGGACGGGTCCGCCGACGTCCTCGGCGCGTACGCGACCTCGAGTGGTCCGAAGCACCGCTCGCACACGTAGCGCGCGTCGAGCGGGTAGTTAGTCTCACATTCCTTGCAACGAAGAGACTCTGGCGGCATATGTAAAAACCTCCGCCGGGGTCAGTGGTCGGAGGTCCAGGAAACCGCCCTATCCACATCTCCCAGGCTTGTCGTTGGAGCCTGATGGAATTGGCACCGTTCCCTTACGGGAGGTTGCCGGGGCTTCACAGGGCCAGTCCCTCCACCCCTCTTGATGCGTACTGCTATGTGCTGCGAATTATATGCAGACGATCGCCGCGTTTCGAGGCATCTTGACCGGGAACCGTTCATCACGCGCGTAACGATCTCCCTCGGCCGGTGTTGAACCGTCGGCATGGCCGCCACGTCAGCTGACCCGCTCGAACGCCTCGAGGCGGCGATCGCACTCGGAACGAGCGCACCCAGCAGGCGGATGTTGATCATCGTCAACCCGTACGCGACCACGGTCTCGGACCGGCTCAAGAACCTCGTCGTGTACGCGCTGCGCGGCCGCTACGAGGTGGAGGCGATCGACACCGACGCGCGCGGCCACGCGACCGAACTGTCCCGGGAGGCGGCGCGCGAGGGCTACGACGTGGTCGTCGCGTTCGGCGGGGACGGCACCGTGAACGAGGCCGCGAACGGGCTCGTTGGCTCGGGCACGCCGCTGTGCTGTCTGCCCGGCGGCCGCGCGAACGTTTACTGCCGGATGCTGGGGATCCCGACCGATGTAGTCGACGCGACCGAGCACCTGCTCCTGATGGCCGACGACTGGCATCCGACGCGCGTGGACGTCGCCTCGGTCAACGAGCGGATGTTCCTGTTCTCCGCCGGCGTCGGGCTCGATGCGAGCGTCGTCGAGCGCGTCGACGCGCACCCTCATCTCAAGGCCAAGTACGGCGAGTGGTACTACACGCTGACGGGCGTCACCACGTTCACGAGGCGCTACCTGCTGCATCCGCCGCGGCTCGAGGCGCAGATCGGCGACGAGACGATCGCCGGCGTCACCGCGATCATCCAGAACTCGACGCCTTACACGTACTTCGGCAACCGCCCGGTCGAGATGGCCGAGGGCGCGACGCTGACCAGCGGCGACCTCGCGTGCGTGGTGCTCGATCGCGCGCGACCGACCGACATTCCGACGATCCTCGGCCGCGCCCTCGCGCGCAACCTCAAGGTCAGCCAACACCACCACGTCCACTCGTTCTCCGGCGTCGACGGGTTCCGCATCAGATCCCGAGATGACAGGGCGCTGCCGCTCCAGGTCGACGGCGATTACCTCGGGGAGGTCGCCGAGGCCGTGTTCGCCGTGACGCCGCGCGGGATCGCCGTGGTCTCCTGAGTCGTGCACCGCGCCGCGATCGCACTGGCCTGCTTGTCGCTGATCGCCGCGGTCGCGGCGGTCGCGGTCCCCGCGCTCGTGTCCGCGCACCCGCTTCCGGGCGCGCCAAGCTGCTCGGTGTTCCCGGCGAACAACCCGTGGAACCAGCGTGTCGACCGTCTCCCGATCGCCAAGAATTCAGCCGCGATCATCGCGAGCATCGGCCTGAACGATCCGGTCCACCCGGACTTCGGGTCCGGGCTCTACGACGGTGAGCCGATCGGGATCCCATTCGCGGTCGTCGGATCGAGCACGCGCAAAGTGCCGGTCACGTTCCAGTACGCCTCCGAGTCGGACAAGGGGCCGTACCCGCTGCCGCGCGGCGTCCCGATCGAGGGCGGGTATGGGTCGACCGGCGACCGGCACGTGATCGTGGTCGACCGCGACACGTGCACCGACTATGAGCTGTTCGCCGCCTATCCGCGCGACGGTGGCCGGCGATGGACGGCGGGCTCGGGTGCGATCTTCAACCTGCGCTCAAATCACCTCAGACCAGCCGGCTGGACCTCGGCCGACGCCGCCGGCCTGCCGATCCTCCCGGGCCTGGCTCGCTACGACGAGGTCGCCGGCGGGTCGATCGACCACGCGCTTCGCTTCACGGCGCCGTGCACGGCCGCGAGGTACGTGTACCCGGCGCGCCACGAGGCGTCGACGTGTCACGGGGCGAACTTGCCGCCGATGGGGTTGCGCGTTCGCCTGAAGGCAAGCGTGAACATCTCGGGGCTGCCTTATCAGGCACGGGTAGTCGCGGAGGCGCTCAAGCGATACGGGATGATCCTGGCCGATAACGGCTCGCCGTGGTACATCTCGGGCGCCCCGAACAAGGGGTGGAACAACGACGCGCTCCACCTCCTCGACCGTCTGACCGGCAAGGACTTCCAGGTCGTCGACACGAGCTCGCTCCCGCACCCGGGCCTGTAAGCGGAATCTCCGCCCGGGGGGTGAATTTCACCCCGCTCGAGGCTCTGGATGTCGTGGGTTACCGGCTCACCGATCGCGACCTCGAGCTCCTGGCGTTCCTTGCCGAGCACCGGCTAGCGCTGCCGACGCACGTGGCCGTGCTGCTCGGGACCTCCGCCGCGGCGGCGACCGCCCGCCTGAACAAGCTGGCGAAGGCCGGGCACATCCGACGCGACGGCCTCGGGCGCTCCTACCAGATCACGAGACGAGGCCTGGCGATGATCGGGAGCTCCCTCCCGACGCCCCGCGTCGACGTGCGCGCCTACGAGCACGACGTCGGGGTCGCGTGGCTGTGGCTGGCCGCCCGCAGCGGAACCTTCGGGCCGCTCGAGCAGGTCATAGGCGAGCGCCGGCTGCGCTCGCTCGACGGCTCGCGCGACCCTGGCTCCGAGCCGCTCGGAGTCAGGCTCGGCGGGTTCGGCCCGCACGGCCGCGAGAGGCTGCACTACCCGGATCTGATCCTCCGAACCGGCGACGGCCGGCGGATCGCGCTCGAGCTCGAGCTGACGGCGAAAAGCCGCACGCGCCTCGAGACGATCCTCAGCGGGTACGGCGCCGATCCACGCTTCGACGGCGTCGTCTATCTCGTCGACCGCCCAGCGGTCGCGCGATCGGTACAGGCGGCCGGCCGCCGGCTGGGCATCCCCGACGTCGTTCACATCCAGCGGGTGCGGTCGACCGCGTCGCCAACGGCCCCCGCCGCCGCAGTCGCGCCCGAGCGGACCGCGACCAGAGGGCGAACCGCTCGCGGGTCGGAGGTGGCGAGGTGAGCGCGCGGCTCCGGCAGACCCTGACGCTCGCGGCGTTCGCCGCGCTGATCCTGGCCCCGACCGCGGTGGCGGTGCCCCTGCTCGCGGTGACAGCCGCGCTGACCGCGGTCAGAGGCGCGGGTCTGATCAGCGCGCGCGTGCGGTCATCGCGCGGGCGCGAGCGGGAGGTCCTGCTCGGCGTCGACACGCGCGGGCGAGTCGTCCGCCTGGGCGACGACGAGCTGTCGGCACACGGACTGATCCTCGGCGCCAGCGGCGCCGGCAAGACCACCACGCTGCTCACGATCCTGTCCGATCAGATCGCCCGCGGGCGTCCCGTCGTGGCAATCGACATGAAGGGCTCGCCGGCGTTCGCACGGGTCCTCGCCGACGCCGCGGCCGCCGCCGGGCGACCGATCCAGGTCTGGACGCTCGACGGCAGCGCGCACTGGAACCCGCTCGCCCACGGCAACGCGACCGAGCTCAAGGACAAGCTGATCGGAACCGAGCGGTTCACCGAGCCTCACTATCAGCGCGCGGCGGAGCGCTACATCCAGACCGCACTCCAGGTCCTTACCCGCGCCCGCCCCGACCGGCCACCGACGCTTCACGAGGTCGTCGCGCTGATGGACCCGCGCCGGCTCGCGACCGCGCTCCGGCACCTCGACCGCTCCGACCGCGAACGCGTGCAGGACTACCTCGCCGGGCTCACCCCGGACCAGCACAGCGCGATTCGCGGCCTCCAGACGCGGCTGGCAGTTCTCACCGAGTCGCACACCGGCGCGTATCTCGCCCGGCCGGCCGACCCGGGCGCGCCGGAGATCGACCTGCGCGCTTCACTGTCCGGATCCGAGGTGGTCGTGTTCAGCCTGAATTCCAGCCGGTACGGAAAGCTTGCGGCTCAGATCGGGACGCTCGCGGTCCAGGACCTGGTCGCGGCGTCGGGCGACCGGTTGCTCGAACCGTCTCGCGGCCGTTCGCTCGAGCCGGCGGTGATCGGAATCGACGAGTTCTCGGCACTCGGAGCCGACCACGTAGCGGCGCTGCTCGCGCGCGGACGGGAGTCCGGAATGCCGGTGTTCGTCGCCACCCAGGAGCTAGCGGACCTCGAGCGCGCGGCGGCCGGTCTCGAGGATCTCGTGCTCGGCGTGACCGCAGTGAAGATCATCCACCGCCAGGAGGTCCCGAGCTCGGCGCAGACGATCGCCCAGATCGCCGGCACGCAGGAGGTGTGGGACGAGACCCGTCAGATTGGGGGTGGGCTGCTCGCCGGATTCGACACCGGTCGGGGCACGCGCCGGCGGGTCGAGCGCTACATCGTCCACCCGAACGAGATCAAGACGCTGCGGACCGGGGAGGCCGTGGTGATCTCGAAGATTCGCGGCGCCAAGCCGAGAACGGTCCGGATCACGCCACCGAGCCCGCAACCGCCCCCGGAGCTAGGAGGCTGACCGCGGACCGACCACGCACACGAACCCGAGCGGCGCGTCGCCGAGCGCTTCGAAGCAGTGGAGTTCGTCGCCCGCGACGTACACCACGTCCCCCTCGCCGACCTCGTGGACCTCGTTGCCGAGCGTCACCCGCGCCCGCCCGGAGACGATCATCACGCCGTGGTCGTGGGCGTGTCGCTCGCGCGCGGTCCGGCCGCCCGGCGGCACCTCGAAGTAGCGCACCCGGTAGTGGCTCGCGCCCTCCGGCTCGCCGATCAACTCGTGCTTCCGGACGCCGGCCAGCGACGGGTCGTCGTACGCCCGCGGCTCGACGCCCTCCCACGCCGACGCCCCCGGAACCGAGGCCGCACGGCGATGGATCACGCCCACGGCGCGCTCCCGAGACCGCTACGCGGCGGCCGGCGTCACCCGGTAGGCGTCGAACACCGCGTCGATGTTGCGCAGCCGGTTGATCGCCTGGTCGAGCGACCGCGTGTCCCCGACCTCGACCACGAATCGGTTCTTGACCATCGGGTGGTTGACGATGCAGCGGGCCTCGAGGATGTTGATCCCGGCCTCGGCGAACGTCCTCGACATGTCCTCGAGCAGCCGGTGGCGATCCCAGCCGTCGACCTCGATCTCGACCCGGAACGAAGTCTCCGGATCGCCGTCCCAGGACACCGGCGTAAACCGTTCGGGGTCCTTCTTCAGCACGGCGACGTTGGGGCAGTCCTCGCGGTGGATCGTGATCCCGCGCCCGAGCGAGATGTAGCCGACGATCGGGTCGCCCGGGACGGGCCGGCAGCACTTGGCCAGCCGCAGCATGACCTCGTCGATGCCCTCGACCGAGATCCCGAAGCGCGAGGAGGAGGTGGTGGCGCGCGACCGTCGACGCCGCGTCTTCAGCAGGTCGTCGGCCGCGGTCGGCTCAGACTCGGCGGCCTCGCCCTGCTTCAGGCGTTGCATGATCTTGTTGACGACGACCTTGGCCGAGATCTTGGCGCCGCCGAGCGCGATGTAGAAGTCCTCGGCCTTGCGGAAGCCCATCTCCCGGATCACGTCCGCCAACAGGGGCGAGCCGACGATCTTCTGCGCGGGCAGGCCCTGCTTGCGCAACGCGTCCTGCAACTGCTCACGGCCGGTGTGCTCGGAGTCCTTGCGCGACTCGGCCTTGAACCACGCCTTGATCTTGTTCCGCGCCCGCGTCGTCTTGACCAGCGCCAGCCAGTCTCGCGAGGGCCCGCGCTCGCGCTTGGACGTGAGCACCTCGACGATGTCGCCGGAGCGCAGCTGGTAGGACAGCGGGACGATCTTTCCGTTGACCTTCGCGCCGACGCACCGGTGGCCCACGTCGGTGTGGATCTCGTAGGCGAAGTCGAGCGGGGTCGCGCCGGAGGCCAGCGACTTGACCTCGCCCTTCGGCGTGAACACGAACACCTCGTCCTCGAACAGGTCGACCTTGAGCGTCTCCATGAACTCGCGCGGGTCCGCTTCCTCCTGCTGCCAATCGAGCAGCGAGCGCAGCCACTTGAGCTTGTTATCCGACGCCGGCGGGCCCGCCGGGCCGTCGCCGCGGCCGCCGGTCTCCTTGTACATCCAATGCGCGGCGATCCCGTACTCCGCGAGGTCGTGCATCTCGCGGGTCCGGATCTGGATTTCGAGCGGCCGGCCCTCGGGCCCGATCACGGTCGTGTGCAGCGACTGGTACATGTTGAACTTGGGCATCGCCACGAAGTCCTTGAAGCGCCCGGGCAGCGGCTTCCACAGCGAGTGGATCACGCCCACGGCGCCGTAGCAGTCCTTGACCGAGCCGACAATCACTCGCATCGCGGTCAGGTCGTAGATCTCGTTGAACTCGCGCCCTTTCTTGGTCATCTTCGCGTAGATCGAGTAGAAGTGCTTGGCGCGGCCGGAGATCTCGGCATCGATCCCGAGCTCCTCTAGCTCTTTGCTGACGTACCCGGCGGCCTGGTTGACGTACCGCTCGCGCTCGGCGCGCTGCTGGGCGACGAGCCCCTTGATCTCGTTGAACTTGCGCGGATGCAGCGTCTGGAACGCAAGGTCCTCGAGCTCCCACTTGATCGCGTGGATACCGAGGCGGTGGGCGATCGGCGCGTAGATGTCGAGGGTCTCGCGGGCCTTCTCGATCTGCTTCTGCTTGGGCAGCGCCGAGATCGTGCGCATGTTGTGCAGGCGATCGGCGAGCTTGATCAGGATGACCCGAATGTCCGTGGCCATCGCGACCATCATCTTGCGGTAGTTCTCCGCCTGCGCCTCGTCGCGCGACTGGAAGGTCAGGCCGGTGAGCTTGGTGACGCCGTCGACGAGTCCGGCGATCTCCTCGCCGAATGCGTCGTGCACCTCCTCGAGCGAAGCCGAGGTGTCCTCGACCGTGTCGTGCAGCAGCGCGGCGCACAGCGTCTCGGTGTCGAGCCGCATCCCCGCGCAGATCCTGGCCACGCCGACCGGGTGCACGATGAAGTCCTCGCCCGAGCGACGGCGCTGATCGGCGTGGTGCACGCACGCGTACACGAACGCCTCCTCGACCCGGTCGCGGTCGATCACGGCGGCGGCCTCGTGCGCGTGTTCCTCGACGATCGCGAACAGGTCGCCGAGCAGCCGGCGCTCGGCGGGCGTCAGTTCGGCCCGCTCGACTACCTCACCGTCCCCGTCGGGATGCGCCACGCGGTCGATCGGCGGCCGCGAGCCCGGGAAAAGCGGCGAGCCCGGCCTCTCACGGCCGTTAGAGCCCGCCCCGTCCTTCTGGCGGGCCCGGCTCAACCTCCTTGTAGATGATTTGCGCTGCTCAGGAATCGTCGACCATCCTCGTACCGCTGAGCGTAGACCCTGTACGCCGCAGAGCACTCCAGCGCGGTCGGCGCTGCGCCCGCGATCGCAAGGGCCGGCAGGTCCCGGTCGAGGCTGACGAGCTCTAGCTCCGCGAGGACCCTGATCAGCCGTGCCGCCAGGCGTGCCGGGCGACCGTGCGGACCGTCTCCGCGAAGCAGGTGCTCGAGCTCCTCGCCGGTCGCCCTTCCCCGTAGCCTGAGGCCTCGGTAAAGAGCCACGAGCGAAGCACGGAGACCGTACTCCAGCTCGTGCATCTGCTGCGCAAAGCGTAGCTCAGGCTCGCCCCACGCCAAGTGCGTGAATCCCGAGCCTGCACGCAACGTCGCCTTGCTTTCGGGCCCCGACGGCGGGTCGAGCGCGACGAGTTGGTTAAACCGCTCGCCGACCCGAGGGTCGCGCGCCAGCGCGTGATACGAGACCAGCGCAAATCCGCCCGTGCGCGCGGACAGAGCGAGGTGACGTCGCGGAGCGTCAGCGCACACCGCGAGCACCCGGTCGCCCGCCGATAGCGCGTCGCGGAGCACCGCGAGTGGGCTGTGTCCGCGGCGGTCGAGCACGGCCCGCCCACCCGCCTGCGATGGCTGCGGCACGGGATCGAGATCCGACGCCTCGAGCGCCGCCGTCAGGTAGTCGTCCGGCTCCCCGAGCACCTCGATGCGCTCGGCGGAGCACGGCCGCGCGTGGCCGAGCACCAGCCGTGGCTCGACCGCGCCGTTCCAGAAGTTCCGCTCGAGCCGGAAGGTCGCGTCGACCGGGTCCTCAGGCCCGACCCCGAGCTCCCCCCCGCACCCAAATGCGACCCCGCGCGCGCTGGTTCCGCCGGACCCGACGACGAAGCGGAGGTGGCGCCCGTCCCCCATCGGCCGCGGGTCGCGCAGCCGGGCCCCGGGGACCAGCAGCCGGCTGCGGGGATTGCCCATTCCGCATGGCTCCAGCAGCTCGAGTTCTTCGGCGAGCTCGAGCCCGAGCTCGCAGCCCGAAGCGATCGCGTCGACTCGCTCACGCGGAACCAGCATGTCCGGGAGCAGCACCTCGGCGGCATGACGCTCGAACGCCTCCCGGAACGGCTCGATCCGGTCACGACCGATCGCCATCCCGGCGGCGGCACGGTGACCGCCGTAGCGATCGAGGTACCCGGCGGTCGCGTGGAGCGCCCCCAACAGGTCGAACCCGGGGATGCTCCGCGCCGATCCCGAGCCGGCATCTCCGTCGAGCGCGACTACGACGACCGGACGATGATGGCGCTCGACGATCCGCGAGGCCACGATCCCGACGACGCCGGGGTGCCAACCCTCGCCGGCCAGAACGTATGAGCGGCGCTCCCCGAGCTCGGCGACCTGAGCTTCGGCCTCCCACACGATCCGCTGCTCGACCGCCCGGCGCTCGGCGTTGACCCGGTCGAGCTCGTCCGCGATCTCGGCGGCACGCCGCTCGTCGCCGGTGAGCAGCAACTCGAGCCCCGCATCAGCACGGCGGAGCCGACCGGCGGCGTTGATCCGCGGTGCCAGCCGAAACGCGAGGGCGCCGGTGTCGAGCGCGCTCGGATCGGCCTTGGCCACCGTCATCAGCGCGCGCAGGCCGGGCCTCGCGGTGCGCGACAGCGCCACCAGACCCTCGCGTACGAGCCTGCGGTTCTCGCCGACGAGCGGGATCAGGTCGGCGACCGTGGCCAGCGCGACCAGTTCGAGATCGTCCTCGACGCCCGGCGCTCCGAGCGCCTGCGCGACCTTGTAGGCCACCGCCGTCCCACACAGATCCGGGCACGGATACCCGCACACGCCGGGATGGACGATCTCGCACTCGGGCAGCCTGCCGTCAGCCCGAGGCGCGTGATGGTCGCACACGACCACATCGACTCCGGCCGCGCGCGCGGCGGCGACCTCGTCAACCGCTGTGATCGCGCAGTCAACCGTGACCAACAGCCCCGCATCGCGAGCCGCCAGGCGGTGGACCGTGTCGAGCGACAGCCCGTACCCGTCGGTGCGGCGGTCGGGCAGGTACCAGCCGACGTCCGCCCCCAGCGCGCGCAGCGCGCGGACCATGGTCGCGGTCGCGCACACCCCGTCCACGTCGTAGTCGCCGTGCACGACGATCCGGCTGCCGGCGCGAACGTGGCGCTCGATCACCACGAGCGCGCGGTCGATCCCCGTGAACGCGCTCGGGTCGTGCACCTCGCTTGGCTCGATGAACGCGCGGGCGGCTGACACCTCCGCCAGACCCCGCCGGACGAGTACCTGCGCGAGCACGTGGCTCACGCCAAGCTCGCGCTCGAGCCGAAGCGCCGCGGCGAGGTCATACGCCGGGATCTCCAGTCGCGGCACCCGCGGTGCCGGGTCGGGCATCGCGCGGAGCCCGACGTCCGAACGAGGGTCGACCGGCTCAGGGCGAAATAGGGCTGCTGCCTCGGCCATCGCGGGCAGCGTATGGACCGCCCCCGACAGAACCGGGCAACTGCAGCGAAAACCGCGGGCGAGCCATCACACGGCGTCGTAGAATTGGAACAATCTCGCTGGGCAGCGGGGCGCTCAGGCCCGAGGCGTAGACCGACGCTCAGGCCATCTCGGGGCCGATGCCGGTCGCGCGCTCGCGCCGGACGCCCTCGAACCAGATCGCCGCGAGGCCAATCAGTGCCCCCGGGATTGCCTCTAGCGCGGTGGCCAGGTCGGTGTCGTGGCGCGACGGAACCGCGAACCCGTGGATCGCCCACGCCACGAACACGGCGCCGATCAGGGAACCGAGCAGGGCACCGACGATCCCGCCCCAGAACCGATCTGGGAGCCAGATCGTGAAGTGCCAGATCGCGAGACCCATCATCGACCACGCGAGCAAGGCCATCAGCGACGTCTCCCGTGGCGGCGGTTTCTCGGCTTGGCCGGTCGCTTTGGCGAGTTCGGAGCCATACCCTCGTTCTCAGCGACGTCGGGCGCCGGCGAGACATCGTCGGTGCGCTCCGCCTCGGCCTCGGGCGGCGGCGCGGGCTGCTGGGCAGGCTGCGGCGCACCGTTGCCGGCGCGCTCGGACCCGCGCGGTTGGGCGCGATCGGACCGTTTGACGCGTCGCACCGACGAGCCCGAGCGGGGCGCCGCCGGGGCCGGTGCCTGGGCCGCGGGGGCATCGTCTTCGGTGCTGTGCGCTAGGCGCTTGGTCAACGTCGAGGTGCGGTAACCGCCGCGGTCGGACTCCTGGAGGTCGAGATCCAGGTCGCGCTTCATCTCCTCGAACTCGGCGGCCGACACGCCTTCGGGCGATGGCTCGGTGATGCGGCCGGAGCGGCGGACGCGGCGCGGCGTGGGCTCGACGTCAGCCGCGGACGTGGCGTAGGCCGGGACGTATCCGAACTCGGACTCGATGCGCTCCCGGCGGTGCCGGTACTGAGGCTCGCGCTCCTTCCAGTGCGTGAGCACCGGCGAGGCGATGAAGATCGACGAGTACGCACCGGAGGCGACGCCGACCAGCAGCGCGAACGCGAAGTCAGTCAGTTCGGTCGAGCCGGCCGAGCCGCCGAACAGGAGCAGCGCGATGATCGGCATCAGCGTGCACGATGTCGTCGCAATCGACCGCGTGAGCACCTCGGACATCGAGCGGTTGACGATCTGGGAGAACGCGGCGCGCGGCATCCGGGGGATGTTTTCTCGCACCCGGTCGAACACGATGATCGTGTCGTACATCGAATAACCGAGGATCGTCAGCAG
>Ga0335076_10003463_pt1 | contig 15879 bp, 12 predicted proteins | sample Lox_Sample_25_FD_206717 | JGI IMG/M metagenome (GOLD analysis project Ga0335076, IMG submission 206717) | Soil microbial communities from Loxahatchee National Wildlife Refuge, Florida, United States - Lox_Sample_2.5 | ecosystem: Environmental > Terrestrial > Soil > Wetlands | place: USA...
GGATGCCGAGCGCCCATGACCACAGCCAGTTGCCGCGCTTGCCAAGACCGTTGTCCGGCGCAAGCGCGTAGCCGACCTTGCCCGCAACCTTCGAATCCTTGCCGCCGATAAGCCCCGCGGCGACGGTGGCGTCGATCCACATGCCGCATTTGCCCCCATCAAAAAGGGCGAGGTTCTCGTTGAAGCCATTGGACGAGGCGCCGGGAGGTCCGTCGGCCTTCATCAGCGGCACGTAGTAGTCGAGCGTCGCTTTCCATTCCGGCGAATTGAACTGCGGCTCCCACTTCTCGTCGAACCACCGGGCGCCGAACGAATTGGAGGTCGCGGTCAGGAAGGCCATGTTCTCGCCCCAGCCCGGCTTGCCGCGGAGGCAAATGCCATAGATGCCGTTTGCCTTGTCGGTCATCTTGTCGGCCGCCTGCTTGATGAACTCCCAGGTCGGCTTCTCCGGCATCGTCAGCCCGGCCTTCTCCATCAGGTCCTTACGGTACATGACGAAAGAGCTTTCTCCGTAGAACGGCGCTGCGTAGAGCTTGCCGTCGTACGAAAGGCCGGCGCGGATGGCGGGGATGAGGTCGTCGGTGTCGTAGTCGGCGCCGAGCTTGTCGAGCGGCACGAGCCAGCCCTTCTTGGCCCAGATCGGAGTCTCGTAAGTCCCAATCGTCAAGACGTCGAACTGGCCGCCCTTGGTGGCGATGTCGGTCGTCACCTTCTGGCGCAGTACGTTTTCCTCGAGCGTGACCCAGTTGAGCTTGATGTCGGGATTGGCCTTGGTGAAATCGTCCGTCAGCTTCTGCATGTCGATCATATTGCCGTTGTTCACGGTGGCGATCGTCAGCGTGGTGTCGGCATAGGCGGGAAGCGAGAAGCTTGCGAGCGCAACCGCACCCAGCACGCCCTTCACGTGAACCTTCATAGCGTTTCCTCCGGTGAGGCAATGCCGGTGATGGGCATTTGCCAATTGAGCGGGCGAATATTCGCCATATCCGCTTCGCCAAGTCAATGCGAAATTATCGCTGCGCCGCACTAACGTCGATATGATGTAATAACGTATTGAAAAGATTATGTCTTCTCTGTCAACTCGTCAACGCTGCAGCAGATGCTCCGCCGTCGCTTCGTCGGTCACCAGGCCTGAAATGAGGCGGCCAGCAAGCGCGCCGCGAAGCGGCGCGCGCCGCGATTGCCCCATTGCGACGCCAATCACCAGCCGGTTTTCGGCCCGTTTGAGCGGGGCCGAAGCGACCCGCAAATTGGTGCCTTCCGCAAGCACTTTCCCCGCCGAGTCGAACGCCCAACCGGTGATCTCGCCAACCGCGCCAAAATGGCGGAGCGCCTCCGCCTCCTGGCGGGTGATGATTCCGTCCTGCACAAGCGCGCCGGAATCGCCAACCGAGCCAACCCCGACGAAAATTACGTCCGTTCGATCGACAAGGTCGAAAAGGCTCTTCACCGAGGCGAGGCTGATCAGCAGCTCCCGCTCCTCGACCGAGCGCGCGATGACCGGCAACGGAATTGGGTAGTGCGGCGCTCGAACGGTGTCGGAAACCCGGATAATGACATCGTAGAACGACGCCGAGCCATCGATCTTTGCGGTGCCGACGAGGGCGACCAGCTTGTGCTGAGGACATTCCATCGCCGGCAACTGGTCGGCGACGGCGCGCATCGTACGCCCGGTTCCGATCCCGATCACCGCCGGCTCCGACCTCCTCAGCCACCGCTCGAACTCCGTCGCCGCCACCTGCGCAATGCCTAGCGTCGACGACGTCGAGTCCGGATCAGTCGGGGCGATCTCGCAGAACCTTAGGTCGTAGCGCAACTTGAGCGCCGCACCGAGCTCCATGCAACGGGCGATCGGGTGATCCAGCCGGACTTTGATCAGCCGCTCGCTGATCGCCAGCGACACCAGGCGCTGCGCCGCCTGGCGCGAAATGCCGAGCTTGCGCGCAATCTCGTCCTGGGTGTTGCCGGCGACATAGTAGAGCCAACCCGCGCGTGCGGCCTCGTCGAGCCTCAGACCGTCGTGATCCGACTTGCGCGCCATGAACTCAGTCCGGGTTCGGCGGGTCGGGGGCCGCCGCCAGCGCGGCCACGATGTCGGGCAACCGCGCCATGTCGTCGAAGATGAGTTCGGCGCCGGCCGCGGTCAAATCCGCCCCCTGGTCGAGCCGCGGGAAATGGCTCCCTCCGACAAACCCGAACACCCTCATTCCGGCGGCGCGAGCGGCGGCGACGCCTGCGACGCTGTCCTCGATCACGAGACAGCGCCCGGGCGCGGCGACCATCGCCTGCGCTGCGAACAGGAAAAGATCCGGACTTGGTTTTCCCTGCGCCACCTCGGCGGCGGAAAAAATGTTGGGCGAGAACAAGTCCTCGTAGCCGGTCACGCGAAGCGCGAAGCGGAGCCGGTCGGGGGCGCTCGAGGAGGCGACGCAAACGCGCGCCCGCAGACCCGCGACCGCCTGCCGCACGCCTTCGACGCCCTTGAGCTCGCGAGCGAAAGTCGCCAGGATTTCGCGCGAAAGATCGGCCGGAAACTCCTTTGGCAACGGCGACCCGAGTTCAGTTTCGACGCTCCGCACGACCGAATCGAGGCGCAGTCCGAGGAATCGCTCGCGTGTCTCCGCGTCGGTCAGGCGCACGCCGGCCTCGCCAAGCCGCCGCCGAGTGACGGCGAGCGCGATCACCTCGCTGTCGACAATCACGCCGTCGCAATCGAAAATGACCACCTCGGGCCAGCGCGCCTTGAGGGCGGCGTCGCGAATTTCCCGTTCCGCCTGTTGCAGAATCCCGTGCGCCCGGCGTTTTCGCGCATGGAACGCCGCGATCGCCCCGCCCGCCGGCGCAGCTCCAACCGCGATCGCCGACATCGACGCCATCGCGGAGCCGAGCGTGTGTTTACCCGCCGCAACGGCGCCGATCATCGCCGAGCCGAGCAACACCGGCTCCGGCGTCTCGGACGCCTCGACCGTCTTGCTGCACACGTCGGCGATAATCTGGCGCACCAGCGGACTCTGCGCCGCGCCGCCGCTGACGACGATCGCATCGAACTGGTAGCCGGCCCGCTCGAGCTTACCGACGATGTCGCTCAGGCCATAAGCGAGACCGCAGAGGGCTGCGACATGGAGCTCCTGCAGGCTTTCCGAGTCTTCCCGCAGATCCATCCCCATAACGGCTCCGCGCGCTGCGGGGTCCGCGACTGGCGATCGGCTGCCGATGAAGTCGGGCAAGACGTCCAGGCCCTCGGCGATCAGGGCCGCCGCCGACAGCCCGCCAGCGCGGGCGACAATGTCCTTCTCGAGCGCTGCCAGGGCGCGCGGACCTGCGCGCGCGGAGAGCGCGGAAAAGGCCGGATGCAGCCGCAACAGATGATCGATCGCCGCGCCGAACGCCGACTGGCCGCCGTCGATCAGCCATTGATCAGGCGTCAGCGCGGCGAAATGCGGTCCCCACACGCCTTCGACAAATCGCGGCTCGTCCGAGAGCGCCATGCAGCTCGACGAAGTGCCGAGGATCAGCGCCAGGCGCCGCCGCGGATCGGCGCGGGACGCTCCGTTCCGCGCGCCCAGCGTGCCGGCGGCGCCGGCATGCGCGTCGATGAGCCCGGCGCCGACCGGCGTCCCCGCTCGCAAGGCCATGTTGGCCGCGGCTTCGGCTGTAAGCCCCCGGCCGAGGGGCGAGCCCGGCGGCGCCGGACGAGCGCCGATCAGGGCGTAGTCGTCGCGCTTGAGGAAGCCGAGACCGACGCTGTCAAAGAAGGCGTCCGGCCAGCGGCCCTCATGCGCGAGATAGCCGAACTTGCAGGTCGCCGTGCACAGTGAGCGGGTGAGCGATCCGGTGGCGCGGAACGAGAGGAAATCGGTCAGATCAAACAGATGCCCTGCGCTGGCGATCGTGTCTGGCTGGCGGCGGGCAAGCCAGGCGAGCTTCGGCGCATGCATTTCGGGTGAGATCTTGCCGCCCATATAGCGCAGCGCCGAATGACCGCCGGCGTTGATCCGCCCGGCCTCGGCGGCGGCGCGATGGTCCATCCACACGATCACGTCGCGCTCGGGCGCGCCGGTCAGGCTCACCGACAGCGGGCGCGCGTCGCGGTCGAGGGCGACCAGCGAGCACGTGGCGTCGAAGCCGATGCCGGCCACGGCCTCGGCCGGCAACCCCGACGCCTCGACCGCTTCCCGCACCGCCGAGGTCGCCGCGCGCCAGATGTCTTCCGACGATTGCTCGACGATCTCGCCGGGCTCGCGCCAGACGGCGATCGGCCGCCGGGCGCTGGCGAGCAGGCGCCCCGCGCTGTCGAAAACGCCGGCCCTCGCGCTCAGGGTGCCGACGTCCACTCCGATATAGGCCTCGCGCATGGCGCTCCCGGCGTCGCTTGCGGCGGGAGAATTCGCGCTTTCGGTCGCCGCTGGCAAGCCGGCGCGGGCGACGACGCCGTGGAAGGGGAACCGGTCAGCCCGGCAAGGTCAGAAGACCCACGGCGCCGCTCTCCAGGCCAAACATCAGGCGGCCGCCCGCGGCGTCCCAGACAAGCGCGCTCACTGCGGCGCCGCCAGGATCGCGCGCCGGAATCTCGGCTCCGTCCGCCAGCCGGCACAACAGCACCGCCCCGTCGGCGTAGCCGATACCGACGACGAGCGCCTTCGGATGAAACGCCACCCGGGTCACCCGCGCCTGGCGCACGCCGCATTCGCGCGGGGCCTTGCCCATCGGCCCGTCTTTGTCCTTGAACGGCCAGACCACCGCCGCGTCGGCGCCCGAGGTCGCGAGCCACTGGCCGTCATGCGACCAGGAGAGCGAGCGCGTCTTGGCCGGATATCCGGTCATCCGCATGTTGCGCGAATCGGTGAGCCGCCAGCCATGCAGCGCGTTCTCCTGCATCGAGGTGACCAGAAACCGCCCGTCGGGAGAGAACGAAACGTCGAGATGGGCGCCCTTCCACTCGAGCGTTTGCGGCGCGCCTTCGACCTTGGGGAACCACAGCGTCGCGCCATTGTAGTGGGTCGCTGCGAGGCGATAGCCCTTGGGCTGGAAGGCGAGGCCGCGAGCGGTCGAAGGCGCGCTCCAGCTCTTGACGGCCCCGCTCTCGTCCCGGGCGCGAACCTCCTTGCCGGCGCTCCACGCGAAGGCCTTGCCGCGCAGCGCCAGCGCGTCGATCCATCGGCCCTTCTCGTCCGCGATTTCCCGCGGAGCGCCGTCGGCCCCCAGCGCAACGACCCGGCCGTCGTCGCCCCCGGTGAGCAGCGTCCTGCCGTCGCTGATCGCCGTCAGGATGGCGCCATCCGGGTGGATGACGACCCGCCTCTGCCCCTCCGGCCCGCCGACCAGCACGGACCCGTCGGCCAGCGCCAGCATCGGCTCGCCGTCGACGAACGCCGCCGCGACCACGTGCGCCCCCGCCTCGAACAGGCGGGCATGCTGGACGAGAGAGGGGACGGCCGGCGCGTCGCTCATGCGAATCCGGGGCCAGTCAAGCTGCGCAGGCCAGGAATCCGTTGCGGATATCCTCCTCCACGAGATCGCGGCCGATGAATACGACCTTCGACTCGCGCTTCTCGTCCGGCCTCCATTCGCGCTGCGAATCGCCGTCGAGCATCATGTGCACGCCCTGGAACACGAAGCGCTTCGGGTCGTCCTTCATCGCCACGATCCCCTTGCAGCGCAGGATGTTGAGGCCCTGCTCCTGGGTGACGCGATTGATCCAGGGCATGAACTTGGCCGGATCGACGTCGCCCTCGAGCCTCACCGCGACCGACTGCATATCCTCGTCGTGATAGTGCTTGAGGCCGTGATGATGATGGTGGTCCTCGTCGTGATCATGTCCGTGCTCGTGATCGTGGTCGTGGTCATCGGCGACGAGAAAATCCGGCTCGATGTCGAGGATGCGGTCGAGATCGAACGCGCGGCGCTCGAGCACGTCGGCGATCGGAACGTCGCAGTTTTTCGCCCGATGCAGCGAAGCGTAGGGGTTGATGGCGCGGATGCGCGCCTCGACCTCGCGCAGTTCGGCGGCGCTGACGAGGTCGGTCTTGTTGATGATGATGACGTCGGCGAAGGCGATCTGGTTCTTGGCCTCGGGCGCGTCGCGAAGGCGGGCCGCGAGCCACTTGGCGTCGGCGACCGTCACCACCGCGTCGAGCCGCGCCGCCTCGCGCACGTCCTCGTCGACGAAGAAGGTTTGCGCCACCGGCGCCGGATCGGCGAGGCCGGTCGTCTCGACGATGATCGCGTCGAACCGGCCCTTGCGCTTCATCAGCCCCTCGATGATGCGGATCAGGTCGCCCCGCACGGTGCAGCAGATGCAGCCGTTGTTCATCTCGAACACTTCCTCGTCGGCGCCGACCACGAGCTCGTTGTCGATGCCGATCTCGCCGAATTCGTTGACGACGACCGCATAGCGCTTCCCGTGCGGCTCGCTCAGGATCCGGTTGAGCAGCGTCGTCTTGCCGGCGCCGAGATAGCCGGTGAGGACGGTGACGGGAATTTTCTCCGGCTCGCGGCTCGTGGTCACGCGGTTCGTCTCCTGCTCTTAAGGGGTTGACCCGGCATATAGGACCAGGCGGCGCCGATGGGTAGGGGCGGCTTCATGCGCCCCGCCGGCCGTCGCGCGCTACCAGCCGCCGGAGCCAAGTCCGAAGTTGGCCCCGCCATAGGCGCCGGTCCATCGCCAAGCCGGAGGCGTGACATAGGTCGGCAGCGCATTGACGACCGGCGGCGGCATCTCATTCCCGGGCAATGTCGCCGGCGGCGGGCCGAGAACCACGGCATCGCAGGGGATATAGCCCTGCCGTCCCCGCCACGAGGCGTGGCGCCAGCCGCGCGCGCATCGCCCCAGCTCGACCTCGGCGCTCGCCGGGACGCGCTGTACGATCTGTGCGTGCGCCGACGGCGCGACGCGCATTGCGATCGGCGCCCCGGTCATCGCCAATTCGGCGAGCGCCGGACCGGCCAGCGTGACGGCGAGACAAACCGCAAACGCAACTCGCCCAATCATTCGCCGAGGACTCCCTGCTCCAATCAACCAAGATAGCCGCCTCGCCGCGCCTGGTCGAGGCCGCCCAAGACCCGCCCGAGCCTGCCGTCGCCGGGCCAGCCGGCGCCGCGCGCGAAAAGCCGATGAAAGCCGACGAAAACGAAAACGGCCGTTTTTCCTTTAGTTTATTTTTCGGAATCCGGGCTTTTCAAAGGGTTACAAGCGATTCAAATCCTTTTTTTCCTCCCCCGCGCCTCCCGCCAGCGCGCCCTCGAGACACGGGTTCGCTCCTGTGAATGGGAACAATATAGCCCGTGATTCTGATTACCGCAAGAGATTGTTGTCAGTTCCGACGCACTGATCGGCGGATCGTGGGACCAAGAGCCAGCCCGCCGACCTGGCCGGGGACGCTCTATCCGCCCAACTCGGACATACGGAACTGGGCTTTACCCCTGGACCCTGGTCGCCCGCCAGGTCGGACCGTTCGGGCCGAAGACCGGCTCGATACGGAAATTATCCTCAGCCGTCATCTTGCCGAGCGGGACGTCCTCGTCGGGCAGGACCAGCGTCGCCTGGTCGCCGACGAACATGAGCAGGTGCAGACGCTGATCGAGCAGCGTCTTCGCCATCGCCCGCAACCGCTCGTAGTAAGGCGGGCGGCGCCACGCGCCGGGCGAGCCGGGATCGACCTGACCGTGGACAAAGCCGGTTGTCGGGTAGACGCTGAGCACGAACCGCGCCCGGTCGGGCCGCCATTCGTCCGGCATGGTGGCGTCGGTCATCCACAGGCAGAAGAAGTCGCGGCACTGACCGGGCAGGTAGTCGTGGATCGTGCACCCCTTGCCGGGCGTGCAGTACTGACACCAGACGCCCGCCGGCTTGTTGATTTCGGGCAGCGTATAGAGCTTGCAGCACATGGTGCAGCCGCCGCATTCGCGGCCGGGCGCGGCCTCGTAGGGCGTGAAAGAGAGCGACATGCCGCGGAGCGCTATCCCGACGCGGAACCGCTGGCAAGCGCGATGCCCCCTCTCCCCTTGAGGGAGAGGGCCGGGGTGAGGGGTCGGCCCGAGCGCCAAAGGAACTCTCATCCGGCCCTTCGGACTGCCTTCCTCCGGGGGGAGAAGGGGTTCGGCGCCCTCACCCCCGCTCCGTGGCGGCGGTGAACAGATATTCCACGCCGTCGAACGAATCGACCGGGAAGGCGTAGAAGAGACGCAAGGTCTCGCTTCCCGTCTGGCGGATTCCATGCTCGGCCATGCCGGGAATGAAAACCGCGCTCCCCGCGCCCACCGCAATCTCGCGGCCGTCGAGGCTCAGGATTCCGGCGCCGGCGAACACGTAATAGATCTCCGCCGGCGCATGGCGATGCAGCCCGAGCCAGTCGCCGGGCTTAAGCTCGGTGACGCCGCAGGTCATTCCCGCAGTGCGCGTGAGCCCCTGCGAGAACAGCGTGCGAAAGGACAGCCGTCCGCGCAGCGGATCGTCCCAGCTGGCCTCAGGCGCGCTTGCCTGATGGACGACAAGCGGCTTCGAAGTCTCCATTCGATGCTCCATCGGCGACCCTCCTTTCGGCGCCGCCACCATTGCCTGTCGTGCCCGCCAAAGCGGGCGCCAGTTCGACGGATCGGACGCAAGTCTGGATTCCCGCTTACGCGGGAATGACAAGTTGCGGCGGCCCCCTACCCTATTCCGCCTGCCGCGCGAGGCTGATGAGGTTCGGCGGCGCGGCGTCGCGATCGCCGCCGGCGAAATCCATCGATTCGATCCGCTCCGCCCGGCGCGTGATCTTCGCGCTCGCCGCGCCAACTCCCGAAAGGTCCTCCTGGGCGTGGCGGAAATGCGCCTCCAGCTTGCCGGCCCGCTCGACGAGAACGCGGACGTCATGGAGCAGCTTGCCGACCTCGGCCTGGATCTCGTGCGCTTCGTCGCGCATCCTGGCGTCGCGCAGGATCGCCTGGGCGACGCTGATCGCCATCATCATCAAGGTCGGCGAGACGATCACCACCCGGGCGCGATGGGCCTTCTGCACCAGTTCGTCGAAGTGCTCGACGAGGTCGGAATAGATCGCCTCCGACGGCACGAACATCAGCGCGACATCCTGAGTCTCGCCCGGAACGAGATAGCGGTCGGCGATGTCCTTCACATGCTTGCCGACATCTGCGCGCACCCGCGCATGCGCGCTTCTGCGCGCCTCCTCGTCGCGCGCGGCGCGATAGGCGGAGAACCCTTCGAGCGGGAACTTGGCGTCGACCGCGAGCAGGCGCTCGTCGCCCGGCAGGCGGATGACGCAGTCCGGCCGGGCGCGGTTCGAGAGGGTGAACTGGAAGTCATAGGCCGCCGCCGGCAGGCCGTCGCGCACGATCGCCTCCATCCGGCCCTGGCCGAAGGCGCCGCGCGCCTGCTTGTTGGCGAGGATGTCCTTGAGCGACACCACCTCCCGAGTCATCTCGGTCAGGCGCGACTGCGCAGCGTCGATCACCGCGAGCCGCTCATTGAGCCGGCCGAGCGATTCGCCGGTCGTCTGAGCCTGGCTTTCGAGTCCTTGGCCGAGCCGCTCGCCGACCGAATCGAGCCTCTCCGAGACGACCCGGGCGAGATCGGCCTGGCGCGAGCCGAGCCATTCGGCCATCGCGCCGACCTTGCCGTTGAGCTCGGCGCTCGACTGGGCGAGCGCGGCGAACCGCGCCTCGATCGCCTGCTGCCGCTCTTCCGCCGCCTTTCGCTCGCGCCGCTGCGAGGCGGAGGCGCGCCAGAGCGCGATCAGCATGAGAATTGCGAGCGCGGCAAGAGCCGCGGCGAGCGCCTGCGGCAGAGTGACGGCGACGCCGCCGATCACGGCGATGGGGTATGCAGAGGAAATCAAGAATCAAGGCCCGCCAAGACGTATGGAACAAACTAAGAACACGTTTGACCCCGCCTGTCCAGTGGGCCGATTCGGTGAGATAAGCTTGCCAGGCCCCGGAAATCGGCTGATCGCCCGAGAGCGCGGCCAAGTGACCGTAACTTTTAAGATGAAAATGTTGGCAAGTACAGGGAACACCACAGATGACTACGTATATTTTTCAGGGGAATCCTGACTTATTCGATATCGAAGGATACCTCGCACTCAGAAGAGAGAAGATTAATTGGCTCGTCAATCAGTCTTTCAGAGAAATCGACACTGGAGATCAAGTCTTTATCTGGAAAGCGCGAGGGACCGGTCGATACGGTCCTGCTGGCATTCTGGCCGAATGCCTTGTTGACTCTAAGGTACTGGAAATACCCGAGGACGAGTTCGCCATTCCGTTCTGGCGCGAGGAGCAGGATCACAACGCTCCACGCCGAAGGGTTTGGCTCATGGTAATTCGCGTCGCAGAGAGTGGCAGAATCCTAAACCGCGACACCATCCGCATCGCCCCTGGCCTCGCACACGTTGGGCCGATCGCGTATGCAAATGCTACCAATTTTAAGCTTACTGAGGAAGCCGGGCGCCAACTCATCAAGCTTTGGCGGGCCTTCTCAAATGTTGGATCAGAGGCTCAGGCACGACAAGAATTCGATAGGCAAGTCGCCGTGTTGGAACGGGTGCCTTTAGAGCACCTGCTGGAAGAATATAGACGCGCTCGCTCTGTTGACTCAGAGGCCCCAAGACGGACTTCAGTGACAACAGTGATATTTGAGCGTAACCCACTGGTGAAAGCGATCGCTCGGCAACGAGCGGGCTTTCGCTGCGAGGTGCCGGGCTGCCCGACTCCTTCCTTCCCATCAAAGTTCGCCGAACCATACTGCGAAGTCCACCATCTCATTCCCCTGGCGGAGAACGGGCACGACACGATCGAAAACGTCGTGTGCGTATGCGCAAATCATCATAGGCAGCTTCACTTCGGCAAAGAACACAAAAAGTTGGCCGAATCGCTCCGATCGATTCGCGCTTAACAGCATTCGCAACTGGGCGCTTTGCCTTCCGACATCCCGTTCCATAAATAGTTTCTATGGCCCTGAGACCGATCATCACTTTGCCCGACCCCAAGCTGCGCCTGGTCAGCAAGAAGATCGAGCGGGTCGACGATTCGCTGCGCCGTCTGATCGACGACATGATTGAAACCATGCACGAGGCGCCCGGGGTCGGCCTCGCGGCGATCCAGGTCGCCGAGCCGATCCGCCTGCTCGTGGTCGATGTGGCGAAGAAGGAAGAAGCCCCCGACCCGCAGGCGTTCATCAATCCCGAGATCGTGTGGTCGTCCGAGGAACGTTCGACATACGAAGAGGGCTGCCTCAGCATTCCGGAATATTACGCCGAGGTCGAGCGCCCGGCGTCTGTCCGCGCCCGCGCCCTCGACCGCGAGGGCAAGATGAGGGAAATCCTGGCGGAGGGCTTGCTCTCAACGGTGCTGCAGCACGAGATCGACCACCTGAACGGCGTGCTGTTCATCGACCACATCTCCAAGCTCAAGCGCGACCGGGTGATCAAGAAATTCCAGAAAGCGGCCAAGCGCGCTGGCGACGGCTCGCACGTGCTGTGAGATTTGTGGCGGCAGGATCGTTTGTCACGCGCGCGAACGAGGGCGCCCAGCGGCCCCGCCTCGCGAAACTCTGGATTCCCGCTTGCGCGGGAATGACAAGATGGCCGGCGATAAGCTTGTTGGGATTGTGAGGGAGCATCAGCATGCAACGCGTCGCGCTTCTCGGTCTTGGCGTGATGGGGGCCGGGATGGCCGCCAATTGGTTGGCCAAGGGCTTCGCGCTCTCGGTCTTCAACCGCACGCCGGCGAAGGCTGAAGCGCTGGCCGGCAAAGGCGCGCGCGTCGCCGCCACGCCGCGCGAGGCGGCGGCCGACGCGGATTTCATTTTCGCCATGGTCGCCAACGACGCCGCGTCGCGCGCGGTCTGGCTCGGGGCTGACGGCGCCCTCGCCGAAGCGAGAGCGGGCGTGGTCGCCGTCGAATCGAGCACGCTCACGCCCGGCTGGGCGCGCGAGCTTGCCGATCACGCCCGCGCGAACGGATTGGGCTTTCTCGACGCGCCGGTCGGCGGCAGCCGCGAGGCGGCCGCATCCGGCGCGCTCAGGTTCTTCGTCGGCGGCGACGAGGCGACGCTGGAGCGCGCGCGCCCTGCCCTCGCCGCGATCGGGGGAACCATCGATCTGCTCGGGCCCGCCGGCGCGGGCATGAGCTGGAAGCTGATCAACAATCATCTCATCGCCACCCAAATCGCCGCCCTCGCCGAGGCGGTCGATATGGCGCGGAACTCCGGCTTTCTGCCGGAGCAGATCTCCAATCTGATTCTCGCCGGCGCCGCGCTGAGCCCGATCGTGAAGGCCAAGCTTCCGCGCATGCTCGAGCGGGACTACGATAAGACGGATTTCGCGCTCTATCTGATGCTGAAGGACACGCGCTACGCCGCCGCGCTCGCCGGATCGCTGGGCGCCGAAGCCGGCATGATCTCAAGTGCGGTCGCAGCGTTTGCGCGCGCCGAAGCGAGGGGAATGGGCGAAAAGGACTTCGCGGCGGTCGCAGGGTGAACACGGGGTCGAGAGCCGTGGGGGAAGACGAGCCTGCAACCGGAGAATCCCCCGACACGGGGCCGCACGGCGCGCGACGGGATCTTCAGGATCTCCGCAACCTGTCGCGCTCGGCCTTCCTCGCCTATGGGCAGAAGCATGCCCAGCCGCGAACGCTGCGCCCGAGGGCCAAAGCGGCGCGGCCAGCGCAGCACCCGGGTCTCGCCGCCTTTGCGCCGGATCGCCTGTGGCGCTGGCTGATCGAATATTGGCGATTTCGCATCGGCAAACGCCATCCGTTCCAGACCTATGACGGTCAGGACGGCGACCATGGCGTCTATCGGCTGCATGGGAGCGCGGACGGGATCCGGATCGCTCTCGCCGGCGACTGGGGAACCGGCACCGACGAAGCGTTCCACGTCGCCGCGCGCATGAGCGAATTCAGGCCGCACTACACGATTCACCTTGGCGACGTCTATTATGTCGGCGATCCGGCGGAGGTCGGCGCAAATTTTCTCGGCGTGCACAATCCGCGGCTGCCGTACAGACCGTGCAAATGGCCGCGAGGATCGGAAGGCGCATTCGCGCTCAACGGCAACCACGAAATGCTGGCGCGCGGATTCGGCTACTTCGACCACATCCTGCCGAAGCTCGGCGTTCGCAGCAGCCGGCAAGGCCAGCGGGCGAGCTATTTCTGCCTGGAGAACGATCATTGGCGCATCCTCGCGCTCGACACCGGCTACAATTCGATCGGCTCGCCGATCATCGAGCATTTCGTCGAGCCCGATTGCGCCTTGCCGGACGAATTGATCGAATGGCTGCGGACGGTCGTCCGGCCCCGCTCCGACGATCCTCGCGGAATTGTGATCCTAAGCCATCATCAATATGTCTCGCGTTTCGATCATTGCTACCCGAGGCCGGGCCAGCAATTGGCTGAGTTTTTCTCCCGTCCGGTCTTGTGGCTGTGGGGGCATGAGCATCGGCTGGCGATCTATGAGGAAGCCGCCATGCCGGGGGGCGTGACGGCGTTTGGGCGCTGCATCGGCCACGGCGGCATGCCGGTCGATCTGCCGCCCGCGGCGCCGCTTCACGATTACGCGGTCGAGTTCGTCGACGCGCGCGTTTATCCCAATGACGAAAATCTCAAGGTCGGCTTCAACGGCTTTGCGGAAATGACTTTGCGGGGCGACGCGCTGACGCTGGACTATGTTGATCTGAAAGGAACGCGCGTCTTCCACGAAGTCTGGACTGTCGACAAAGGGCGGCTGGCCCGCGCGGAAGGGGCGGCCATCGGCAATGCAGGATAGTCCCTCGGCCGCCGAGCGCCCCTGGCACGCGGAAACGGCGGCCGCCGCGCTCGAGCGCTGCGGCTCTTCGGCGCAAGGGCTGAGCTCGGCCGAAGCCGCGCGGCGGCTCGAGGCGAACGGGCCAAACCGGCTGCCGGCCGGCAAGCGCCGCTCCCTTGCGGCGCGCGTGTTCGCCCAGGTCAACAACCTGCTGATTTATGTCCTACTCGCTTCGGCGCTGATCGCAATACTGCTTCACCACGGCATCGACGCCGCGGTCATTCTCTTCGTGGTCGTCGTCAACGCGACCATCGGCTTCATCCAGGAAGGCCGGGCGGAGAAGTCGCTCGAAGCGATACGCGGCATGCTGACGCGCGAGACCTCGGTCTTGCGCGACGGGCGCCGGCTCACCGTCCCGGTCGAAAGCCTGGTCGCCGGCGACGTAGTGCTGATCGAAGCGGGCGACCGCATTCCGGCCGACCTGAGGCTCCTCCGCGCGACGAACCTCAGGATCGAGGAAGCGGTGCTGACCGGCGAGTCCGCCCCCGCGGACAAGGCGACCGACCCCGTCGCGCTCGACGCTCCGCTCGGCGACCGAACGGCGATCGCCTATTCCGGCACGCTGGTCGCGAGCGGCCGGGGCGCGGGCCTGACGGTCGCGACCGGCGCCGAAACCGAGCTCGGGCGGATCAGCGCCATGGTCGGCGGCGTCGAGTCCCTGACCACGCCGCTCCTGCGGCAGATGGACGTGTTCGCGCGGCGCCTCACGATCGTCATCCTCGCGGTCGCCGCCGGCGTCTGCGCATTTGCGGCGCTGGCTCGCGGCTACGAGATCGAACACGCGTTCATGGCCGCGGTCGGGGTCGCGGTCGCCGCCATTCCGGAAGGCCTGCCGGCGGTGATGACGATCACGCTCGCGATCGGCGTCCGGCGGATGGCCGAGCGCAACGCCATCATCCGCCGCCTTCCCGCGGTCGAGACGCTCGGCGCGGTGTCCACCATCTGTTCGGACAAAACCGGGACGCTCACCTTGAACCAGATGACGGCGACCACGGTCGTGACCACCGCCGGCCTGTTCGAGGCGAGCGGGACAGGTTACGTGCCGCGCGGGACATTCACGCTTGACGGCGTTGCAGTCGAACCGGCGGCCTACCCGGCGCTCGGCGACGTCGCCCGGGCGGCGCTCCTCTGCAGCGACGCCTCCCTTAGGCAGGCGGGAGAGGACTGGATCGTCGACGGCGATCCGATGGAAGGCGCGCTGATCGCGCTCGCGATCAAGACCGGCGCCGACGCCGAGGCCGCGCGGCGCGACTTCCCGCGCCTGGCGGAAATCCCCTTCGACGCCCGGCACCGCTTCATGGCGACCCTCAACCGCGTTGGCGGCTCTGAGCTGATCGCCGTCAAGGGCGCGCCTGAGCGGGTGCTCGAACTCTGCGGCCGCCAGCGCTCGACCAGTGGCGAACACCCGCTGGACGCAGCAATGTGGCGCGCCGCAATCGACAGCCTCGCGGCCAAAGGCCGGCGAGTCATCGCCTTCGCTTCCAAGCCGGCCGCGCCGGGGGCGACTAGCCTCGACTTCGCCGACGTCGAGAGCGGCGGCTTGACCCTCGCTGGTCTTGTCGGTCTGATCGACCCGCCCCGGCCGGAAGCGGTGCGTGCGATCTCCGACTGCCGGGCGGCCGGCATCGGCGTGAAGATGATCACCGGCGATCACGCCTCGACTGCAGCCGCGATCGCGCGCGACCTCGACCTCAGCGACGGGGCGTTCGGCGTTCTGACCGGCGGCGCGGTCGACGCAATGGACGATTCGGCGCTCCGCGCCGCGCTGCCGAACACCGCCGTGTTCGCGCGCACCAGCCCCGAGCACAAGCTCCGGCTGGTCGAGGCGCTGCAGGCCGACGGCGCGGTGGTGTCGATGACTGGCGACGGCGTCAACGACGCGCCGGCGCTGAAGCGCGCCGACGTCGGCGTGGCGATGGGCCGCAAGGGCACTGAGGCGGCGAAGGAAGCGGCCGAGATGGTGCTGGCCGACGACAATTTCGCCACCATCGCCGCGGCGGTGCGCGAGGGCCGGATCGTCTACGACAATCTGGTCAAGGTGCTCGGCTGGACGCTGCCGACCAACGGCGGCCAGGCGATGGCGA
>Ga0335076_10003468_pt1 | contig 15872 bp, 12 predicted proteins | sample Lox_Sample_25_FD_206717 | JGI IMG/M metagenome (GOLD analysis project Ga0335076, IMG submission 206717) | Soil microbial communities from Loxahatchee National Wildlife Refuge, Florida, United States - Lox_Sample_2.5 | ecosystem: Environmental > Terrestrial > Soil > Wetlands | place: USA...
CCGAGCGCGAGGCCGAGCTGCAGCGCAACTTCGACGAGCACCTGCACCAGTGGCGCGAGGGCCGCGTGGCGAGCGTGAACGGCGGACCCGAGCTGCGCTTCGCGATCGTGCGCTCCTACGACGCGAAGGACCTGTACTACCGCGGCACGCGGCGCATCTGGGGCGACGTTCAGCCGGGCGGCGATCAGCTGCTGTGGATCGACGCCGAGGGCGGGAAGCTGCCCGTGCTGAGCTCGTCGCTCGAGAACGGCGATCACCGCCTGACGGGGACGGTGATCCGCTCGCTCATCGTGTACGAGGGGGAGCCCGTGTCGAACGGCTGGCTCGCGCAGCTGCGCTCCGCGCCGCGGCGCGCGCTCACCGGCAGCGTGCCGATGACGCTCTTCGCCGTGCGCAGCGACGTGCCGCCCGAGAACGTCGCCGCCGCGGAGAAACGCGTGAACGAGTGGCTCGCCGATTCGTGGCGCGACTACCGGGCGATCTGCGGCGCCAAGTGACTCGCGCGCGCCGCGCGCAGCTTGGGTAGCACGTCCTTCGCGAGCGCCTGCGCGACGAGCTTGCCGTACAGCACTGCGCCGACGTCGTTCACGTGCATGCCGTCGTAGTAGAGCTTCGCCGGCGTGGCGAAGTCGGGCTCCGCTTGGAGCATGCCCGCGAGGTCGACGACGGCGGCGTTCTCGTCCGCGCCGATCCGGCGCACCACGTCGTTGAAGCGCGCGAGCGCGCCCGCATCGGTCCACGGCGGCGTGAGCTCGTTGCGCAGGGTCGAGAGCGGCTCGGTCACGAGCACGGGCTCGATGCCGAACGCGCGCGCGCTGCGCACCCACGCGCGCACGCGCGCGGCGTACGCCGCCGGGTCGGGCTCGCTCGGCAGCGCGCCGACCTTGTCGGCCTCCCGGCGGACCTCGGGCTTGCCGATCGTGGTGACCTTCCGCACCAGGCCGACCAGCGACGAATGCGCGGACAGCGATTGCAGCCACCAGCGCGCGCCGGCGCGCCAGCCGTCCGGCTGCGGTGCGCGCAGCGCGTAGCCGCCCTCGGCGATCAGCCCGGCGTCGTTGATCGCGTTCATGAGCAGCACGACGTCCGGGTGGTCGCGCGACACGACCTCGATCAGGTTCACGAGCGAGTCGTGCGCCGTGTTGCCCGACAGTCCGGCGTTCCAGGCGTTCACGCGGTAGCCCAGCGGCTCGAGCTGCACGGCCACCTGGTTCGGCCAGCGCAGGTCTTCCTGCACGACGAGACACTCGGTCGTCGAACCGCCCTGGAACGCGACGTTGAACTCGGGCTCGGGGATGCGCTGGGCGGGCTCGATGTAGCCGCGCGCATCCGTGCGGAAGCGCACCTTCGCGGGCTCGAGGTGCAGCGCGCTGCGGTCGAGCTCGCGGTCCGAGCCGGCGTGCTGCGTGCGCAGCACGAGCACGAGCTCGGGGCGCTCGTGCGCGAACGGGTTCGTCCAGAGCAAGCGCAGCACGAGCTCGTTCAGTCCGAGCGCGACGGCGAGCGCCAGGGCGACGAGGGCGAGCCTACGCACGCCCGAGCGGCTCGTTCAGCAGATAGCTGCGGTTCGCGAATACGGGCCGGAAGCCGAGCCGCTCGTAGACGCGGCGCGCCGCCGTGTTCGCTTCGTCGCAGTAGAGCGTCACCATGTCGTGTCGCTCGAGCATGCGCGCGGCGATGGCGCGCATGCCGCGCGTGGCGTGGCCGCACCCGCGCGCCCAGCTCGGCACGAACACGCCGCCGAGCTGCACGGCCGTCGCGCTCGCGGCGCCCACGTGCACTTGGAAGACGATCTCGCCGCGCTGGCGCGACACCCACCAGCGGCCGTCGCGCACGTCCTTGTGATGGCGCTCGCGGAAGCCCCGCGGGTCGGCCGCGAAGCGGTCGTCGCCCAGGTCCTCGCGGTGCTGCTGCGCGCTGTTCTGCGTGATCTCGTCGGCGTCGGCCTCGCGCGCCGGCTCGACGCGCGCCGGCCGCGTGCCGTCCGAGCTCCGCGTCAGGTCCTCGAGCCGCATCGCGAAGACGGGCTCGCGGCGCGACCAGCGCAGGTCCGAGGCGTAGCGCACGTACTCGCGCCAGAACGGCTCGGTCACGTCCTCGCTGCCCACGATGTGCCGGGGCCGCAGGTGCGCGTGGGCCGCGGCGACCGCGAGCGGGCCGTTCGCCTCCGGGTCCTGGATCTCGAGCGCGGTGCCGCCCAGCGGGCCCACGAGCAGGATGCCGAGCAGGCGCTTGCTCGACACGAAGCCGAAGAAGCCGGGCACGCGGCCGAGCGCGCCCGCAGAGACCACGTAGTCCAGGAACACGTTTCGCAGCGGCCGCGCGCGCAGGAGGCTCCGCGCCTCCGCGGTGTCGGCCAGGGTCAGCGGTCGAACCATCGCGAGCAGGGTAACATCGCGCGCGGATGAGCTGGAACGCCCCCCAGCGCCCTCCATCGCGCGACGCCGACCTCGACCTGCTCGGCCTGGCGCGCCTGGTCCGGCGCGTGCTCCCCTGGCTGCGCGGTCTGCGCCGACACCTTTTGGTGTTGGCCGGTGGCTCTGCACTCTTGTTGCTGGTGGGGATCGCGACCTTCCTGGTGCTGCTCCCCGCGCTCTGGAACGGAGTGCTGCAGGGAAAGCCGTTCTCGCCGGCCGCCGCGCGCATGCTGGGGCTGGCGGTGGACTCGGCGACGGGCGCCGCGCTCGAACCGGAGCTGCGGCGCACGGCCGCGCGGCGGCTCACGTGGATCCTCGGCGGCTTCGCGATCGGCATGTCGGCCGCGTCGATGGCGCTCGTCTACTACGGCGTCTGGATCCTGCAGCGGCTGAACCAGACGCTGCGCATGGAGATCGTCGACCGGCTGCAGGCGCTCTCGCTGCGCTTCCACGACGAGAGCCGCGTGGGCGACGCCATCTACCGCACGGTGCAGGACAGCGCGATGGTGACGCAGGTCGTGCAGGCGTTCGTGCTGGTGCCTGCGTGGGCGCTCTTGCGCTATTCCGTCACGCTGCTCGCGGTGGCCGCCTTCGCGCCGCGGCTCGCGCTCCTGCTCGCCGCGGTGTGGCTGCCGCTCGCCGTGCTGGGACGTGCGATCGGCGCGCGGCTGCGCGGGCGCTTCCGCGGAGCGCGCGCGGCGAACAGCGCGCTCACCTCGCAGATCCAGGAGAGCCTGTCTGCCGTGCGCGTGATCAAGGCGTTCGGGCTGGAGGCGCGCGAGCAGGCGCGCTTCGAGCGCGCGTCGCGCGCCGCATTCGCCGAGGCGCGCTCGGCGCGCAGCTGGGTCGCGGGGCTGTCGATCGCCGTGTTCTGGACCGTGGGCGCCGCGATCATCGCGGCCACGTACGTGGCGACGCTCGACACGCGCGCGGGCGCGCCGCTCTGGCTCGCCGAGCTGGCGCAGCGCCTCGACTGGCCGAACGCGCGCGCGCTGCTCGCGAGCGCGAGCTTCGCGGTCTGGACGGTCGGCCTGTACAACGCGTGGAAGGGCCTCTTCACGGGCGGCGCCGACACGGGGACGCAGCTCTTCCGCGTATGGGTGAACGCGCAGGACATCGCGGTGGGACTCGACCGCGCGTTCGAGCTGCTCGAGCAGGAGCCCGAGGTCGCGGACGCGCCCGACGCGATCGCGCTGCCCGAGCTGTCGCGCGGGCTGGCGTTCCGCGACGTGTCGTTCGCGTACCGCCCCGACCGGCCCGCGCTGGTCGGCGCGTCGTTCGAAGCCGAGCTCGGCGCGATCACCGCGCTCGTGGGCCCGACGGGCGCGGGGAAGAGCACGGTGATGTCGCTGGTGCTGCGGCTGTTCGACCCCGACGCGGGCAAGATCGAGCTCGACGGAGTCGACTTGCGCCGCTTCAAGGTCGCAGAGCTGCGCCACGCGGTGGCGATCGCGCTGCAGGAGAACGTGCTCTTCGCGGCGAGCGTCGGCGAGAACATCCGCTACGCGAACCCGAGCGCGTCCGACGCCGAGCTGCGCGCCGCGGCGCGCGTTGCTTGCGCCGACGACTTCATCGCCGCTCTGCCCGACGGCTACGACACGCCGCTCGGCGAGCGCGGCGCCGGGCTGTCGACCGGCCAGCGGCAGCGGATCACGCTGGCGCGGGCGATCCTGAAGGACCCGCAGGTGCTCCTGCTCGACGAGCCCACCGCGTCGCTCGACGCGGAGACCGAGCAGCGCCTCGTGCGCAGCCTGGCCGAGTGGGGCAAGGGCCGCTGCGTGCTGTTGGTCACGCACAGACTCTCCACGCTGCGGCTCGCCGACCAACTGGTGTACCTCGAGCGCGGCAAGGTGGTCGAAGCCGGCGCGCCGGAAGAGCTCCTCGCGCGGGCTGGCGGCGCGTTCCGCGCGCTCGCGCTCGCGGAGGAAGCGCGCGCATGAGCGACTCGGTGACTCGCGAGTCCACCTCGTCGATCCTCTCCGTGCTGCGCCGTACGCTGCGCTACGTCGCGCCGGTTCGGGAGCGCTTCGCCGTGAAGATCGCCTTCACGTTCTTGTCGATCCTGCCGCTGCTCGTCCTGCCCGTGCCGATCAAGCTGCTGCTCGACCACGTGATCGGCGACCTGCCGCTCGCCGACCGCATCGATTCGTTCCCGTTCCTCGCGCGGCCGCTCCTGCGACTGCTCGTCGGCGCATCGCCCGGCGAGATCCTGGCGTGGACCGTCGCCGCGCAGGCGCTGCTCCTGGTGGCGATCGGCCAGATCGGCACCGACGGCGGCGAGCGCGACCGCACCGAGGGCTATCTGTCGGCCGGTGTCGACACCGCGACCGAGACCGAGAACGCGGCGAACGCGGGCTTCAGCTTCGTGGGCGGCGTGTTCGGCTTCTGCGACTTCGCCTGGACCTTGCGCCTGTCGCAGGATCTGAACCACCACTTCCGCTCGCGGCTGTTCGAGCGCATCCAGAGCTTGCCGCTCGGCACGCTCGACGACGAGCGCATCGGCGACGCGCTGTACCGGCTCATGTACGACACGCCCTCGATCACGGGTGCGTGCTATCGGATCGTGCTCGTGCTGGCGGTGGCACCGCTCGGTGTAGCGCTGTACGCGTTCGCGATCTGGGACAGCCTGCGCGTGCCGAGCCTCGCGTACTACGCGCTCGGGCTCGGCGCGCTCGTGCTCGCCGCGACCTGGCCGTTCGCGGAGCTCGTGCGCAGGCGCGGCGCACGCAGCCGCAGCGCGGGCTCGGTCACCACGGCGTCGCTCGAGGAGGGCGTGTCGAACATGCTCGCCGTGCAGAGCCTGGGCGCGGAGTCGCGCGAGCGCGCGCGCTTCGACCGCGACAGCCGCGGCTCGTTCGACCGCCACCGCGGCGTGATCGCGCTCGCCATGGCGGCGATCTTCTGCGCGATCGTGCCGAGCGTGTTCCTCGTGCGCGCCGCGTTCCTCGAGGTCGTCGACCTCGTGATTTCGGGCCGCCTCAGCCTCGGCGACTTCTCGCTGCTCGTGACGTACTTCGTGCAGGTCTGCGTGTTCTGCGTGTACCTGGGCGGGCTGTGGTTCGCGGTGCACCTGGCGGCTCCCGGCCTCGACCGCGTGTTCCACCTGATGGACCAGGAGCCCGAGCGCGACGCGCCGGGCGCGCGCGAGCTGGCGCCGGTGCGCGAGTGCCTGCGCTTCGAGGACGTCGCTTTCGAGCACGCAGCCGGCGCGGCGACACTTTCCGGTGTCAGCTTCGAGGCCAAGCTCGGCGAGCTCACCGCGATCGTCGGACCCGCCGGCGCCGGCAAGACCACGCTCGTGCAGCACGTGCCGCGCTTCCTGCAGCCCAGCGCGGGGCGCGTGCTCGTCGACGGCGTCGACGTCGCGTGCGTGACGCGCGCGTCGCTCCGCGCGCAGATCGCGTTCGTGTTCCAGGAGACGTCGCTCTTCGCCGGCACGCTGGAAGACAACCTGCGCCTCGCGAAGCCCGACGCGACCGAGCTCGAGCTGCGGCGCGCCGCACAGCTGGCGGGCGTGGACGAGTTCGTGCGCGCGCTGCCCGACGGCTGGGGCACCGTGCTCGGCCGCGGCGGCGCAGGCCTGTCCGTGGGCCAGAAGCAGCGGCTCGCGATCGCGCGCGCTCTCTTGCGCGACGCGGCGATCCTGATCCTCGACGAGCCGACTTCGGCGCTCGACCCCGACACCGAGTCGCGGGTGCTCGGCGCGCTGCGCCACGCCGTGCGCGACCGCATCGTGCTGCTCGTCTCGCACCGGCTCTCGGCGGTGCGGGAAGCCGATCAGATCCTGTTCCTGCGCGAGGGCCGGATCGAGGAGCGCGGCACGCACGCCGAGCTCGTGGCGCTTCCCGGCGGCGCCTACCGCCGCTTCGTGGAGCTACAAGCGACGGGCTGAGTCAGCTCTTCGCGTAGTGACTCCGGCGCTTCACGGTCAGCTCGCGCTCGAGCTCGAAGATCGCCACGCGCTTCTCGTCGCCGCCGCCACTGCGCTCGAACTTGTGCCCCCGCAGGGTGACTTCGAGCCGGCCCAGGTCGGGGCGCGCGGGCAGGTCCGACTTGCCGCGGATCTCCGTCGACGCAAACACGGTGTCGCCCGAGAAGATCGGCGCGGTGTGGCGGCCCGTCCGGTACACGACGTCGCCCAGGCTGTTGTCCGAGATGTCGGGGCTCGACAGGCCGAGACACAAGGTGAACGGGATGCCGCCGTACACCACGAGCTTCCCGCCGAGATACCGGCTCGGGTCGCGGTCGATCATGGTCTGGTTGCAGTGCACCTGGCTCGTGTTGTCGAGCATGCCGGTGAGGAAGATGTGCTCGTCGGTGACGACGCGGCCGCGCGAGTGCTCGATCGTGTCGCCGGGCCGGAAGTCCTCGAAGTAGGTGTCGGCGTTCGACAGGTGCGCGAGCTCGGCGTAGCCCGCGTTCGGATCGTACGCGGGCAGCTCGAGCGCCACGTCGACGGGCGCTGCGGGCACCTCTCCCTCGTCCAGCTTCGCGTTCGCGTCGTTCCGGAACACCTGCACCTTGCGCTGGTACGCCAGCACGATCTGGCCCGTCTGCTTCCGCGCGATGCTCTGCACGTGCACGACGCCGAGCTCGGGCCGCGACGACGAGCTCTTCACGCCGAGCACGGTGGTCTCGGTCTCGATGGTGTCGCCCACGTAGACCGTCGCGCCGAAGCGCATGTCGATGTACTCGAGGTTCGCGCGCGCGTTCTCCGAGATGTCCTCGACGGTCTGGCTGAACGCGACCGCCATCACGAGGCCGGGCGGGATCGGCATGGCCTCGTAGCCGTAGCGCTGCGCGTAGCGCAGGTTGCGGTGCAGCGGGTTCGCCGTGAACGAGAAGTCGGTGAAGTGCGCCGTGAGGCCTTCGGTGACGGTGCGGCCGCCCTTGTGGCGGAACAGCTGGCCGAGTCGGAAGTCCTCGAGAAAGTTGCCGGTCTTCTTGCGGATCAGCGCCACAGGGGGTCTCCTCGAAGCGCGCGAGTCTACACGCCGCCCGCGCCGCCGACCAAGTGGCGCCGCAGCGCGCCCGCCAGGAACACCGAGCCCGCGATCGCGAGCCGGTCGCCCGGCCGCAGCAGCGCGCGCGCGCGTTCGAGCGCGGCGAGCGGCTCGGGCCGCGCGTCGACCTCGGCGATCCCCGCCGCCCACGCGAACGATGCGAGCGTCTCGGGGTCGACCGAGCGCGTCGCCTCGGCGGCCGTCGTGACACACGCGCGTGTCAGCGGCGCGAGTGCCTCCATGATTCCGGCGGCGTCCTTGTCGCGCGACACCGACAGCACGAACACCCAGCGCGTGTCGGGCCAGAGCTTCGCGAGCGTCTCGACCAGCGCGCGCGCCGAGTCGGGCGTGTGGCAGTCGTCGACGATCGCCGAGCCGACGCGCTCGATGCGCGCGGGCAGCCGCAGCTCGCCCAGCGCCGCCAGCTCGCGCGGCGCGAGCGCGCGGCCCAGGAACGCCTCGCTCGCGCGCACGGCCAGCGCCAGGTTCGTGGCTTGATGCGCGCCGAGCACGCCGCTCGCGAGCGCGCGACCGTCGGGCAGGCGGAAGCGCACGCCGCGCGCGTCGCTCTCGACGTCGCGCGCCGCGACCTCCTCCAGCGGCGCGTCCACAGCGACGGCCTGCGCGGCGACCGCGCCCCACGCTTCGGGGTGCAGCGGGCCGTGCAACGCCGGCACGCCCGCGCGGAAGATGCCCGCCTTCTCGCGCGCGATCGCCTCGAGCGTGTCGCCGAGCTTGTCGGTGTGCTCGAGCTGGATCGCCGTCACCACGGTGACCCGCGCGTCGACCGCGTTCGTGGAGTCGAGCCGCCCGCCGAGGCCGACCTCGATCGCGCCCACGTCGGCGCCCGCGCGCCGGAACAGCTCGAGCGCGAGCGCGACCGTCACGTCGAAGAAGCTGGGACACAATTCCGTGTCGGTGCGCAGGCGCTCGATCGCGGGCAGCATGTCGCGCAGCGCGCCGAGCAGCGCGCCGCCGGCGACGAGCTCGCCGTCGACCCGGAAGCGCTCGCGCCAGCTCTCGAGGTGGGGCTTCGTGAACGTGCCCACGCGCAGGCCAGCGGCGCGCAGCAGCACCTCCGCCGCGAGCGTCGTCGAGCCCTTGCCCTTCGAGCCCGCGACGAGCACGCACGGCAGCGCGCGCTCCGGGTGCCCGATCGCCGCGAAGAGCGCGCGGACCGGCGCGAGACCGAGCCGCTCGTAGTCGAACTGCGTCTTCTTCTCGCGGTTGATCAGCCCGTCGAGATACCGCTCTGCGTCGCTCAGCGTTTCGAGGCTCATGTCTGCTAGCTTGACCTCGTGATCCGCTGGTGGGTCGACGGCGAGCGGACGGCGCGGCTGGACGCGCTGCTGTCGGATCCGGAGCGCGTGCTCGAGGGTCCGGGGAGTTTGGCTCGCGAGCGCGCGGGCCGCAAACGCTTCTACCGGGTGGAGTCGCCGGGCGAGCCGGCGCTGTACGTGAAGTCGTTCGGTCTGCCCGGCGCGAGCGGCTGGCGCTACTTCCTGCGCCCGTCGAAGGCACGGCGCGAGCGCGCGGTGGCGCGCGCGATCGAAGCGCGCGGCTTCGCGGTCGCGCGGCCCGTCGCGGTCGGCGAGGAGCGGCGCGGCGGCCGGCTGGTGCGCAGCCTCTCGGTGAGCCGCGACCTCGGCGCGCGCGACCTGCGCCGCGTGCTCGAGGGCCTGCGCGAGAAGGGCGCGGAGCGGCGTGCGCTGCTCGAGCGCTTCGCCGTCTTCGCGCGGCAGCTGCACGACGCCGGCGTGGACCAGGACGATTTCTCGCCGAACAACTTCCTCGTGCGCGACGACGGCGCGTTCGTGCTGATCGACTTCGAGCGCGCGCGGCTGCGCTGGCGCGCGCTCGGCGAGCGGCGCTGGACGCAGCTTGCGAAGCTGCACCGGCGCGACTTCGGCGTGTCGCGCACCGAGCGGCTGCGCTTTCTGCGCGCGTACCTCGCCGCGCCCGCGGCGAGCGCGCGCGCCGAGCGGCGCGAAGCCTGGCGCAAGCTCTGGCCCGAGTTCCGGCGCATCCGCCGCCGCGACGCGCGCCATGCGGAAGCGGCCGCGTTCCGCGAGGGCCGCAACCTGGTGCGCGAGGGCGGCGCGCTCGCGGTGCGCGCGCGAGCGGGCGCGAAGACGCTGCGGCTCGAGCTCGGTCCGTCCGACGCAAAGCTGTGTTGGGTGCGCGCGCACCAGCTCGAGCGGCTCGGTCTACCCGCGCTGCGCCCGGTGCGCCTCGACGGCGCGCACGTCGAGCTCCTCGATCCAGGCGCCGTCCACCCGCGCGCGCCCGCCGACCAGCTCATCGGCCGCGCGCTGCTCGCGCTGGCGCCGTACGGCCGCTTCCGCGCCACGCCGCAATGGCGCTTCACCGCGCACGGGGCTCTGCTGGCCAACCCGCACGCGTTCGAGCTCGAGACCTAGAGGAACAAGTACCCGTTGTGCTTGCAGGTCTTGCAGATCGTGTCTTTGGTCGGACTCTGACCCACGATCTCACGGCGCGCTTCGGTGTACATCTCGCCGTTCCAGATCTCGCCGAAGTCCTGCTCGTGGATCGAGCCGTAGTGGTGCTTCTCGCTGTACACGCTGCAGCACGCGAGCACCTTGCCGTCCCAGTTGATCGCCGTGTCCTTCCACGGCAGCGTGCACATCGCCTCGCGCTGGGCCGACTTCTCGTCGCGGTCGTACGCAAGGAACTCGTCGCCCTCGGGCAGCCAGTGGCCGTCGCGGGCCAGCGCCTGCTCGGCGGTCTCGAAGATCTCCTTGCCCATGTCCGTGCGCGCGGCGTTCAGCTGCAGCTCGACGCCGAGCTCCTGCGCGAGTCGGCGCGCGATCGGCACCTCGTGCTCGTTGTGGCGGAACACGTGGAAGAGCCAGATCACGCGCGTGAAGTGCGCGTCCAGCTCGCGCTTCTTCGCCACCAGCATGCGGATGTTGTCCATCACGCGCTTCCAATCGCCGCCGCGCCGGTAGATGGCGTAGCTCTCCGGCGTCGCGCCGTCGGCGGAGATGTAGATCTTCTTCACCTTCGCGCGCAGCAGGCCCTCGGCGAGCTCGGGCGTCAGGTCGTTCAAGTGACTCGACAGCTTCACCGACACGCGCCGCTCGTACGCGAGCTCGCACATCCGGACGATGTGCTTGTTGAGCAGCGGCTCGCCCCAGTTGTAGAGGCGCAGCGTGATGAGGTCCTTGCCCAGCTGGTCGAGGATCCGGACGAACGTGTCGTAGGGCAGCATGCCCTTCTGAGCCGAGCGGTCACCCTGTCCCGTCGGACACAGCGGGCAGCGCAGGTTGCACACGTTCCCCGACTCGACCGTGATCTTCGTCGGCCGGTACGGGAGCTTCACCCAGCGCAAGCGCGGCGCGACCGCTTCGAGCGCGAGGTTGTACAGCTTGCGCGCCGATAGAAAGCGCAGCTCTTCGCGCGCGATCCGGACTCTCGTCCAGAGACGGCTCGCCAAACGACCCCCCGTTCGGTTGGTTACTGGACCATGTACCGCTTCCACGCGCGGTACTTGGTGACGGCCTCGTCATTGCTCTCGACGGCGGGATAGAAGTAGCGGACGGCGTGGCCGCACGTCCGGCAGATCTTGTAGCAGAACTTGAAGCCGTCGATCTCGCGCGTGTTGCCCACGAGCTCCCGGTTCTCGTCCGTGCAGCAGTCCTTCGGGTGCGGCGGCGAGAGGATCCGCCGTGGGTAGTCGTTGTACGGCTTCTCGCTCGTCGAGTAGCGGATGATGCTGCGCAGGTTGCGGTGCGGCTTCTGGTCCGCAGGCCGGAGATTGCTTCCGATTCTCTTCACCGTTCTTGGCCCTCACACCTGCCGGGCGTACGGAGGTCGTCCAGCAGTGCAGTGAAATCGCGGTACTTGGTCTCGCAGGGCGCGCCGTCCGCGTACCAGTAGGCGCGCTCCCGGGCGCCCTGGAACAGCACGGACGAGGAGCGCGTGCCGTACTCGGCGGTATGGACGCACGGATTTTCCAGAGGATTCGAGCCGGCGGGGTGGGCGCCCAACACGCCGAACAACGCCTTCGCGAGCGCAAGAGGAGTAAGTCCCAGGTCCACGCCCGCAAGCAGCCCCTGGATGCGCGCCACCTTCGTGGAGCCCGGGTCTTCGGGATCGCGGTTGCAGAGGACGTGCACGCCGGGAGGGAGCTCGCGTGTCGTCTGCACGCCGTCCTCGCCGCGCTGCACCAGCCAGGTCTCGCGGCCGTCCGCGGCGAGCAGATTGAACGGCGCGTAGCGGGTCGCCTGCTGGCTCTCGAGCTCGGCGGGCACGGCGCCGGCCCGGGGCTGGGCGAGCGCGTCCAACACCAGCAGGCCGCGCGAACGCGCGCCCGCAGGCTTCGCGGCAGTCGGCCGGTTGGTCAGGCCCACGAACACTCCATGGCCGTTCATCCCCATCCAGGTGCCACCCGCCTCGAGATCCTGCGGCGCCACGAAGGCAGGACGCGCTCCGGCGCCGGGGAACCAGGTCGGCGGCGCCGCGGGCCGCGCGAGGAACTCATCCCGGTTTGCGGCAACGACCACGGGGATCTCGGGCACGATCCGGTCCAATAGGATCAGCGTGCACATGGCTCCACGTGCGGCATAAATCCACGGAACGACCGTGTAATTTTGCCAGTGCCGAAGCTATCACGATGTGACCGGACCCTCAACCGGAGCCCAGGAGGCGTGCCGGTCAGCTTCTGGCCGCAGGGTCAGCCGGCCGCGTTGCTCGAGACCACGCGGAGCGACGGCCGCGCGTCGCGCTCGGGTGCGGGCGCGGGCCGCCCCGCGGACGCGGGCGCGCGGAAGTCGAGCCCGTAGCGCGCGAAGATCGGCTGCAGCACGTCTACGGAGTCGAGGAGCGTCCTGCGCACCGACTCGAGCCCGTGCTCCACGGCATCGGCGCGGCGCCAGAACACGAGCGGGTTCAGGTCGAAGAACTTCTCGTCGCTCTCGCGCGCCTCGATGACCACGATGTCGCCGCGGAAATGCTCGTCGTACATGTACGCGCGCAGGCCCATCGCCAGGCGCGTGTGCAAGAGCGTCCGCAGCACCTGGTTCATCACCGTCTGCAGGCCGCGGTCGGCCAGGTAGCGGCTGCCCACGCGGCCGGGCGCGTGCGGGTCGTTCAGGTACGGGCGGAACGGGTTGTAACAGATGATGAGGTCGGCGCCCTGCTCGACGGCCACGTCGATGTTCGCCGTGCGCCGCACGCCGCCATCGACGTAGTCGACGCCGTTGATGCGCGCCGGCTTGAAGAAGCCCGGCAGCGCCGCCGACGCCTGCACCGCCTGCGAGATCGTGAGCCCGTGATCGTTCTCGGGCCCGAACAGCACGCGCTCCGCGGTGTCGAGGTTCGTCGCGGTGATGTAGAGCTTGCGCCCCGTCTCGCGATAGAAGTCGCTGAAGTAGTTCGGCACCCCGAGCTTCGCCATGTTCGTCGCGAGCCAGCGCTCGAGCGGCGCATTGTCGAACAGGCCCGACGGCAGGAGCGCGCCCAGGGGCGGGAACTCGCGCTTGGGCGAGACCTCTTCGTAGAGCTGCATGAGCACGCTCTCGAAGTGCGTGTAGCTCGGCTCGTCGACGAGCTTTCGGACGGACGGGCCGAGTCGCGCCGGCAGCTCGGGCAGCATCGACAACAGGTCGAGCAGGAGTCCCGGCAGGTAGGCGGCCATGCGCGCGCCGAAAACGGCGCCGCGCCCGATCAGCTCGCCGACGTTCGGGTTGTAGAAATCGATCGGCCTCAGCTGGTCGAGGCGCTCGGAGGTGCCGTCGAGCGCCTGGATCATCTCGTCGGGGGTGATGCCCGCAGCGAGCGACGTGGCCAGGAACGCGCCGGCCGAGAGCCCGATGTAGGTGTCGAGCTCGGTGACCTTCCGCCCCACGAGGAACTCGTCGAGCGCCTTCAGGCCGCCGACCTTGAAGGCACCGCCGCTGACCGCCCCTCCCGCCAGGACCAGGGCGATCTTCGGGTTCTTGGGCGGGCGTATGCCCGAGCTCCGCTGAATCAGCGTGAGGCCCACGCTCCCCCCATGGGAAGGCCATCGGCCTCCGAAATGACGGACATGAGTCGCGCCCCACCGGGCAGCGACGGGAGCATCGACGGCTTTTCGCGGCCGCACTCACCCATCAGCGCGGTCGAGCTTACGCAGCGCGTCACAGAAGTCAACAAATGCCCACGAGATCTTCAAAGCCCGTGCCGGCCGACGTGTCCAAACGCGCGCAGCTCCTCAGATTAAAGCGGCGTCCTCAAGCGAAAGTTTTCGGGCGCCGATCTCTCCCGTGGGGCAAAATCCGACCGGTCGGAGTAGAGTTGCAAACCTAGGCGGCGACGAATGCGCAAGCCCTCCAGTGCTCCGAATGCTCTCTTGGCCGGCTGGCTCTGCATCGTGCTGGCCTGCTCGACGTCGCGCGGCACGGCGCCCCACCCGGCGGCGCCCGCCGACCCGGCGCCGGCCCAGAGCTCGTCCGATCCAGCAGTGACTCCGGCAAGCGCAAGCGCGCCTGCGGATCCTGCGGTGAAGACGGCAGCTGCGGATCCGAACGCGACTCCCGCCACTCCCGCCGCGACACAAAAGAGTGTAGATCCCGATCCCAACGCGGCCGATCCGAACGCGCCGCCGCCGAAGAAGAGCGCGAGCTCGAGCAAGCACGGCCAGTCGTCGGCGCAGTCGCAGACGCAGGCGCAGCGGCGCCGCCAGAGCGATCTCGCGCAGCGCACCGAAGCCGCGCTCGAGGGCATGGTCATCGGCGCTGTCGTCGGCGCGCAGATCGGCGGCCCGATCGGCGCCGCGGCTGGCGCGGGCGCGTTCGGCCTGTGGGGCGTGATCACCGGCGACGTGCCGTTTGGCGGCGGCCGCCACAGCGACCCGGGCCACGGTGGCGGTGGCGGCGGCGACCGGCCGCGCAGCTCCGACGAGCAGATGGAGAGCGAGGTCGACGACGAGCTGAAGAAGCAGCAGGACCTCGAGGCCGAGATCGAGGCCGAGCTGAAGCACCAGGAAGAGCTCCTCGCCGCCATCAACAAGCAGGAAGAGTCGAACAAGACGCTGCAGCAGGAGGCCAAGGACTGCGCGGCGGCCGAGGCGCCACCCGATCCGACGGCCGCGCCGAAGCGCCCGTGCCAGCGCGACATCCCCGATCAGATCTTCGAGACGAAGACGGTCAAGGTGAACGGCCAGGACCGCATCGTGAAGACGCTCGACGCGGACCGCGACGGCAAGCCCGAGATCAAGATCACGATCGACGCGAAGACGGGCCAGGTCCTCACGCGCGAAGAGGACACCGACTTCGACGGCACGCTCGACTCGGTGAACACGTACCTGCCCGACGGCCGCCTGAAAGAGCGCGCCGAGGACACGAACGGCGACGGCAAGCCGGACCGCTGGCTCACCTACAACGGCAGCGAGACGGCCGAGCGCGTGGAGGTCGACCGCAACTTCGATGGGAAGCGCGACGGCTTCCTGCAGTACCAGAACGGCGTGCTGGCGTACGAGGAGTACGACAACAACTACGACGGCAAGGTCGACCGCCGCATCGAGTACAAGAACGGCAAGCGCACCGTCGAGATCGAGGACTCCACGTTCAGCGGCTTCATGGACACGCGCACCTACTTCGACGAGAAGGGGCTGCCTGCGCGCGTCGAGCGCGACAAGAACCACGACGGCAAGCCCGACGTCTTCGAGTACTTCGACACCAGCGACCCGAACAAGGTCGTGCTGACGAAGCGCGAGGAAGACACGAACGGCGACGGCGTCATCGACGTCACCTCGTACTACGAGAAGGGCAAGCTGGTCCGCAAGGAAGTCTCGGACCCGAACCTCGTGCAGTAGCCGCGCTCAGTTCGAGGGCGCGGGTGCCGGCGCGGGCGTGCCGTTCGGCGGCGCTGGCTTCGGCTGCGGCGCGGGCGCCGCGCCCGGCTTGTCGGCCGAGATCTCGAGCGCGCGCTGGCGCTCCTGCTTGCGGAACGCCTCCTGGCGGTCGCGCTCGAGCCGGAGCTGGATCTCCTTGGTGCGCTGGCGGATGCGCTCCTGCTCGGCCGCGAGCTCGAGGCTCGTCATGCCCTGCTGTGCGAACTGCAGGTCGAACTCCATCGAGCCGCGCGAGCCGTCGCTCGCGAGCGCCGAGACGCGGATGCGGTTCAGGCCCGGCCGCACGGGCACGAAGCCTTTGAACGAGCCGTCGGGCGCGAGCAGGATGTCGTTCGGCCCCGACCACTCCATGAGCGTCAGGTTGACCGCGACCACGTCTTCCACGTTCGCGAACGAGACGCCCGAGAGCATGGACACGATGTCGCCCGGGGTACGCACGGGTGTGTAGACCCCGCCCGTGGCCTTGGCCATTTCCGTCGCCGCCACGGGGTAGTCGATCGCCTCGGGCCCGAGCCCGTACACGTTCAGCATGACGCCGGCGACCTTGGCGAGCTGCGCGGCGTCGATGGCCGCGAGCATGTCCTCCTTGTCCTCGAC
>Ga0335076_10003469_pt1 | contig 15872 bp, 13 predicted proteins | sample Lox_Sample_25_FD_206717 | JGI IMG/M metagenome (GOLD analysis project Ga0335076, IMG submission 206717) | Soil microbial communities from Loxahatchee National Wildlife Refuge, Florida, United States - Lox_Sample_2.5 | ecosystem: Environmental > Terrestrial > Soil > Wetlands | place: USA...
CAGAGGATTCGTGAAGTGTCAGGAGGATCACTTTGACGTTGGGATGCGCGTTGCGAATGATGCGGGTGGCCTCGATGCCGTTCATTCCCGGCATGGTCACATCCATCAGCACAACTTCGGGGTTAAGTTCGTCGACCAGGCGAATGGCGTCCGCAGCATTGCTCGCTTCGCCGCAAAATTCCCACTCCGGAGATGATCGTAAGATCGTCTGTACTCCGCGCCGGATAAATGCGTGGTCATCAACGATGAGAACTCTTGGCATAGACTGCAGTCTCCTGGAGCCGTTCCGGAGAGCCAGGCTCACGACTCACAGTATGACGAAATCCTGCGGAAGAGTTCACCCTGACTACCTTTCCGCGGCACTTCTTGGTACAGACCCCTACCTTTCACGCCTCAATGATCTGATTCTTGATCGCGTAGCGCACCAATTCGCTTACCGAATGAATCTCTAATTTGCGCATGATGTTGGCCCGGTGCGTTTCCGCCGTCTTCACGCTGATTCCCAGCGCTACAGCGACTTCCTTACTGCTCTTTCCTTCGGCCAGCAACTGTACGATTTCGCGTTCGCGCGCCGTTAGCCGGTTCCTTTGCGGCAGCTTGGGTTCGGCGCCTACGGATTGCCAGGAAAAATCGCCAAGGAGCATTTCCGAGGCTCGCGAGGTGAAAAAGGTGCGCCGCTTGGAGATGGAATCGACCGCGGTCACCAGGTCACGGTCAGCGTCAGATTTCAGAATGTACCCGCGCGCGCCTGCTTCTACCACTTCGCGCACCAGCTGGTCGGAGAAATGCATGGTGAGAATCAAAATGCCCGTCTTAGGCAATGACTTGTGAATCCGGCGAGCCGCCTCTAGCCCGTTCAGATCCGGCATGCTGATGTCCATCACCACAATTTGTGGTTTCAGCTGCTCCGCCAACGCGACGGCTTCTTTGCCGGTTTTGGCCTCTGCGACGACTTCCCAGCCAGCCTTCGCTGTCAATAAATCTCTCAGACCCCGCCGGATGATGTCATGGTCATCAGCCACCAGGATATTTAACGTACCCATGTCTGAGCCGGTCGATATAGGGGCAATTCCTGGATCGTTTGTTCCCACATCCCGCATTGGCTTATCTCCAACAATGTGCTTAGTCTCAGGCTGCCAGAATTCGAGTCTTACCTTTTACCACAATTGGATGAATACCAGATTCGCTGTATTTCAGCGGAAGAACGTCCGGGGGGTCTCAGGGCGGATTTCCGGCAAGGAGAGCTTTGCCCGCCATGACCCAGGCCTATCGTCGCGGTATACTTATTAGATGCGAAATTCTTCGGCAGAGGCGCCGTGGCACGGCACAACCGTGCTGTGCATCCGCAAGGAATCCAAGGTAGTGCTTATTGCCGATGGCCAAGTGACCATGGGCGATCACGTGTTGAAACACACCGCTCGAAAGACGCGCCGCCTTTACAACGACAAAGTCCTGGCAGGATTTGCCGGGTCCACCGCAGATGCGCTCTCCCTGTTCGAACGATTCGAAGGCAAGCTCCAGGAGCATTCCGGTAACCTGCAGAAAGCCGCGGTCGAGCTGGCCAAGGAATGGCGCAAGGATCGCGCGCTCCGGCATCTGGAGGCGTTGCTCATCGTGGCAGACGCGAAAGCCACATTCGTCATTTCCGGTAACGGCGATGTGATTGAGCCCGATGATGGCTTATGCGCAATCGGTTCTGGGGGTATGTATGCGCTGTCCGCCGCCCGTGCGCTGCTGAAGCATTCCAAGCTGGCGATCAAGGAACTCGCTCTCGAGGCTATGCGCATTGCCAGCGAGATTTGTATTTATACCAATGCCAATTTCACGGTGGAAGAAATCTAACAGAGCGCCACACCCTTTGCCGCGGCGCAAGCAAGGTCAAATGAGATGAGCATGAAATCGGACAAGGAAATCACGGTTTTTCCGGGGGCGAACGGCAACGCGCCGAATGAAGCAGAAGAGCTTTTGCCCGCGCTGGACGACATGACTCCCCGCGAGATCGTAAAGGAACTGGACAAATACATTGTGGGGCAAGCCGCTGCAAAAAGAGCGGTCGCGGTGGCGTTGCGCAACCGGGTGCGCCGGCAGAAGCTCCCGCCGGAGATCGCCGAGGATGTTCTGCCCAAGAATATTTTGATGATTGGTCCCACGGGTGTGGGCAAAACGGAGATTGCGCGGCGCCTAGCGCGTCTGGCTGGTTGCCCGTTCGTGAAGGTGGAAGCTTCCAAATACACGGAAGTTGGCTATGTGGGACGCGACGTGGAATCCATGGTTCGCGACCTGGTGGAAACCTCGATTGACATGGTGCGTGAGGAAAAACTCGATGAAGTGGCCGATCGCGCCGAAGAAGCGGCTGAAGATCGCATTCTCGATCTTCTTCTGCCGCCTCCGCCGCCTCCGGCCGATGGCACGCCCGAGAGCGAAATCGCAGCTCAGCGCGAGCAGACCAAGCGCACCGGGGAAAAGCTGCGTGCCCAATTGCGCGAGGGTAAGTTGGACCAGCGTATCGTCGATTTGGAAGTTCGTGAGCGCGCCATGCCTTCGTTTGAAATCATTTCTAACCAGGGCATAGAGGAAATGGACGTCAACGTGAAGGACATGCTCAACAGTTTCAGTGGGCTGTTCGGGCAACAAAAGAAAAAGCGCAAAATGTCGGTCTCGGATGCATTTGAATACTTGATTCAAGAAGAAGAAAACAAGCTGCTGGATATGGAGCAGGTCACACGTGTTGCCGTGGAACGCGCCGAACAGATGGGGATCATATTCGTCGACGAAATCGACAAGGTTGCCGGGCGTGAATCCGGCCATGGCCCCGATGTTTCCCGCGAAGGTGTGCAGCGGGACATTCTGCCGATCATCGAAGGAACCACGGTGAACACCCGTTACGGAATGATCCGCACCGACCACATCTTGTTCATCGCGGCGGGCGCGTTTCACGTCACCAAGCCGTCCGACCTGATCCCGGAACTACAGGGCCGGCTGCCCATTCGCGTGGAGATGCAGTCCCTGAAGGAAGAAGATTTCGTGCGCATTCTCACCGAGCCCAAGAACGCGCTCATCAAGCAGTACATCGCATTGCTCGACACCGAGGGCGTGAAACTGACGTTCACCGACGATGCCGTTCAGACCATTGCGCGTTTCGCCACCAGCGTCAACGAATCAACGGAAAACATCGGTGCGCGGCGGCTGCACACGATTTTGGAAAAAGTGCTGGATGAACTTTCCTTCGAAGCTCCCGACCTGAAGAAGAAAACTGTGAAGGTCGATGCCGTGTACGTCAACAAGCAGCTAGCGGATATCGTCAAGAATCAGGATCTCAGCCGGTACATCCTCTAATCGCGGTCGCTCATGACTTGGAGAAAAGTGGCGAAACCCAACCCGCCCGCGACGCCTACTTTGCTACTGCCGCTTTTCTCGATTCTACTCTGCTGGCTGGCTGGCGGTTGCGGCGCCCCGGGCGAACCGACCCCACCTTCTCCCCCGATTCCCGTCGCGATCACCGATCTAACGGCAAAACAGGTCGGCGATGCAGTGCTGTTGGAGTTTACTTTGCCCCGCAAGAGCACGTTAGGACTACGCCTTACGGAATCCCCTACGCTCGAGATTTGGCGAGGAGCGTTGCGCCCGGACGGCAGTCCGAATCCGCGTTCGTTCCATCTAGTTGATACTGTTCCCGGACCGGTCCTCTCCGGCTACGTCCGCGACGGTCATGCTTCGTTTGCCGACCCGCTTCAGCCAGACGAGCTGCGCGAGCGTGCTGGGAACATCGCGATTTACCGCTTGCGTACTCGCGTCAGCGAACGAAAAGATTCCGCGAATTCCAACGAGGTTTCCGTCGCTCTCTATCCGGTCCCACAACGAATCAGCGATCTCCAGGCCCATGTGACAAACGAGAAGACCATCCACCTTTCCTGGACCGCCCCCACCGCCACCTCGGCCGGCGCGCAGCTTCCACCGATCGCCGAGTTTCACGTTTATCGTGGCGAACTCGATCCCGCGTCCGCGGAAGCCGCCGGAAAGGACCTGCATGCAGCGGTGTGGAGGGTGCCTCTCCTGCTGCTCGCCAGTACCTCTACAGTGGAGTACCAGGACTCCACCTTCGACTTTGATCGAACATATGCTTACGTGGTGCGCAGCGCCATCAGTGAGGGAGGATCGCTTCTGGAATCCGGGGACTCTAATGTGGCCTTCCTCACACCGAAGGACGTTTTCCCCCCCGCGACTCCGCACGACGTGGTTGTAGCCATAAGTCCCGGAACTATGGCGCGTTCTTTCACGGCGGAGGTCTCTTGGGCAATTAATTTGGAAACCGACCTGGCCGGTTATCGCGTCTATCGAAGTGAGAGTGAAAACGCTCGAGGACAACTGCTTACGCCGGACCTCCTGTCTACTCCGTCTTTCCGGGACAGCACGGTGGTATCCAGTCAGCGCTACTGGTACACCGTTACAGCAGTAGACCGGGCCGGCAACGAAAGTGCCCCCAGCGCGGCAATTCTCGTCCAAATACCGTAACTTTTCGGTTCGAACTGGGTTTGATGTATGCGAACGGGGGCAGACCCGGTGGGAGTTTGATTACCCATGCCCGCTCTTGCAAGTCATTCATCTGTTTTTCACGGTTTCGAGCTATTCAAGGATGCCGCTGTCCGAATGGGGATTTTTGTTGGTGTGTTCCTATCAGCGGTATTCACCACGTGGTTGCTGATTGCTAATCGCGCACCATTTCTCGAACCGTTGGCGCTTGAACGCAATATCGGTGGGGCTGCAATCTTGGCCACTCTGGCCAGCTTGCCAGTTCTCCGGTTTTACCGCTCTCCGTACGACATCATGTTTTCGGGTTTATTGGCCTGGAGCATGCTCACGTTGACGTATCGAATCTGCTCGTTCAAATTCGTGATGTTGGAACAATATTACAGTGCCTTCCATGTTTTCGTGCTGGGTGCCATCTGCTATTTGGTCTTTGCGACAATCTCCTGGATTGGTACGATCATCTGGAGAGTCCACGCGACTGACAGCTCTCACACGCGCCACTAGCGAAAGATCGCATGAAATTTTGCCGATTTTTGCCACTTCCAAAAGCGGCGGGTCGTACCCACGCGCCCGTCTATGGCTTGCTTGAACCTGACGCGATTCGCGAAATTGGCGGTTCGCCGTGGGGCGGTTGGGTGGAAGGGCATAACATTTGGGAGCCCACGCACGTTCACCTGCTGGCGCCCTGCGATCCCAGCAAAATTGTTTGTGTCGGCCGCAACTATGCTGCCCACGCAGCGGAACTTGGCAATGAAATGCCGAAGGAGCCGTTGATCTTCCTGAAACCGCCTTCCGCAATTATCGGCCCCGACCAGCCAGTCGTTCTTCCGAGGTCTTCCCATCGAGTGGAACATGAAGGCGAGCTTGCGGTCGTGATTGGGAAGAAATGCTTTCATCTAAGGGATGAGCAGGATCCTCTCTCATACGTGCTCGGGTACACTTGCGTGAACGACGTGACTGCGCGTGACCTTCAGAAAAGCGACGTCCAATTTACCCGCGCAAAGAGTTTTGACACGTTCTGTCCCGTCGGTCCGCATATCGAAACGCATCTCGACCCGACCAATGCACTGGTCACAACCCACGTGAACGGCCAGTTGCGGCAGTCAGGCACGACCTCACTTATGGCGTATCCCGTGGCATTTCTCATTCGCTGGATTTCCCGGGTTATGACCCTTTTTCCCGGCGATCTGATAGCGACCGGAACTCCCGCTGGCGTCGGTCCCCTAGTCAATGGCGATACCGTCGAAGTATCCGTGGCAGGGGTAGGGGTGTTGCGTAATCCGGTGCATGGACCTGACGCCGATCTCGCGTCAACGAATCTATTTTCGTTAAAATAATTCTCGTGGGGCACCAGGATCTGGCTGCGCCAGCTACTTGTGGGGCTGTCGTCCTGTCGATCCCGAAATCCATGTTCACCTGATGAGGGGAAGTGCGGTGAGAGAAGTCCTCGCTGATTGGAAGTTGGTTCTCGCGTTAGTTGCGGGAAGTATTTTGGCCATAGGCCTAGTCGTCTTTGCGTTCATGCGTCCTCATGTGGATCCCGAAGAAGCCGAACGCAAACGCCGACTCCATCTCAATCTCATCGGCCGCATTGCCGAAGGTCAGGTCGTCGAGCTCAATGAGCAAGCTGCCGAGCCTGATCAGGAACGTCGCAGCCTGATGCCGGCACGTTCTCGACCTCTAGTGGATGCGCGCCCGCGCCACATGGTGTCTTACAGCTATTCCATTTCGGGCGTCACCTATCAAACGGCACAGGACATCACCGGCCTCGAAAGCCAAGTGTCATTCGATCGCCTGATGGCGGGTCAGCAAGCCAGCGTTAAGTATGATCCTTCCAATCCCAGTGATTCCATTCTAGTCGCCGACGATTGGTCCGGCCTGCGCTAGAGCAATGCAAGATTTCAGTCTCGCGCTCGCACGAATTTTCCAGGGTTGCGCACGCTGCTGGAATCACACGGAAAATCCCGCGTAATTCGTCGAGGCCTGCTGCGCAGCTGCTGCGCATACCCCTTTCTTGTGGATTGGGTTATTCTTGGCAGGCAGCCCAATCAACAATCGCCATCGCCCCATGAAACACGTATTCTTGTCCATCCTGACGGCTGTCCTAATCGTCGCCATGACCCTCAGTTCCATGCTGATTCTGGTGCGAGCCACGCATTACGTTATTGTGATCGAGTCGCCCTTGGCTCGGGCTGGGGCCATTGCGGCTGAACTCCTTTTAGGCGTGGTGCTGCTGCTGGGCACCGTCTGGCTCGCCACTCACCTGGCTGTGCTTATCTTCGCTCCGAAGCCCAATCCCTCCGAAGGAGGCCCGCTTGGCTGAGAAGAATCACGTTACCTGGGACTCGCCGGTCAGCGCCGACAGGCTCGGGCAGTTGCGCCGCATGTCTGCTGAAGCGGACGCGGGTGGCGGACCGGAGCGCCGCGAACGAGAGCGTAAGGCGGGCAAGCTTTCTGCGCGCGAACGAATCGACATACTGCTCGATGAAAGCACTTTCGAAGAACTCGACAAGTTCGTGCGCCACCGTTGCATCGATTTCGGTATGGAAGAGAATCGACCGGCCGGCGATGGTTTCGTCACTGGATTCGGCCGAATCGATGGACGCCTGGTCTACGTTTTCGCTCAGGATTTCACGGTGTTTGGCGGCTCCCTTTCCGAAACTAATGCCCTGAAGATCTGCAAAATCATGGACCTTGCGATGCGCAATGGCGCTCCGGTTATCGGCCTGAATGATTCGGGTGGCGCCCGGATTCAGGAAGGCGTGGCGTCCTTGGCCGGGTATGCGGATATTTTTTTGCGCAATACCCTGGCGAGCGGTGTGATCCCGCAAATTAGTGCGATTCATGGCCCGTGTGCTGGCGGTGCGGTCTATTCGCCGGCGATCACCGACTTCATCCTGATGACCCGTGAGACGTCTTACATGTTTGTGACCGGGCCGGACGTCATCAAAACGGTGACGCACGAGGAGGTCACCAAGCAGGAGTTGGGTGGCGCGGTGACCCATAACGCGACCAGCGGGGTGGCGCACTTCATTTCTCGCGACGATGCCGAGTGCTGCGCGATGATTCGGGAGCTGTTCAGCTTTTTGCCTTCGAATAACCTAGAGGATGCTCCACGCCGCGCCAGCAATGATCCCATCGACCGCCGTGAAGAATCGCTCAATCGGATCGTTCCTGAAGATCCACAAAAGCCCTACGACATAAAGGATGTAATTCACGCCGTTGTTGACGAGCATTACTTTTTCGAAGTTCAGGAACACTTCGCGAAAAACATTGTGGTGGGATTTGCGCGTCTCGATGGCCGTCCGGTCGGTGTAGTTGCGAATCAACCAGCGTTCCTCGCCGGCACGCTGGACATCAATGGATCCGTCAAAGGCGCTCGGTTTGTGCGGTTCTGCGATGCCTTCAATATTCCGCTGATCACCTTCGAGGATGTTCCCGGCTTCCTTCCCGGCACCCAGCAGGAGTATGGAGGCATCATTAAGCACGGAGCAAAACTTCTTTTCGCGTTCGCGGAGGCCACGGTTCCTAAGATTACAGTGATTACCCGTAAAGCATACGGTGGGGCCTACTGCGTCATGGCGTCCAAGCACATCCGCACGGACGCCAACTACGCGTGGCCCAGCGCGGAAATAGCCGTGATGGGGCCCGAGGGCGCTGTCGACATTGTTTATAAACGGGAACTACATGCCGCTCCACCCAGTGAACGGGCCAGGTTGCGCCAGGAAAAAATCGCCGAATTTCGCGCGCGGTTTGCGAATCCCTTCGTTGCTTCCGAGCGTGGCTATCTCGACGGCGTCATCGAGCCCGCGGACACTCGCAAGGTGATTATAACTTCGCTTCGCTCACTGGAAAATAAGCGGGATATCAATCCCCAAAAAAAACACGGCAACATACCGCTGTAATGGTGGATCGGTCGTGTCGTAAAGTCATCTAAGTCTTTAACAGCAAATCGGGTTGGTTGTACCTCTGTTACGGCGTAACCTTCACCCTGGTCGCCGCGTCAACTGTTTGGAATCTTCGGAGGGCTGTTTTGGGGAGACGACCGGCTGCCGCTGTGCTCTCAGTGGGCGCCACATTCGTGGCATTGCTTGTTGGCGCAGGGCTACAGCGGAATTCTGGGGGAGCAGGTCTCAATACTCCAGAGAGGCCCTCTCCTTCAACCTGGCGACGCGTTATGTCCGTGCTTGACCGTAAGTCGACGCCCGCTAGTACCGCGAATGTGCTTACCTACCACAACGACGTGGCGCGCACTGGTCAGAATCTCAACGAGAAAATTCTTACTGATGCGAGCGTGCGCTCGGATCAGTTCGGGAAAATCGGCTTCCTGGAGACCGACGGCCTGGTCGATGCGGAGCCACTCTATGTGTCCGATATTAGAATCGCTGGTAGTTCTCATAATGTGGTCTATGTGGTCACGGAACACGACTCTGTTTACGCTTTTGATGCCGACACCCTGGTGCAACTCTGGCACGTTACGGTACTGGGCGCCGATGAAATTCCCAGCGACGATCGAAATTGCGCGCAGGTGAGTCCCGAAATCGGCATCACTTCCACTCCAGTCATCAGCGTGAACGGCGATCACGGCATGCTATACCTGGTCGCGATGTCGAAGGACAGCTACGGCAACTATTACCAGCGGCTTCATGCTCTGGATCTTTCATCGGGCGCGGAAATTCCCGGTGGTCCCACCACTATCGAAGCCACCTTTCCCAATCTGAAGGGCCAGACCGTGTTCGATCCAAAACAATATAAGGAACGCGCGTCCTTGCTCCTTTTCAATGACGTCGTCTATACGTCCTGGGCCTCGCATTGCGACGAAGGGGAGTACACCGGCTGGATCATGGGATACAGCGCCTCCACGCTGAAGCAAACGAGCGTGCTAAATGTTACGCCCAACGGCAATGACGGGGCGATCTGGATGTCTGGCGCAGGCCCAGCCGCCGATCCTCAGGGGTTCATCTATATCGCGGATGCCAACGGTACGTTCGACGACCAACTGACGCCGTCAGGATTTCCGATTCATGGAGATTTTGGAAATGCGTTTCTGAAGCTTACCGCTGGCGGGGGAACCCTGAGGGTTGCCGATTACTTTAATACACATGACACCCAAATTGAATCGGGACGTGATGAGGATTTTGGCTCCGGCGGTGCACTGGTTCTGCCCGATTTCAAAGATGGTTCCGGGGCGATCGTGCAGTTGGCGGTCGCAGCGGGCAAAGACAAGCGCATTTATGTTGTGAATCGAAACAGTATGGGCAAGTTTACGCATCGAAGAAACCGCGGAATCTACCAGGAAATAGATAGCGCACTGGCTGGCCAAGTTTTCGCGATGCCCGCGTATTTTAACAACACGCTGTATTTCGGAGCAATCAATGACACGTTGAAGGCGTTCTCGATCGTGGACGCCAAGCTTGTTCCAGATCCGGTGTCAAAAACGGCCGCGCATTTCGCCTATCCCGGCACCACTCCCAGCGTTTCCGCCAACGGCATCTCCAATGGCATTGTCTGGGCCATTGAGGCGCGCGGCTCGGAGGCGGGTGTTCTCCACGCGTACGAGGCGGGAAACCTGGCACACGAGTTTTACAACAGCGTCCAAGCCGGAGGGCGGGATGCGTTTGCCGACAACAAATTCGTCACTCCCATGATCGCCAACGGACACGTGTACGTCGGGACGCTAACGGGGGTAATCGTTTTCGGGCTGTTCGAATAGTCACAAGGTCACAATGCCCGGGTAGAAATGCCCCTGGCACCCTGCGGAGTCCTAAGGTAAAATGCTTCCCACTGATGACGGCTTTCGCTTCGGCTTTCATCTGGAAAGAACCATGTTTCAGCCTCGTATCATCCCTGCCCTTTAATCCGCTTCCAACGCGGATCTGATTCCGTTCCGATCAGTGATTTTGTCTTTGGCGGCGCGCGCATTTTCCATCGCAAACCGGCCCGCGCAGAAACGTACTGAAACTATATGGGTTCGCAGGAAACTGTACTGGTCTCACCGGCTCCGACCTTCTGGGGCTCAATACGGGAAGCGATTCGCGGCTCGCATCAGGACTTCACCGCAGGAAGCCTGAATCGTGCCGTCTTGCTGCTGGCCATCCCGATGGTTCTGGAGATGGTGCTGGAATCGCTATTCGCGGTTGTGGACGTCTTTTGGGTTGGACGACTTGGAGCCGATGCCATCGCCACCGTGGGTCTCACCGAATCGCTACTCAGCCTGGTTATCGCCGTAGGGTTCGGCTTGGGTATGTCCACCACGGCGATGGTTGCTCGCCGGATCGGTGAAAAAGATCCAGCGGATGCTGCCGTGGCCGGCGTGCAAGCTATCCTTTTGGGGCTAGTCACTTCGCTGCTCATCGGCGTGCCCTGCTGGTTCTATGCTCCGCGACTGCTCGAACTCATGGGCGCTTCTCCTAGCATCGTGGCCACCGGCTCGGGCTACGCGCGCATCGCGCTTGGCGGCTGCGGTGCGATTCTCATGCTGTTCTTGAATAACGCAATTTTTCGCGGCGCCGGCGACGCGGCTATCGCCATGCGTCTGCTATGGGTTTCGAACATCATCAATTTGATCCTCGATCCGTGCCTCATCTTTGGTTGGGGACCATTTCCGAAGCTCGGCGTGACTGGAGCCGCTCTGGCTACCTTCACGGGTCGCAGTATCGGCGTGCTGTACCAGCTCTATCGACTGTTGCAAGGTACGGAGCGCATCCGCATCCTGGGCTCGCAATTGCGCTTGAACGTCAGCGTGTTGCTGCGTCTCGTCCGCGTTTCGCTGACCGGTATCCTGCAATTCGCGATTGCTGACGTGAGTTGGGTCGCCCTCGTGCGCATCGTCAGCCTCTTTGGATCTGCGGCCCTGGCGGGCTACACCATCGCGATCCGCATCGTCATCTTCGTTATTCTGCCCAGTTGGGGGCTGAGCAATGCGGCTGCCACGTTGGTAGGGCAAAACCTCGGGGCAAAACAACCGGAACGCGCCGAACAGTCCGTGTGGCGCACCGGGCTGTACAACATGATTTTTCTCGGCTCTGTAGGGATGTTTTTCGTATTCTTTGCGCAGCCAGTGATTAGGCTGTTTACCGATGATCCTGCCGTAGTGCCGCTGGCCGTTTCCTGCTTGCGCATCATCAGCTACGGCAATGTCGGGTACGCGTATGGCATGGTCATGCTGCAAGCTTTCAATGGTGCTGGCGATACGGTTACGCCGACAATCGTTAACTTTTTCGGGTTTTGGCTACTGGAAATTCCGCTGGCCTACGCGCTGGCAGTCCCGCTAGGGTTCCAGGGGAATGGCGCGTATTTCGCCATCGTCATCTCAGAATGTGCGATAGCCGCAGCCGGCGTGCTGCTGTTTCGACGCGGACGCTGGAAGCGTCAGCAAATCTAACCCTTCTTTGAATGAACAGCGATTGTTCGCGACTTTTACTTTGTCGCCGCTAGGGACATAGGCGGTTCGGGCAGAATTGGCAAACGTTTTGGCTCGCCACGAGCGCCGCGGAACTCCACCTCTTCGAACAACAACGAGGGAGCCACGACCGATGCCGGTAAGCCATTCTGTGCGCTGCCGAATGCACCTAAGGCCGTTCCGGCGACGCCGGCAGTCTGATTTTCCATGAAGTTGTAGACGTAGTCGTCGTTGCCAATCGCTTCGATATTGCGTAGCGATCGGGCATTGAAGCCGGTGATGCGCCCACCGCGCACCAACTCTTCGTGGCCGTCCGCAGGGTAATAGCGGTAGACGACCAGTGGCAGACGGTCCGTTGCGGCGTTTCCACCAAAGCTTGCCAATAAGTCGTTGAAATCCTCCTGATGCATGATGCTGATCGTGGGGTTATTCATCTGCCGCACCACCAAGCAGTAGTCCAATTTCTCGGTCTTGCAGGCGTCGACAAATTTTTTCTTCATGTCTTCTTTGGAGACCGTTTCCGACGAGGTGAAAAACAGATTGCTCATGGTGGGTTTCGGCTCGGCAAGATAGCCGGAGCGCCCATGCCCGTTGGATTTTTCCTCATCTGGCCCTGGCCGGCGCGACATCAGCAAATTCTTCAGCTTGCCATCCTCGACGATGGTAACTTTCTCGCCTGGCACGCCCTCTTCATCCACGGTGTACGCACCGATCAGAGGGGTACCCTTGTAATCCTTCGCCGTTGGATCATCAGTCAGCGTGACCGTGGGCGGCAGGACGCGCACATCGATTTTTCCGCTCCAATCACTGCGTGCGCCAAGGTTGTTCATTAACTGATCCACGATGGGTTGAAACGCCACGGGAGGGCGCGCACCGTTCAGCGACGGTCCGAGTACCTGCGCAATCAGTGCCGCGGCTGCACGGGATTCGAACAGCACTGGTCCGGTGTAATCCGAAGCCGGTGGCGCCGCGCGCATAGCCATCAACTCCGTGCCCGCAACATTCAGATTCTTTTTCACCTCATCCACAGAGGGAAGTTCCGCAGGAGTGGGCGCATAGGTCGCATAGAAGTGGTTCAATTCCATGCCGTCCTTCGCTAACGTGCTCATCGGTGCTTCAATCGCCGCATACGCATGATTCGTGCGAATTTCCGTGCCCTCGCTGGTGAGCAAGTATTCCGTCAGGTAAACCAGATAATAGGTGACGCGCGACTCGTAAATGTCCGGAAATGCCCGCAACGCCGCGGAGGTCTGGCGCGCCTCATTCTCCCAATTGCGATTCGACCAATCGGTATTGGGAAGCGGATCAACGTGCTCAACCACTTGGACGCGGGAGAAATCGTCAATGTCCGAAGGCCGCGCCAGGCTGCTTAGGTATGCCTGTTTGCGCGAGTACGTTTCCACTGCTTCCTTGAAGGCTTGGTCTGTGGCGATCCACAAATCTTGCCGCAGCGAATCGTAATCGCGGTCGATCCCGACGCTGCCGGATGGGCCGATGAATCCACGGAAGCCTTCGTCGGCGATAAAATTGGAACTATCGAGCTTGTAGTCCCCCACGCGCGCACCAACGTTCATTAGGCGAGTGCGGCTGTGCCCCGTCGATACCAGAGCCCCGAACTCCGCGACAACTTCGCGAATATCCATGTCCAAGAGCCGATATTCCACGTAATAAGGACGCACGGGCTGATTTGCAGGCGGGATTGCCAACTCCAGCCGGGACTTCGCCCGAGCCATTTCGTCTTTCATAGCCTGCAGCGTGTGATCCTTGTCGGTGGCTGTCGACGACGCCTGAGCTGCGGCAAATGCGCCCGGCGCAATGCAAAGTGAAAAAACAAGCACTACCAGACGAAGTGAACGCATTACTGAGCGCCTCCCGGTTTGACGGTGTCGTGTGCCGGAGGAGGCAAAATGGGCGGCCGGTCCGTGGCCGTTTGCTTCTTCTGCACTTCCAATTCGGAGGTCAAGATGGCAGGCGCCGCAGCGGAAACGGGCACATATCCTGACTCTGCTCCACAGTAGCCATTAAATACCTCCGGCGTATCGCCGGTGGCTACAATCTTCGTGAGTGCAGCAAGCGGAGTACCGACAATATCCACGCCGCGCACCAATTCGTCCGGCCGACCGTCGGGGAATACTTTATAAACCACCAACGGCTCCACTTGGAATGCTTGCGGCTGCCCTCGACCGGTAAACGTGAAACCGCCGGCGATATCATCAATCAGCAACCCGTAAGGCTTATTCTGCTGCTTGATTAGTTCAATGAGCTTCGCGCGAAGTTCCGCATTACTCACCGCCTTATTGCTTTCCACGATCAGGTTTCCCTGCCGCGAAACCGGTGTGGCGCCGATTTGCCGCCGCCCATGGCCGTTCGAATGAGGAAAGTTAATCAAAGGCGAACGGGACATTTCAAAATTCTTGAGCACTCCGTGATCCACCAACACGGTTTTTTGGCCGATCACGCCTTCATCATCGTATTGGTAGTAACCCAAAAGGTCCTGCTGGCCAAGGCGCTTCAGCGTGGGATCGTCAACCACGGTCAGAAACTCCGGCAAAATCTGCTGATCGACTTTCTTGGCGAATGTCTGTCCTTCATTCACATCTTTTTGCCGGTGCCCTTCCGCGCGATGCCCAAACACTTCGTGGAAAAACACCGCAGCCGCGCGGCCGGTCAATAACGCGGGGCCAACGGTCGGATCGTTTAATGGGGAAACCACTAAGCCTTCCATTTCTTTGCGCAACTGCGCCGCAGCGGCGAGTACTGTTTTGTCGTCCGGTGCGTCGGAAGCATTCACCCAGTCGAAGTTATAGTAGCGGTTAATGTCCATACCATCGCTGGCTTTGCCCTGGATGAACAATTCCAGGCGGTAACGTATCTGGCCGAACTGGAGCTGCGTGCCCTCGCTGGTAAGTTGCATGGTGTTTTGTGCCAGCGCAGTGAATGTGACAATCGAATTGATCACCGCTGGGGACTGGCGAAAGTACGCAGTGTAATCCCGCACTCTCTGCTCCCAAGGTTTGCGGTCCAAGCTGTAGGACACCCACGAGCCGATATAGTCCTGGGCCTTCTCTCGGGAAAAATCCGGGGCATTACCCTCTACGGTCTCGACCTTGACTTCTTTGCCGGTTTTGATCTTGATGAGTGCTTCGGCCGCGGAACGATACTGTTTGTCAGTTTCCAACCAGATGGCTCGGCGTAACACATCAGGGTCGTCGTCCAGAGGTGCATTTGTTCCGGGGCCGCCGTTGGGAAGTTGCTTTCCATCCACTTTGTGCGTGTTGTCCAAATCATAGCTGCCCGTGCGCACAGAAACTTCCAGCCAGCGATTGCGATTGTCTTCGCTCTGCAACAGCGCGCCGTTTGAACCGGAAACCGTGGCGCGTTGCGAATCCGTCAGTGTGTAACCGATGTAGTACGCCGGTGGATCCAGCGTTCCCAGCGTTTTCATAGACCGATCTAGCTCCGCCTTCATGGCGGCAAAGGCAGGGCACGGCTTAACGTCCTTGTCGCCCGCAGCCGGGAAGGCAGGCAATGCCGCCATCGCCAGCCCAGCTGTTAAAGCCAAAATTCGCAATGCAGCAAACCTAGGGGAGCGCCGAGTGGCGCGTAATTGGTCGTTCAAGGTGCCTCACTCCGGATTAGACGCACGTGGAAAGAGTCCAGTGTACGCCAGTGGTGTGCAACAGACAAAGCGGCGAGCGACGAGAAAGTAACGCGAAAAGAACCACGCAAGTTGGATGTAACCCGTGGCCACCGCGTTGCTAGTTTCGAAGCCCTTAATCGTTTTGTACTGTTCCGGGGCTTGAGTGGATCGCAGAAACAAAAAGACCCGGCGGCTGGGCGCCCCCGAGTCTTCTTGCTACTACAAATCGAAACTGGACTGGACTCAGCAGGCGGCCGCGCCAGTCGGGCATTTCGGGTTGTTCGGCGTTTTGGGAGCGGAGGA
>Ga0335076_10003470_pt1 | contig 15866 bp, 11 predicted proteins | sample Lox_Sample_25_FD_206717 | JGI IMG/M metagenome (GOLD analysis project Ga0335076, IMG submission 206717) | Soil microbial communities from Loxahatchee National Wildlife Refuge, Florida, United States - Lox_Sample_2.5 | ecosystem: Environmental > Terrestrial > Soil > Wetlands | place: USA...
AACAAAATAACCCGCCGCACGCCTGTGTGGACCGCGAATAAAGCGTAAGAGGATAAAGATGACACTATCGGACTCTCTTGCTGCTCACCGGGAAATGAGCTTGCTCAAGGACACTTCCCGCCCCTCTTTTATCGACGACCTCACGGCCTTCGCTACCGAGCATCATGCGCAACATTGGCGCGGCACGTTCGCAGATTTCCTCCAAGACATCCTCCCGAGGGATGCCACCAAATTCACCCGCTCCTCGCACCAGTACATCCATGACATGTTGTGCTGGTATCGCGATGCTCAGCTGCCGTCGGCCGAGTCGCCGAACGATGGGGACTCCGTCGCGTCGGAGAAGGCGCTGTTCGCGGGCGAGCTGTTCGGCATCGACGGAGCGCTCGATCGCGTGATCGATTACTTCAAGGCTGCGGCCGCGGGCTCCGACGTGGGCCGACGACTGCTGCTGTTGCTCGGACCGCCCTCGGGGGGCAAGTCGACGCTCGTGATTTTGCTCAAGCGAGGCCTCGAGGAGTACAGCCACACGGAAGACGGCGCGCTGTACGCGTTGCAGGGCTCGCCCCTGCACGAATCGCCGCTGAATCTGATTCCCGCGAGCTTACGGCCGCGGTTTAGAGCGACGTACGGCGTGGACATCACGGGTGAGCTGTCGCCGCACGCGCGCGCGCGACTCGACGACGAGTATCAGGGCGACTTCATGCGCTTCCCGGTCGAGCGCGTCTTTCTGTCCGAGGCCGCACGTGTCGGCGTCGGCACGTATGCGCCCCACGACCCCACGACCGCGGACATCGCGGACCTCGTGGGCTCCGTCGACTTGTCCAAGGTCGCGGATATCGGCGACGAAGGCGATCCCCGAGCCTGGTCGTGGTCGGGCGCCGTCTACGCGGCGAGCCGCGGCGTGCTCGAGATGATCGAGATCCTCAAGGTCAAGCGCGAGTTTCTGTACCTGTTGCTGACGCTGACTCAGGAGAAGAACGTCAAGGTGTCGCGCTTCCCGTTGATCCATCTCGACGAGACGATCCTCGCGCACACGAACCTCGCCGAGTTCAACAAGTTCCTGCAGGAGAAAGAGAACGAGGCGCTGCTCGATCGCATGGTGATCGTGAAGGTGCCCTACACGCTCTCGTTCCGCGACGAGGCCCGAATCTATCGCAAGCTCGTCGCGAGCGCGCCCGCGTTCCGCAAGGTGCACTTCGATCCGCATCTGGTCGACCTCGCGGCCGTGTTCTCGATCCTCACTCGGCTCCAGAAGCCGACGCGCGAGGGGCTCGATCTCACGAAGAAGCTCAAGCTCTACGCGAACGAGGACGTCGAAGGCTTCACCGCGGCCGACGTGCCGCGCATTCGCGCGGAGTCGTCGGACGAAGGCCTCACGGGCGTCAGCCCACGCTTCGTGATTAACGCGATCAGCAACGCGATCACGCGCAACGACGTCGCGAGCCTCACGAGCATGGACATGCTGCTCGCGCTCAAGGACGCGATCGAAACGGACGCGCGGATGGATGCGGGCCGCAAGAAGCAATGGATCGAGTTCCTCGTGCTAGCGCGCAAGGACTTCTACAACCGCTGGGTCAAAGAGGACGTGCACCGCGCGCTGTTCGCGTCGTTTCAGACCGAGGCGCAAGAGCTGCTCGAGAAGTATCTCGACGAGGTCGAGGCATCGCTCGACAAGCGCGAGATCGAAGATCCGATCACGGGCGACTCGCGCCCGCCCGACGAGCGCTTCCTGCGCTCGGTCGAAGAGAAGATCAAGATCTCGGAGTCGGGCAAGCTCTCGTTCCGCCAAGAGGTCGTCCGCAAGGCGATGGTGGCGTTCAAGGCCGGCGAGAAGTTCACGCTCGACAACCACTCGCGGCTGCACGAGGCCATCGAGCAGTACTTGTTCGAGGAGCGCCGCGACGTGCTCAGGCTCGTGACTTCGCGCGCGCGGCCCGACGAGGACGCCGAGCAGAAGATTTCCGCGGTCCAGGAACGGCTGATCCAAGAGTACGGCTACGACTCCCATAGCGCGAAAGAGGCTCTCAACTACGTCACCACGCTGCTTTCGCAGGAATAGCGCGTAGGAGTATCGGCCGGTGGACACCAGCTCCTCCGACTTCATCGAGCGCCCCGGCGCGGATCGTCAGTGGTACGACCTGTTCTCGCGCGGCGCGCGCGACTGGCTACGCCACAACGACAAGGTTCGTTCCGCGGTCCGGGAAAAGCTGCCCGAGCTGATCGCCGGCAGCGACGTGCTGCCGCGCGCCGACAGCACGGTTCAGGTCCCCGTCCGCTTCCTCGAGCACTCGCGTTTTCGCTTGCGCGACACGGGCGAGGGCACCGGCGTCGGCCAAGGGGACGGCAAGCCCGGCGACGTGCTCGCGAGCCCCGCGGACCAAAATCCCGGCAAGGGTGAGGGCGGCAACGACGAAGGCGGCTATCAGTTCGTGCTCGAGCTCAAGATCGACGATATCGTCGATTGGCTCTGGGAGGAGCTGAAGCTTCCGAACCTCAAGGTCAAGAGCGGTGCGATGCACCAGGACGAGTACACGCGCGAGGGCTGGAGCCGGCGCGGCGTGCGCTCGCGGCTCGACCGGCGCCGCTCGTTGAAGGAAGCGATCAAGCGGCGCGCGATCCAAGAGGACGCGCCGGCGTTCACCGACGACGACTTGCGTTATCGCCAGCTCGCGATGCGCCAGCGTCCCGCGACGGAGGCCGTCGTGTTCTTCGCGATGGATGTCTCCTCGAGCATGACGGAGCGCGACCGGCGCCTCGCGAAGACGTTCTTCTTCTGGGTCGTGCAGGGTCTGCGCCGCCAGTACACGCACATCGAGCCCGTGTTCGTCGCGCACACGATCGAGGCCTGGGAGTTCGCCGAAACAGAGTTCTTCCAGGTCAGCGGCTCGGGCGGCACCGTCGCATCGTCGGCGTTCAAGAAGATCAGCGAGATCGCCGCGCAGCGCTACGATCCGGGCCGCTTCAACATCTACGTGTTCTACGCGTCCGACGGCGCGAACTTCCGTCACGACCGCGAGGCGGCGCAGGCGGCGCTCGCGGAGCTCGGCGAGATCGTGAACTACATCGGTTACGTCGAGACCGCGTCGGCGGCGCAGCAGGCGCTGTCGTCGGAGACCTCGATGCTGTTCGAGCAGCTCGAGGCCGAGATCGGGGTCGCGGGCCGCTACGGCCTGTCGACGCCGGAGTCGGTCTGGGACGCGATCCGCGGCTTCTTCAGCCAGCAGTCGCAAGTCGAGGTCTAGCGTGGCCGAGAGCCTAGGCAGCTACGCGCGCCGGCTCGAGCAGCTGGCGCACGAGCACGGGCTCGACTACTACCCCGTGCACTTCGAGGAAGTGCCGTCGAGCTTCATGATGGAGGTCGCGGTCTACGGCCTGCCGGTCCGGATGCCCCACTGGTCGTTCGGCGTGCGCTACATTTATCAGCTCGTGCAGCATCGGATGGGGCATTCGCGGCTGTTCGAGGTCGTGTTTCCGGGCAACCCGGGCCGAGCCTATCTCGCGGGCAACAACTCGCTGCAGGAGAACACGCTCGTCACCGCCCACGTGCTCGGCCACGCGGATTTCGCGAAGAACAACTCGCTGTTCAAGAAGAGCCAAGAGCAGGTCGGCTACAAGATCGTCGAGCAGGCCGCGACGCACGCGCGCCAGATAGGCCACGCCGTCGAGCAGTACGGCCAGACGCGCGTCGAGCAGGTGCTCGATGCGGCGCTGTCACTCGAGGCTCACATCGACACGTTCCAGCCGCTGCGCCGCGGCCGTTACCCCGAGTACGTCGAGCCGACGCGGCGCTCGCAGGGTGACCAGTTCCAGCAGCGCTTCGAGAATTTGCCGGGCGGAGCCGAAGCGGTCGATTCCCCGCTCGAGCGCACGCGCGCGCCGATCCCGCCGCAGCCCGAGCGGGACCTGCTCTGGATGATCGCGGAGTACGCTCCCGAGCTCGAGGAGTGGGAACGCGACATCTTCCGCGCGGTGCGCGAGGAGTCGTTCTATTTCTATCCGGTGTTCGCGTGCCAGATCATGAACGAAGGCTGGGCGTCGTACTGGCACGCGCGGCTGCTGCGCGAGGCGGACTTCCTGCCGCAAAACGAATACCTCGACGCGCTGAAGACGCATTCGGACGTCGTCCGCCCGCACGCGGCCGAGCAGCAGGCGTCGCTCGTCGTGAATCCTTACCATCTCGGCTTCTCGATCTGGGAGTCGATCGTCGAGGAGCACGGGCTCGAGCGCGCGTTCCAAATCCGCACCGAGGACGACGACTTCAGCTTCATCCGTAATCACCTCACGCAAGAGCTCGCCGAGGAGCTCAAGCTGTTCCGCTTCGAGCAGAGCTCCGACGGCGGCGTGCGCGTGCTCGAGCACGACATCCATGCGTTGCGCGAGACGATCCTCGCCCCGAAGTACAACTTCGGGGCGCCCGCGGTGCTCGCGAAGCACGTCGGCCACGACGGCTCGCTCGAGCTGCACCACGAGAACGACACCGACGGCCGCGGGCTCGACGTCGACCGCGCCGAGCGGGTGCTCGACTACATCCACAAGGTATGGCGCCGGCCGATCGCGCTCGAGACCGTCGACGCGGAGGGGCGAGCGCGCGTGCTCACGCGCCCCTAGGGCCAGCACGGCGCGATTCGTGCCGCCGACGGAGCGGTGGAATCGCTACTCGCCGATGCCCAGGCGGTCGAGGCCTTCGCTGAGGAAGTCCGGCAGCAGCGGCGTCCCGATCAGGTACTCGGCGGTCCGCTCGTTCCAGCGATCGCGCGCGTCCGCGAGCGCGCGCTGCCACTCGTCGGCGCGATAGTCGCCGCGCCCGATCCACATGAGGCTGATGAGGTCGATCTGCTGATCGGGCTCGAGGTCGTCGATCGTGGCCTTGAGCTCGGCATAGGCCGGATCGCGCGCTTCGGCCGAGTCGTCCTCGGGCTCGACGTCGAGCATTTGAAACTCGTGCGCCTTATCGATGATGAAGCGCACGGTCTCGGGATTCACGTTCAGCATGGCGCCCTCCGGGATTGCCGTCGATTCCAACGAAAGCATATCCGAAGCCGCGCCTCGCGCACCCCCCCCTGGAATCTACTTCTTGAACAGCGCGTCGAGCGCCGAGCGAGCTGCAGCTTCCGCGCTCTGTGCCGCCGAGTCGAACGCGGCGGGGTTCGGCTTGAAATAGTCGCAGAAATTCGCACTCTTCTTGTCGCGAACGTCGGGCGCGTCTTCCTCGGTGCAACCTTTGGGAAGCCGAGTCGTGAAGCGCGTGCACATGCGGCAGACGTGGACCTGGGCGCGGCACTTCGGGCATTCGTCGAGCCGCGCGAGCGGCAGCGAGAGCGCTTCGAGTGACGCTCCGCAGCGATAGCAGTGTAGGCTCGCGGCCACGGTTCGGATGCTAGCAGAGATGGACAGTCACGCAGAGCCGTGGATTGCGATCGCGAGCGCGCCGGACGAGCGGCGCGCCGCCGACCTCGGTCTCGTGCTCACGGCGCGCGGAATCGAGCACGTTCGCCAGCGCGGCGTGGTGGGCTGGGACATCTGCGTGCCCGCGTCGAGCGCGTCGGCAGCGCGCGCGGAGCTCGCGCAGTACGTGTTCGAGAACAAGCGGGCGATCGGTCAGCGCCGCGTGGAAGAGGTCGGCGACGGGCTGCCGGGCACGATCGCGTATCTCGCGATCCTGCTCGCCGTGTTCTTCTGCGTGCACGCGAGCGCTCTGTCGCTCGACTGGTTCGGCGCGGGACGCCTCGTCGCGGGCCGCGTCATGGCCGGCGAATGGTGGCGGACGGTCACCGCGCTCACGCTGCACTGGGATCTCGACCATCTCGGCGGCAACCTCGTGTTCGGCGCGTTCTTCGGATTCTTCATCGGCCGCTACCTCGGTCGCGGGATCGGCTGGCTCGCGGTGGTCGGCGCGGCAACGCTCGCGAATGCGCTCGCCGCGCTGCTGCTCGAGCCGACGCACACCTCGCTCGGTGCCTCGACGGCCGTGTTCGCGGCCCTCGGAATCCTGACCGCCTACACCTGGCGGCGCGGGTTTCTGCGTGAGACGCCGTGGCGCTGGCGGCTCGGGCCGATCGTCGCGGGAATCGGCCTGTTGGCGTTCACCGGCGCCGGCGGCGAGAACACGGATCTCTTCGCGCACCTCGCGGGCTTCGTCGCGGGGTTCGGCACCGGGCTCGCGCTCGCGCGTTGGGTCACGTTGCCGCGCCTCAAGTCGCGGACGACGCAGCGCGTCTGCGCGGCGGTCACGCTCGCGCTGGTCGCGGGCGCGTGGGTGTGGGGGTTGTCGGCGGGAGGCTGAACGCTCGCCCGTCAGGTTAATTCGCCGCTAACAAACGGTGATTAACGCCGGTTCGCGCGAGCCCGAGGCGTAGAGTCCGGCGTAGGCCGACTCGGCCGTGAGTCGAGGTTTCGGATGAAGCGAATCGCAACCTGTGTGGCGGCGACCGCGGTGTTGTCTTGGGCGGGCGAGCTTGGCGCGCATCACTCGATCAGCGCGATCGACATCACCACGCCCGTTTGGGTGAAGGGCACCGTCGTCCAGTACGAGCCGGTCAATCCCCACGCGAAGATCGAGCTCGACGTTCGCGGAGCGGACGGAACGGTGCAATCGTGGACCGTGGAAGGCCCCGCTTCCGGGCGCCTCGAGCGCTACCACCTCGCCAGGGACTTTCTGAAAGCCGGTGACGTGATCGAGGCTTGCGGGTTCGTGCCGAAGCCGCAGCCGGAGAGATCGTGGCCGCCGGAGCGGTTCATCCATAGCCAGCTGCTGCTCATGCCGGACGGGCAGATGCAGCTCTGGGGGCCATACGGAAAGCTCGAGAACTGCGTGCGCCCCAACGACACGGCTCAGCGGTGGCTACAGTTCCTGCAGAACCCGATGGCTCGCGAGCTCTGGTGCAGCGACTACGCGGCAAGGTTTCCGTTGAGCCCGCTCGCGCCGAAGCCGCTCGTGGACGAGATCAACGGCGGGCTCACGCCACCTTGCCGTTAGAGGATGTCGCCGACGCGGCGGCGGCTAGTCGAGCACGCTCGCGACGAGGTCGAGGAAGTCTTGCTCGCTCGTGATCGCCTCGGTGAGGCGCGCGTTCAGCGTGTACCCGTGCTTCGCCGCGAGCGCTTCGTAGCGCGGCCGCCGGTGCGCCACGAGCGACGGGAAGATCCAGCGCACGAACTCGTCCGGAACGATTCTCTCGACGCTCTCGAGCTCGGCCTCGGCGAGGTACTCGGCGAGCTTCCGATCGAGGAACTGCTCTTGGTAGTAGAGCGGCTTCGGGTTGTCGATCGCGCGCTGCACGAGGTCGCGCTCGAGCTGCGCGTCGGGCTTCAGATAGAGGATCAGCGTGTTGTCGGCGAGCGTTTTCTCGGTGCGCTCGTCCTCGAGCTCGACGATGCTCCCGCCCGCGTCGTTGATGAAGTGGTCGTAGCCGTAGATCTCCTGCGCCTTCACGATGAACTCCGCGACGTCGCACATCGCGCCGATCTCCGCTTCGCGGTGCAGGTGCTGGCGGCGCTTGAACTCGGCCACGGGCAGCCCGCCGAGGTCCGGCCGGCCGATCTTGCCGAGGAACGTCGCAATCGGCGCGAGGTTGTGCACGGTGATGTTGCTCGCGATGTAGATCGAGTCGCTGCGCAGGAGGTCGCGCAGGAAGCCGACCCGCATCGCCTGGCGCTTGATGTTGTCGAGGATCGGCTCGGAGAGGTACTTCGTGCCGATTCGATAGTCGCCCGAATAATGGAACCACTGGTTCGGCGGCAGCTTGTACGCGAGCGTCGTCTTGCCGACGCCGGACATGCCGAGCAGCGTGATCGCCTTGTGCGGCCAGCGCAGAAAATCGGAGCGCGTCATTCGCATGGGCGGTCAACCGCTTAGGGTGTCCGCGCGATTATACGGCCGCGTGTCGACAGCGCGGCAGCGGCGCGCAAACGAGGATCGTCAGCGCAGCGCGTCGAGCAGCGTGCCGAGCGCGTCGTCGGTGCGCTTCATCACCTCGGCCGACGCCTCGAGCGCGCGCCGCGCGACGAGCACCTCGACGAGCGGATCGGCGAGGTCGGTCGGCTCGTCGCCGCGCACAGGAGCCGTCGCGATTTTCTGCGCCGCCGTGTCGAGGGCCTTCAGGCTCGATTGCACGCCGCCGAGCGCGGTCTGCAAGACGCCGGAGATCTTGTTCATGGCCGGGGAGACGACCGCTCCCCGCGAAACTTGAGCCGGAGCCGACATAACCGCCGGGTACTGGACATAAACACACCCTTCCGTATGCTTGGAGGCATGCTCCCCGAGACTTTCCACCCGGCCGTCGCGGCCTGGTTCCGCAGCGCTTTCCCGGCGCCGACGAGCGTGCAGCTCAAGGCGTGGGAGGCCATCGGCGCCGGCACGAACACGCTGATCAGCGCGCCGACGGGCTCCGGCAAGACGCTCGCGGCGTTCCTCGCGATGATCGACGAGCTCGCAAAGCTGGCCGCTCGCGGCGAGCTCGGCGACGAGACGCAGGTGCTCTATGTCTCGCCGCTCAAGGCGCTCTCGAACGACATCGAGAAGAACCTGCGCGCGCCGCTCGACGGCATCGGCCGCGAGCTCGCGGCGCAGCTGCTCGGCGGCGAGACGCCGATCCGAGCGGCCGTGCGCACCGGCGACACGCCACAGACCGAGCGCGCGCGGATGCGTCGCTCGCCGCCGCACATCCTCGTCACGACTCCCGAGTCGCTGTACATCCTGCTCACGGCCGAGTCGGGCCGCGACATGCTGAAGTCCGTGCGCACGGTGATCGTCGACGAAATCCACGCGCTCGCGGGCAACAAGCGAGGCGCACACCTGGCGCTCTCGCTCGAGCGCCTCAGCGCCCTTTGCGAGGCTCATGGCGCCGCGCCGCCGACGCGCGTCGGGATCTCGGCCACGACGAAGCCGATCGACGTGCTGACCGCGTTCCTCACCGGCACGGAGCGCACGGAGTGCGCGGTCATCGACGAGGGCCACGTGCGCAGGCGCGACCTCACGCTCGAGCTGCCCTCGTCGCCGCTCGAGGCGATCATGCCGAACGAGGTCTGGACGGAAGAGTACGACCGGCTCGCCGAGCTCATCCGCCAACACCGCACGACGCTCGTGTTCGTGAACACGCGCCGGCTCGCCGAGCGCGCGGCGCGTCACCTCGCCGAGCGGCTCGGCGAGGACGCCGTCACCTCGCACCACGGCAGCCTCGCGAAAGAGCATCGGCTCAAGGCCGAGGAGCGCCTCAAGGCCGGCGAGCTCAAGGCGCTCGTCGCGACCTCGTCGCTCGAGCTCGGCATCGACATCGGCGACGTCGATCTCGTCTGCCAGCTCGGCTCGCCGCGCGCGATCGCGGCGTTCCTGCAGCGCGTCGGCCGCTCGGGCCACGGGCTCGGCCGTCTGCCGAAGGGGCGCCTGTTCCCGCTGTCTCGCGACGACCTCGTCGAATGCGCGGCGCTGCTCGACGCGATCCGCCGCGCGGAGCTCGACGCGATCAAGCCGCGCAGCGCCCCGCTCGACGTGCTCGCGCAGCAGATCGTCGCCGAGGTCGGAATGCGCGAGTGGAGTGTCGAGGATCTGCACGCGCGTTTCACGCGCGCGGCGAGCTATCGCGATCTCACGAAGGAACGCTTCGTCGCTGTCGCGCGGATGCTTGCGGACGGCTTCACGACGCAGCGCGGCCGCCGCAGCGCGCACCTGCACTTCGATCGCGTGAACGGGATCTTGCGCGGCCGGCGAGGCGCGCGTCTCACGGCGATCACGAACGGCGGGGCGATCCCGGATCAGTTCGACTACGACGTCGTGCTGCTGCCGAGCGAGCAGAAGGTCGGCACGCTGAACGAAGACTTCGCGTTCGAGAGCATGGCGGGCGACATCTTTCAGCTCGGGCTCACGTCGTATCGAATCGAGAAGACCGAGTCGGGCAAGGTTTACGTCACGGACGCGCACGGCGCGCCGCCGACGATACCGTTCTGGCTCGGCGAGGGGCTCGGCCGCACCGACGAGCTTTCGAATTCCGTCGGCCGCCTGAACGACACGCTCGCCGAACTGATCGACGACGCGGACGCGCCCGCCGCGGTCGCGTGGCTCCGCGACACGCTCGGGCTCGACGAATCCGCCGCGGAGCAGCTCGTCGAATACCTCGCGGCCGCCAAGGCCGCGCTCGGCGCGCTGCCGAGTGCGAAACGGGTGATCTTCGAGCGGTTCTTCGACGAGACCGGCGACACGCACCTCGTGATTCACTCGCCGTTCGGCTCGCGCGTGAACCGCGCCTGGGGGCTCGCGCTGCGCAAGCGGTTCTGCCGGCGTTTCAACTTCGAGCTTCAGGCCGCGGCGCTCGAAGACTCGATCGTGATCTCGCTCGGCGCGGTGCACAGCTTCGCGCTCGACGAGGTCGCGCGCTATCTCACGAGCAACACGATCCGCGACGTGCTCACGCAGGCGGTGCTCGACGCGCCGGTGTTCGGCACGTACTGGCGGTGGAACTCGACGGTGGCGCTCGCGGTGCGGCGCTTCCGCAACGGCAAAAAGTCGCCCGCGCAGTTCCAGCGGATGGACGCCGAGGATCTGCTCTCGACGGTGTTCCCGGATCAGCTCGCCTGCGCAGAGAACTTGCCCGGCGGCGACCGCGAGATCCCGGATCACCCGCTCGTCGCGCAGACGCTCGACGATTGCCTCAGGGGCGCGATGGACGTCGACGGCGCCGCGCGCTTGCTCGCGCGAATCGAGTCCGGCGAAGTGCAAGTGCTGTGCCGCGAGCTCACGAGCCCGTCGCCGCTCGCGCAGGAGATCTTGGGCGCGAAGCCGTATGCGTTCCTCGACGACGCGCCCGCTGAGGAGCGCAGGACGCTCGCCGTGCAGACGCGGCGCTTCATGAGCCCCGAGCAGGCGGCCGAGCTCGGCAAGCTCGATGCGGATGCTATCGCGCGCGTGCGCGCCGAGGCGTGGCCGCAGGCCGCGAGCCCGGACGAGCTCCACGATGCGCTCGTGACCGTCGGCTTCGTGGCCGAAGACGAGGCGCCCGCGAGCTGGCGCGCGCCGTTCGACGTGCTGCGCACGGATGGCCGCGCGACGAGCGTTGCGCTGCGCGGCGCGGGGCCGATCTGGGTCAGTGCCGAGAGGCTCGCCGACGTGCTGCTCGCGCTTGCGGGCGCGGTGCCCGCACGGACGCTCGCCGTGCTCGGCGACGCGCCGAGCGACCCCGACACGGCGCTCCGCGAGCTGGTGCGCAGCCGGCTCGAGGCGCTCGGCCCCGTCACGGCCGACACGCTCGCGCGGCCGCTTGGCATTCGCGCGCTCGACGTGCTGCCCGCGCTCGGCGCGCTCGAGCAGCAAGGCGCCGCGATGCGCGGCACGTTCACGCCCGAGAGCGCGGGCACGGAAGAGTGGTGTGAGCGGCGGCTGCTCGCGCGGATCCATCGGTACACGCTGAAACGCCTGCGCAGCGAGATCGAGCCCGCGACGCTCGCCGATTTTCAGCGCTTCCTGTTCCGCTGGCAGGGCCTCGGCGCCGAGGCGCGCGAGGGCCGCGAGGCGCTCGGCGCGGTGATCGGCGAGCTCCAGGGCGTCGCGCTGCCGGCCGCGCTCTGGGAGCGCGAGGTGCTGCCCGCGCGCATCGTCGACTATGGCCCCGCGCTGCTCGATCGGCTCTGCGCGGCCGGCGAGGCCGTCTGGTGGCGCCCGCGGCCGAACGGCGCGCCGCCGCCGGGCCGCGCGACGACCGTCGCGACGTCGCCGATCGCGATCGTGCCGCGCACGGCGCTCAACGTTTGGCGCGCGCTCGGCTCGGCCGACGCGGCGCGCGAGGGCCTGAGCGGTGCCGCCGAGCGCGTGGCCACGGCGCTCGAGTCGCGGGGCGCGTCGTTCTTCGTCGAGATCGTGCAGGCGAGCGGCCTGCTCCGCGTGCAGGTCGAGGACGCGCTCGGCGAGCTCGTCGCGCGCGGGCTCGTGACCGCGGACTCGTTCCACGGTCTGCGCGCGGTGCTCACGCCGCAGAGCCGGCGGCGCGGCTTCCGCGGGCGCGGACGCCTGCGCGGCTCGGCCGCGTTCGACGCCGCGGGTCGCTGGGCGCTGCTCGGCCGACCGAGCGACGCGGGCGCGGGCCGCGCCGAAGCCGTCGGGCACGCGGCGATGGCTCTGTTGCGCCGCTACGGCGTCGTCGCGCGCGCGCTGCTCGCGCGCGAGGCGCTCGCGCCGCCGTGGCGCGAGCTGTTGCCGGTCTATCGCAGTGCCGAGGCGCGCGGCGAGATCCGCGGCGGCCGTTTCGTCGAGCCGCTCGGCGGCGAGCAGTTCGCGCTGATCGAGGCGGTCGAAGAGCTGCGGCGCGTTCGGCGCATGCAAGCGCAAGAGGACTGGCTCACGCTGTCCGTCGCCGACCCGCTGAATCTCGCGAGCTTCGTCGGCGACGCGGCGCGCGTAGGCGTAGCGACGAGCCGCCGGCTCGTGTTCCGCAACGGCGCGGTCGTCGCGGCCGAAGGCGGCGCCGGTATCGACTGGCGCGCCGAGCTTTCGCCGGCTGACCAGCGGCGCGTCGCCGAGCTGCTCGGCGGCGCGTCGAGCTCCGCGCCGCGGGCAGCGTACGGCGCGGGCCGCGGCGGAGCGAGCACGCGCCGCGGTTATCGCTAGACGCCTTCCTGCGCGTCTTCGGGCGCCGCTCGCACGCCGTAGCTCGTCGCTTTGATCGAGCCGATTCGCACCGCGTGCCAATCGACGTGCCGCGTGAGATACATGATCGCGGCGAGCGTAGCGAACGTGCCGAGCGCCCCGAGTAGCAGCGCGTAGTCCTCCGCGCGCAGCGTGACATAGAGATAGGAATAGAGCGCGGCCAGCGGAGCGCCGACCGGCAGAGCGCGCCGCATGGACCGCAACACGGCGACGCTATAGAGCGTGATCAGAGCGGCCGATGCGCCGGCGCTCGCGACGTACGCGAAGCCGAAGCCGATTTGCTCCGCGAGCGCGAGCAGCAGCAGATAGAACACGCAGTTGGCCATGCCGATCAGCAAGTAGTGGAGCGCGTGCAGGCGCAGCGAGGCGAGCAGCTCGAACGCGAAGTACGTCGCGAAGCACAGGCCGATCAGCAGCACGCCGTACTTCGCGGCGCGCAGCGTCGCCTCGTGCACGCCGATCGGATCGATCAGCGCCGCGCCGAACTCGCTCGAGTCGCCGGAAATGGCGCCGTCGGGATCGGAGCGCTTCCAGCGCGGCGGGAACGTGCGGCCGACGTCGAGCACGGTCCAAGTCGCGCTGAAGCCCTCGTCGTTCACGTCCCTGTGCTCCGGCAAGTACGCGCCCCGGAAGCTCGGGCTCGGCCAGTCCGACGTTAGCGTCACGTGCGTAACGGAGCCGACCGGCAGGAAGCCGAGCCAATTCGAGCCGCCGAGCTTGATGTCGACGGAGAATTCGAGCGGGGCCGACGGCGCGCCGCTGCCGACGTCCGCATAGCGAGCGACGAGCTGCTGCGGGAATCCCGGAACGCGCACGCCGCCGCGTTGGAACGACGCGCTCGCGGCGCCGGCGGTGAACCGCGCGGGCTCACGAAGCGAGCGAGGATCGCTGATCGGGAGCGCGATCCCGGCCTGGTCCCATAGCAGCTCCACGTCCTTGCCGCGCGCCGCCGCGGGGCTGGGCACGACAAAGCGGCCGCTGATACGGATATGCGCGTCGTAGACGGGAATTCGATAGATCCCGCGTGCGATCGTCTGTGTCTTCGAGTCGCTCGATATGTCGAGCTCTTCCGGCAGGATGTACAGCTCGTCGCTCGCCGCCGGTTCACTGCTGCCCACGGGCCGGAATGGCACCACCAGGATCGGCCCGCCGACCGTCTGGTTGCCCAGGGTGCCGGCGACCGCGGCGCTCGCAGCATCGTGCCGCTGGCCGCGCTCGCCGATCAGCCTTTCGATCATCCCGAGCGGAACGAGCAGCGTGAGGACCAACAGGCCGATGAACAGCGCCTTGCCGGTCACCGACGTTTGGAAGAATCGAATGGCGCCCATGGGGCCTCCCGTCGTGCGAACGGGCGCCATTCTCCGCAACCAATCTCGCTCGGCTCGGGCGAAATTCTGACGAAATCTTGCGCCGTCACAGCCCGACGGGTCCGGCCGGTCGTCCGCCAGCGCGCGCCGTCGCGGTTTTGGCTATCCTGTGGCCCACGTCCCGGTTCCTCGCTAAGGGGATGTTCCGGTCCGCCATCTCGACGTCGCGAGAACGAATCAAAATGAGCGAGGCGCAAGAACTCACCCCCGGCCAGCTCGTCGCGTCGCGATATCGGGTCGCACGCGTGCTCGACCGAGGCGGCATGGGCGTGGTCTACGAGGCGCTCGACGAGCAGCTCGACCGGCGCATCGCGCTCAAAGTGCTCGCATTCGAGACTCAGACCGATCCCGGGCGGCTCGAGCAGTTCCGCGCCGAAGCGCGGACCCTGTCCTCGCTGAACCATCCGAGCATCGTCACGATCCACGAGGTCGGAACGATCGGCGGCACGCCGTTCATCGCGATGGAGCTCGTCGAGGGACAAACGCTCGGCACGCGATTGCGTTTCGGTCCGCTCGCGCTACGCGACGCGCTCGACGTCGGCGTGCAGGTCGCGCGCGCTCTCGCCGCCGCACACGAGAAGGGGATCATTCACCGCGACATCAAGCCCGAGAACTTGATGATCCGCGACGACGGCTACGTGAAGGTGCTCGACTTCGGCGTCGCGGTGCTGCGGCCGCAGCCTGCGCCGGGTCAGACGCTGCTCGCGGCCGCGACGCGCACCCCCGAGACGCTCGTCGTCGTGGGCACGCCGGCGTACATGTCGCCCGAGCAGGTCGAGTCCGCGCGGCTCGACGCGCGTAGCGATTTGTTCTCGCTCGGCGTGACGCTCTGCGAGGCGTTGACCGGAACGAACCCGTACGCGAGACCCGGCGTGCTCGACACGCTCACGTCGATCGGCAAGGCGCCGGCGCCAGCAGAGCCCGCTGTCGTGACGCTGCCGAAGCCCGTGCGCGCGATTCTTCTCAAGCTCATGCAGAAGAAGCCCGCGGACCGCTATGCGTCGGCCGCGCAGCTCGCGGGCGAGATCCAGAAGCTCGAGCGACAGCTCGACGGCGCGAGCGGCTGGCGCAGCCGGCGCTCGCTCGTGGCGGTCGCGGCAGCTGCGATCATCGCGGCCGTTGCGGTCGGCGCGTTCGCGTGGCGCTCGGCGGAGCACCGCCGCTGGGCACGCGAGGAGGCGATCCCGGAGATCACGAGACTCGTGGCACAAGAGAAATCCGCGCTCGCGTTGCCGCTCGTCGCGACCGCGCAGCGCTATTTGCATAGCGATCCGGAGCTTGCGCGAGTCGTTGCGGAAGCGACCCGCACAGTCTCGATCCATTCGACTCCGCAGGGCGCCCTCGTTGAGGTCAAGGACTACAGTGCGCCGGACGAACCGTGGGTCAAGCTCGGCACGACGCCGCTCGAGCACACGCAGATTCCGGGCGGCTACCTGCGCTGGAAGGTATCCGAGCCGAGTCTCGGCGAGTTCGTGACGGCGCCTTTCACGGTCGACGATCTGAGCTTCGATCTCGACAAGGCGGCGCAGGCGCCGAAGGGCATGGTGCCGGTTCCGGGCGGGGCCCTCGAAGACTACGCGGCGTTCTTCGGCGCGATCGACTACGAGCTGCCTCCGTTCTACATCGATCGCTTCGAGGTCACGAATCGGGACTATCAGGAGTTCGTCGACAAGGGCGGCTATACGACGGAGCGCTTCTGGAAGCAGCCGCTCGTTCGCGACGGGCAACCGCTTACTTGGAATGAGGCGATGTCGGAGTTCCGCGACTCGACGGGCCGTCCGGGCCCCGCGACTTGGGCCGGCGGCCACTATCCGGAGGGCAAGGCCGACTATCCGGTTTCCGGCGTGAGCTGGTTCGAAGCCGCGGCC
>Ga0335076_10003472_pt1 | contig 15860 bp, 16 predicted proteins | sample Lox_Sample_25_FD_206717 | JGI IMG/M metagenome (GOLD analysis project Ga0335076, IMG submission 206717) | Soil microbial communities from Loxahatchee National Wildlife Refuge, Florida, United States - Lox_Sample_2.5 | ecosystem: Environmental > Terrestrial > Soil > Wetlands | place: USA...
GCCCCGCCGAGCCAGGCTCGTCGGGGCCCCACCCTGCTCGCTGGGTCCCTTGCACCGTGGCGGCGGCCTTCGCCGCCCTCGCCACGGTGCCCCAGCGCGCTCGCCTCGCTCGCGTCGAGACGGGGCTGCGCCCCGCCCCGGCTGCGCTGGGGCCCCCTCCCCGCCTCCCTTCAGGAGCCTGCGAGCAGGCGGGCCGCGACGCGTGCGGCCTCGGCGGCGCGCGGCACCGCCGCCGCCACCGCCGGGCCGAGCCCCTCGCCGACGGTCTCGAGCTCCTCGACCTCGATGGCCACCAGGTGGATCCGGGCCGGCACCGGGGCGCCCGCCGCCCTGGCGAGCGCCAGCGCCGAGGGGAGCCCGATGGCGTGAGGCGACGGGCCGCCCGGCGCGTGCAGCGCCTCGAGGGGGAGGGAGTGGACGGTGCCGGGCGGGTGGGCGCCGGTCCGGACCGCGTCCACCACCACCACCCGGGTGAACCCCTCCATCTCGTCGAGGAGGTAGAGGCCCGCCGCGGCGCTCCGGCGGACGGTCACCCCGGGCTCGGGCGCGGCCTCGAGAAGGTCCGCGACCCGGAGCGCGACCGCGTCGTCGCGGCGGAGGGCGTTCCCCAGGCAGAGGATCAGGATCGGTTCCAGCGTCGGCTCCAGCGCGGACCTCCACTCCTCGCTCAGGCGTCGCCGGATGCGTCCGGCTCCGGGACCCGGCGCCGGATCACCTCGCGCACGGCGCCGTCCGGCCCGCGGATCGTCACCACCAGGGGCAGCTCGCCGGGCAGCGCGTGGGAGGCGCAGGCGTTGCATGGGTCGTAGGCGCGGAAGGCCATCTCGAGCAGGTTCAGCAGGCCGTCGTCCACCCGGCCGCCCCGGATCAGCCCGCGGGCCGCCTTGCGGATGGAGACCTGGACCGGGGCGGCGTTGTGCTGCGAGGCCACCACCAGGTTGACCGCGGTGAGGATCCCGTCCCGGTCGGCGGCGTAGTGGTGGAAGAGGGTCCCGCGGGGCGCCTCCACCGCGCCGACCCCCTCGGCCGGGCCGGAGAGCGGGGCAGGGACGCTGCGGACCTCCGTCCCGTCGAGGTCCGGGTCGCCGGCCAGGAGCTGGACCATCTCCGCCGCCTGGAGCGCCTCGACCAGCCGCGCCCAGTGAAAGGCGAGGGTCTGGTGGGCCGGCCAGCCGAGGGCCTCGAAGAGCCGCTGGCGCTCCGCCTCCGCCCGCGGGGTGGCCATCGCCCTGGCCACGTTGAGGCGGGCGAGCGGCCCGACCCGGTAGAGGCCGCTCCCCGCCCCCTCGGCGAAGCCCTTCCACCCCTTCTGCTTGAGGAAGGTGAGCTTGGCGTAGGTCCAGGGCTCCACCCGCTCGGCGACGTGGTCGAGCCAGTCCCGGGGCTCGAACAGCGCCAGCTCCTGCCCCGCCGGATCGATCACCCGGAGCCGTCCGTCGAGGAAGGCCAGCCGCCCCTCCCCGTCCACCATCCCCATCGAGTGGCAGCGGACCCGGAACACCTCGCTCTGGATCGCGGCGGCGTACTCCCGGTGCTCGAGCACCGCCTTGTGGAAGGAGTCGAGCGTGTCCTGGGCGAACTGGACCAGGCGCGGGCCGAGCTCCCGGGCCCGCTCCACCGTGACCCGCTCGACCGGCCGCGCGATCCCGCCCGGCAGGCAGAAGACCGGGTGCACCGTCCGCCCGGCCAGGGCGGCCATCAGCTCGCGTGCCTCCCGCCGCACGGAGAGGATCCGCTTCCCCAGGTCGGCGCCCACCTTGGCCAGCACCCCGAGGACGTTCCGCATGGGGGCGGGGGCCTTGGGGCCGGCGTAGAAGTCCGGCCCACCCATGAACCAGTAGTGGAGGAGGTGGTCCTCGAAGACGAAGAGGTTGTAGTAGAGGGCCTGGGCGCGGCGGGCGGCGGGCGGCGGCTCGACCCGGTAGAGGGCGTCGAGCGCCCGGGCGGAGGCGAGGTGGTGGGCGGCCGGGCAGACCCCGCAGACGTGGGCGGTGAGCTGCGGCATCTCCTCGGCCGCCCGCCCGACGCAGAACCGCTCGAAGCCGCGCAGCTCCGGCACCTGGAGGTAGGCGCTGGCCGCGTTCCCCTGCTCGTCGAGCAGCACCTCGATCCGTCCGTGCCCCTCGAGCCGGGTGATCGGGTCGATGGTGATCCGCCGGCTCATGGCCGCTCCTCCGGGCGGACGCGCCGCGGGAGCAGGCCGGCGGCGTAGGAGTAGCGCCAGAAGGTGCCGGCCGGGTCGGGGAGCGCGGCGGCCAGGGCCCGGAGCTCCTCCTCCCCGCCCTGGAGCAGCGAGGCGAAGGCGGAGAGCATCGCCGCCCCCGCGTCCCGGACCCCGTCGAGCGGGCCGAAGCAGCCGCGGCACGGCATCCCCGCCTCGACGCAGCCGGGCTGGCAACCCTGGCGCGTGCCCGGCCCGAGGCAGACCAGCCCCTGGGCGAGGAAGCAGCGCTCGTCGATCGGCGAGGTGGCGAGCCGCTTCAGGGCGCGGACCTCGAGCCGGTCGGGCCTCGTGTCCTTGCGCGGGCAGGCGTCGCAGAGCGAGGTGTTCGGGGCGAGGACCGCCCCGCGGGGCGGGAGGTCGCCGGAGAGGAGCCGGTCCACGGCCGCGTTGACCACCGCGGGCGAGGGCGGGCAGCCGGGGAGGGTGTAGTCCACCGCCACCGCCTCGGCGAGCGGGAGGGTGCGGGAGAGGAGCACCGGGAGCGAGAGGTCGTGCCCGGCGGCGCGCACCGGCTGCCCGGGGAGGACCGCCTCCGGGTTGGAGACCGTCGGGGGGCGGCGGTAGGCCGCCTCGAGCAGCTCGGACCCCTCCGACATGTTGCCCAGCCCGACCACGCCGCCCATGTGGGCGCAGGCCCCGAAGGCCACCAGCACCCGCGCCTTCCGGCGGAGGAGCTGGGCCCACTCGTCCTGCTCGGTGAGCCGCACCGCCCCGTTCACGAAGGCCACGTCGATCCCGCCGTCCGGGAGGGCCTCGACGTCCTTCCTCTTGAAGTCGAGGGCCACCGGCCAGAGGACCACCTCGGCGCGCTCCAGGATCGAGGCGAACCCGTCGCCGAGATCGATCACCGCCTCCTCGCAGCCGCCGCAGGAGGCGTTCCAGTAGAAGGCCACCCGGGGCTTGCCGCCCGGCGCCCTGGCCTCCGGCGGAGGACGCGCCTCGATCCCGTCGAGCCGGTGCGGGGCCAGGTGGATCGCGTCCTCGACCGCCTCGAGGGCCCGCCGCCGGTAGGCGAGCGGGCCGAGCGCGCGGAGCTCTTCGGTCATTTCCCGCACCACCGCGGCGAAGCGCTCCGCCTCGCTCGCGCCCGCCCAGGCGAGCCGGAGCCGGGCCGGCTCGATCCCCGCCTGCTCCAGGGCCCGGGCGAGGACCGCGTGGCGGGCGGCGGCCCGGAGGTTCCCGTCGAGGTAGTGGCAGTCCCCCGGGTGGCACCCGGCCACCAGCACGCCGTCGGCGCCCTCCCGGAAGGCCTGGAGGACGAAGCCCGGCTCGACCCGCCCGGTGCACATCACCCGGACGGTGAGCAGGCTCTGCGGGTAGGCGAGGCGCTGCTGCCCGGCGCGATCGGCGGCCGAGTACGCGCACCAGTTGCAGAGGAACGCCACGATCCGCGGCTCGTACGCCATCCGCGGGCTCCTACGCCCCGGCCGCGAGGAGGGCGGAGATCTCGGCCGCGATCTGGGCCCGGGTGAAGTGGCGCGCGCTCGCCGCCCCGGTCGGGCAGGCGGCCGCGCAGGTGCCGCAGCCGCGGCAGTGGACCGCCTCCACCTGCGCCTTCCAGGAGCCGGGCTGGAACCGGATCGCGCCGAAGGGGCAGGCGCTGACGCAGATCCCGCAGCCGCCGCAGAGGGCCTCGTCCACCTCGGCGGCGAGGGGCTCGAGCGGCCGCCTCTCGCCGGGGACGAGCGCCGAGAGGATCTGCCCGGCGGCGGCGGCCCCGTCGCGGATCGCCTGGTGCACCGGGCGCGGCCCGGCGGCCGCCCCGGCCACGTACACCCCGGCGATCCGGGTGGCGGTGGGCTCGAAGGGGCTCGCCGAGCGATCGCGGGTGAACCCGTCCGCGCCCACCTCCAGCCGGAGCAGGGCGGCGAGCTCGGCCGCGCCCTCCGCCGGGAGGGCCTTCCCGTGCACCACCACCAGCTCGGCGGCCCGGAGCCCGTCGATCTCGCCCGAGCGGAGCCGCACCGAGAGCCCGCCCAGCACCGCCGAGATCCCTCCCGGCGCGAGCTCCCCGGGGACGAACTCGACCCCGTCGGCGGCGAGCTCGGCCGCGCCCCGGGCCAGGGCGGGGACCCGGTGCAGCCCGCCCGCCACCGTCACCTTCGCCTCGGGGACCTTGCGGCGCAGGAGCAGTGCGAGCTTCAGGATCTCGCGGGCGGCGAGGTCGGCGTCCCCCTCCTCGCCGGCGGCGACGGCGAGCAGGATCGAGCGCGGGGCGACGCCCCGGGCGCCCTGCACCTTCCCGCCGGTGGGGCCGTTCGGGTGGAGCATCCGCTCGAGCTGGTAGGAGGAGATGACGCCCTCCGGCCCGCTCACCGGCCCGGGCCGGAGCCCGGTCGCCACCACGATCGCCCCCACCTCGACCGACCGCTCGCCCGCAGGCTCGTCCAGCCGGACCGCCCCGAAGGCGCAGGCGGCGGCGCAGGCGTCGCACGCCTTGCCCGAGGCGCGCAGGCACGCCTCCCGGTCGATGGCGGAGACGTGGGGCAGGCAGCCGACGTAGGCGAGGTGGATCGCCTTGCGCCGGCCCATCCCCGCGGCGTACGGATCGGGGGCCGAGGCCGGGCAGACCTCGGCGCAGGCGCCGCAGCCCAGGCAGGCGGCCGGGTCCACGCTCCGCGGCCGCAGGGCGAGCTCGACCGAGAAGCGGCCCGCCGCCCCGCGGACCCGGCGGACCTCGGCCCCGGTGAGGACCTCGATCCGCTCGTGGTGGAGCACCCGGTCCAGGGCGGGCTCCATGAAGCAGCTGGCGCACTCCAGGTCGGGGAAGATCTCGTCCAGCTGGTTCGCCAGTCCGCCCAGCGCGAACGACCGCTCGGCGAGGAGCACCTTGCGTCCCTTCTGGGCGAGGGAGAGGGCGGCGGAGATCCCGGCCGCGCCCCCGCCCACCACCAGCACGTCGGCGGAGACCTCGACCTCGCCGGTCGGGAGGGGGCGGTGGAGCGCCACCCGGCTCAGGGCGGCGGCCACCAGGCGGCGGGAGCGGGCGGTGACCACGGCCGGATCCCCGCCCACCCACTCGGCCTGCTCGCGCAGGTTCACGAGCTGCAGGTGGTGGGGGGAGCGGCCCGCCCCGGCCAGCACGCCCCGGAACGTCTGCTCGTGCTCCCGGGGCGAGCAGGCGCCGAGCACCACCCGCTCCAGGCCGTGCTCACGGATCCGGGCGGCGAGCCAGGCCTTCCCCTCGGCCGAGCAGAGGACGTCGTGGACGGCGACGTCCGCCACCCCGGGCCAGCCCCCGGCCTCCGAGAGGTCGGGGAGCCGGATCACCTGGCCGAGGTTCGGCCCGCAGCGGCAGAAGTAGAGGCCGACGCGGCCGGCCGCCGCCTCGGGCTCCTGGGCCTCCGCGCCGCCGGTCGGTCCCTCTTTCACGCTCCCGTCAGTACTGGATCTGGATCACGCACTTCGCCCCATCCCCGCGCACGGAGAGGAGGGTCTTCTTGCGCCGCTCGCAGAAGGTCCGGATGTCCTTCTCGAAGGTGGGGCAATCGCCGGCGATCTCCACCACCGTCCCGGCCGGCGTCTCGGCGGTCTCGACCGCCAGCTTGAGCACGGGCTGGGGGCACCTCATGCCCATGCAGTCGATCTTCAGGATGTTGAGTCCCACTTCCGGATCTCCTCGGGATGGGCCGGGGGCGCCGGCCACGCACGTGTTTCCGCGCGCGGTGCTGCGCCCGCGCTCACCGGTCCACACTACCTTCGGGATCGTGACCCAGTCAAAGGGCCGGGGGGTGCGTGCGTTCCGCACTTCCGGTGCGCCTCGACGGGCCGCGTCAGTACTTCGCGTCCTCCGCCTCGATGAGGCGGTAGATGTCCTCGGCGCTCCCCGCCTTCATGATCGCCTCGCGGAAGGCCGGGGTCTTGAAGATCCGGCTGATCCGGGCGAGCGCCTTGAGGTGGGCGCCGGCCGAGTTCTCGGGGGCGAACAGGGCGAAGAACAGGTAGGTGGGGCGGCCGTCGATGGCGCGGAAGTCGATGCCGCCCGGCGAGCGGCCGAAGCTCGCCATCAGGCCGGGGAGCCCGGCCACCTTGCCGTGGGGGATGGCCACGCCCTCCCCGATGCCGGTCGAGCCGAGCTTCTCCCGGTCGAGGAGCACCTCGAGGAGGCGCTGGCCCTCGACCCGGGTGCTCGCCGCCAGCGGCTGGGCGAGCTCGGCGAGCACGGCCTGCCCGGTCTGGCCGGAGAGGCTGGCGATGACGGCGTCGGGCCGGAGGAACTCGACGATCTTCATGATCGACCGGGGTCAGGTAACACGGGTGGCGACGGGTGAGCAAGCAGGCAGGCTCGCAGGCGGGGCCCCCGGCGGCGCGGCCGGGGGCCCGCCCGGCGCTCAGCCGGCGCTCGCCTCGATCAGGCCGAAGTTCCCGTCGTCCCGCTTGTAGACCACGTTGATGGCCCGGTCCTTCGTGTTCTGGAACACGTAGAAGCTGGCGTCGAGGAGATCGAGCTGGAGGATCGCCTCGTCGAGGGTCATGGGCTGCGCCCGGAACCTGGTGCTCTTCACCACCCGGTGGCTCGGGCGATCGGGGTGCTCGATGATGTCGAGCACGTCGTGCCGGACGTCGACGGCGCCGGGGGCCTCCTGCCCGTTGGCGGCCTTGTGGTTGTAGAGCTTCTCCTTGTGCTTCTTGAGCTGCCGCTCGATCTTGTCGGCGGCGGCGTCGATGGACGCGTACATGTCCTGGGACTTGGCGCAGCCGCGAAGCAGGAAGCGCCCCGCCTTCACGGTGATCTCGGCGTGGTGGTGGAGGTTCTCGACGTGCAGCACGGCGTGCGCCTCGCTCGGCCGGTCGATGTACTTCTGGACGTGCTCGACGCGCCCCTTCACGTGCGACTTGAGGGCTTCGGTGGGCTCGAGATGCCTGAAGGTGATGTTCACCTGCATGAACCGCCTCCTTGGGAGGACCGTCGAAAATGCTTCGGCCGCGGCCCGGCGGAGTGAACCTCCCGCCGGTTCCGCGGCCGATGCCGATGTTGCCGAAGCTGGCAACATGCCCACTCCATAATAGCGCAGCGCCCCGGGGCGCGATCGGCAGGAGCGGGACGCCGGACCGCTCATCCGGGGCGTCAGGCGGGGAGTCCCCTGACCGCCGGACGGGGAGCCCTGGCGCCGGGGCCACGGCCAGGCGGGGGATCGGCCTCGGGGCGACGTCCGCCGCCCCTCCGCCCGGCCGCCGGCGCGTGCCCTCGCCGCGCCGGCCGGGCGATCTCACCGGCCTCCGCCCGCCGGGCGCATCCGGGGGTGCGCCCTAGAAGAACTTCTTCCGCTTCGAGCTCGGCAGGATCCCGAGCACCTCGCGGTACTTCGCCACCGTGCGCCGCGCGATCTCGATGTTCTGGCCCTTCAGGATCTCGACGATCCGCTGGTCGGAGTGGGGGTGCTTGGGGTCCTCCGAGGAGACGATCTGCTTGATGTGGTTCTTGACCGCCTCGCTCGCGATCTCGTCCCCCCCGGTCTTGTTGATCGCCGAGTTGAAGAAGAACTTGAGCTCGTAGATCCCCTGGGGCGTGTGCACGTACTTGTTGGTGGTGACGCGCGAGACCGTGGACTCGTGCATCCCGATGTCCTCGGCCACGTCCCGGAGGATGAGGGGCTTCAGGTAGGCGATCCCCTTGTCGAGGAAGTCGCGCTGGAACTTCACGATCGACTCGGTGACCTTGTAGATGGTCCGCTGCCGCTGGTGGATGGAGCGGATCAGCCAGACCGCGCTGCGGAGCTTGTCCTGGATGTACTCCTTGGCCTTGCCGGCGTCGCCGTTCTTCAGGGCGGCGCGGTACATCCCGGAGATGCGGAGCTTGGAGAGGCCGTCGTCGTTCAGGATGGTGACGTACTTGTCCCCCATCTTGTGCACGTAGACGTCGGGGGTGATGTACTGCGGCTCCTCGTCGGTGTAGGCGCGCCCCGGCTTCGGCTCGAGGCGGCTGATCACCTTCACCGCCTTGACCACCTCCTCGATGGGGATCTTCAGGTCCTTGGCGATCGCCTGGTAGTTCTTGGACTCGAGGTGCTTCAGGTGGCGCTCGATGATCGCCACGATCTCGGGCGTGTCGGCGTTGATGTACCGGACCTGGAGGAGCAGGCACTCCCGCAGGTCGCGGGCCGCCACGCCGATGGGGTCCAGCTGCTGCACCTTGCGGAGGACCTGCTCGGCCGCCTCGACCCCCAGGCCGCTCTCGAAGGCCACCCGGACCAGCGGGTCGCTGGTGGCGGCCTCCTCCGCCTCGCCCTCCACCGGCGGCATCTTGAAGTAGCCGTCCTCGTCGAGGTTCCCGATGATGAGCATCGCGGCGCGCTCCTCGTCGGGGGAGAGGTTGGAGAGCCGCAGCTGCCAGACCAGGTGGTCGACCAGGTCGGTCTTGCGCGTGAGGGTGGCCTCGTACCCGGGCAGCTCGTCGTCGGCCAGCCCGCGGTTCGACGGGGCGGTGTGGCCCTGCAGCTGGTAGTGCTCGAGGTACTGGTCCCAGTCGATCTCGTTGGCCCCCTCCTCGCCCTTCACCTCCTCGGCCTTCTCCGCCTCCTTGTGCTCCGGCTTGGCCTCGGCCTCGGCCGCCTCGGCCGGGCTCGCCCCGTCCTGCACCGGCTCCTCGTCGGGCTCGTCGGCGCCCTCGAGGAGCGGGTTCTCCGTCATCTCGGTGCGGATCAGGTCCACGAGCTCCATGCGCGACAGCTGGAGGAGCTTGATGGCCTGCTGCAGCTGGGGGGTCATCACCAGCTGCTGGGTCATCTTGAGGTGCTGCTTCAGCTCGAGGCTCATCGCTGCTCCACCGGGGCTTCCACCTGCGGTTCGTCCAGCCGGAACTTCTCGCCCAGGTAGACGGCCCGCGCCTTGGCGCTGGCCGCGATCTGGGCCGGGGTGCCCGCCTCCAGGATCGTCCCCGCGGAGAGGATGTAGGCGCGGCCGCAGATCCCCAGGGCCTCGCGGACGTTGTGATCGGTGATGAGCACGCCGATGCCGCGGTCGCGCAGCGAGCCGATGAGCCGCTGCAGCTCGCCCACGGCGATGGGGTCGACCCCGGCGAACGGCTCGTCGAAGAGGATGTAGTGCGGGCTCGAGAGGAGGCTCCGCGCCACCTCGGCCCGCCGCCGCTCCCCGCCGGAGAGCTGCTCGCCGAGCGAGTCGGCCACCTTCTCCAGCCGGTACTCGGCGAGGAGGTCCGCCGCCTTCGCCTCGCGCTCGGCCCGGGCGACCCCCAGGGCCTCGAGCACGCCGGTGATGTTCTGGCGGACGGTGAGCTTGCGGAAGATCGACGCCTCCTGCGGCAGGTAGCCGACCCCGAGCCGCGCCCGGCGGTGCATGGGGAGCCGGGTGAGGTCGTGCTCGCCGAGCAGCACCCGCCCGCGCTCCGGGACCACCAGGCCGACCACCATGTTGAAGGAGGTGGTCTTGCCCGCGCCGTTCGGCCCGAGCAGCCCCACCACCTCGCCGGGGGCGACGTGGAAGCTCACCCCGTCCACCACCCGGCGGCCGCGGTAGGACTTCACCAGCCCCTCGGCGCGGAGGAGGATCTCGCTCACCGGGTGGCCTCCTTCCGCTCGCGGCGGCGCTGCTCGAGCTCCTGCCGCTGCGTGTCCACCTGGCTCCCGGGCACGGTGATCCGGACCGGCGCACCGTCCTTCCCCTCGAGCTTCACCTCGTCGGCGCGCAGCTCGTAGACGAGCTTCTCGCCGCGCCCCTCCGAGCCGCGGTCCTTGAGCACCGTGTTGCCCTGGCAGGTGACCCGGGCGGCGGCGTTCTCGTAGGTGGCGGTGTCGCAGGTCACCACCCGGTCGCCCCGAACGAGCTTCACGTCGCCCTGGCAGACGGCGGTCTCGATCTGGCCGGCCTCGTCGTTCTTGGCCACCAGGCGGGAGCAGGTGAGGACCGCGTCCTCGCGGGTGAGGGTCACCGGGCTCCCGCTGAAGATCACCTCGCGCTTCTGGAAGGCGTAGTGGACCTCGGCCGCGTCCACCCGCACCGGCGGCCGGGGCTCGGCGGCCGCGGCCGGCCCTGCCAGCGCGATCGCCGCGCCGAGGAGGGCGGGGATCACCGGGCCTCCCGCAGGCCGGCGAGCAGCCGGGCCGGACCGCCGATGTCCATGTCGCCGGTGGCCGGGTCGAGGGTGAAGCCGGCCCCCTCCAGCCGGTAGCCGCGGCCCTCCACCACGACCGGATCGTCCCCCCGGACCGTTCCTCCTCCAGGGCCGGGCTCGTAGCGCGCCCGCTCGGTGCGGGTGACGTCGCCGCCCCGCTCCACCGTCACCCCGCCGCGGGCGGAGAAGGTCCGGGTCTGGAGCGTGCCCTCGCCCTCCGGGGCGCTCACCTTCACCGGCCTCCCCTCTGGACGGGGGAGGCTCACCACCAGGTCGTGCGCCCAGATCTCGGTCGAGTCGCGGCGGAGCGCGACCGCGGCGGCCTCGCCGGAGGCGCGCAGGTCCGTCCCGCGCCAGATGCGAAATCCAACACCCTGGAGCCTCAGCTCGGGGGCCACCTCACGGGCCTCCGGCGCGCTTGACGGCCGGCAGGCCGCGGCGGAGGCGATCCAGGTCAACGCCGGGAAGAGGATGGCGGTGCGCATGCAACTCCGCTGAAACATAGCATTCTTGGAAGGTCGGATCGACGGGCACAGCCCTTGCTTGGCGCCCTCTTTCCCTAGCCGGCTGAAAGCCCTGAGCTTTTCGGCACCGGCCTTGCTAGGTGGGTCTCGGCCGGGTGCTCCCCGCCGGGCTGCGTCCTCCAGCGTTCGTGCAGCCAGACCCACTGGTCGGGATGCCGGCGGATGGCCGCCTCCAGCACCGCCGAGCAGGCGGCCGTGAGGCGGACCGCCTCCGCCTCCTGGTCGGGCGGGTCGGTGGAGAAGGGGACCTCGACCACCTCGAGGAGGTGCCCGTCCTCGGGGCGGGGACCCCGCCGGTGGATCGTCCCCACCACCACCGGCGCGCCGAAGCGGATCGCCAGGTCGGCGGCGGTGCGCGGCGTCCAGGCCGGCCTCCCGAAGAAGGGGACGAAGACCCCCTGGACGCCGGCGTCCTGGTCGATGAGGAGCCCGAGCGCCCGGCCGCGGCGGAAGGTCCGGACGATGGCCCGGCCGGTCTCCGGGTCCTCTCCCCGGAGCGTGGTGACGCCGCCCTCCGCCAGGAACCGCTCGGCGAGCGCGGTCAGGCCAGCGTCCGGCCCGGCCTGGGCGATCAGGGCGGTCGGGATCCCGGCCCGGGCCACGCGCCGGGCGAGGAGCGCCCAACTCCCCAGGTGGCCGGCGACGAGGACCATCCCCCGGCCGCGGGCGATCACCTCCTGGAGCAGGGTGGGCGGCGAGACCTCGACCCGGGCGGCGAGGCGGGCGTCGCAGGACCGGATCGCGGCCAGCTCGAACGCGTCCCGGCCGAGGTGGACGAACATCCGGCGGACGATGGCGCGCCGCTCGGCCTCGGTCCTCTCCGGGAGGCAGAGGGCGAGCTGACGGAGCGCCCGCCGGCGCGGGCGGACGGCGAGGAGGTGCGCCAGCCGGCCGACCCAGGCGCCGAGCGCGAGCGCCGGACGGAGGGGGAGCTGGCGGAGGAGCCGGATGGCGCCCCCGATCAGGACCGACCGGACGCGCCGCTTCACCCGCTCGTGCAGGGGGACGGGCATGCGAGCGGGGACGGATCCTACAGCGCCTTCGCCCGGAGGATGAGGTCGCAGAGCTCGCGGACCGCGCCGCGGCCCCCGGGGAAGCGGCTCACCAGGTGGACCGCCGCCCGCACCTCGGGGCGGGCGTCGGCGGGGCAGGCGGACAGGCCGACCCGGGCGAGGAGGGGGAGGTCGTTCACGTCGTCGCCCATGTAGGCGACCTCGTCGTCCGGGATCCCGAGGTGGGCGAGCCGGGCGTAGCCGGCGAGCTTGTCCCGCTCGCCGAACACCAGGTGCTTCACGCGGAGCTCCTCCAGGCGCCGGCGGGAGGCCTCCCCGGGCCGGCCGGAGACGACGCCGAAGTCGAGGTGGTCGCGCAGCAGCACGATCCCGTGGCCGTCCCGGACGTCGAAGGCCTTCAGGGCCTCACCCTCGGGGCCGTAGTAGAGGCGCCCGTCGGTGAGCACGCCGTCCACGTCGAGGAGCACGAGCCGGATCCGCGCCGCCCGGGCCAGCAGGGCGCGACCGCCGGAGGACGTGCGCCGACGCCCGGGGTGGGCCGGGCTCACGGCTGGCCCAGGGCCCTGCGGATGGCGAGCACCTGCCCGAGCACGGCGTCCGCCATCGCGAAGTCGAGGGAGTTCGGGCCGTCGGACTTGGCCACCGCCGGGTCCTCGTGGATCTCCATGAAGAGCGCGTCGATCCCCACCGCGGCGGCGGCGCGGGCGAGCGGGGCGACGAACTCCCGGTCTCCGGCGGTGGTGTCGCCCCCCGAGCCGGGCATCTGGACGCTGTGGGTGGCGTCCATGCAGACGGGCACGCCCAGCGCCCGCATCTGCACCAGGGCGCGCATGTCCACCACCAGGTTGCCGTAGCCGAAGGTGGCGCCGCGCTCGGTGAGGAAGACGTTCTCGTTCCCCGCCTCCCGGCACTTGGCCACCGCGTGGCGCATCTCGCGGGGGGCGAGGAACTGCCCCTTCTTCACGTTCACCGCCTTCCCGTGGCGGGCGCAGGCGAGGACCAGGTCGGTCTGCCGGCAGAGGAAGGCGGGGACCTGGAGGACGTCGACCACCTTCCCGGCCGGCTCGGCCTGCCAGGTCTCGTGCACGTCGGTGAGGCAGGGGAGCCCCGTCTCGCGCTTCACCGCCTGGAAGGCGGCCAGCCCGGCCTCGAGCCCGGGGCCGCGGAAGCTCTTGCCCGAGGAGCGGTTGGCCTTGTCGAAGCTGGCCTTGAAGATCACCGGGATCCCGTGCCGGGCGGCGAGGGCCTGGACCTTGCGGGCGTGGGCGAGGGCGTGCCCCTCCCCCTCCATCACGCACGGCCCGGCGATGAGCAGGAGCCGCTGCCCGTCGCCGAGCTCGTGCCCGCCGGCGCGGACCCGGACCGGAGCCATGCCCTACCCCTTCCCCACCGGGAGCTTGGTGACCGCCGCCCCCGCGCTGCGCTGGGTGGCGTCCCGGTGCTCGCGGGCCGCGGCCACGAAGCCGGCGAAGAGCGGGTGGGGGAGGAACGGCTTCGACTTGAACTCCGGGTGGAACTGGCAGCCCACGAAGTGCGGGTGGTTGTTGAGCTCGATCATCTCCACCAGGTTGAGGTCGGGGTTGACGCCGGAGAAGACCATCCCGGCCGCCTCGAACTGGGCCCGGTACCCGTTGTTGAACTCGAACCGGTGGCGGTGGCGCTCCTGGATCAGCTCGGCGCCGTAGAGCTCGCGGGCCTTGGTGCCCTCCCGCAGCTGGCAGGGATAGGTCCCGAGCCGCATCGTCCCGCCCTTGTCGGTCACCCCCTTCTGCCCCTCCATCAGGGTGACGACCGGGTGCGGGGTCTGCTCGTCGAACTCGAGCGAGTTGGCGCGCTCCAGACCGAGGACGTTCCGCGCCATCTCGATCACCGCCATCTGCAGCCCCAGGCAGATCCCGAAGAACGGCACCTTGTGCTCGCGGGCGTACTTCACCGCCAGGATCTTCCCCTCCGTGCCCCGGATCCCGAAGCCGCCCGGGACGAGGATCGCGTCCACCATGCCGAGCTCGGAGGAGTCGCCCTCCTCGATCCGCGTCGAGTCGATGAAGACCAGCTTGACCTTGAGGTCGTTGGCGATCCCGCCGTGGACCAGGGCCTCGTTGAGGCTCTTGTAGCTCTCCGCCAGCTCCACGTACTTCCCGACGATCCCGATCCGGACCTCGCCGTTGCGGGGGTTGGTCACCTTCTCGACGATCTGCTCCCAGCGCTCGAGGCGCGGCGCCCGGCTCCAGATGTTGAAGAGCTCGGCCAGCTTGTCGTCGAGCCCCTCGTGGTGGAGGGCGAGCGGCACCTCGTAGATGGAGGAGACGTCGCGGGCGGTGAAGACCGCCGAGGGATCGACGTTGCAGAAGAGGGCGATCTTGTCCTTCATCTCGCGGGAGATCTCCCGGTCCGCCCGGCAGAGGAGGAGATCGGGCTGGATGCCGATCTCGCGCAGCTCCTTGACGCTGTGCTGCGTGGGCTTGGTCTTGAGCTCGCCCGCGGCGGCGATGAAGGGGACCAGGGTGAGGTGGGCGTAGACCGCGTTCTCCTCCCCGACGTCGTACTTCATCTGGCGGATGGCCTCGAGGAAGGGGAGCGACTCGATGTCGCCCACCGTGCCGCCGATCTCGACGATCAGGATGTCCGCCCCGCCCGCCGCCTCCCGGATCACCGCCTTGATCTCGTCGGTGATGTGGGGGATCACCTGGACGGTCTTCCCCAGGTACTCGCCCCGCCGCTCCCGCTGGATCACCGTCTGGTAGATGCGCCCGGTGGTGAAGTTGTTCTTCCGGGTCATCTTGGCGCTGGTGAAGCGCTCGTAGTGGCCGAGGTCGAGGTCGGTCTCCGCCCCGTCGTCGGTGACGTAGACCTCGCCGTGCTGGAACGGGCTCATCGTCCCGGGGTCGACGTTGATGTAGGGGTCGAGCTTGAGGTGGGAGACCTCCAGCCCGCGGTTCTCGAGGAGCGCCCCGATCGACGCGGCCGCCAGCCCCTTGCCGAGCGAGCTCACCACGCCGCCGGTGACGAACAGGTACTTGGTCTTCTTGCCTCGCTTCACCATGGGTGCCCCCTGGTCATGGACGCGGCGGGACGAGGAGCGCCCTCGCCCGCTCCAGGTCCTCCGGCGTGTCGATCCCGAAGCCGCGGTAGCCGGTGTCGGCCACGCGAATCTTGAAGCCGTGCTCCAGCGCCCGGAGCTGCTCGAGGGCCTCCTCGCCCTCCAGCCGGCCGGGCGGGAGCGCCGTGAACCGCTCCAGGAACCCGGCCGTGAAGCCGTAGATGCCCACGTGGGCCCGGGCGAGGGGGCTCTGGCCCCCCGCGCGACGGTGGGGCACGGGCGCCCGGGAGAAGTAGAGCGCGTCCCCCGCGAGGTCGGTCACCACCTTCACCACCTGGGTCCGGGAGAGCTCCTCCGGCTCGAGGGGCCGCGCCAGGGTGGCCATCACCACCCCGTCCCCGGCCATGGCGGCGAGGAGCGCCTCGATCGCCTCCGGCTCGATGAGCGGCTCGTCCCCTTGCAGGTTCACCACGATCTCCGGCCGGGGCGCGAGCCGCCGCGCCGCCTCCGCCACCCGATCGGTCCCGGTGGCGGCCGGGCCGGTGAGGATCGGCTCCGCCCCGGCGACCCGGGCGGCGGTCGCGATCCGGTCGTCGTCGGTGGCCACCGCCACCACCTCGACCCCGCGCGCCCGCCGGGCGCGCTCGACCACATGGGCGATGAGGGGCTTCCCGGCCAGCTCGGCGAGGGGCTTCCCGGGAAAGCGCGTCGCGCCGTACCGGGCCGGAATGATGACAGCGGCGCGTTTCAACCCGGGGCGCCAAACTACGACGAGGGATCGGCAGCGTCAATGCCGTCCTCGCCCGTCCTCGTAATCGATCGATCCGACCGGGCTTTCCCAGGGTCCCGCCGGGGGCCCGCTCAGCGCGGAGCGCCCGGCTGGCTCGCCTTGCCCTCGTTCCCGCGCTCCCGGGCCGGGATCTCGTAGAGGCGCTGACGGTGGCGCGCCACGCCGCCCGCCGGCACCTCGATCCAGACCGGATCGGCG
>Ga0335076_10003473_pt1 | contig 15859 bp, 12 predicted proteins | sample Lox_Sample_25_FD_206717 | JGI IMG/M metagenome (GOLD analysis project Ga0335076, IMG submission 206717) | Soil microbial communities from Loxahatchee National Wildlife Refuge, Florida, United States - Lox_Sample_2.5 | ecosystem: Environmental > Terrestrial > Soil > Wetlands | place: USA...
CGACGCGCCAGACGCGCGCCGCGCCGGCGGTGTTGACGTTTGCAAAGACCCGCAGGATGCGCCGGCCTTGCACCGGCTTCGACGGGAAGGCATCGACATGCAGGCGCGTGTCGTCCTTGCGGTAGGATATGTGCCGGCGATCGATGCTCACCGGGCGGAGGCTCGCCCGCCCCGTTTGGAGCTGTGCGGCATAGTCCGGAAAGAGCCCGCACAGCAGCGCCTCGGCTTCTCCGCCGAAGCGGCGCAGCAGTGCCGCGAGCGCTTCGCGCTCGCCGCCGGCGAGGCTCGCGCCGCCAATGGCGCCGCTGCGCGGGTCGAAGCTTATGTTCTTGGCCTTGCCGTCCGAGACGCGGGGATCGAGGAAGCGCCGCTCCGCCGCCGTCAGCTCGAAGAGGAGATGCGGCAGGAAGACAATCTTGCCGCGTTCGAGCGCCGCCAGCGCGCGCTCTCGGTCCTGGGGCGAACCGGCGCCGGACCAGTCGCAGAGATCGAGCCGCTCGAGAGGATCAGCGCCAGCGCCACACCGCATCCCTCCCACCGCCGCTCGGGGCTGCCCGAGGGAAGGCTCTCCTCGCGAAGGATGCGACTCCATCGCCATTGCACAGCGCCCGCGTCAGGGCGAAATCACGCCACAACTCTAACAATTTCTCGTGTCGCGTGTTCAATTTTCGCGCTGGCCGTGCAAGTTCACCAGAGACGGTCCACCACAGAGACGGTGAGGCAGTGAGAAAAGGAGCGCCTTCGGTCTTTTCACCGCCTCATTGCCTCTGTGGTCCGTCTTTTACTCCTAAGCCGCGCGGACGCCGGAGAGGAAGCGGGTGACTTCGGATTGCAGGCGCTGGGCGTCCGTCGACAGCGTGCCCGCCGCCTTCAGCACCTTGGCGGCAACCGCATCGGTCTGCGCCACGGCGCCTTGAGCGGCGCTGACATTGCTCGACACCTGCCGCGCGCCCTCGGCGGCCTGCTGCACATTGCCGGCGATCTCGCGCGTGGCGGCGCCTTGCTCCTCGACCGAAGCCGCGACCGCGGCGGTGATCTCGTTCATGCGCGCGACGATGCCGCCGATGCCTTGGATGGCGGTGACCGCGGTGCCGGTCATCGACTGGATTTCGGCGACCGTGGTCTGGATCTCTTCCGTCGCTTTCGCGGTCTGGGTGGCGAGCTGCTTCACCTCGGAGGCGACGACGGCGAACCCTTTGCCCGCTTCGCCGGCGCGGGCCGCCTCGATCGTGGCGTTGAGCGCCAGCAGGTTGGTCTGCCCGGCAATGCCGCTGATCAGCGCGACGATGTCGCCGACGCGCTTGGCCGAATCGGCGAGCCCGCTCATCACCGAGTTGGCGCGCTCCGCCTCTTCCACGGCGTTGGCGGCGACCTCCGAGGAGCGCGTCACCTGGCCGGAAATCTCGCGGATCGAGGAGGAGAGCTCCTCGGTGGCGGAAGCCACGGTGCCGACATTGGCGCTGGTCTGCTCCGCGGCGGCGGCGGCGGCCGTCGTCTCGTGGTTGGCGGTGGACGCGGCGGCGGTCACGGCATTGGCCGAGGCTTTCATCTCATTGGCGGAAGATGCCATGCCGTCGGCCACGGCTTTGACCGAGGCCTCGAAGCCGCTCGCCAGCTTCGCCATCGCCGCTTGCCGTTCTTGCGCGGCGGCCGCCTTGACGCGGTCCTGCTCGGCGGTGAGTCGCGTCGCCTCGGCCGAGCGCTCCTTCAGCACGGCAATGGCTTGCGCCAAGGTGCCGATCTCGTCGCGCCGGTCCAGCCCCGAAATCTCGACCGAGAGATCGCCATCGGAAAGCCGGCGCGCCGCCTCGGTGATGCTCAGGATCGGGCGCGTGATGCGGCGGCCGAACCAGAAGGCAACGCCGAAGCTGAGCAGCGCCACCGCCGCGACGACGGCCGTGATGCGCAGCCCGTAGCGCCAAATCGCGGCATCGACGTCGTCGAGATAGACGCCGGAGCTGACAACCCACTTCCAGCGGCCGGTGATCAACGAGTAGGTCGCCTTGCGCTGCGGCGGCAGGTTCGGCGCCTTCGGAAACAGGTAATAGTCGTAGCCGCCGCCCGCCTCGGCTTGCTTGATCATGTCGCGGCCAAAATAAGTGCCGTTGGCATCTTTGCTGTCCCAGGACTGCACGCCTTCGCGTTTCGGGAACATGCCGTTCACGGTGATCACGCCGTCCACCGTGCGCGCGCTGATATATTCGCCGCCGTCATAGCGGATGGCGCGCAGCACCTCCTTGGCCGCTTCTTCCGCGGCGGCGTCGGTCATCGCGCCGCTCGCCGCCTTCTGCTCGAAGGCCTCGACGATCTTGGCCACCGATTCGGTCACGGCGCGGGCGCGCGCCTCGTGCTCGACCAGGGTGACATCGGCAATGATGCGGACCGCTGCGATGCCGGCGAGGCTCAACGCGACGAGCGCGATGAGGGGAATGACGAGGAGGCGTCCATTGATGCTGTAGAGGATTGCTCGCATGATCCGTTTTCCCCTGGAGTGCGCTGCCGGGCGCTGAAGCTGCGTTCCGGGCGGGGTTCCCTCTTTAGTAGTCTTCAACGGTAAAGGAGGGGCTAATACCTAAATTCCCCTATCGGTAGCGGAGGTGGGCATCGGCTCGCAAAGAGCGGGCGCGGCCGAGCGCTATGGTATGTATTGCGATTCCAGCATCTTTCCCGCCGTCCCCGCGAAAGCGGGGACCCAGAGCCATGCGCTCGGCTCAACGGGCTGGAGCTCCTGGGCGGGGCGAGGCGAATCTCGAGAGATGGCGTCGCCGCGCGGCCATCCCGATGCCGCAAGCAGCCCGAGGAGCCCCTTGCCTCGGCGGCGGAATTGGTCGAGCCTGTGCCGGTCGAGGAACAAGCGAGGGGAGGAGCGGTATGACGGGGCGCAATCCGGCGCGCGAGCGCTTGGCCAAGGGAGAACTGTCGCTCGGCATGGGATTGCGCCAGGCGCGCACCGTCGATGTTGCCGCCGCGCTGGCGACCTGCGGCTATGACTGGCTCTTCATCGATCTCGAGCACGGCACCATGCCGCTCGACACCGCGGTGCAGATCTCGGTGGCGGCGCTTGGGGCCGGCATCTCGCCGCTGGTGCGCGTGCCGTCGCGGCAATATGCGCTGGCGACGCGCGCGCTCGATGGCGGCGCGCTCGGCATCGTCATGCCGCATGTCGACACCGCCGACGAGGCGCGGGCGGTGGTCGACCATCTGAAATACCCGCCGGTGGGCCATCGCTCGGTGGCGGGCGGCCAGGCCTGGTTCGGCTTTCGCGCTGTGCCCATGGCCGAGGCGACGGAGACGATGAACCGCGAGACCTTGGTCACCGTCATGCTGGAGACGCCGCAGGCGATCGCCAATGCCGACGCCATCGCCGCGGTGAAGGGCGTCGATGTGCTGCTCATCGGCACCAATGATCTCGCCATGGAGATGGGCATTCCCGGTCAGGTCGGCCATGCCGAGGTGGCGCGCGCCTATGAGCAGGTGATCGCCGCTTGCCGCAACCACGGCAAATGGCCGGGCATGGGCGGCGTCTATGCCGAGGACCTGATGGCGAAATACATCGCCATGGGCATGCGCATGATTCTCTCCGGCAACGACCTCGGCATGATGATGGCGGGCGCGACCCAGCGCGCGAAATTCCTGCGCGAGCGGCGCTAGGGAAGGCGGCGATGGGCAGGCGACCGAGGCTGCCGGCGCTCGCCGCGGCGGCGCTCGTCGCTGCTGCCTTGTCGCCGGCCCTCGCCGCGAACGCGCCGGGCGTTTCGGCGACCGCGATCGAGATCGGTCAGACCATGCCCTATAGCGGTCCGGTCACCGCCTTCGGCACGCTCGGCAAGGGCGAGCTCGCCTTCTTCCAGATGATCAACGACGAAGGCGGCGTCAACGGCCGCAAGATCAAGCTGATCAGCCTCGATGACGGCTATGCGCCGCCCAAGACGGTGGAGCAGACGCGCAAGCTCGTCGAGCAGGAGGGCGTCGCCTTCCTCTTCAGCTCGATCGGCACCGCCACCAACTCGGCGGTCCAGAAATATCTCAACGACCGCAAGATCCCGCAGCTCTTCATCGGCTCGGGCGCCAGCAAATGGGGCAACTATGCCCAGTTTCCCTGGACCATCGGCGGCGTGCAGGCGACCTTCCGCGCCGAGGGCCGCATCTATGCGCGCTACATCCTCGCGCACAAGCCCGACGCCCGCATCGGCGTCCTCTATCAGAACGACGATTACGGCAAGGATTATTTCCTCGGCCTCAGGGATGTGCTCGGTGACAAGTTCGACAAGACCGTAGTGGCGGAAAGCTATGAATTCACCGATCCCACCATCGACTCGCAGATCGTGAGCCTGCAGGCTGCCGGCGTCGACGCTATCATCGTCGGCGCGACGCCGAAATTCGCCGCGCAGGCCATCCGCAAGGTCTACGACATCGGCTGGAAGCCGATGTTCTTCCTCTCCAACGTCGCGATCTGGGTGAATTCGGTGATGAAGCCGGCCGGGCCCGAGAAGGGCGTCGGCATCATCTCCTCGGCCTATGTCAAGGACCCCACGGATTCCGCCTGGGACAATGATCCCGGCATGCAGCAATTCCGCGCCTTCATGAAGAAATACATGCCCAACGCCGATGCCAGCGATCAGAACTACGTCAACTCCTTCAATTCCGGCATGGTGATCGTGCAGGTGCTGAAGCAATGCGGCGCCGATCTCTCGCGCGCGAACATCCTGCGCCAGGCGACGAACCTGCATCACCTCGCCTTGCCGATGCTGCTGCCGGGCATCACCGTCGACACCAGCCCGACCGACTATTACCCGGTGAAGCAGATGCAGCTCATGCGCTGGGACGGCCAGCATTGGGTCCGCTTCGGCGAACTGCTCAACGGGACGTAAGCACGCGCCGCGTGAAAGAGATTTAATCGCCGGCGCGCATTGCCCTTGGCAGCGCGTCTAGCCACGTCTGCTCGTAACGACGATCGCAACTCTGCGAAGCCCCACCTCACCCCAACCCCTCTCCGCCCCCGAGGGGCGGAGAGGGAGGGACCCGCGTAGCGGGAGGGTGAGGTGGGGCGTCGACGATCTTGCGCGTCGCGTCAGGCCTTCTTGAACCTCACTGGTCGTCCCATGAAATCATCCCTCTTCACCGCCGCTACCCTCGCGCTCCTCCTCCTGACGCCCGCCGCCTGGGCGTTGTCACCGCGCTGCGCCGCACAGCCGCTGGCGCCGCGTCCCTGCGCCTTGCCGCCCATGAGCAAAGCCAAAGCGCAGGCGCTGCTCTGGTCGCATGACGACTTCACCGTCCGTCACCTCGAGCCGATCGGCGATTACTGGCAAGGCGAGATGGCGACCCCCACAGGGCCCGAGACCGTCTATGTTCTCGCCGACGGACAGGTCCTGCACGCGCCGCCGCTGATCGGCGCGCCATAGGCGGCGCGCGATCTCGCGGCAAATCCACTGCGCGTCGGCAAACTGAACCTTCGCAACGCTCTCCACCGCCACTCCAGCCTCCGTCGCCAAGGGGTGCAACCCTATGATGAGTTGCGCGGGCTTGGGTGGGCCGCGGCGCCCGCTGAATTTTATGCCGCCGGTGTACACCAGGGGCGTAGGCCGCTCCCCGTTTGCGAAGGGATGATCGCGATGAAAAGAGACCCTGTCGACGTGGCGCAGATCCGGCGGCGATTGATGCTGAGCCAGGGCGGCTTCGCCGAGCGCTTTGGCCTGTCGCTGCCGACCGTGCGCAATTGGGAGCAAGGCGCGCGGCTCCCCGATGCGGCGGCGCGCGCCTATCTCACCGTCATCGCGCGCGATCCCGACCGCGTCGCCGCCATCCTCGCCGGCGCCGACAAGGAAACGCTCTTGCGGCTCACCGTCAGGGAACTGAAATCCGCCCTCGACGCCGCCGATCTCGCCGAAGCCGAGGCGATTACGACAGCCCGTCGCTCACCGGAACATTCTCCGGCTCAAGCTTCATCCCCGCCAGCTTCGCCTGCTGCACCAGCAGCGTGGCAAAATCCTGCTCGGTGAAGCCTTGGCCGATCAGCCCTTGCAGGATCTCGCGCGTCAGCGCCGTCAGCGCCATCGGCGCCTCGAGCTTGCGCGCGGCTTCAAGGCCGAGATCGAGATCCTTCCTGAGGAGCACCGGGGTGAAGGTCGGCGCGAAATCGAGATTGACCAGCGCCGGTGTCTTGTAGCGGCTGAAGGTCGAGCCCATCACGCTCTTGTTGATGAAGTCGAGGAAGGCATGGCGCTTGACGCCGCTCTTCTCGGCCAGAACCGTGATCTCGACCAGCGCCTGGATGACGATGCCGAGGAAGACGTTGTGGCAGATCTTGACGATGCGCGCGCGGTCGCCGTCGCCGACATAGCTGACGCCCTGGCCGAGGCGCTCGAGATAGGGGAGGGCGGTCTCAAAAGCCGCTTTCGGGCCCGAGACGACGAGGCTGAGCTTGCCCGCCTTCACCACCTTGGCATTGCCGCTCACCGGCGCCGCCAGCATGGCGGTGCCGCGCTCTGCCGCCGCGGCGCGCACCTCGGCCGAGGCTTCTTCGGAGACGGTCGAGCTGTCGATGAGAATTTTCGGCGATTTGCCGGGAAGGGTCAGCACGCCATCCTTGCCGAGCGTCACCTGCTTCAGATCGTTCGACGCGGAAATCATGGTAAAGACGATGTCGCAAGACGCGAGATCGGCAGGGCGCTCGACCACGCGCACGCCCGCTTTCGCCAGCGGCTCGGCCTTGGCGCGGGTCCGGTTCCAGACGCTGACATCGGCGCCCGCCTTCGCCAGGCGCTCCGCCATCGAATAGCCCATGCGTCCGACGCCGATCCAGCCAATCTTGTGCGCTTTCAGCTCCGCCATGATGGGCTCCACTGGTTTGCAAACGACCTATCGAGGCTGTAGCCTACCGCCCATGCCGAGGCAACCGGAGAGGGTGAGATGAGCGCGTCACGCGGCAGCAACGAATACCCGATCCCGGCGACGATGAAAGCCTGGGTGCTGGGCAATCCCGACGAGCTCGCCTATGTCGAGAAGCCGGTGCCGCAGCCGGGCTCGGCCGAGGTGCTGGTGCGGATCGATGCCGTGGCGGTCTGCGCCACCGATCTCGAGATCATCAGCCACGGCCTGCCGGCGAAGATCGGCGGCGGTTTGCCCTTCAACAAGAACTTCACGCCGGGCCACGAATATATGGGCACGGTGGTGAAGCTCGGTCCCGCCGTCGATGAATACCGCGTCGGCGATCGCGTCACCGTCGAGGTCCATGCCGGCTGCGGCCGCTGCGAGCGCTGCCGCCAAGGCATGTACACCTCCTGCCTCAATTACGGCGAGCCGCAGAAGGGCCACCGCGCCAACGGCTTCACCACCGATGGCGGCTTCGCCGAATACGCCATCAATCACATCAACACGCTGGTGCACGTCCCCGACGACATGACCGACGCGGAAGCGACGCTCGTCGTCACCGCCGGCACCTCGATGTACGGGCTCGACGTGCTCGGCGGGATCATCGCCGGCGAAGGCGTCGTCGTCTCGGGGCCGGGGCCGATCGGCTTGCTCGGCGTTGCCGTCGCCAAGGCGCTGGGCGCCGAGCCGGTGATCCTCACCGGCACCCGCGATGCGCGGCTCGATCTCGGCAAGAAGCTCGGCGCCGATCACGTGATCAATATCCGCCGCGAGGATCCCGTCGCGGCGGTAAAGCGCATCACCGACGGCAAGGGCGTCCATTTCGTCGTCGAATGCTCCGGCGCCGCCGAAGCGATGAACCAGTCGGCGCAGATGGTCAATCGCGGCGGCCGCATCTGCCTCGCCGCCTTTCCGCACGCGCCGGTGCCGGTCGATCTCGCCTATCTCGTGCGCAACAACATCTATGTCTACGGCATCCGCGGCGAGGGGCAGAGCGCGACCCATCGCGCCATGGCGCTGATGAAGCAGAAGCGCTTCGACGCCAAGCTCATCCACACCCACACCTTCCCGCTCGGCGAGCTGCCGACGGCGCTCAAATACGCGCGCGAGCGCATCGAGGACGCGATCAAGGTGGTGGTGAAGATTCCGGGGTAGGCTGCCGCGCGCGCGCTCATTGCGCGAGGAATCCGCCATCGACCGCGAGATTGTGGCCGACGACAAAAGCGGCCGCATCGGAGGCGAGCCATAGCACCGCCGCGGCGACCTCCTCGGGCTCGCCCATGCGCCGCAGCGGCAGCCCGGCGGCGACGGCGTTCATGTCGGCGATCTTCGAGGCCAGCATCATCGGCGTGACGACGCGCCCCGGCGATACCGCGTTGATGCGGATGTTCTGTGGCGCGTATTCCATCGCGGCCGAGCGGGTGAGCGAGACGACCGCCGCCTTGGATGCGGCGTAGAGCGCGAGGCCGGTGTTGGAATTGCGGACGCCGCTGACCGAAGCGTTGTTGACGATGACCCCGCCGCCCTGACCCAGCATCACGGCAATCTCGCGCTTCATCGCGTGGAACACGGAGCCGAGATTGGTCGCCAGGACGCGGTCGAAGGCCTCGTCCGGCTGCTCGGCGAGCGGCGCCCGCGGCTCCTGGTAGCCGGCATTGTTGAAAGCAATATCGAGCCGGCCATAGCGGTCGAGCGCGACATCGACGATGCGGCGCGCCTCCTCCGCGCGCGCCAGATCCGCCGCGCAGAACCGCGCCTCGCCGCCGCGCTCGGCGCAACCGCGGCAGATCTCGCGCCCGCGCGCCTCGTTCCGCCCGACGATGATGACGCGCGCGCCCTGGCCGGCGAAGGCGAGGGCGGTCGCCGCGCCGATGCCGGAGGTGGCGCCGGTGATCAAGGCCACTTTGCCTGCGAACATCATCCTGCCGGCGATGATGCGTGCGGGAGCGCCTCCGCGTATTGGCGATTCTTGCGGATCAGCCCAGCGCTGCGGCGTATTGGCCGGGCGTGATGCCGTAAGTGCGCTTGAAGTGCCGGGTGAGATGGCTCTGATCGTAGAAGCCGACCGCGAGCGCCGCGTCGGTCGGAGAGTGTCCCGCGGCCAGGAGATGGCGCGCGCGGTCGAGGCGCAGCTGGATCAGATAAGCATGCGGCGGCAGGCCGGTCGCCCGCCGAAAGCACCGCGCGAAATGGAACGGGCTCAACGCCGCGCACTCCGCCAGCGCGCCGAGGCTGAGATCGGCGGCAAAACGCGTCCGCATGTAGTCGAGCGCACGCCGCACCGGCGCTTGCTCGCGCCCGGCCTCGCGCCGCTTCGGGCGCGGCTCGCCGTGGCGCTCGAACAGCTTGGCCACGCCGGCGAGGAACAGGCTCTCGCGGATCAGCCGGATCTCGCGCACCTCGAGGGCGCGATGCGCCCGCACCAGCAGCGCCGCCAGGTCCGGATCACTGACCACGCTGTCGCGAAAATAGGGATGACCGTTTTTCTCGCCGATATCGCTCAGCACGCCGCCGCCGATATAAAGACCGCGGTAGCGCCACCCCGTCGCGCCGGCCACCCCGCCGGAATGCGGCTCGCCCGGGTTGAAGACCATGATCGACCGCGAAGTGGCGACATCGGCGACGCCGCGCGTCACGCATCGTCCGGCGCCGTCCTCGGTGATCGCGATGACGAGCTCGTCATGGACATGCGGCGCAAAGGAGAGCGTGCCGAAAGCGGCGCGCAGCAGGCTGACGCCGCTGAGCTCGGCGTCGATCCAGAACTTCGCCCGGTTCTCTGGGTCCTGTCTTGCCACCGTTGAGCCGCCGCCTCGCGGCCACAATACCGCGCCTCTGGCCTCGTCTATTGGAGATTCTTGCTCCGGCGCCGGGCTCAATAGGGGTTGGCGATCGGCAGCTCTTCGGCCGGGTAAAGGGTGATCACCTTGGCGCCGTTGGGCGTCACCACGACTTCCTCCTCGATCCGCGCCGCGGAATAGCCGTCGCTGGCCGGGCAATAGGTCTCGAGCGCGAACACCATCCCGGCCTTGATCTCGACCGGATCGTCGAAGGAATTGAGCCGGCTGATGATCGGCCGCTCGTGCAGGCCGAGGCCGAGCCCGTGGCCGAAGAGCAGGCCGAAGGCTTCCATCTCGCTGGCAAAGCCGATCGTCTCGGCCTTGGGCCAGCATTGCGCGATCTTGTCGGTGGTGACGCCCGGCCGGACCGTGGCGATCGAGGCGTCGATCCATTCGCGCGCACGCAGATAGGCGTCCTTCTGCGCGGCGGTGGCGCGGCCGACATTGAAGGTGCGGTAATAGCAGGTGCGATAGCCCATATAGGATTGGATGATGTCGAAGAAGGCCTGATCGCCCGGCCGGATCAGCCGATCGGTGAAATTGTGCGGATGCGGGTTGCAGCGCTCGCCGGAGATGGCGTTGATCGCCTCGACATCGTCGGAGCCGAGCTCGTAGAGCCGCTTGTTGGCGAGCCCCACGATCTCGTTCTCGCGGATGCCGGGCTTCAGATGCTCGGCGATGGTCTGGTAGGTGCCGTCAACCAGCGCCGCCGACATGTTCAGCAGCGCGATCTCGTCGGCGCTCTTGATCTCGCGCGCATCAAGCATGATCTGCTGCCCGTCGCGCACCTCGATGCCGGCCGCCTGCAGCTCGAACAGCATCGCCGGCTCGACCACATCGACGCCGACCGGCATGTCGCCGACGCCGTTCTCGTCGAGGATCGATTTGATCTCCTCGGCCGCCTTGCGCATCAAGCCGATCTTGGGATGGACGGCGCCGCGCAGGCCGAGCATGCCGGCATGGCAATTATGCTGGTGCAGCCAGGGCGCGTAGAGGCGGTGATGCTTCGCCGCCGAGCCGAAATCCCAGACATGCGGCTCGCCGCTGCCGGGCAGCAGCGCATAGCGCGTCAGCTTGTCCCGCGCCCAATTGCCGATCACGGTGCTGGTCATGTAGCGGATGTTGTACTGGTCGAAGACCAGCAGCGCGCCGAGCCCGGACTGCGCCAGCGCCTGGCGCGTGCGCGCGAGGCGGTAGCGGTGCAGGCGGCGGAAATCGACGCGCTCCTCGAAATCGACCGCGCTGGGTCCCAGCGCCGGGATCGGCCGCTGCCAATCATGCCGCGGGTCGATATCCTCAGGCTTGATGATCTTGGGCTCGACCGGCCGTTTCGCCATGGGGTTCCTCCTGGTGGGCCGGAGCTTCGGCCCCGGGATGCATTGCGTCAACTGCGTGCGCAAGCATGCGCTTCGAGAAAATGACCCCCCTCCCCCCTTGAGGGGGAGGGAAGGGTGGGGGGTAAAACGCGCGGGCGAGGTATAATCGCTCCGATGCGCCTGACCATCGGGATGAAGATTTTCGGTATTGCCGTCGGGCTGCTGGTCCTGATGACGGCGGCCGCGCTGCTCAGCATGCGCATGACGCGCACCGTCGATGCGCAGCTCGTGGTTATCGACCGCAACTATTTCCCGGCTTATGTCGCGCTGGCGCAAGCCAATATTCGCTCGGTCGAGCAATCCGCCTATGCGCGCCGGCTGCTGCTGGCGCTCCTGGTGGGGCAGGAAGCGGGGGAGAACGTCGACGAGCTGCGGGCGCGCGTCGCCACGGCCGGCAAGGCGAGCGACGGGCTGATCGCCGCCGCGCGCCGGCATATCAACCAGCAGATCGCCGATCCCCTCGACTTCGACGACAATGTCGCGCTGGCACGGCTCGATGAGCGGGTCGAGTCGCTGCAAGAGGACCGGCGTCAGTATGAAGGCGTGCTGGCCGAGATGCTGGCCGCGGCCGGCGCTCATGACAAGGCGAAAGCCCAAGAGCTGCTGGTCGCGCTCAACCAGTGGCGCGACGACATCGACGCCAAGCTCGAGGCGGAGCGCAGCGATATGCGCCAGCTCGCCAGCGCCGCGATCGTCGGCACCCGCGCCTATCAGCGCCATGTCGTCGAGATCGGCCTCGCGCTGCTGGCGATCGCCGGGCTTCTCGGCCTCACCCTCGCCGCCGCCGTGACCCTCGGCCTGGTGCGCCCGGTGCGCCGCCTCGTCGCCGGCACGACCGCGGTCGAGGGCGGCGCGCTCGACATCACCGTCCCGATCACCTCGCATGACGAGATCGGCCGACTCACCGGCTCCTTCAACCGCATGGTGGCCGAGCTGCGCGTCAAGGCGAAGATCCGCGAGCTCTTCGGCAAGTATGTCGACCCGCGCATCGTCGAGGGGCTCATCGACGCGCCGGAGCTGACCAATGTCCAGGGCTCGCGCCGCGAGATGACGATCCTGTTCTGCGACATGAAGGGCTTCACCAGTTTCAGCGAGGGCCTGACCCCGGTCGCGCTGGTCAACGTTCTCAACCGCTACATGACGCTGATGTCCGATCCGGTCCGGCACAGCAACGGCATCATCGACAAATATATCGGCGATGCGATCATGGCGTTCTGGGGGCCGCCCTTCACCAGCCGCGAAGAGCAGGGCGCGCTGGCCTGCCTTGCCGCGCTCGAGCAGATCGCCGCCCTCGAAGCGTTCCGTGCCGAGCTGCCCGAGCTCATGGGGCTCCGCCGCGGCATACCGGAGATCGACATCCGCATCGGCATCGCCACCGGGGATGTGGTGGTCGGCAGCATCGGCTCCGAGCAGACGCGCAACTACACGGTGATCGGCGACACCGTGAACCTGGCATCGCGCCTGCAGGCGGCCAACAAGATCTACGGCACGCACATTCTCGTCGGCGAAGCGACCAGCCGGCTGGCGGCCGCCGCGGTCGAGACGCGGGAGATCGATGCCGTACGCTTCGCCGGCAAGTCCGAGCCGGAGCGCATCTTCGAGCTGCTCGGCCGCAAGACCGCGGTTGCGCCCGACCGGCTCCGGCTGCGCGACGCCTTCACCCAGGCGCTCGCGGCCTATCGCAGCAAGGACTGGGAGACGGCGCGCAGCGGCTTCGAGGCCTGCCTCGCGATCGATTCCGACGATGCGCCGAGCCGCGTGTTTCTAAATCGCATCTCCCATTTCCGCGCCGAAGCCCCCGGCCCGGAATGGAGTGGGGTCTGGTCTCTCGCGGGGACAGCGAGCGGGCAACTCCCCCCTCCCTAACCTCCCCCTCAAGGGGGGAGGGCATTCTTCGATGCGATCGCTCGTTCTTCGTTTGTGGAAATGAAAACCCCCTCCCCCCTTGAGGGGGAGGAAGGGGTGGGGGGTGACGCCGCAGCGCAGGCCCGCTACCGCGGCAGATCCGAGCTGCCCATCAGGAATTCGTCGACGGCGTGGGCGCATTGGCGGCCTTCGCGGATCGCCCAGACGACCAGCGACTGGCCGCGCCGGGTGTCGCCGGCGGCGAACACTTTCGGCACCGAGGTGGCATAGTCGCGATCGGTCGCTTTGACATTGCCGCGCGGGTCGAGCTCGACGCCGATGCTTTTGACCGCGCCGGGATGCACGGGATGGACGAAGCCCATGGCGAGCAGCACCAGATCGGTCTTGATGACGAACGCGCTGCCCGGCACGTCGCGCATGGTCATGCGGCCATTCTCGCCCACCCAGTCGACCCGCGCTGCCTCGATCCCCGAGACGCGCCCGTCCGTGCCGAGGAACGCCTTGGTGGTGACGGCGAAATCGCGGTGGCAGCCCTCCTCTTGCGAGCTCGAGGTGCGGAGCTTCATCGGCCAGTCCGGCCAGGTGGTGAGCTTCGTCTCGTGCTGCGGCGGCAGCGGCAGGATCTCGAGCTGGCTCACCGAGCGCGCCTTGTGGCGGTTCGACGTGCCGATGCAGTCGGAACCGGTATCGCCGCCGCCGATGACGAGCACGTCGCGGCCGGTCGCCAGGATTGCCTCGCTGTCCGGCTCCTTCTCGCCGGCGACGCGGCGGTTCTGCTGCGTCAGGAACTCCATGGCGAAATGGATGCCGGTGAGCTCGCGGCCGGGCGCCGGCAGGTCGCGCGGATGCTCGGCGCCGATCGCCAGCACGATGGCGTCATAGCCCTGCATCAGCTTCTCGACCGGCACGTTGACGCCGATATGGCAGTTGGGATGGAACTCGACGCCTTCGGCACGCATCTGCGCGATGCGGCGGTCGATAACCTGCTTCTCGAGCTTGAAATCGGGAATGCCGTAGCGCAGCAGCCCGCCGATGCGCGGCGCCTTCTCGAACACCGCGACGACGTGGCCGGCGCGCGCGAGCTGCTGCGCGCAGGCGAGGCCGGCGGGACCGGAGCCGATCACGGCGACACGCTTGCCCGAGCGGCGCGGCGAGATCTGCGGCTCGATCCAGCCTTCGCTCCAGCCACGCTCGACGATGGCGTGCTCGATCGTCTTGATGGTGACGGGCTGCTCGATCAGGTTGAGCGTGCAGGCGGCTTCGCACGGCGCCGGGCAGACGCGCCCGGTCACGTCCGGAAAATTGTTGGTCTGGTGCAGCACGTCGAGCGCCGCGCGCATGTCGCTGGAAAAGACGAGATCGTTCCAGTCCGGGATGATGTTGTTGACCGGGCAGGCGTGATGGCAGAACGGCGTGCCGCAATCCATGCAGCGGCCGCCCTGCCGGCGCAGCTCGTCTTCCGGCAGCGCGCGAACGAACTCGCGCCAATGCTGCACCCGCTCGGCCACCGGCGCGTAACCGCGCTCGCGGCGCTGGAACTCGAGAAACCCCGTCGGCTTGCCCATGCCGGCTAGTCTCCCACCGCCACGCTCACCTCGGGGCGCTCGGTGGCGCGCGTCTTCGCCTGAAGCTGCTGCAGCGCGCGGCGATACTCGATCGGCATGACCTTGACGAACTTCGGCGCGTACTGATCCCAGGCGGCGAGGATGGCCTTGCCGCGCGGGCTGTCGGTGTAGCGCACATGGCGCGCGATGAGGCGGCGCACGATAAGGGCGTCGGCCTGAGTCAGGCTGTGGGTGATGTCGACCAGCCCATGCGCCTCGAGATCGCCGCCGCGATGCTCGAGCAGCTCGATCGCGTCATCCTGGGCGACGATCGGTTCGAGCTCGACCATGGCGAGGTTGCAGCGCCGCTCAAAATCGCCGCGCTCGTCGAGCACATAGGCGATGCCGCCGCTCATGCCGGCGGCGAAGTTGGTGCCGGTCTCGCCGAGCACGACGACGGTGCCGCCGGTCATGTATTCGCAGCCATGCGCGCCGACACCTTCGACCACGGCGACCGCGCCGGAGTTGCGCACGGCGAAGCGCTCGCCGGCGACGCCGCTGAAGAAGCATTCGCCGTTCACCGCGCCGTAGAGCACAGTATTGCCGACGATGATGCTGCGATGGCGCTCGAGCGGGCTGTCATGCGGCGGGTAGGCGATGATGCGCCCGCCGGAGAGGCCCTTGCCGCAGTAATCATTGGTCGCGCCTTCGAGCTCGAGCGTGACGCCGCGGGCGAGGAAAGCGCCGAAGCTCTGTCCGGCGGTGCCTTTGAAGCGCACATGGATCGAGCCGTCGGGGAGGCCCTCATCGCCGAAGCGCTTGGCGATCTCGCCCGACAGCATGGCGCCGACGACGCGATGGACGTTGCGGATCGGCAGCTCGACCGTGACCGGCCGGCGCTTCTCCAGCGCCGGCTTCGCCTTGGCGATGAGCTTGTGGTCGAGCGCGCCCTCGAGGCGATGGTGCTGTGGCTCGCACTGATAGGTCGCCGTGCCCGGCGCGACTTGCGGCTGATGCAGGATGCGCGACAGGTTGAGGAGGCGCGCCTTGGGATGGTTGAGTCCCTGCCGCATTTCGAGAAGGTCGGTGCGGCCGATCATCTCGTTGACCGTGCGGAAGCCCAGCTTCGCCATCAGCTCGCGCACTTCCTCGGCGATGAACAGGAAGAAGTTGGTGACGTCCTCGGGCTTGCCGACGAAGCGGTGGCGCAGCTCGGGATTCTGCGTCGCGACGCCGACCGGGCAGGTGTTGAGGTGGCATTTGCGCATCATGACGCAGCCGGCCGAGATCAGCGCCGCGGTGGCGAAGCCGAACTCGTCGGCGCCGAGCAGCGCGCCGACGACGACGTCGCGGCCCGAGCGCA
>Ga0335076_10003475_pt1 | contig 15857 bp, 17 predicted proteins | sample Lox_Sample_25_FD_206717 | JGI IMG/M metagenome (GOLD analysis project Ga0335076, IMG submission 206717) | Soil microbial communities from Loxahatchee National Wildlife Refuge, Florida, United States - Lox_Sample_2.5 | ecosystem: Environmental > Terrestrial > Soil > Wetlands | place: USA...
GGGGTGGGGTTGACCCAGTTCTTCGTCGACGGCGAGGGCTATACCCCGCGCACCTCGACAGTGTCGCTGGCCGACCGCCCGCCGATGAACGCCGTGGCGATCGCCAGCGCGGCGGAGCCGGGCGCAACGGGTCGCCACCAGAGACCGCTGCGACCGCGCTGAGACGCCTCGATGCCATCGTGGCGATCGCCAGCGCGGCGAAGCCGGGCGCAGCGGGTCGCCACGGAACTAATAAGGCAATATCGGTCACGTGGCATTGGTGTTGCTGTACGTCGTGGTGCTGGTCCTGGTGGCGATCGTCCTGTTCGGCGTCGTCAGCCTGCTGTTCGGCCGCGGTGAGCCGCTGCCCCCGCTGCCTCGGGGCACGACGCCGACGGTGCTGCCCGCATCCGGTGTGACCGGCGCCGACGTCAACGCGGTCAAGTTCACCCAGGCGCTGCGCGGCTACAAGACGAGCGAGGTGGACTGGGTGCTGGACCGGCTCGGCCAGGAACTCGACTTGCTGCGCGGCCAACTCTCGTCGGTGCACGCCGCGACAGCGGCTGATGTCGAGGCCGACGGCGCGGACGCCCAGGACGACCAGGAGCCCGGATGACCGCGCCGCCGGACGACGGGCTGGTCCGCTGCGACTGGGCGGTCGGCCGGCCCGGCAGCGCGGACTTTGAGCTGTACCGCGACTATCACGACCAGGAATGGGGCCGTCCCCTGCACGGGCGGGTGCCGTTGTTCGAGCGGATGAGTCTGGAGGCCTTTCAAAGCGGCCTGTCGTGGCTGATCATTCTGCGCAAGCGGGAGAACTTCCGGCGCGCATTCTCCGGCTTCGAGATCGAGAAGGTCGCGCGCTACACCGACGCCGACGTAGCCCGGCTGATGGCCGACCAGGGGATCGTCCGCAACCGCGCCAAGATCGAGGCGACGATTGCCAACGCGCGTGCTGCCGCCGAGGTCGACGACCTCGCGGAGCTGCTGTGGTCGTTCGCGCCGCCTCCGCGATCGCGGCCCGCGACCATCGCTGACGTGCCTGCTACGACACCGGAATCCATCGCGATGGCGCGCGAATTGAAGCGCCGCGGATTCCGCTTCGTCGGTCCCACGACCGCATACGCCCTGATGCAAGCGACCGGGATGGTCGACGATCACCTGCGAACGTGCTGGGTGCCGCCGGCAGCCCGTTGAAGCAGCCCTGGAAACGCCGACCCGGAGGTCATGTACACCTGCCGGGCCGGATAGGGAACAATGGAGTGGTGAATTTGCAGTTCAATGCCGGGGATGGCTGGAATTCAACTGGCGGGGCCTTCCCGGTGCTGGCCAGGTCCGTGACGGCGGGCCACCTCGAATCTGGAGGGAGCACTCGATGGCGGCGATGAAGCCCCGGACTGGCGACGGTCCACTGGAAGCGACCAAGGAGGGGCGCGGCATCGTGATGCGGGTACCGCTGGAGGGCGGTGGTCGACTCGTCGTTGAGCTGACACCCGACGAAGCCGCTGCACTGGGTGACGAACTCAAAGGCGTCACCAGCTAAGCCACCTTCCGGTAGATCTCCAGCGTCTGTTCTGCAATACGCGCCCAGGAGAATTCCGCCATGCAGCGTTGCCGTCCCGCCTGGCCGTAGTGTTTCGCCTTTACGGGATCTGCGATCAGGGCGTTGACGGCCTCAGCGAGCCTGGTCTGGTAGCCGGTCGCATCGTCGGGGTCGTAGTGCACCAGCGAACCGGTCACTCCGTTGGCGACCACTTCAGGTATGCCACCGACATCGGAGGCCACCACCGCTGTGCTGCAGGCCATCGCTTCGAGGTTGACGATACCCAACGGCTCATACACTGAAGGACATACGAAAACCATTGCAGCCGAAAGTATCTCGCGTAGCTGCCCGATCGGCAGCATTTCCCTGATCCAGAAGACGCCGGCGCGGGTGCGAGCTAGCTCGGCTACTCCAGAAGCTACTTCTGCGGCGATTTCCGGCGTGTCGGGCGCTCCGGCGCACAGCACCAACTGCACGGCGGGGCTGAACTGGTGTGCGGCCGCGAGCAGGTGGGCCACGCCTTTCTGCCGGGTGATCCGCCCGACGAATGCCACCATCGGCCGGTCGGTGTCCACGCCGAGGTCTGCCAGCACGGACTCGCCCGGGGCCGACTGCGACGGCGCGACCGGGTGCCACACCTCGGTGTCGATTCCGTTGCGCACAACATGCACCCGATTGGGATCCAGCGTCGGGTAGACCCGCAACACGTCGTCGCGCATGCCCGAGCTGACGGCGATGACGGCGTCTGCGGCGGTTACCGCGGTCTGTTCCGCCCACGACGAGATCCGGTAGCCGCCGCCGAGCTGCTCTGCCTTCCACGGCCGTAACGGCTCCAGCGAGTGCGCGGTCAACACATGCGGGACGTCGTAGAGCATTGACGCCAGCTGCCCGGCCAAGCCGGTGTACCAGGTGTGGGTGTGGACGACGCTGGCCTCCGCCGCGGCATTAGCCATCACCAGATCGGACGACATCGTCGACAGTGCCGGGTTCGCCCCCCGCAACTGCGAGTCGGGCTGATACGTGAACGCACCGGCCCGCGGTGCGCCCATGCAGTGCACATCGACCTCACACAGCTTGCGTAGCTGCGCGACGAGCTCGGTCACGTGCACCCCCGCGCCGCCGTAGACCTCCGGCGGATACTCCCGAGTCATCATCGCCACCCGCATACCCGGCACGGTAGTTGCTGCGTCGAGACAGCGCCGTGGCCGGGTTGACCCAAATAGGTTGATGGACAGTCCGTCAAGGTGGGTCTTTCAGGAGAATGACCTGGCAGCGGTGCGCGGCGGCCGATAGGTTTGTTGCATGAGGGAAGCGCCACACGTGCTGGGCATCGTCCTGGCCGGAGGGGAGGGCAAGCGGTTGTATCCGTTGACCGCGGACCGGGCCAAACCCGCGGTTCCCTTCGGCGGCGCTTATCGGCTGATCGACTTCGTGCTTTCCAACCTCGTCAATGCCCGCTATCTGAGGATCTGCGTTCTCACGCAATACAAGTCGCATTCACTCGACCGTCATATTTCGCAGAACTGGCGGTTGTCCGGGTTGGCCGGTGAGTACATCACGCCGGTTCCGGCTCAGCAGCGGCTCGGACCGCGCTGGTACACCGGCTCCGCCGACGCGATCTACCAATCGCTGAACCTCATTTATGACGAGGATCCTGACTACATCGTGGTTTTCGGCGCCGACCACGTCTACCGGATGGACCCCGAGCAGATGCTGCGGTTCCACATCGACAGCGGCGCCGGGGTGACGGTGGCCGGCATCCGGGTGCCGCGCGCCGAGGCGAGCGCGTTCGGCTGCATGGACGCCGATGAGTCCGGGCGCATTCGCAGCTTCGCCGAGAAGCCGGCTGAGCCGCCCGGGGCGCCCGACGACCCGGACTCCACTTTCGTTTCGATGGGCAACTACATCTTCACCACCAAGGTGCTCGTCGACGCGATCCGTGCCGACGCCGACGAAGATCATTCCGACCACGACATGGGCGGTGACATCATTCCCCGGCTGGTCTCCGACGGATTGGCCGCGGTCTACGACTTCTCCGACAACGAGGTGCCCGGCGCTACCGACCGCGACCGGGCCTATTGGCGGGATGTAGGAACGCTGGATGCCTTTTACGACGCGCACATGGATCTGGTGTCGGTGCATCCGGTGTTCAATCTGTACAACCGGCGCTGGCCGATCCGGGGCGAGACCGAGAACCTGGCCCCGGCCAAGTTCGTCAACGGCGGCTCCGCGCAAGAGTCTGTCGTGGGCGCGGGCAGCATCATCTCCGCCTCGTCGGTGCGCAACTCCGTACTGTCGTCGAACGTCGTCGTCGACGACGGCGCGATCGTGGAGGGCAGCGTGATCATGCCGGGCGCCCGCGTCGGCCGCGGTGCGGTGGTGCGTCACGCCATCCTCGACAAGAACGTTGTCGTCGGACCCGGCGAGATGGTCGGGGTCGATCTGGAGAGGGATCGTGAACGCTTCGCGATCAGCGCCGGCGGCGTTGTCGCCGTGGGCAAAGGCGTCTGGATCTAGCGCTGCGCGCTCACCACACGTAGGGCACCAACCGGTAGCGCACCTGGTGGGTGTACTCGCGATAGCCGCTCAACTCGTGCGCGAGCAGATCCTCTTCGTCGCGGATGCGCAGGACCAGCACGATCAGGCCGGGGATGACAAAGACCAGGCCCCAGTACGAGCCGAGCGCCAGCGGGACGCCGAGCATCAGGATGACGTTCCCGGTGTACATCGGGTGCCGCACCAGCCCGTACAGCCCGCTGGAAACCAGACGCTGGCCTGCCTCGACGACGACATTGACTGCCGCATAGCTGTTTTGGATGATGACCAGCATGTCGAGGATGAGCCCGCTCGCAACCAGGACATCGCCAACCAGTGAGACCGCCGCCGGTACCGGCGACCAGCCGAAGCGGTGGTCAAGCGCGCTGACCACGAACATGGCCGGAAAGCAGACGAATATGACGGCGATCAGGATTCGCTGCATCGTTCGGGTTTCGGCCAACGGCCCACGCATGCGCCGCTCGAGCGCGGCGGGGTTCGTGCGCATCAAGTAGACGCTGGGGATCCAGGTGGACAGCGCGAACACCGCGAGGAAGACCCATGCCTGCCAGTAGTGGAATGTCCCGGCCGGCAGGAACAGCAGCAATCCGAAGGCCGCAAGTCCCAAAGTGGCTGAAACTAATCCCTTACCAACAGCATTCATGACAGCCTCCTTAGGTCTGGACGTCGCGGCGGCGGAAGGCCGCTATTCCCACCGCGATCAGCGCGGCGTCGATCACCAACAACCACAGCAGTGGCATCGGCGTAAAGGCGCCGCCGGTGACCCGCGGAATGTGCGCGAACGGTTCGAGGTCGAGCAGCCATTGGGGAAAGCCCGACAGTGAACCGATCAGATACAACGCGACGAATCCGACCAGCACACCCCACGCCAACGGAGTGAATCTCGGCGCCAGCCCGAACAACGCGACGGTTACCGCGGCTAACAGCCAGACGGCGGGCAGCTGCACCGCGGCGCTGGCGACGACCATCACGACCTTGCCGCCGATGTCGTGGGCGGCGACCCCGTAGGTCAGCCCGGCCGCCAATCCGGCAATCAACATCGCGCCGGCCGAGCCGAGCAGTGCGATTGCCAGATGGCCTGCCAGCCAACGGCTTCGGCTCACCGCGCCACCGAGCACCGCCTCGGCTCGCTGGTCGGCCTCCTCCTGATGCGGCCGCAGGCTCAGCGAGATGGCGAATGCGGCCGCCATCATGCCCAGCATGCAGAACGCCACCGCGACGAATGCCTGCTCCAATGCACTGGTGCCGCCCATGCGCGTGACAATGTCTTCGGCCGTGCCGCCGCCCAGCTCGTCGCCGATGCCGTGCACCACGCTGCCGATCAGCAAGCCGTACAGGCACAGCCCGACGGTCCACAGCAGCAGGGCGCCGCGATCCAGCCGCCAGGCCAACCCAAAGGCGTCCCGCAGCATCGGCGTTGCCGTCGCCGGACCCGGACGTTCGGCGATCAAGCCGGCACCGACGTCGCGTCCGGCAAGCAGCCGGTATGCCAGTGCGGTCAGCAGCACGGTGGTCGCCAGATGCAGCAGCAAGACCCACCACCGGTCGCCCGCATACGGACGGACCTGCAGCGACCAGCCCAGCGGCGAGAGCCACGACAACGCACCCGAGCCGGCGTCACCGACGGCGCGCAGCGTGAATGCGGTTGCCAGCGCGGCGAATGCGGCGCCGCGGGCGAACCGCGCGCTCGGCGACAGCTGGGCAGCCACTGCGGCCACCGCGGTGAACACCAGACCGGAGCAGGCCAACGCGGCCCCGAACGCCAGCGAGCCGTCCGGCGGGACGCTGGTGCCCAGCAGGCCGGCCGCCCCGATCGCGCCGGTGATCACCGACGCCCCGAACGACAGCAGCAGGGCCGCCGTCAGGCTGGCGTACCGACCCACCGCGGTCGAGTCGATCAGTTCGGCGCGGCCGGTCTCCTCGTCGGCGCGGGTGTGGCGGATGACGGTGAGGATGACCGCGACGGCGATCAACAGATGGAACATCCCGGCTTTCCAGATACCGGTTGCGCCGAGGCTGTCGTTGTAGATCTGCCCGTAGAGCGCCCGTTGCGCAGGGCTGGCCATGATCGTGCCGGCAAAGGCGGCGCGGGCCGCTTGGTCGGGGTAGACCTTTTCGACGCTGCCGATGTAAACGGTCGACAGCGGTAACGAGAGCAGAATTACCCAGAGCGGCAAGACCACCCGGTCGCGCCGTGCGTACAGCCGCAGCATCCCGAGTGTGCCGGTGAACGCCGAACTGCGTTGTGGCGCTTCGTGCGCCGGCTGATGGGGGCGATCCAAAGTCGTTGTGCTCATGCCCGCACCTCCTGACTGTTGCGCTCGCGCCGGCCGTCGGAGCCGACGCCGTAATGGCGCAGGAACAACTCTTCCAGGGTGGGCGGCTTGCTGATCAGACTGCGCACGCCGGTGTGGCCGAGCACGCGGATGAGCTCGCCCAGGCTTTCACTGTCGACGTGAGCGTGCAGGACAGTCCCTTCGTAGCTGACGTCCTCGACGCCGCGGATGCGAGTGAGATCCCCGGGGTCGCGCAGCAAGTCGGCAGTGATCGACGTGCGGCTGAGATGGCGCATCGAATCGAGCGTGCCGCTTTCGACCGTCTTGCCGGCACGGATGATCGTCACCCGTTGGCAGAGCGCCTCGGTCTCGGCCAGGATGTGACTGGACAGCAGGACCGTCGCCCCCCGGTCGCGGGCTTCGGCGACGCATTGCTGAAAGACGTTCTCCATCAACGGGTCCAGGCCGCTGCTCGGCTCGTCCAGCAGCAGCAGCCGGGCGTGCGACGAGAACGCCGAGATCAGCGAAACCTTCTGTCGGTTGCCTTTGGAGTAGGTCCGGGCCTTCTTGTGCGGGTCGAGCTCGAATCGCTCGATCAGCTCGGCGCGCCGTTCAGCGTCGATGCCACCACGCATGCGCGCCAGCAGGTCGATGGTCTCACCGCCGGTGAGGTTGGGCCACAGGGTCACATCGCCTGGGACATAGGCGATGTGACGGTGTAGCTCGACGGCGTCGGTCCACGGGTCGCCGCCGAGTAGCCGAGCCGTTCCACCGTCGGCCTTCACCACTCCCAGCAGTATCCGGATCGTCGTCGACTTTCCGGCGCCGTTGGGTCCAAGGAAGCCGTGTACCTCACCATGGCGTACCGTCAACTCGAGGCCGTCGAGCGCCCGAACGGCACCGAAGCGCTTTGTCAGACCATGGATTTCGATCGGCGCCTGGTAGTTGTCAGTCGGCATGCGATTCTCCTTGTGGTTTTTGACTTTCCGCTTGGCCTAGGAAGGCGTCGTACATGGTGCTGTCTGCCATCAGACCCTCGGTGTACAGCTCGAGGGACGGCAACAACATGTCGCGGGCGTAGTCGCGCAGCACCGCGCGCAGATCCGTTGGTGTGTCGTGCATCTGCAGGTAGACGAGGAACCCGCCGCCGCCCGTGATAGCCAGAAACTTTGCCCTGGCCTCCGGATCGCGGCTGGGTTTGAGCGTTCCGGCTCGCACGCCCTCATCGAGGTAACTCTCCGCGTCGTCGATCATCCGACGCCACAGTGTCTTTCCCAGCTCGCCGCCCGACTGCATGCTGCGGACCAGGTAGGCCATCATCGGCGCGTACGACTCAATTGCGGCGAGCTGGGCAAACCAGGTTCCCGGTTCTCTGGCCCGCATGGCCTCTGTCTTGTCGCTGCGGATCTCTTCGGCGATGTAGTCGTCGCAGGCCTTGCGCAGGCCGTCCTTGGAGCCGAAGTGGTGGATGACAAGTGCTGCGCTCACCCCGGCCGCTTCGGCAATCGAGCGCAGCCCGACACCGAAGCCCTGTGCGCCGAACTGCTCGATCGCGGCGTCGCGGATCCGGGCCGCGGCGGTCAAATCGTCGGCTGAACGCATGTTCAGGACATTAAACGACTGTTCAGTCGAGCGTCAAGCACCCACGCCGTCAGTAATCCGTAAAAAGGGCTGGGGTCAGTCGCGGACGGCGGCCAGCAGGCCGTCGCCGAGCGGCACCAGCGCGGGTGTGAGCAGCTCGTTCTCGGCGATCAGCCGCGCCGCTTCACGCACCGCCGCGACCTCTGCGTCATGCGCCGCGGGGTCGCCGGCCCGGCCACCCAGCGCGGCTCCGTGCACGACGATCGCCCCACCGGAGCGCAGCAGCCGCACTCCCTCGACCACGTAATCCGGCTGATCGAGCGGGTCGGCGTCGATGAAGACCAGGTCGTAGGACTCATCGGCCAACCGGGTCAGGACTTCCTGAGCCCGACCGCTGATCAGCCGAGTCCGCGACGGCCCGATGCCGGCGTCGGAGAACGCCTGCTTGGCGATCAGCTGGTGCTCGGGCTCGATGTCGATCGTGGTCAGCACGCCGTCTTCGGTCATCCCCGATAGCAGCCACAGGCTGCTGACGCCCGCCCCAGTCCCCACCTCGACGACGGCTTTGCCGCCACTGAGCTTGGTCAGCAGGCTGAGTAGTGCGCCCACCGCGGGGGTCACCGCGCCTGCGCCGATGTCGACCGCGCGTTCGCGTGCGGCCAGTAGAACCGCGTCTTCGGAGATCGACGCCTCCGCATGTGCCGACAGCGATTCGGCCCGACTCGTTCCAGGCGACTGGCCCGGCGTCTGGTCGGTGGTGGCCATGCCCGCAGCGTAAATCCAACCGCCGCGCCGCGCAGTCAGGCGCGCCCGATTGCCGTCTTGCCGGCGGCCCGCGACACGCCCAAACCCCGCGGCCGATCAAGGTCACAATTTGGTGAATATGCGCAGTGCAACGGGCTGAAGGCGGCCATTCTCAGTCAAAGCTCAGTGCGATCACATACCGCACATACGCCGGTAGGCAACGGTATTCCCCATGGAACGTGGAGGCCGCTGGTCCGGGAATAGAACCCCGCGCCTTCGTGTTGCGCGCGGTGAGGAATTGCCTAGCCTCGACGGCAGTCTGAACCCGGAGGAACTGAACATCACCACCCTGATGAGCCCTGCCAGCATGTCGCACCCCGAGCGGTATCGCGACGCCGACTGGGTTGAGCCCGACGACGAGCCTTACGGCACCGCCGTGTTCGACGCGACCGGAGACAAGGCGGCGATGCCGTCGTGGGATGAGCTTGTCCGCCAGCATGCCGACCGCGTATACCGGCTGGCCTACCGGCTTTCCGGCAATCAGCACGACGCCGAGGACCTGACGCAGGAAACCTTCATCCGGGTTTTCCGTTCGGTGCAGAACTACCAGCCGGGGACCTTCGAGGGCTGGCTGCACCGCATCACGACCAACCTGTTCCTCGACATGGTTCGCCGCCGCGGCCGGGTCCGGATGGAGGCGTTGCCCGACGATTACGACCGGGTGCCCGCCGATGAGCCCAACCCCGAGGAGATCTACCACGACGCGCGGTTGGGTCCTGACCTGCAGGCAGCTCTGGATTCACTGGCTCCCGAGTTCCGTGCAGCCGTCGTGCTGTGCGACATCGAAGGACTGTCCTACGAGGAGATCGGGGCCACCCTGGGCGTGAAGCTCGGGACTGTGCGTAGCCGGATCCACCGCGGACGACAGGCACTGCGCGACTACCTGGCGGCGCATTCCGAGGGCGCCAAGCACTCGGCCGCCGGCGCCCTGTCGGAGCCTTCGGACTAAGACACGTTCCGCCTGATCCGCTGTTCATTAATGTTCCGTATCGGGTAGCGCGCTACATTCGAGGTAGTGCCCATCAACTGACGCGATACGGAGAGGAGCCGGTGATGGTCGACCGGGGACATGTGTTCCGGCGTGCGTTCTCCTGGCTTCCCGCCCAATTCGCCTCGCAAAGCGACGCGCCGGTGGGTGCGCCCCGCCAATTCGGCTCTACCGAGCATCTGTCGATCGAGGCCATCGCGGCGTTCGTCGACGGCGAGCTGCGGATGAACGCGCACCTGCGCGCAGCGCATCACATCTCCCTTTGCCCGGAGTGTGCCGCTGAAGTGGACGGTCATCGCCGGGCCCGCGCCGCGCTGCGCGATTCCCAGCCGGTCAGGATCCCCAGCAACCTGCTGGGATTGCTGTCGCAGATTCCGGACGACCCGCCCGACGAGGATGCGGGCCAGACAGGGGACCGCTCGTGGCGGCCGCCCCGCCCGCGGCGAACCGGGGATCATTTTGCCGACGGCAGCCCGCCTGACCGGCGCGAGCCTCGGTAGGGTGGAGACCAGGTTAGCCAAGCCGGTGCACAGCGCCGCGCTCAAGCCCATAGTGCGCATCTCGCACGCGCTCGGAAGAGGATGACGTGAGCTCCGACGAAGACAAGAACGGCGCACCCCGGCTCGCGCCCCGACCCGTTTCCCGGCCGCCCGTCGACGCTGCGTCACGCCAAGCCTTCAGCCGTCCCGACGGCGTGCATGGCTCGTTCGTCGCCGAAACCGTGCGTCCGCCGAAGTATCGCAACGACGGCGAGTTCACCCCCCACGATGAACCGGCCGACCCGGTGCTGTCGGAGGCTTTCGGCCGCCCCTTTCCCGGAGCCGACTCGCTGCAGCGCCACCCCACCGATGCCGGTGCGCTCGACGGTGACAAAGAACAGACCGACGAGCCCGACGACCCGTGGCGCGACCCGGGCGCGGCCGCCGCGCTGGGCGAGCCCGCGGTAGCGCCGGCCGGCGCACTCGGTGCCGGCGGGGGAGGCGACCGGCTCGGTGTGCGCGACGTGCTGTTCGGCGGACGGGTTTCCTATCTGGCACTTCTGGTGCTGGCCGTCCTCGCGTTGTTGATCGGCGTAATCGGCGGTGTGGTCGGGCGCAAGACCGCTGAAGTCGTCGAGGCCTTCACCACCTCCAAGGTGACGCTGGCGACCAACAACAACAGCGAGTCACCCGCTGGTCGATTCGCCAAAGTCGCTGCCGCAGTGGCTGATTCGGTGGTGACGATCCAGTCGGTCAGCGACCAGGAAGGGATGCAGGGATCCGGTTTCGTCGTCGACGGGCGCGGCTACATCGTCACCAACAACCACGTCATCTCTGAAGCCGCCAACAACCCCAGCCAGTTCAAGACCACCGTCGTCTTCAACGACGGCAAGGAAGTGCCCGCCAACCTGGTCGGCCGCGACCCGAAGACCGACCTGGCCGTTCTCAAGGTGGACAACGTCGATCACCTGTCGGTGGCCCGGCTCGGTGACTCCGACAAGGTGCGGGTGGGCGATGAAGTCCTCGCCGCCGGTGCGCCGCTGGGTCTGCGCAGCACCGTGACGCACGGCATCGTCAGCGCGCTGCACCGCCCGATCCCGCTGTCGGGGGAGGGTTCGGACACCGACACCGTCATCGACGCCATCCAGACCGACGCCTCGATCAACCACGGGAACTCCGGTGGCCCGTTGATCAACATGGATTCTCAGGTCATCGGGATCAACACCGCCGGCAAGTCGTTGTCCGACAGCGCCAGCGGGCTGGGCTTTGCGATTCCGGTCAACGAGGCGAAATTGGTTGCGCAGACGTTGATCAAGGACGGCAAGATCGTGCACCCGACGCTCGGCCTGAGCACCCGGTCGGTGAGCAACGCGATCGCACAGGGCGCGCAGGTCGCAAACGTGAAGGCGGGTAGCCCGGCCGAAAAGGGCGGGATTCTGGAAAACGACGTGGTGGTCAAGGTGGGCAACCGGGGCGTCGCGGACTCCGAGGAGTTCGTTGTCGCGGTGCGACAGTTGACGATTGGGCAGCCCGCCCCGATCGAGGTGGTCCGCGACGGCCGCCACGTGACGCTGACGGTGACACCCGGTCCGGACACCAGCTAAATGTTCGCCAACGTCGGTTGGGGGGAAATGCTGGTGCTCGTGGTGGTCGGGCTGGTTGTCCTGGGACCCGAGCGGCTTCCTGGCGCCATCCGCTGGACCGCCACCGCGCTGCGCCAGGCCCGCGACTACCTCAGCGGGATGACGACCCAGCTGCGCGAGGACATCGGCCCCGACTTCGACGATCTGCGCCAGCCGCTTAGCGAGCTGCAGAAGCTGCGGGGTATGACGCCGCGTGCGGCGCTGACCAAGCACCTGTTCGACGGGGACGACTCGCTGTTCACCAGCAACGTCGACAAGGTAGAGAAAATCGTTCCGCCGGCCGTGCCGCCGCCGTCGCCAGTTCCGGAACCGCCGCTAGTCGGGCCCGCACCCTTCGACCCAGACGCCACGTAAAACGGACTCAGTGTCGGGTCGGGTCCAGTCCGAGCGACATTCCGGCGAGACCCCGACGCCGCGACGACAGCGCGTCGGCGACGCTCTGCAGCGCCTTGCCGACCGGTGAGTCGGCAGCGCTGAGCACGATCGGCACCCCGGTGTCGCCGGCGGCGACCAGCGCGGGGTCCAACGGGATCTGCCCCAGCAGCGGCACGTCGGCGCCGACCGTACGGGAGAGTCGTTCGGCGACCTGCTGGCCGCCGCCTTCGCCGAATACCTGCAACGTCGAGCCGTCCGGCAGCAGCAGTCCGGACATGTTTTCCACCACCCCGACGATGCGTTGGCGGGTCTGCACGGCGATGCTGCCCGCGCGCTCGGCCACTTCGGCGGCCGCCAGTTGGGGTGTGGTCACGACCAGGATTTCCGCGTTCGGGATCAGCTGGGCCACCGAGATCGCGATGTCGCCGGTGCCCGGCGGCAGGTCGAGCAGCAGCACGTCCAGGTCGCCCCAGTACACGTCCGCCAGAAACTGCTGCAAGGCCCGGTGCAGCATCGGGCCACGCCACACCACCGGGGTGTTGCCCTCGGTGAACTGTGCGATCGAGATGACCTTCACCTCGTGCGCGATGGGCGGCAGAATCATCGACTCGACCTGCGTGGGCCGGTCGGTGGTGCCCATCATGCGCGGGATGGAGTGGCCGTGGATGTCGGCGTCGAGCACTCCGACCGATATCCCGCGCGCGGCCATCGCCGCGGCCAGGTTGACCGTCACCGAGGACTTGCCGACGCCGCCTTTACCGGAAGCGACCGCGTACACACGAGTCAGCGATCCCGGCTGGGCGAACGGGATGACAGGCTCACGGGCGTCCCCACGCAGTTGCTTACGCAATTCGGTGCGCTGCTCGTCGTTCATTACGTCCAGGCTGACCTTGACCGCGCCGGTGCCCGGGACGTCGGCCACGGCCTGGCTCACCCGCTCGCTGATTTCCGTCTTCTTCGGGCAGGCCGAAGTGGTCAGGTAGATCTCGACGTGCACATCGCCGCCGGGGCCCACCTCGACACCTTTGACCATCCCGAGTTCGGTGATGGGGCGCCGCAGTTCAGGATCGATCACCTTGGCCAGCGCGGCGCGAACGTCTGCAGTCGGATCGGACATCACCGCCGAGTGTAGTTGCGCGAGTTATGGCCCAGGTCCCGGCGGCGGACCTGTCGGTTGGCCGGCCGGTGGCACGGCAGGCGCCGGCGGCGCGAGCGCTGGCTGCTGGACCGGTGGCGCGGCCGGAGGCGGGAGGACCGGTGGCGCGGCCGGAGGCGGGAAGACCGGTGCAGCCGGGGGCGGTAGGGCAGGCGCAAGGCCTGGTGCTGCCAGCGCCGGCACCCCGGGCGGCGGCGTGTTGAGCGCCGGCTGCTGCGGGAGAACGGTGTCCTGACCAATGCAGATCACCGTGCACGACGGTCGGGGCCCGATCTGCCCCCACGGGCTGCTGCTGAGGTTCCCGCTCAGGTCGATCAGCGGCATCTGCGCCAGCTGGTCCGAGGGTGCCAGGCCGTGGATGTTGAGCGGCATGTTCGGCCCGATGCCCTCGGGGCTCTCCAGGTGCACATCGCCGAGCGGCGGCGGGGGTCCGGTAATTGGCGGTAGATCGACCGGGATGACGCCGGTGGCGTAAGCCGCGGCCCAGCCCAGCACGTTCTGCGCATACGGCATGGAGTTGTTGTAGCGCAGGATCGCGGCCATGACCTGCGACTGGTCGCGCAGGTTCAGGCCACCGGAGCACAGGTATCGGGCGGCGGCCAGCGTGGCGTCGTACAAGTTCTGCGGATCAGCGATGCCGTCGCCGTCGCCGTCGGAGGCGTAGCGCGCCCACGTGCCCGGCAGGAACTGCATCGGGCCCATCGCGCGGGCATAGGTGATGCGCCCGCCGCCGCTGCTTTGAACGATGACCTCGTTGCCCGGCAGCGTCCCGTCCAGCGAAGGGCCATAGATCGGCTGTATCGCGGTGCCGCGCGCGTCGGTGGCGCCGCCGTTGGCGTGCATTGACTCGATGCGCCCGATACCGGCCAGCAGGTTCCAGCTGATGCCGCATGCGGGATCAGCGACGGCCATCATCCGTTCGGCGTTGCGGTACGCCGACAGCGCCATCGTCGGAATGCCTAGTGCGCCCGGCGTATTCACCACCGCCGTCGGCGGCGGAGCCGAAACCAAGGCCGCCGCGACGTGGAAGCCGATCTTCGGATGCTGGACGGCGATTACCAGTGGGCCCGACGGGTCGGTGGAGGCGGGCGTGACCGCGGCGATCGGGGTGACAGCGGCGTCGTGCAGCGTCTCTCTCGGCACCGGATACTGTGGGGCCCCGGCACCCACGACTCCGCCGAAGATCAGGCAGGCGATCATCGCCACACCGAATGCCGGGCTCCGGGCCGTCCGAGTCATCAACTGCTGCACTGCCGCAACGGTGGCACCGACGGCCGCAGGGATTCGGGTTGCGCGCGCCGCGCGAACCGCCGACTGCCGAATGGAAGTGAAGGTGTTAGCGAGGACAGCCGGTATTTTCGGGGGTCGCGGTTTGCGAATTATCCGCTGCCGCATCTTTGTAAGAGCCAAGGCTCCCCCGATTCGCACTCGACCGTCCTGTCGTATTTGAGCCCTATTAGGCGCTTGTGAAACCATTTTGGGCCTGGTGACCTAAGTCACCATACATAACTCTCTGATCACAGACGTCACATTCGCAGAGTCTGTGAACGGCGACGATGCTTGGTCGGGCCAGGTCAAACGGCAGACACGAAATTCCGTTTCGCCGAGGAGAACACCACTTTGTTCTTAACCGCTATTAAGTGGTTTTCGCGGCGTGCGCGTCCAAGCCGTCGCCGTCGGTCGCCGGGGCTTTGCTCGCCCCGTCCGGGGGCCGGTCTTCGAGCAGGTCTCGCAGATCTTCCAGTTCGCGGCGCAGGTAGTCACGAGTCTTTGAGACTTCGCCCATGGCGAGCCGCAGCGCAGCCAGCTCCCGGGCCAGGTATTCGGTATCGGCCTTGGTCTCTTCGGCTCGGCGGCGGTCCTCCTCCAGCGCAACGCGATCTCGGTTCTCCTGGCGGTTTTGGGCCAACAGGATCAGCGGCGCCGCGTAGGCGGCCTGGGTGGAGAAAGCCAGGTTGAGCAGGATAAACGGGTACGGGTCGAAGCGCAGGCTGACCGCGGCAATGTTGATGATGATCCACACAATGACCACGACGGTTTGAATCAGCAGGTAGCTACCCGTGCCGAAGAAGCGGGCGATCGATTCGGTCGCCTGCCCGACGGCGTCGGAGTCTACCCGGGGTCTGAGCACTCGGGAGGTGCGCGGCGTGTAGAGCCGCGGCCGTGATGGCGACTTGCTCACGACGCTCCTCCCGCCGCATCCAGCAAGAGGTGCTCGTTGCTCGCTCGCCAGTCGTGTGGCAGCAGATGGTCGAGTACGTCATCCACGGTCACCGCACCCAACAGGTGGTGCTGGTGGTCGACCACCGGCGCGCACACCAGGTTGTAGGCGGCGAAATAGCGGGTCAGCACCGGCAGCGGGGTTTCCGGCTCCAAGCAGGGCAGATCGGCATCGACGATCCCGCCGACCAGCATGGACGGTGGCTCGCGAAGCAGTCGCTGCAGGTGCACGCATCCCAGGTAATGGCCGGTCGGGG
>Ga0335076_10003476_pt1 | contig 15856 bp, 15 predicted proteins | sample Lox_Sample_25_FD_206717 | JGI IMG/M metagenome (GOLD analysis project Ga0335076, IMG submission 206717) | Soil microbial communities from Loxahatchee National Wildlife Refuge, Florida, United States - Lox_Sample_2.5 | ecosystem: Environmental > Terrestrial > Soil > Wetlands | place: USA...
GGCCGCGCGCGCGGCCTCGATGAAAGCCCGGACTCGCGCCGGGTCCTTGCGTCCCGGCATGCGCTCGACGCCGCTCGAGACGTCGACCGCGTGCGGCCTCACCTCGCGCACGGCCGCGGCCACGTTCGCGGGCGAGAGGCCGCCGGCGAGCATCAGGAACGGCACGCGCTCCGCGAGGTGGGCGACGAGCGACCAGTCGAACGGCACGCCGGTCCCGCCGGGCATCGACGTCTCCCCCGGGAGCCGCGTGTCGACCACGATCCCGGCGGCGGAGTGCGCGTAGCGCAGCGCCTCCTCGGCCGTGAACTTGGGGCCGACGCGAACGGCCTTGAGGGCCGGGCGCGACAGGCCGCGGAGCGCCTCGGGCGGCTCCTCGCCGTGGAGCTGCAGCAGGTCGAGCCCGACGCTGTCGGCGGTCCGCTCGATCTCCTCGCGCGGCGCGTCGACGAAGACGCCCACGCGCAGGACGGAGGCCGGGAGCGCGGCCGAGATCGCGGCGGCCTGCGCGGGCTCGAGTCGGCGCGGGCTCATGTACCAGAACACGAAGCCCAGGGCGTCGGCGCCGTGCTCCACGGCGAAGCGAGCGTCCTCGAGCGTCTTCATCCCGCAGATCTTGACGAGCAGCCGCCCGCTCTTCGCGGCCGCCTCGAGCTTGCCCGCGGCCGTCACGAGGCCTCCTCCAGCAGCTGCCGCAGCGCCGCGCCGGGATCGTGCGCGGCCATCAGGTGCTCCCCGACGAGACACGCGTCGAAGCCGGCCTCCCGCAGCCGGCGCAGGTCGGCGCCGCTCTTGATTCCGCTCTCGGCCACCGCCACGACGGCGTCCGGGATCCGCGCCGCGAGCGCGAGCGAAGTCTCGAGCGAGACCGCGAGCGTGCGCAGGTCGCGGTTGTTCACGCCGACGAGGCGCGCACCGGCCGCGAGCGCGCGCTCGAGCTCGTCGCCGTCGTGCACTTCGACGAGCGCGTCGACACCGATCGCGGCGGCCTCGCCCAGCAGCTCCCGAAGCTCGCCGTCCGACAGCGCGGCCACGATCAGCAGCACGGCGTCGGCCCCGGCCGCGCGCGCTTCCGCGATCTGCCACGGGTCCACCACGAAGTCCTTGCGGAGTGCCGGCAGGCCGGTCGCGGACCGCGCCTCGGCCAGGTGCGCGAGCCGACCGCCGAAGAAGGGCGCGTCGGTGAGCACCGAAAGCGCGGCCGCGCCCGCCGCCTCGTAGCGGCGGGCCACCTCGCTCGGCTCCAGGTCCTCGCGGATCGCACCGCGCGAAGGCGAGCGGCGCTTGTGCTCGGCGATCACGCGGATCGCGCCGGGGCGCGCGAGCGCCGCGGCGAACGGCCGCAGCGCGGGCGCTCCCGCGACGTCGGGATGTCGGGCGTCGAGCGGCCGGCGCGCCTTCTCGCGCGCGACGGTCTCACGCGTGCGCGCGAGGATCGCGTCGAGGACGCCGAGCGACGCCGCTCTCTCGCTCATGCCAGCGCCTCCCGGACGCGATCGAGGAGCGCGCGCGCCCGGCCGTCGTCGATCGCGGCAGCAGCGAGCCGGACGCCGTCCCGCAGGCTGCCCGCCTTGCCGGCCACGAGCAGCGCCGCCGCCGCGTTCAGCAGCACGACGTCGCGCTTCGGCCCCCGGGCGCCGGACAAGACGTCGCGGGCGATCGCCGCGTTCGCCTGTGGGTCGCCGCCGCGCAGCGCCTCGAGTGGGGCGGATGCGAGCCCGGCATCCTCCGGGACGACGCTGAAGCTGCGCACGCTCGCGCCTTCGAGCTCGGCGACGGTCGTAGGCCCGGCGAGCGTCAGCTCGTCGAGCCCGCTGCCGTTCACGACCCAGGCCCGCTTCGTGCCGAGCCGCTGCAGGCAGCGCGCCACGAACGGAGCGAGCTCGGGTTTGGGCACGCCGACGACCTGGGCGTCCGGCCGCGCCGGGTTCGTGAGCGGGCCGAGCAGGTTGAACGCGGTGCGCACGCCCATCTCCTTGCGCGGGGCCACCGCGTGGCGCGTCGCGGCGTGGAAGCGCGGGGCGAACAGGAAGGTCCAGCCGACGCGGTCGAGCGCCTGCTGCACCGTCGGCGTGGGCGCGTCGATCCGGACGCCGAGTGCCTCGAGCACGTCGGCCGAGCCGCAAGTGCCGCTCGCCGATCGGTTCCCGTGCTTGGCCACGGGCGCGCCACTGGCGGCGACGACGAACGACGCGACCGTCGAGATGTTGAAAGTCCCCGCCCCGTCGCCGCCGGTGCCGCAGGTGTCGACGGCTCCCTGCGACGACAGCGGCACGGCGCGCGAACGCATCGTGCGCGCGAAGCCGACCACCTCGTCTTCGGTCTCGCCGCGCGCGGCCATGGCCGCGAGCAGCGCGCCGATCTGCGCCGGCGTCGCGTCGCCGTCCATGACCGCGCCCATCGCCTGCGCCGCCTCGTCCTCGCTCAGCCGCTCTCCGCGCGCGAGCTTCGCGAGGTGCCGCTTGATGCTGACCTTGACGCCCTGGCCCAGGAAGTTGCGCAGCAGGTCCTTCCCGGCGGTGGTCAGGATGCTCTCCGGGTGGAACTGCACGCCCTCGAGCGGGCGCTCGCGATGCCTCAGGCCCATCACGACGCCCCCGTCGGTCCAGGCCGAGACCTCGAGGCACTCCGGCACGCTGTCGGGCTCCACCACCAGCGAGTGGTAGCGCGTCGCGGTGAAGACGTCGGGCAGCCCGCTGAAGATGGTGCGGCCGTCGTGGCGGATCTCGCTGGTCTTGCCGTGCATCAGCTTCGCCGCGCGCACGACCGTCCCGCCGAACGTCTGGCCCAGAGCCTGGTGCCCCAGGCAGACGCCCAGCAACGGCACCGGCGAGCGGCGGATCAGCTCGAGGCTGATCCCGGCCTCGTCGGGCGTGCCCGGACCCGGCGAGATCACGATCCGCTCGGGCCGCAGCGCGAGCGCGTCCTCGACCGAGAGCGCGTCGTTGCGGATCACCTCGACGTCGGCGCCCAGCTCGCCGAGATACTGGTAGAGGTTGTAGGTGAACGAGTCGTAGTTGTCGACGAGCAGGATCATGCGAGGCCTCCCGCCACGGCGAGCGCCTCGAAGATCGCCTGCGCCTTGGCTTCCGTCTCACGCTCCTCGTAGGCCGGGTCGGAGTCGGCCACGATGCCGGCGCCGCTCTGGAGCGTCGCCTTTCCCGCGCGCATCACGAGCGTGCGGATCGCGATGCAGAAGTCGAGATTGCCGCCGAGGTCGATGTAGCCGAGCGCTCCGCCGTAGAGCCCGCGCGCCGTCGGCTCGAGCTCGTCGATGATCTGCATCGCGCGGATCTTCGGCGCGCCCGAGAGCGTCCCGGCCGGGAAGGTCGCGGCCAGCGCGTCGAGCGCGTCCTTGCCCTCGGCGAGCTCGCCCACCACCGAGCTCACGATGTGCGCGACGTGGCTGTAGTGCTCGATCTTCATGAGCTCCGCCACCTGCACGCTGCCGAAGCGGCAGACGCGGCCGAGGTCGTTCCTGCCGAGGTCCACGAGCATCAGGTGCTCGGCGCGCTCCTTCTCGTCGGCCAGCAGCTCGCGCGCGACCGCCTCGTCGGGCCGGCCGCCGCGCGGGCGCGTGCCGGCGATCGGTCGCGTCTCGACGCGCTTGCCTTCGACCCGCACCAGCATCTCGGGCGACGCGCCGCAGACCTGCGTCTCGCCGTCCTTCAGGAAGTACATGTACGGCGACGGGTTCACCATGCGCAGCGCGCGGTAGACGGTGAACGGGTCGAGTCCGCAGTCGACCGTGTGCTGGCGCGACAGCACGACCTGGAAGATGTCGCCGCTCGCGATGTACTCCTTCGCGGCGGCGACGGAATCGCGGAAGCGCTCGCCGTCCTTGAACGGCAGCGTCGCAGGCCGCTCGGCCGGGCGCGCGTCCGACACGCGCCGCTCCCAGCCGAGGTCGCGCTCGAGCGCGTCGAGAACGCCCGTCGCGCGGTCGTACTCGGCCCGGCTTCCCGGCGCGGCGAGCGCCATCAGCACGAGGCGCTGGCGCACGTGGTCGAACGCCACCAGCGACCGGTAGAAGGCGAAGGACGCGACGGTCCCCAGGGTGGCGCCGTGCTGGTCGGGCAGCCGCTCGAAGAGCCGCGCCGCGTCCCAGGTGAGATAGCCGACGGCGCCGCCCGTGAAGCGCGGCAGGCCGGGGACCTCGGCGGGCGGCGGGCCGAGCCGCTCGCGGAGCGCGCTCATGAGGCCCGCCGTCGCTTCGCGGGCGCCGGAGTCGTCCTGGACCAGCACCTTTCCGCCGCTCACCTCGAGCCGCGCGACCGGGTCGCGTCCCAGGAACGAGTAGCGCGCGAGCCGCTCGCCGCCGAGCACGCTCTCGAGCAGGAACGCCCGCTCGGAGCGGGTCCCGAGCGAGAAAAAGGCCGAGACCGGCGTGCGCAGGTCGCCCGCCAGCTCGCGGAACACGGGCACCGAGAGCCCGCCCTCGGAGAGCCGCTGGTACTCGTCGTACGACAAGGCCTTCATGGCTCGCTCCTCTCCGGAGCCGGGCTGCCGCCCCGGCGCCGGCGCAGCTCGTCCATCACGCGTCCGAACGGCACGCCGCGCTGGTGGAGCGCGACCAGCAGGTGGAAGACGAGGTCGGCCGACTCCTCGGCCAGCCGCTCGTTGCTCTCGCCGCTCGCGGCCAGCACCACCTCGGTCGCTTCCTCGCCGATCTTCTTGAGCACGGCGCCCTGGCCTTTCGCGAGCAGGCGAGCCGTGTAGGACTCCTCGGGCTTCGCCCGCGCCCGCTCGCGCACGACGCGCGCGAGCTCGAACGGCATGCCCGCCGCGGTCGGCGAGTCGTCGCCGAAGCAGGTGCGCGTCCCGGTGTGGCAGGCGGGCCCGCCGGGCTCGACCAGCAGCAAGAGCGCGTCCCGGTCGCAGTCGGCGCGCGCCTCGACGACGCGCAGCATGTTGCCCGAGGTCTCGCCCTTGCGCCAGAGCGCCTTTCGGCTCCGGCTCCAGAAATGGGCGAGCCCGGTCTCGGCCGTGCGGGCCACGGCCTCGGCGTTCGCCCACGCCAGCATCAGCACGTCGCCGCTCTCGCGGTCCTGCGCGATGACCGGAAGCAGGCCGTTCGCGTCGAAGACGAGGCCGTCCGGCATCGCGACCGGCATCAGGCCACTCCCCCCGAAGCAGCAGCGGCTCCGGCCTGCGTCTCGGCGGGCGGCCGCACGCACACGCCCCGCGCGAGCAGCTCGGCCTTCGCCTCGGGGATCCGGATCTCGCCGAAGTGGAAGACGGATGCGGCGAGCGCCGCGCTCGCCCGGCCGGACGTGAGAGCCTCGGCCATGTGCGCGACGCTGCCGCAGCCGCCGGAGGCCACGACCGGCACGCGCACCGAGCTCGCGACAGCGCTGGTGAGCGGCAGGTCGAAGCCGTCCTTCGTGCCGTCGCGGTCCATGCTCGTCAGCAGGATCTCGCCGGCTCCCCGCTCCGCGCCCTCGCGCGCCCAGGCGACGGCGTCCTTGCCGGTGGCGGTGCGTCCGCCGTGCACGAACACCTCGAAGCCGGCGGCGCGCGCGCGTGCGTCGATCGCCAGCACCACCGCCTGCGAGCCGAAGCGCCGCGCCAGCTCCTCGAGCAGCTGCGCGCGGCTGACGGCCGCGGTGTTGACCGCCACCTTGTCCGCGCCGGCGCGCAAGAGCGCCTCGGCGTCCTCGAGGCTGCGCACGCCGCCGCCGACGGTGAACGGCAGGTAGACGGCGTCGGCCACGCGCCGAACCATCTCGATCACGATCGGTCGCGCGTCCGAAGACGCCGTGATGTCGAGGAACACGAGCTCGTCGGCGCCGCACGCGTCGTAGCGCGCGGCGGCCTCCACCGGGTCGCCCGCGTCGCGCAGCGACACGAAGCGCACGCCCTTCACGACGCGTCCGCGGTCGACGTCGAGGCAGGGGACGAGGCGCTTGGCGAGCATCAGCCCCTCCCCGAGGCGGCGAGCGCCTCGAAGGCTCCCGCCAGCGTCACGCGGCCCTCGTAGAGCGCCTTGCCGACGATCGCCTCGTCCACGCCGAGCGGCTCGAGCGCCGCGAGCCGTACCAGGTCGGCGGCGTCCGACACGCCGCCGGCGGCGGTGATCCTGAGCTGCGTGCGGCGCCCGAGCGCCTCGATCGCCGCGAGGTTCGGGCCCGTGAGCGTGCCGTCGCGGCGCACGTCGGTGAACTGCACCCGCCGCACGCCCCAGCCGCGGACCGTTTCGGCCAGCACCAGCGCGTCGACGCCGGTCGCCTCCGTCCATCCCGAGACGGCGACGCGCCCGTCCCGGGCGTCGATCGCCACTGCGACGGCGTCGGCCGGCAGGCGCTCGAGCGCCGCCTTCACGACCTCGGGACGCGCCACTGCGGCGGTGCCGAAGATCACTCGCTCGACGCCGCTCTCCCGCAGCACGAGGGCGTCCTCGAGCGAGCGCACGCCGCCGCCGACCTCCACGGGGATCTTCACGGCGCGCACGACGCTCGTCACCGCCGCGGCTTGCGATGCGCCGCCCATCGCGGCGTCGAGGTCGACGAGGTGGATCCGCTCCGCGCCCTCGCCCTCGAAGCGGCGCGCGACGTCGGCCGGGTCCACGGCGTAGACGGTCTCCTCCTGCGCGCGGCCCTGGTGGAGGCGCACGACGCGGCCCTGGCGCAGGTCGATCGCGGGCACGACGATCATGCGGCCCTCCGCGGGGCGACGCCGGCCACGAAGTTCGCGACCAGGCGCAGGCCGACCGCCTGACTCTTCTCGGGGTGGAACTGCAGCCCGAGCACGTTGCCGCGCCCGACGATCGCCGCGAACTCGCGGCCGTAGTCGGAGGTCGCGATCACCACGTCGTCCGGCACGTCGCAGTAGTAGGAGTGAACGAAGTAGACGTGCGCTCCGTCGGCGATTCCGTCGAGCAGCGGGTGCGGGCGGCGCGCGCGCAGGGTGTTCCAGCCCATGTGCGGCACGGTCAGGCTGGAGTCGAAACGGCGCACGCGGCCCGGCAGGATGCCGAGGCCCAGGTGGCGGCCGTGCTCCTCGCTCTCCTCGAACAGGAGCTGCATCCCGATGCAGATCCCGACGAGCGGCGTGCCCTGGGCCACCGCCTCGCGCAGCAGCGGCACGAGCCCGCGGGCTTCGATCTCCGCCATCGTGGCGCCGAAGGCGCCGTCCCCGGGCAGCACGAGAGCGTCGGCCCGGCGCAGCACGTCGGGGTCGCCCGAGAGCTCGACCTCGGCTCCCGCGTGCCGGAAGCCCTTGGTCACGCTGCCGAGGTTGCCGATGCCGTAGTCGACGATCGCGATCACAGGCTGCCTTTCGTCGAGGGCACGCCCACGACGCGCGCGTCGCGGGCGACGGCCATCAGCAGCGCGCGCGCCGTGGCCTTGAACAGCGTCTCGGCGATGTGGTGGCTGTTGCGACCGCGCAGCACGTCGAGGTGCAGGTTGAAGCGACCGTGGTCCACGAGCGCCCAGAAGAAGTCCTCGAACAGCTCCGTCGGCATGTCGCCGATGCGCTGCACCTTGAACTGGACGCCGAAGTGCAGCCAGGGCCGGCCGGAGAGGTCCACGACGGCGCGCGAGAGCGCCTCGTCGAGCGGGACGTAGGCGTGGCCGAACCGCACGAGGCCCTTCTTGTCGCCGGTCGCCTGGCGCAGCGCCTGGCCGCAGGCGATCCCGACGTCCTCGACCGAGTGGTGCGGGTCCACGTGCAGGTCGCCCTTGCAGCGCACCTCGAGGTCGATCCGCGAGTGGGTGGAGAGCGCGGTGAGCATGTGGTCGAAGAAGCCGATGCCGGTCTCCACCTTCGAGCGGCCGGTGCCGTCGAGGTCCAGGGTGAGGGAGATCGCGGTCTCCCGCGTCTTGCGCTCCACCTGGGCGGTGCGAGGGGGGTGCGAGACAGCGAGCGCCAAGCCGGCGGCCTGTCGACTCCTCGAGTGGGTTTTCGCGGGGTGGGAGAAGCGGCCGACCTTCTTGTTCGGGGGGGGGGGGGGGGGGCCCCCCGCACCCCCCAGACCCCCCGTGAGCGGCGGCCTCGTGGTTCGAGGCCTCTTGTTGAGAGTCCTCTTGTCACTTGTCGTCACGTGCACCCTCTTGCCTGATGGCTTCATGCGCGCTCCCGTGCGGCCAGTTCGCCGGCTTCCGTGAGTGCCGCGCCGAGCGCGTGCATGAACAGGTGGTTCTCCTGCTTGTTGCCCACGCTCACACGCAGGCAGCGGGAGAGCTGCGGGTAGGACGTCACGTCCCGGACCAGCACGCCGCGGCGAAGCAGCGCGTCGAACACCGCTTTCGGGTTCGCGGAGGCGAGCTCGAGCAGGAAGAAGTTCGCGTCGGACGGCAGCGCGCGCACGCCGGGCACGTTCGCCAGGATGCCGAGCAGGTGCTCGCGCTCACCGACCAGGAAGCGGACGCCGTCCGCGAGCCACTGCGGCTCCTCGAGTGCTTCGACCGCGGCCATCTGCGAGAGCACGTTCACGTTGTAGGGCAGCCGCGCCTTGTTGACCTCGCGCACCATTTCGGGCGACGCGAGCAGGTAGCCCACGCGCAGGCCGGCGAGCGCCATCGCCTTCGAGAACGTGCGCAGCACGACCAGGTTCGGGTGCCGCGCGAGCAGCGGCACCACCGAGACGCCGGCGAACTCGTGGTACGCCTCGTCGACCACCACGAGGCCGTCGGCGTCGCTGCAGAGCCGCTCGACTTCGGCGAGCGGCAGGCTCGTGCCGGTGGGGTTGTTCGGAGAGCAGACGATCGTCAGCGGGGCCTGGCTCTGCCGCCGCGCCTCGAGCAGCGCATCGGCGTCGTACACGAAGCCGCCGTCCGCCTCGCGCCGGAGCGGCACGCGCACGGGTCGCCCGCCGAGCACGCTCGTGAGCAGCGCGTAGAGCGTGAACGTCGGCTCGGGGATCACGACCGGTGTGCCCTCAGCGACCGTCACGACCAGCAGCGCGGCGATCATCTCGTTCGATCCGTTGCCCGCCAGGATCCCGTCCGCGCGCCAGCCCGACGCGCGCGCGAGCGCCTCGAGCAGCTCCTTCGGATCGAACGGGGGGTATCGCGACCAGGGCCGTGCGAGCGCCCGCTCGAGCACGCGGCGCTTCAACGCCTCGGGCACGTCGTGCGGGTTCTCGTTCTGGTCGATCTTCACGCGCGCCTCGCGCTCCGCGAGCGTGTAGGCGCCGATCGCCCGCACGGCCGGCTTGACGTGGCGCAGCGGGTCCATCAGATCCCCTCGAAACGCGTGAGGACGCTCTGGGCGTGTCCGCGGAAGCCCTCGGCCATCGCGACGCGCACGACGTCCTCGGCGACCCGCGACAGGCCCTCGCGGCTGAGCGTGACGACGCTCTGCCGGCGCTGGAAGTCGCGCACGGAGAGCGGCGACGCGAAGCGCGCGGAGCCCCCGGTCGGCAGCACGTGGTTGGGCCCGATCCCGTAGTCCCCGACTGCGACGGGCGCGAACGGGCCGACGAAGACGGCGCCGGCGACGATGCCGCGCGCCAGGCGCGACCCGCCGCGCGCCATCACCTCCACGTGTTCGGGCGCCAGCGCGTTGACCGCCACGACGCCCTCGGCGAGATCGCGCACGAGCACCACGGCGCCGTTGCGAGCCAGCGCTCGCTGCGTGCTCGCGCGATTCGCGACCGACGAGCGGCCCTCCGCCACCAGCCGTGCGACCTCGGCGGCGAGCGCCCGCGACGGCGTGACCAGCGCGACCGTCTCGTCCCCGCTGCCGTGCTCGGCCTGCGCGAGGAGATCGGCTGCCACGTAGCCGGCGTCCGCGCTGTCGTCGGCCAGGACGACGACCTCGCTCGGCCCGGCCTCGGTGTCGATCTCGACCTGGCCGCGAACGGCGCGCTTGGCCGCGGCCACGAAGGCGTTGCCGGGCCCCACGATCTTGTCGACGCGCGGCAGGGTGCGCGTGCCGTACGCGAGCGCCGCCACGGCCTGCGCGCCTCCGACGCGGTAGACGTGCTCGCCTGCGCCGGCCACCGCGATCGCCGCGGCCACCGCGGGGTTCTGCTCGAGCGTCCGCGGCGGCGTGACGATCACGAGCCGGGGGACGCCCGCGACCTGCGCCGGGATCGCTCCCATCAGGACCGAAGACGGGTAGGCGCCGCGCCCGCCGGGCACGTAGAGCCCGACCGAGCCGAGCGGCCGCACGGCCTCCTCCAGCAGCGAGCCGTCGTCGAGACGCACGCGGAAACCCGAGGCGAGCTGCCGCCGGTGATAGGCCTCGATCCGGCGCGCCATGCGCGCGAGCGATTCGACGACGGCCGGGTCGGCGCGCTCGGCGAGCGACCTGATCTCGGACGCTCGCACGCGGAGCCGGCCCGCCGTCAGCCGTACGCCGTCGAAGCGCACGCCGAAGCGCACGAGCGCCGCGTCGCCGCCGTCGCGCACGGCGCGCACCACGCGCTCGGCCTGGCGGGCCACGGCCGAGCGCGGAGCGCTCGCGCGGGGCAGCCGCGCCAGCCAGCGCCGGTAGGCGGCACTGCCGTAGGCGAGCGTCCTCACTGATCTGTCCTCACAGCGTCTGTCCTCACAGCGTCTGTCCTCACAGCGCCTGTCCTCGGGCAGAGGCTTCGCGCAGCGTGTCGACGAGCTTCTGCACCTCGGCGCGGCGCGCGTGGAAGCTCGCCCGGTTCACGATCAGGCGCGCGGAGGACTCGGCCACGATCTCCACCACCTCGAGGCCGTTCTCCACGAGCGTGCGGCCGGTCTCGACCACGTCCACGATCCCGTGGGCGAGCCCGAGCCCCGGCGCGATCTCCACGGAGCCCGCGAGCTTCACCACCTCGACCCCGAGGCCGCGGCCCTGGAAGTGCGAGGCCGCGAGCCGCGCGTACTTGCTCGCGACCCGCGTGCTCGAGGCGCTGTCGGGAGCGAAGCCTCGGCCGGCGGGGCCCGCCACCACCACGCGGCAGCGACCGAAGCCGAGATCGAGCGGCTCGAGCACGTCGGCCCCCGTCTCGAGCAGCACGTCGCGGCCGGCGATGCCGCAGTCGGCGACCCCGTACTCGACGTAGGTCGGCACGTCCATGTCCTTCACGAACAGGAAGCGCAGCTCGCCCGTGGGTACGACCAGCTTGCGGCCCTCGCCGTTCGGGAACGGCAGGCCCGCGCGCTTGAAGAGCTCTTCCGATCCCGCGAGCAGCTTGCCCTTCGAGAGGGCGAGCGTGAGGCTCATCGCGGCTCTCCGTTTCCGAAGCGCACGCGCACGCCCTGCCCGCGGCGCGCCACCGCTCGCGCGAGCGCCTCGCCGAGCGTCCCGCCGCGAACCGCCTCCGCCGCCTGCGGTGAAGAGGGCGCGCGCCCCTGTCGCTCGAGCAGCAGCGCGACGCGGTCGAGGCCGAGCATGAAGCCGACGGCGGGCAGCGGACGCCCGAAGCGTCCGAGCAGCGAGTCGTAGCGGCCGCCGCCTCCCACCTCGAAGCCGAGGTCGCGCACGAACACGCGGAAGACCAGCCCGGTGTAGTAGTCGAGCCCCCGCACCTCGGCGAGGTCGATCGCGACGTGCCGCCCGAGGCCCGCCGCTTCGAGCGCGTCCGTCACCGCGCGCAGCTCCTCGAGTGCGGCGCGCGCCGGCGCGCAGAAGGCCAGGACCGCCGCGGCCTCCGACAAGGTCGCGCTCCCCCCGCCCAGAACGGTGAGCCGCTCGAACGCGGCCGCGACATCGCGAGGCACGCCCGCCGCGGCCTGCAGCAGCTGCCGAACGCCGGCCGGATCCTTCGACTCCACGCGGTCGCGGAGCTCTTCGATCCGGTCGCCGGCGAGGCTGGACCCCGCCGCTTCCACGAGTCCGGCGAAGACGCCGACGTGGCCGAGCGCCAGCACGAAGCCCTTCACGCCGAGCCGCTCGAGGCACTCGGCCGCGATCGCCAGCACCTCGGCGTCCGCCGCACGGGCGTCGCCGCCCAGGTGCTCGAGGCCCATCTGGTAGAGCTCGTTCTGGCGGCCGGCCTTCACGGGCTCGTAGCGCACGACCTCGCCCGAGTAGTAGAGGCGAAGCGGCGCCTTTCGGCCGCGCAGGCGGCCGGCGGCGACCTTCGCGATCAGGCTCGTGAAGTCGGGCCGCAGCGCGAGCACGCTGCCGTCGCGCGCCACGAAGGAGTAGGTCCGCGACGCGAGCGCCTCGCCTGCGAAGACGTCCGCGTAGTCGAAGAGCGGCGGAATGATCTCCTCGTAGTCCCAGCCCTCGAAGACCGCGACCACCTGCTCCTCCACGCCGCGGCGCCTGCGGGCTTCGTCGCCGACGAAGCACTGCACGCCGGGCGGGACCTGCGCCAGCCGGGGTGCGCTCACGACGCGGCTCCCGCGGGCAGAGGCGCGCGCGCCGCCGCGATCGCACCGAGCGCGGCCTCGGTCATCGCCTCCACCGGAGCGGCCGCGCCCGTCCAGGCCTCGAACTGCCCGACCGCCTGGGCGACCAGCATCTCGACGCCGTCGATCGTGCGGCAGCCGTGGGCGCGAGCGGCCGCGAGCAGCGGCGTCTCGCGCGGCTCGTAGACCATGTCGAACACGACGCTGCCGGGCCGCAGCGCGTTCGCGGGGACCGGCGATTGGCCGGGGAACGCGCCCGAGCCCACGGGCGTCGCGTTCACGAGCACGTCGTACGGCACGCCCGCGAGATCGTCGAGGCTCGCCGCGGCGCCGCCGGTGGCCGCGGCGACCTCGCGGGCCTGCTCGGCCCGCCGCGCGAGCACGAGGACGGCCGCCCCGGACCGCACGAGAGCGAAAGCCGCCGCGCGCGCCGCTCCGCCCGCGCCGAGGATCGCGACGCGGCGGCCCGAGGGGTCGAGACGGCGGCGCAGCGGGACGAGCACGCCGTCGCCGTCGGTGCTGAGGCCGACGAGCCGGCCGTCCTGCGCGACGACCGTGTTCACCGAACCAGCCTCGGCCGCGTGCGCGGTCACGGAGTCGAGCTCGCCCACGATCCCGCTCTTGTAGGGGCGCGTGACGCTCCAGCCGGAGAGGCCGAGCTCGGGGACCGCGTCCATGAACGCGCGGAGCGACTCCGCCTGAAGCGGAACGTACACGGCGTCCAGGCCCCGTTCGGCGAAGGCGCGGTTCTGGATCGCGGGAGACAGGCTGCGCTGGACGTCGCTGCCGAGGAGGCCGTAGACCCGCGTCGCACGGCCGATCGAGCGGACGCGATAGCTCTCGGCGAGGACGGGCGCCGTGAGCTGGCCCGGAGCCGTGCCGCGGCCCGCGGCCGACGCCGCGAAGCCGAAGGGCGCGTTGTAGCGGCCGCCGAGGATGCGCGAGGCGACGCCGAGCGGACCCATCGCGATCGCGACGAAGCCGGGGGCCGCGTCGGAGGCGTGACGCGCCGCGAGCGCCAGCAGCCGCGCGAGATCGCGGATCGAGCGCGCCGTGACGGCGATCTTGACGACGTCGGGCCGCTCCGCCGCCATGGCGTCGTAGATCGCGTCCAGGTCGTCCGGCGTGCCCTCGGTGTCGTGCCACGAGAGCACGAGGCCACGGCCGCGCTTTCCGGCCACCACGTCGTCGAAGCCCGAGCGGGCCTCGACGTCCACCAGGTCGAAGCCGCGCTCCACCGCCTCGCGGAGCAGCTCGCGGCGAGCCCCCGGATCGCGCCCGGGAGCGCCGCCCTCCGACTCCGAGCGGCAGGTGAACAGGATCGGCCGCGTTCGCGCCCGCAGCAGCGCGCTCATGTCGAGATCGGACACGTGGTCCGCTCGCACCTCGAAGAGATCGGCCCAGGGTGCGAGCTCCGCCATGCGTGCCGCGACCTCGGCGGTCGTCGGCTCCGCGAGCGCCACGCAGAGCTTCACCGCGGGCGCCTCCCGGCGCCGCGTCCCGCGTCCGATCGACTGCGTCTGTCCAGAAGCACGAAAGCCTCTCCAGGGTTCCCTGAAGAGGCTTTCATCGAAGCGTCCGCATCCCCAGGGAACCCGCGTCGTGGCGGCGGGCCCCCGAAGGGACCGCCGCTACGGGTGCCAGTAGTAATGGAACACGGGACGCCAGCGGCACACGGCTCCGCCGCGATCGGTACGAAGCGCGGTGGTGGCGCGGGGAGTCATGCCAATGGCCTTCCGAGAACCCTGACTCTAGAGGAGGCGTTCGGGGCTGTCAAGCCCGGCGCCGGCGCACTGCCGTTGGCCGTACGGGCCCGAGGCGAGATACTGCGGCACCCCCGCGTGGTGAAGACATGACCGATACGGCCGGACGCTCTGAGCACGGTGTGAAGCAGGATGTGGTGCTGGACCTCGAGTGGCAGGGGGGCAATCGCCTGCGCGGCCGCTCGGGCGGCGTCGAGATCCTCCTCGACAGCCCCCCGGTGGCGGGACCGAATCCGGTCCAGACGCTCGCGTTCGCGCTCGCCGGCTGCATGGCGATGGACGTCCTGCTCGTGATCCAGAGGGGACGGTTCGAGCTCGAGACCTTGACCGCGCACCTCGTGGCCGAGCGCGCACCGAGCGATCCCCGGCGCATCCTGAAGGTCGACTTGCGGTTCGCTCTCACGGGCAACGTTCCTGCCGATCGCGTCGAACGCGCCATCCGGCTCTCGCGCGACAGCTACTGCTCGGTCTGGCACTCCCTGCGGACGGACATCGAGCTCACGACGTCGTTCGAGATCACGCCCGCGGGAGGTTCGGCGGGGCGCTAAGCCCCCGGAAGCTCAGCGGGGTCGTTGGCGCCGTCCCCGCGCGACTACAATTTGGTACCCTAACGTCGCATGGTCCGCTTCTACCTCGAGAGCCTGGTCGAGGGTGGGCGCCAGCTTCGGCGCCTCGCGGTGCATCCGTTCCCGTTCCGCGTGGGGCGCACGCCGGGGCTGTCCCTCTCGCTCGCCTCGGAGTCGGTCTCGAAGGAGCACGCCGAGATCCTGATGCGCGACGACGCGCTCTACGTCCAGGACCTCGGTAGCAAGAACGGCACGTTCGTGAACAACGAGCGCGTGACCGAGAGACGGCTCAACGAAGGCGACATCCTGCACTTCGCGCAGGTCGAGTTCCGGGTGGGCCGTCAGGAGCTCGACGAGGCCGAGGAGCTGCTGGAGCCGTCGACCGTCAAGCTCGGCGACATGAAGCTGCCCCAGCAGTTCGTGGAAGGGGTGCGCGAGCTGCCGGAGCTGCTCGAGTCACGCCAGGTGACGACGCTGTTCCAGCCGATCGTGACGCTCGCGAGCGGCTCGATCGCCGGCTACGAGGCGCTCGGGCGCGGAAGCCACGCGCGGCTGCCGCAGATGCCGCTCGAGCTGTTCCGCGTCGCGGCCGCAGTGGGCGCGGAGGCCGAGCTGAGCCGCCTGTTCCGCGAGACCGCGGTCCAGCAGGTGCAGAAGCGGCTACGCTTCCCGACGCTCTTCGTCAACGTCCACCCGAAGGAGCTCGAGACCCCGACGCTCATCCCCGACGTGGTGGTGCTGCGCGAGCGCTGCCCGCAGCTGCGCCTCACGCTCGAGGTGCACGAGAAGACGCTCGACGACCTCGAAGGCGTCGAGCGGCTGCGCACACAGCTGAGCCGCGCGGGCGTGGGGATCGCCTACGACAACTTCGGCGCGGGCCAGGCGCGGCTGCTCGAGCTCGCCGACGTGCCGCCGGACTTCCTGAAGTTCGACATGAGCTTCGTGCGCGGGATCGACACGGCGTCCGGGGATCGGCAGCGGCTGCTGACGTCGCTCGTGGGGGTGGCGAAGGACCTCATGGTCCAGACCGTCGCGGAGGGCGTCGAGACCGCGGAAGAGGCCGACACCTGCATGCGGATCGGCTTTTCGCATGCCCAGGGCTACCACTTCGGGCACCCCCGTCCTATCGCCGAGATCTGACTCTGTCCTGGGGGCTGCTGCGGCGCACCCCAGACCCCCCGCTCGTTACCGAGTGAATGGGCTCCACTCGTACCTATCGTGTCGATAGGTACCCTTCTAGAGCCATGAGAGC
>Ga0335076_10003477_pt1 | contig 15851 bp, 15 predicted proteins | sample Lox_Sample_25_FD_206717 | JGI IMG/M metagenome (GOLD analysis project Ga0335076, IMG submission 206717) | Soil microbial communities from Loxahatchee National Wildlife Refuge, Florida, United States - Lox_Sample_2.5 | ecosystem: Environmental > Terrestrial > Soil > Wetlands | place: USA...
GGGATCGCCACGATCGAGCAGGAGGTGTCGCTCGCGCCGAACCTGTCCGTCCAGGACAACGTGTTCCTAGGTGCCGAGCCCCGGCGTGCCGGCGTCATCAACCGTCGTGGGCTGCGACGGCTCTGGGAAGAGACCGTCGCCGACTCGGGCTTCCATCTCACTGGGTCTGAGCTCGTGAAGGGCCTGCCGCTTGGCCCACGCCAACAGGTGGAGATCCTGCGGGCGATCTCGCGCCAGGCCGATCTGATTGTGATGGACGAGCCCACGGCAGCGCTCGGCAGGGATGAGTCGCGGGCCCTGCACCGAGACATCCGAAAGCTAAGGGACGGCGGCGTTGCGGTCCTCGTCATCTCCCACTTCATCAAGGAGGTACTCGCGCTCGCCGACTCGGTGACCGTGCTTAGAGACGGCCGCATCGTCCGCACCGCTCCGGCCCGCGAGGAGACCGAGCGCAGCCTGATCGAGGCCATGCTCGGCCGGCCGCTGTCGAGCGTGTTCCCGAAGAAGACGCCGGCGCCGAAGTCGCGCTCCGTACTGCTCGAAGGGCGCGAACTTGTCGCCAGCGGACTGGACGGGATCTCAGTGGAGGTGCGAGCAGGGGAGATTGTGGGTGTGGCAGGGCTCGACGGATCGGGCCGGATCGAACTCGGGCGCGCTCTGTTCGGCGAGCTGCCACTTGCGAGCGGCTACATCCGCGTGGCCGGCTCGCCAGTTGCCATGCCGACTCCGCGAAAATTGATCCGACGAGGCGTGAGCGTGATCCCGCCATCACGCCGGGACGACGGGCTGTTCCTGCACCGCTCGATCCTCGAGAACGCAACGATCAGTTGCCTGGCCGAGATCAGTCGTGCCGGCGTCATCCGCCGCCGGGCCGAGACGCGCAAGGTCGCGCACATGCTCGCCCAGCTCGATGTGCCGCTCCAGCGCTGCAGAGACGCCGTGGCGACACTGTCGGGCGGAAACCAGCAGAAGGTCCTATTCGCACGCGCGATGATGCGCGACCCCGTCGCGCTGATAGCGATCGAACCGACCCGCGGCATCGACATCGGCGCTAAGGCATCGATCTACTCGCTCCTGGCGTCGCTCGCCGAGTCGGGAGTAGGCATCCTGCTCATCTCCTCCGAGCAGGAGGAGCTCACCGGTATGGCCCACCGCATCCTCGTGATGCACCAAGGGCGCGTCTCAGCCGAGCTCAGCGGCCCGGAGATGACCGAGGAGCGGATCCTGTCAGCCGCCTTCAGCAATGCTCTCCAGCCAAAGGTAGGACGAAATGATTAGTTCAATCAGGTCGGACAAGCACGGCCTGCGGGCTCGCCCGGCGCTCTCGGACGTCCCCAAAGCCCTTCGCCGATCGGGAATCGTCTTGCCGTTCTTAGCGCTCGCGCTCGTGCTGACGATCACGAGCAGCACGTTCGCGACCCAGGCCAACCTCCTCAACCTGCTCGACCAGCAATCGTCGGTGTTGATCATCGCCGCCGCCGGAACGTTGGTGTTCATCGCCGGCGGGCTCGATCTCTCGGTTGGCGCCGTGTATGCCCTGGCCGCGGTGATCGCCGGGCGAATCGCCCAGCATGAGCCGGTCGTGGTCGCGATGCTGGCGGGCGTGGGCGTCGGTGTCCTCGTCGGCTTCGTCAACGGATTCCTCGCCGCTGTGCTCGAAGTCAACTCGTTGATTGCCACGCTAGCGATGTCGTTTGTCGTGACCGGCGTCGCGGCGCTGGTCACTTCCGGCAACAGCATCACCCTGTACAACCGCCCCTCCTACGGCGATCTTGCCCAGACGCACATCCTCACGGTCGCATCGTCGACGTGGGTGGCGCTGCTCGTGGTGGTCGTCCTCGGCCTCGTACTGTGGCGGACAGTGCTCGGCCGACACATCTATTCCGTTGGCGGCAATCCCAACGCCGCACGGGTGGCTGGAGTCCGCGTCACCGCGGTCCGGATCACCACGTTCGTGCTGAGCGGGGCCGCGGCCGCACTCGGCGGCCTCGTCGACTCCTCTCGGGTGCTCAGCGCCCAGTCCTCAAACGGCGGCGACGCCCTGACGTTCGCCGTAATCGCCGGAATCGTGGTTGGGGGAACGAGCATCCAAGGCGGAGAGGGCGCCGTCTGGCGATCGTTCGTCGGCGTTATCTTCCTGGCGCTCATCGCCAACGGCTACAACCTGCTGGGACTGAACCCGCTCTACCAGCAGATCACTCTCGGAGCGCTCATTCTGCTCGCGGTCGGGGCCGAGCCGGCAGCCCGCGTGATCACACATTGGCGCAGCCTCAGGCGCAACCCGCCTGTGGACAGCCCTGTCGGCAGCGATATCCATGGCCAATCCTTCATCGTGCCGGAAGGAACATGAGCTGACCTGGATCTGACAAGCGTCTGAACCTAGGAGCCCAAAACGTCATGTTGCCCCCAGTTAACCTCCGGCCGCCGTTCAACGTCACCCGGGCAAGTCACGTCCGTCTGACCGTCGCGGACCTCGCCGAGAGCCGCAACTTCTACACGAGCATCATCGGACTGGTAGTGACCGAGGAGGACGCCTCAACGTGCTATCTGCGCGGTCTGGCCGAGGCCTGCCACCACAGCCTGGTGTTGGAGCAGGCCGCGGATCCCGGTCAGTCCCGACGGCTCGGATTCCGCGTCCGGTTCGACGAGGATCTGGACATCGCCTACCGGTATTTCAAAGAGCTCGAGCTCGCGGCGGCGTGGGTGCCCGCGCCGCATCAGGGCCGCACGCTGCACGTCAGCGATCCGATCGGAACGCCGCTCGAGCTGTGCGCGACGATGGAGACACGGCCGCGCATGTACACAGCGGTCGAGACGTTCAAGGGCGCACGGGCAGGGCAGCTGGACCACTTCCAGGTGCTCGCTCCGGACTCGTATGCGCTGTGCGGTTTCTACGGCGGTCTCGGCTTCCGGAACTCGGAATACGTCGTTCACGACGATGAGCTCCTCGCCGGCTTCATGTACCGCAAGGGCACGTGCCTCGACCTGGCGGTGGTAAAGGGAACCGGGCCGCGCCTTCACCACTTCGCCTACGCAGTCCCGGAGAGCCGCGACATCTTCACCGCCTGCGACGTCGCCGGAAACCTGGGCTACGGCGACTCCGTCGAGCGAGGCCCGGGGCGGCACGGACCGGGCGGCATGTTGTTTGTCTACCTGCGCGACCCCGACGGCCACCGAGTCGAGGCGTTCATGAGCCACTACCAGACGATCGACCTCGAAATCGAGCCCGTCAGGTGGGACGCCGCGTCATTGAGCACGAACGCTCGCTGGGGCCTTCCCGGCCCGGAGCGATGGTATCTCGAGGCCTCGGGTTTCCATGACGTACCGGTGACCTCGCCGGACCAACCGCAGCGCCCGATGACGCTCGAGCGGTACCTGCTCGAGCAAACGCGCAACTGACGACCAGGAGTAACCATGGCACGAGTTCCATATCTCACCCACCAGGACGCGAGCACCCCGGAGGTCGAGGCGGTCTGGCAGCGCCTGGAAGCCGAGCGCAAGATGCCGACAGCGAACATCTTCCGAGCCCTCGCGCACGCGCCCGCGCTGCTGGACGCGTTCCTTTCGTATGCCAATGCACTACGCGACGGGTCCGAACTGGATCCCAAGCTTCGCGAATTAGCAATCCTCGCCGTCGGCCACGCCGTGGACTCGGAATACGAGATCGCTCATCACCAATCACATGCCCGGAAGGCAGGCGTGACGGCGGACCAACTGGCCAACGTCGCGAGCTTCGATACCTCCACGGCCTTCGACGCGGTCGAGCGCGCCGTCATGCGCCTCGCGCGCGAGTCGACAGTCAACGTTCATGTGTCAGATGAGCATTGGGCCGAGGTCGGCGCCGACTTGTCCAACAAGCAGATGGTCGAGCTCGCACTGACCATCGCTTGGTACAACTCGGGCGTCCGGATCATGGCGCTGCTCGACATCGATCTGGAAGAGGGCTATCTCACTGATCCTCCACCCGGTGCCGGGGCGGGTGTCAAGCCAACCGGATCGGCGGTATCGGCGCGATCGGTTGAAGCGGCAAGGTGATTGAAGGATGACTCTTATGGCCCAGTTGCAAGCAGAGCGACCCCATGCGAGCGGCGCTGCCGCAACGGTAGAGATGAGCGAGATCTCGAAACAGCAGATGCGTGCCGCCCGACTCCACGCGATCGGGGAACCGATGTCAATCGACGTGCTCGAGGTTCCAAAGCCTCGCCCGACGGACGTCCTGGTACGGGTCAAGGCGTGCGGGATAGTGCCCAACATGGCCAATGTGATCAATAACTGGCCGACATGGTTCCCACACCAGCCGCTTCCGAAGCGGCCGGCCATCTTCGGCCTCGACGCGGCGGGCGTGGTGCAGGCGGTAGGGGAGGCGGTGATCCGGACCAAGCCTGGCGACCGAGTCTACGTCAACCCTCTGCGCGCCTGCGGGAGCTGTTACGCCTGTCGCGGCGGCCACCTAAGCCACTGCCGTTACTTCACGCTGAACGGATACTTCAGCACCTCGACCGACGGGCAGCGCATCTTCGACCTGTATCCGTACGGTGGATTCTCCGAGTACATGACGGCGCCGCAGCAGTCGCTCGTCATACTGCCCGACAACATCTCCTTCGAGCAGGCGGGCCGCTTCGGCTACATCGGCACCGCCTACAACGCGCTCCGCATCGCCGAGGCAGGACCGGGCACAGTCGGATTCATCGACGGCGTCACCGGCACCCTAGGCGTCGCGGCCACGAAGCTGTGCCTGGCCCTCGGCGTTGCGCGGATCCTCGGCACCGGACGAAACCACGAGCTGCTCGAGCGCGTCCGGGCAATCGCCCCCAACCGCATCCAGGTGCTCGAGCTGGGCACGCGCTCGTCGGCCGAGTGGGCGAAGACGCTCACGAATGGCGAGGGCGCCGACTTCGTCATCAGCGCGCTCGGTGCCCGCGCGTCGGTCGAGACGATGCTCGACTCGATGCAGGGCGTCCGCCGAGGCGGCAAGGTCGTAAACATCGGTGGCGTCGCCGACGAGGTCCCCATCGACATGAAATGGCTCATGGACGAACAGGTGCAGCTGATCGGCTCCAATTGGTTCACAACCGCCCAGGGGCAGGAACTGGCGCACATGGTCGAGACGGGAACGCTCGATCTGTCCTACCTCGAGCACGAGCGGTTCTCGCTCACAGACGTGAACAAGGCGATCAACGGGCTCAAGGATCGCCGAGGCGGGTTCAGCAACTACGTGGTGATCCCATGACCGCCGCGCACGCACAAACCGCCGTGACCCCGACGCTCGAGGTCGTCATCGCAAGCACGCGCCCCGGGCGCGCGGGCGAGGCGATCGGCCGCTGGGCCGCTCAGAGATGCCGCGAGGACGGCCGGTTCGCGGTCGCGGTGACCGACCTCGCCAAGCTCGCGCTACCGATGATGAACGAGCCACATCTGCCCAGGAGCCGGCAATACGTTCACGAGCACACCCGGGTGTGGAGCAGAATCGTGGACGGCGCAGACGCGCTCGTGTTCGTCGTGCCCGAGTACAACCACGGCTTCCCCGGCGTGCTCAAGAACGCGATCGACTACCTGCACCACGAGTGGGCGTTCAAGCCCGTGGGCTTCGTCAGCTACGGCGGACTGTCGGGAGGGATGCGCGCGGTCCAGCTCCTGAAACCTGTGCTGACCTGCCTGCGCATGATCCCGGTCACCGATCAGGTCGCGCTGGCCAACTACGCCGAGCACCTCAAGGACGGCGAATTCGATCCAGAAACGCCGGCGATGACCGCGTGCACCTTGATGCTCGACGAGCTCCACCGAGCCGCGACAGCGCTGGTTGGCCTACGCCTTGGGGGCATCACCGTCGCGTCGTCCGAGCCGGCACTCGCAGCGGTGCCGGGCTCATGAGCCCGGGTGGGGAAATGCGTACCCGAGGTAGATCGGAGCGGTGATGGAGGTTCGACGCGTGGTTGCCGGTATCGATGAACGCGGCAGGTCGGTGATCCTGTCCGACGGACCGGCTCCGCATAGTCACGATTTCGCGTCGATGCCCGGTCAGAGCCAGACCCGCATCTGGTTCACAGACGGTCCTCCCACCACCACGACGCCGGCGGCGGCGGAGCCGACCACCGCCACCGGGCCGGTCTTGCCGCGCACGGGCGGCGCGAGCTTCGTGATCGTCCGGTTCGCCCCCGACTCCGTGGCGCAGGACGCCCGGTTCGAGCCCGCGCGGGCCGCCGCCGAGTTCGCGGAGTTCGCGCCTGACATCGCCGCGGCCTCGGATCCACACGAACCCGGTATGCACACAACCGCCACCGTCGACTACGGCGTCGTCCTCGACGGCGAGATCTGGCTCGAAGTCGACGCCGGCGCGCAGACGTGCCTCAGGGCGGGAGACACCATCGTTCAGATCGCCGGACGCCATGCCTGGCGCAACAAGACCGATCGGCCCGCCACGGTCGCGTTCATCCTCACCGGCGCCGACGACACATCGAGCTGACACCGATGCTATCGTTCGCACACGCCGAAACCGGGGAGCGGCCAGCATGAGCGCGGAAAGCACCCCAACCGTCCTGCAAACGGACCGAGCCTGGCCGGATGACAGCATCGAGCGCCAGGTAATCGAGGCGGCCGGGCTCGCGCTGGTCAGCGGGCCGCCGGATGCCTCACCGACCGAGACCGTCGAGCGCCTGGTGGCTGAGCGCCAACCCGCGGCAATCATGACCTGCTGGGCGCCCGTGTCCGCTGCAGCGATCGCGGCGTCACCCGCGCTCCGACTCGTGGCGCGGATGGGCGTCGGCTTGGACAACATCGCCGTCGACGCGGCGACGGAGCGCGGCGTGCTCGTCACGAACGTGCCCGACTACTGTGTCGAGGAAGTGTCAGACCACGCGGTCGGCCTGGTCCTGGCGTGGACACGGGGCCTGGTCCGCACCGACCGCGAGGTGAGAGCCGGGCGCTGGGACCCGGGAGCGGCGCGGCTACGGCGGCTGGCGACACTGACGTGCGGCGTGATCGGCTATGGGCGCATCGGGCGCGTGAGCGCACGCAAGCTCGCCGACCTGGGCGCACGCGTGATCGCCAGCGACCCCTTCGCGCCCGCCGACACGCGCGGCGTCCCCGTGGTCCCGCTCGATGAGCTGCTGCGCTCGAGCGATGCCGTCATCGTCCACGCTCCGCTGACGCCCGCCACCCGCCACCTGATCGGCTCCCGCGAACTGTCGCTCATGCCTGCGGGAGCGCTGCTGGTGAATGTGAGCCGGGGAGCGCTCGTCGACACCGCCGCGCTGATCGAGGCCCTCCGCGACGGTCGGCTCGGCGGAGCAGGCCTCGACGTGCTGGAGACCGAGCCCGCGGTCCCCCGCGAGCTCCTCGAGCATCCCGGGGTGGTCATCACCCCGCACATCGGCTTCTCGTCGGACGTGGCGGTCGAGCAGCTCCGCCGCAGCACGGCCGAGGAGGTCGTCCGCGTCCTCAGCGGCCAGCCGCCCCTCCATCTCTGCAACCAACCGGCGGCCACGGCCGCGAAGGGAGCGCGGCCATGAGCCCGATCCGCAAGATCCACGGCCGGCAGGTGTTCGATTCCCGCGGGCGGCCGACCGTCGAAGTCGAGGTCTGCGTGAGCGATGGGGTGCGGGTACGGGCGTCTGTGCCGTCCGGCGCGTCCACCGGCACGCACGAGGCCAACGAGCTCCGCGACGGCGACGAGACGTTCTTCAACGGGCTCGGGGTGCTCTCCGCCGTCGAGCACGTCAACGGGGAGATCGCCGCCGCGCTCGAGGGCCACGACGTCATGGACCAGGTCGGCTGTGACGCCCTCCTGCGCGGGCTCGACGGCACCCCAGCGCTGTCGCGGCTGGGAGCGAACGCCGTGCTCGGCACCTCTCTCGCAGTGTGTCGCGCCTCCGCGCAGGTCGCCGGGCAGCCGCTTCATCGCCGCATCGCGGACCTCGCCGAAGTGGCCGAGCCGTCGTTGCCGATGCCGATGGTCAACATCCTCTCGGGTGGCCTGCACGCCAGGCATGGCATGGACATCCAGGATCTGCTCGCGATCCCGATCGCGGCGACCACGACGCTCGAAGCGATCCATCTCGTCTCGCGCGTCCGCGACGCCGCGACGGCGGTCTGCGCCGAACGCGGCATCCCGACGCTACTCGCCGACGAGGGCGGCCTCAGTCCCGGCTGCCGGACAGGAAGAGAGGCGCTGGAGCTGATGCTGACCTCGATCGAGCGGGCCGGGCTCGACCCGGGTCGGGACGTGGGCATCGCGATCGATGTCGCGGCCAACTCGCTGTACGACGCGACCTCGGCGACGTACCACCTGGCGCGCGAGGGGCGGCACGCGAGCACGCAGGAGATGATCGACATGGTCGCCTCCTGGGTCGATGACTTCCCCATCCTCTCCGTCGAAGATCCGCTCGACGAGGAAGACTGGCGCGGATGGCGCCAGATTACCGAGCTCCTGAGCGAACGGGTCCGGCTGATCGGCGACGACCTGTTCACCACCAACCTTGCCCGCCTGCGCCGGGGGATCGACACCGCCAGCGCGACCGGCGTCCTGGTGAAGCTAAACCAGAACGGCACGCTCACCGGGACGCTCGAGGTCGTCGCGGCCGCCCGCGCAGCGGAGTATGTCCCGGTGGTGTCCGCGCGATCCGGCGAGACTGAGGACGATCTGCTCGCCGACCTAGCGGTCGGTACGGCCGCCGGCCAGATCAAGGTCGGGTCGGTGAGGTCGTCGGAGCGGCTCGCCAAGTACAACCAGCTGGTTCGCATCGCCGAGGACCGGAACATCCCATTCAGCACGTTCCCCCTTCCCGCACACGCATCCGTCGGAGGCGCGGTGTGAGCGAGAGCGACCCGCTCGCCCAAGTGCCCGCGTTCCTGCGTCGCCACGGCCTGCTCGGCCCCGGTGAGCAGGCGACGATCACCTCGATGACCGGCGGAGTCTCCTCCGATCTGTGGAAGGTCGAGCTCTCGACTGGGGTAATCTGCGTCAAGGGCGCGCTCGCGCAGCTGAAGGTGGAGCACCCATGGTTCGCGCCGGTCTCGCGCAACCACGTCGAGTATGAGTGGCTGAAGTTCGCACAGCGGGTGCGGCCTGGACAGGTGCCACGGGTGCTCGCACACGACGAGGCGGCGGGGCTGCTCGCGATGGAGTACCTGCCGCCGAACCGCTACCCGGTGTGGAAGTCGCTTCTTCTCGCCAGCCGCGTCAATGTCGAGACGGCACAAGCCGTCGGGGAACTCGTCGGTCACCTGCATTCGGTGAGCGCCGCCGACCCCGGTAACTCTGTCCGGTTCGCCACCGACGAGAATTTCGACGCCCTCCGGATTGACCCTTACCTGCGCGTTACCGCGCGGGCCCATCCCGATCTCGACAACCGCTTCGCCGCCCTCGCTGATCGGACCGCGGCCACGCACCTGGCAGTCGTGCACGGCGACGTCAGCCCGAAGAACATCTTGCTTGGGCCCGCCGGCCCGGTGCTGCTCGATGCCGAGTGCGCCTGGTTCGGCGACCCCGCCTTCGACGTCGCCTTCTGCATCAACCATCTGCTCATCAAGTCGCTCAAGGTGCCGCGCCGCAGCGAGGCGCTCCTCGCCGCCGCGCACGCGCTGGCCGACGCTCATGCCGAGCAGGTCGACTGGGAGCCGGCGCCGGCGTTGGCGGCGCGCGTCGTCGCGCTGCTTCCGGCCCTGGCGCTGGCCCGCGTCGACGGGAGCTCCCCCGTCGAGTACCTCGACGAGGGCGAGCGCGGGATCGTGCGCCGGGTCGGGCGCGAGCTGCTCGCCACGCCCGCCGCGACGCTCGACGAGCTATGCGAGCGGTGGACAGCGCTCGCCCACCCGCGTGCCGCCTCGGTGTCATGAGCTTCTCGCTGGCGACGATCAGAGAAGCCGGGCGGCCCACCGCCGTCCTGACAGTGGACGGCAGGCACTACCGGATCGCGGATGTGGCCCCATTGGTCCTGGCCGGGGATTCCCGTGGTGGGCTGATGGCGGTACTCCAGCGGTGGGGCGAAAGCGAGCCGGAGCTCGTCGAAGCGGCCGACCGCCTGGCTCGCAATCCGCACGAATACCCAGACGTCGTATCTCCCGCGAGCCTCGATGACTGGCTCACCCCACTGCAGTACCCGAGCAAGGTCATCTGCACTGGCTTCAACTACCGCGACCACGTCACCCGCGACGCCGGCCGAGGGAACTTCATCAAGGAAGACAACGTCCCCGTGTTCTTCCTCAAGCCCCCAACCACCACTCTCGTCGGGCAGGGCCGGTCGGTCCGCTACCCGGCTCAGTCCACCCAGCTCGACTACGAGGTCGAGCTCGCCGTCATCATCGGTCGGCGGGGGCGGCAGATCGCTCTCGAACGCGCCAAGGACCACGTCGCGGGGTACGCCATCGCGATCGACCTGTCCGCTCGCGACTGGCAGCGCCACCCCAAGCACGTTGCAAAATTCGACCTGTTCGGCGGGAAGGCCTTCGACGACAGCTGCCCGCTTGGCCCGGCGATCGTTCCGGCCAGGTTCGTGGACGAGCAGAACCTGCAGCTGCAATTCCGCCTGAACGGGGCGGTCAGGCAGGATGCCAGCACCAGGGACATGATCTGGTCGATCCCGGATCAGATCGCTCTGATCAGCGAGCACGTCACGCTCGAACCCGGCGACATCATCCTGACGGGCACCCCGGCCGGCGTCGGGCTCAGCACCGGCACGTGGCTATCCGCCGGCGACCGGCTCGAGGGACGCATCACGGGGCTCGGCTCATTGCAAGTGGAAATCATCGACGACGGGCAGTGACCATGGGATCGAATATCAATCGAAGTCTTCCGGGCTACGTCTCGCTCGACGAAATCGGGAGAGGAGCGGCCTACGTGCTCCAAGCGGGTCGGGGCGAGCACCTGTCGGTTCACGGCAGCGTTCGAACGTTGATCACCCGCGATGAAGACACCCGAGGGTCACTCGCCGTGACGATGAACTCGGGCCCCACTTCACCGGCCACCGTACCTCACTACCACAGGCACACGACCGAGTTCATATATGGCTTGGAGGGGGTCACGCGTGTCTGGCTCGATGACACTAAAGGTACGCGGTTCAAACGCGATCTGTACCCCGGCGACTTCGTGCTGCTCCCGATCGGCTGGATCCACGCATGGGCGTTCACCACACCCAACACACGCTATCTCGCCGGAATCGCACCCGCAGGATTCGAGAAGATTCTCAACCTTCTGAATCCGAACGAGCCGACGACGATCGAGAAGCTGGAGGAGACAGAGAAGCATGTCGACGTCGTGTGGACGCCCGGCCACCCGCTCTTCGACGCATCGGACGAACCCTTCCTACCGCCGATGCTCAAGAACCTGAGGGATGAGAGCGATGCCAGGGCAGTGGGGTCCTGAGGCCAAGCGAGCGGCGGTATCCGTCACGTTCGACAACTTGGGTGAGGCGTCGGACATCGAGTTCTCGCGCTGGGCCAGCGACCGCCCGGTGGGCAAGCACCACAGCGTGCACAGGGACCTCCCGGCGATAATCGACGTGCTCGGCCACGCAAAGGCCACGTTCTTCATCGAGGCGTGGAACCTGCCTGTGTATCCGTCGGCGGTCCATGCACTGGCGGAGGCCGGGCATGAGATTGGGTGTCACGGGATGCGCCACGAGATCTGGGGGGTCCTCACCGCCGATCAGGAGCTCGACCACATCAAGCGGTGCCAGCAGGATTTCGCCGATCATGGCATCGAGCTGCTCGGCCTTCGCCCGCCGGGTGGGATCGCCGCACCGAACTCGGGCCACGTGCTGCCCGCCGTCGGGCTCCGCTACATATCCCCCTTCTCCGTGCCCACCGGCGTGCTCGACAGCGGGCTTGCGGTCTTGGAGTGCAGTCAGGCGGCGTCCGATGTTGCGTTCTACTCGCCGGCGTTCACGCAACTCCGCAAGTACAAGCCGGGACCCGAGACGTTGTCGCCCGAGGACCTCGTGCAGGGGGTCATGGCCGAGGTCGAGACGTCGATCGCCGTCGGCGGCTTCATGGCGATCCTCTGCCATCCGCACCTGCAGTCGCCGACACCGGAGCGCACCGATCCGGCTCGCATCGAGGCGATCGGCGAGATCGTAAGGCGGCTGTCCACCGACGATCGCCTGTGGTTCACAACCTGCGCCCAGGCGGCGCGCTGGATGCTCGACCACCGCGAGGAGTTTCCGCCGCCCCCATCCCTCGATCCCCCCGCGTGGTGGGATCCGTCGATCTACAGAAACATCAAGCGCCCGACTATCAGCTCGAGCGGCATTGAGGAACCCCTCCGAGCGAGGTAGAGAAGAGGAGAGAACCATGGACGTCGGTCTTGTGCTCATGAGCCACCACGGAGCGTGGGACGACGCGGCCTATGCCGAGGCCCACCGGTTTGCGACCGTGGGCTTTGTCGACTCGCCGCTGATCGCCGGGGATCCGTTCGTGGCGATGGCGATGACCGCCGAGCGGACATCGACCCTCAGGGTCGGAATCACGCTCGCGGTTCCCGGCACACGCGACGCGGCTGCGTTGGTCACAGCGGTCGCCACAGTGAACCGGCTCGCCCCGGGTCGGGTCTTCCTCGGCCTGGGCACCGGCAACACGAGCCGTGGAGTGTTCGGCCTGAAGCCCGTGCGCGTGGATCGCTTTGCGGAGTACGTCACCTCGTGCCGGGCGCTGCTCCTCGGGGAGGAGATCGTCCATCGGGAGAGCAACAAGACTCGATATGTCAGGCTCAGGCACGCGTTCGCGGATCGCTACGTGCACCGGGAGAACCTTCCTGTCTACGTCGCCGCGGACGGACCGCGGGCCTTACGCGTGGTCGGCGAGCACGGCGACGGGTGGATCACGAGTCTTCGTGGCGCGAACTGGCTGGTGGACGCACCCGAGGTGTTCAGCGCGTCCTTGGAGACGGTGAAAGGTGCAGCCGCCGAAGCCGGCCGCGAGCCGGACGAGCTGTACACGATGGTGGCCGCGTCAGTATGCGTCCTCGAGGAGGGTGAGTCGCCGACCTCGCCGCGCGTGCTCGAACGCGTCGGTCCAGTCGCGATGTTGCCCTTCCACGCCTACGCCGACAACCCGGCGATCGGCGACCACCTCCCTCAACCGGTGCGCGACCGCCTCCCCATCTATGAACGAGAAGTCCTGGCCCGGTTCGACGTCCCGCGCGACCGCCGCTACCAGGAGACCCACCGCGGACACCTCTCGCACCTGCTTCCCGGCGAGGCCGACGTGCTGACCGACGAAATCATCCGTACGTTCACTCTCACGGGCACCGCCCGCGAGATCGCAGACACGGTGCGCCGGCTCGAGACGACCGGGGTTCGCAACCTGATGCTCCATCCGCCGCCGCACCTCGTCCGCGAGCAGGTGGACGAATGGGCGGACAAGATCGCACCGCTACTCGCCTCCGGTCACCCCGCAGCCCAACCTGTCGGTGCTGACGCGTCACCCACGCGCTGAGGATCGGGAGCGATCATGGCGAGAGTTCCGTACCTCAGCCGGCACGACGCGACTCCGGACACCGAAGCGGTCTGGCAGCGACTAGAAACCGAACGAAAAGCGCCGACGGCAAATATCTTCCGGGTCCTGGCCCACGCTCCGGCGCTGCTCGACGCCTCACTCACGTATGCCAACGCGCTGCGCAACGAGAGCCAGCTCGACGCGAAGCTGCGCGAGCTCGCGATCCTCACCGTGGGTCACACCACCCACGTGGAATACGAGATCGCCCACCACCAGGCCTACGCCCTGACAGCCGGCGTCACGCCGGAGCAGCTTGACACAATCGCGACCTTCGAGGCCTCCGATGCGTTCGACGAGCGGGAGCGCGCCGTAATGCGGCTAGCCCACGAGTCGACCGCCAACGTCCGGGTGTCCGACGAGCTCTGGGCCGAGATCCATCGCTACCTCGGCGACAAACAGCTGGTCGAGCTGGTGCTCAACATCGGCTTCTACAACTCCGGCGTACGCATCATGACAATGCTCGACATCGACCTCGAGGCCGCCTATCTCAAAGCGCGCGTCTAGCTCAGGAAACTCAACACCGTTCGAAAGACCTGCAGCACTGCGACCGCGGCAGTGCCGGCGGGCGGTGCTGCTCTGCCAGCATTGCGACAGCGATCCGATCGAGCTGTTTGCCGGCTCGGCGATGCTTAGCTAACTCCACCCCGTTAGCAGCGCGCTCGATCCGCGGCAATTCTGCAAACGTAGGTGGCGTCTCTTTGCTGCTGTAAATTCGCCGCGGCTTAGGTTCCCGGTGTGGTCAGTTTATGCGGCGGTCACCTCCTCTGGGGTCGGCTGTTCGGTGCCTTCGTAGCGCAGTCGTCTGAGACGTTGGCGGTCGAGTTGGTTGAAGTGGATGCCGTTGGTCTGGTGGGTGATTAGGAGGTCGAGCACGGCCCAGACCAGGGTGAGGCAGCTGTCCTCGCCGGGGAAGCGACCCATTACCTTGGTCCGTCGTTTGACCTCGCCGAGGGATCGCTCGAGGAGGTTGGTGCTTCGCCACCTGCGACGATGCCGGGGTGGGTAGCGCAGGTGCACGACGAGCGCGTCGAGGTCGTCGGCCGGGCACTTGGCCGCGCTGGTGTAGCCATCCTTATCGAGCTCATCGACGAGCGCCTGGAGTCGCTCCTTGGCGTCGCTGGCGTTGATCGCGTCATCCAGCGCTTGCCAGTAGGCGTGCTTGACGCGTTCGCGTTCGCGCTCGGGGAGCTTTGAGTAGAGGTTCCGCGCGCGGTGAACACAACAGCGCTGGCGGTCAGAGGCCGGCCAGCACTGCTCGATCGCCTTGGTCAACCCGGGGGCGCCGTCGGCCACGATCAGCATCGGAGCACCCAGCCCTCTGGCGATGAGATCACGCCCGAGTGCCTGCCAATCCTCGTAGGACTCGCGCATTCCCAGGGTGACCGAGAGCAGGATCCGCTCGCCGGCGTCGGTGAATCCCCAGGCGACCAGCACGCCTTCCTTGGGTCCGGTGGGGCGCACGGAGATGAATGTCGCGTCCAGGAATAGCGCCAGTACGTTGACGTCGTAGAGGTTGCGGCGTTTGAACGCCTCGAACCTCGCGCGTAGCTCCTCGCACATTCTGGACGCGGTCGATTTAGACAGCTTCCCCAGCCCGGCCTGCTCGCAGAGCGATTCGACGTCGCGCATCGATAGGCCGCGCACGAACGCGCCGATCACCAACGCCTTCAGAGGCTCGGTCCGCAACAACTTCGGCGTCCGCGGGAACAGCTTGGACGCGAACGTCTCCGCCGCCTCGCGGACCTGCGGGATCTCGATCTCAAGCTCGCCCTCAGCGGTCTGCACCGTCCGAGGGCGAAACCCGTTGCGCGCCCCTCCCCATAGTTCTCAAGCCCGCGCTGACACTCCGGCCGGCGCTCATACCGAGCGCGGCCCACCCACGCGTCGAACTCATCCTCCACCGCCCGCTGAATGATCAACCGGGCGCCCAGCTTCGCGAGCTCGGACAGCGACTCCCGCGTGTTCTCCCCAACGCCAACAGCCAGCAACTGCTCGATCCGAGCCTCAATCTCCGCCGACGGCGGTACGGTACGTCTCACGGCGTAGGCCTCCTTCAATCGTCTGCCAGGACATGAGGGAACCTACGCCGTCGCCTTGACGGCACCCGGGCTATTTACAGCAGTTCTGAGACTGAGACAGAGACGCGACCCAAACGTAGGCCCGCTGCCGCCTTGGACGACAAGGATTCGTCGTCCCTCGCTGCTGCTGCGCTGGAATGCAGCAGTCTCCGGGCCGTCAGGAACTGGGCGAGCCGCGCCGTCGTCCAGCGGCATTGAAGTCGGCGGCTTCCCCGGCAAGGAGTAGTGCCGCCTCGCAGCTGCTCTGCGAGGCGAAGCAAGAGCGGCCCCTGACGGCGTCCTGCC
>Ga0335076_10003478_pt1 | contig 15850 bp, 13 predicted proteins | sample Lox_Sample_25_FD_206717 | JGI IMG/M metagenome (GOLD analysis project Ga0335076, IMG submission 206717) | Soil microbial communities from Loxahatchee National Wildlife Refuge, Florida, United States - Lox_Sample_2.5 | ecosystem: Environmental > Terrestrial > Soil > Wetlands | place: USA...
CATGCCACTAAACGTCTCGTTTCTGTCTATAGCCGTATTCTGTCTCGGAGTTTCGTGCATTCTGTTTGCCAACTTCCTTTTTTATTCGATACTTGGTGAAGTGAACGGTCGAAGAAAAGAGGAAGAACAAATCGGGATGTTATTTGTGAATGTCAGATCCTTCGAAGTCGTTCGCCTGCACAAAGAACTCTTTCCGGGAAGCAAGAAACGCACCTCGATGTACATTATCGCAATCATAGGTTTTCTCTTATGCTTCGGTGCGTTTGCTTCCAACCTGCAGGTGGGACCAACTAGGTAGTCTTGGGCTGGACCAGCCGGGTGCCCGCTCGCAGCACCATTCATGCCATCCTCGATCGTCATGGGCTGGTCACTCGGCAACGGCACTCTCGCACAAAAACCGAAGGTACCCCGCTATCCCAAGGCCTTGTTCCCAATGCTTTGTGGTGTACCGACTACAAGGGTATAAAATTCTAAAGGCTCGCTGCAAAGGACTGCGATTTCAATGGCCTCCCACAAATTCTCGGTTGGTGAGTTGCACGGGTGGAGCGGAGTATTGTTGGGGCTACTGGGATCCGTGGTGTTCCAGGTGGGTGGCTGGCAAGATGTAGGACCGGGACTCGGCAGGGCTAGTTCAGCGTTCTGGTTTCTTCTGGCGATAGCCTCAACTGGGTGCGTCATTTGGCTTGCCATTGGGTCCAAGATTTGGGGAGGTGCATTGCTTGGCGTCGCATTTTTCTGTCTGGAAGCTTGGTTGATTCACCGTTGGTGGCGCTGACCAGACTGACCTGCCCCAATTCTTCGCGCAGGAGATCATACGACACAAGCCGACCTAATTGCGCCTATGTTTGGGCGGAAGGGTTCAACCGGGCCATGGATCTTGTATCCGATTCAAGTTCCCCTCCGGGGCACACTTTGGAGGACACCGCCGCGAACGCCACTAAAACCGCCGCAGCCTGGTCTGCTGCTCGAGGATGGACTATGGTTTCGCGAGTCGCTGGTACTCTCGCCGAAGCCGCCGAAGCGGTCCCATTGGTTCAGGCGATAATCGGGGAGGCGACGGGGGCTTTTGACATGACCAAGGCCAAGTTTGTCGATCGCAGTTGTGTTTCGCCTCTGGATTTCTGATGTGTGTGATACCCGTGCTAACTAAATGCCGATACTAAGTCCAAGTCCGCCTTTTCTGCGGTGGGTGCGTAAGCACTCGATTTTAGTCGGCGTGATTCTTGGGATAGCCGGTGGCCTATCAATGATGGTGCTTATGATTTATGATCTGCCGCTTGTCGAAATGATTCTGTCTAAGAATGTTGGATGGGTTCGCTTCGGGGGATACACAGCCGTCGTCTTCGTATTACTTGGGAAAAACCTCCGTACACCGCAAAGTTCTTGGCATTTCTGGAGCGTTCTAGCGGGTTTATTGCTGGTTCACCTTGTTTGTTTCATTTGGTTCATAAAGAATGTCAGATCACCGGGGGCTATTCACTATATTGTATGTGCGCCGTTTGAGCTAATAGCGCTCAATTTCCTCTTGAAATCAGGGCTCCGGTACTTCGACGCCGAGAAGGAAGTAGAAAACCAATAGCACAGGGGAAGCCATTGAGCTTTGTCACAGGGTTTGCTTTGGAGTTGCTATGTATGCGTTGATTGGTCGCTTGGCTGACATTGAACGCTGTGACCTCTGATATCAGCACGGATTCGATCTGGCCTGCGGCGGAAGCCATTTTGCCGTCGCGAGTGAGCAAAGGCGCAGCGAGTATCTCGGCAAGCGCAACGTAAACGGCGTTATGGAGAAGAGGAGATACGCTGATCGATTTGGCCCCAAACGGATGACTGAAGCAGCCATTCGATTGCGGCGGAGGCGTCGAAGCAAAGCGCACTCAGTTTGGCTTCCTATTTCTTTTTGGTTTCCGTTCCCGCCTCGTCCAGCCCGAAATCCCACACAAAATAGTTCAACCCGCCTTCCAGCACTTCCGCGATGGCATATTCCCCCGGCGTCAGTGCTTCTCCCAATGTGAACCGATACACATGCGGCGCCACTTCCCATCGTTGCACTGCCACTTCATTCCGGTTGACCGACATGCTCTGCCCGAACAACGTGCTCACCGCCTCCAACTCCCGTCCATTTCGCACCGGCTTGGCCCGAATCAACACCACATCCGGGCCGCTTTCGCCCGGCCGCGTGCTCTGTTCGATGTGCGACACCCGATCCGGATCCGGCGGTGGCTCGCGCAAATAAAATTCCGGCGTGGTTGTGCGCAGCCGCAACGTCGCCCGCTCGCCCGGCAAGATCACCTTCCTCTTGCCCGGAACAATCGGCACCGGAGACAGTATCTGCTCTATCGTCCGCAGCTTGTCCGTTTTATCTGCCGCCCCCGCTTGTGGCATCAGCCGCACCGTCTTTCCCTCCACAACAAACAGGCCATCCTTGTCCGGCAGGAATGCGCCACCTCCCACCTGCAAGCTCGCATCAATATCGGATACGTTGTCCATGCGCTTCGCTTCCTCCTGCGCATGCACCTTTTCCACCAGCGTCTCGGACGTCTTCTCCGCACTCTTGGTATACTTCGCCGTTGCATCCCAATCGACAAGCGACGAGGGAATCTCCTCCCAATCGCCGCGTTCCTCGCTGAAATAGCGCACGCGATCCCCATTTACCTGGTATTCGCGCACCACCTGGTACGTCCCGTCTTTCAGCACCAGTCTGGTTCCTCGCGGCACATCGGGCCGCGCACTGTCCGGAGCCGTCTGCGCCGCCGGTTTCCCACTGCTGCTGCCTTGTGCCAACGGCCATGCCAACCCGCTGCTTCCCATTACATACAGCAGCGCTCCGCAGAAGGCTATCCGCCATGACATTTGATGGAAAACACCTGAGGGAGTGCGTGCGCCAACCATGGGTCTGCAGCGGCAAATCCGTTTCGACTCGAAAAGCCGCCGTGCACGTTCCAGCATAGCGCCGGGAATAGATGCGCCGCAAGAACACACAACCGCCAATTTTGGAATGGGGATTTTCGAAACCGGAGGGATGCTAACCTGCCAACAGCTTCCGGCCTTGCAGCCGGTATACTTCCTCAACGAACTTAGTGCGTGCAGCGCGGAAACAGCGTGGTCAGCACCATCAGGTCAGACAGCGTGAACAACCACTGCTCCGCCTGCGCGCCGGCCGCTTCCGCTGCTCTCGCGATCATGCCCAGATGACGGCTCCGCGCGAAATTGTGCAAGTGTTCCACGCAAATGCCCGTCAAGGTAGCCACTTCCGTGTCCGTAAAAATCTTCTGGCTTGACTTAACTTTTACCAAAGAAGCCTCGCTCTATCTCCGCCGCTTTCGCCTTCCATCCTGTAGGATGCAGTCAGCAGGTTAGAAGACGTATATTTCACCTGCAATAGCCGTACCGTTTAAATTTGGTTTAAACGAGTTCTCTAGTACTTTTTGGATTTTCTTATTTTTCTTGCGATTTTGTCGTTTTTTGCCGAACTGCTTCGTACAGCATCACTGGTAGAACTGACAGTGACGGGTGTGAAAAAAACTACTGATTTTGCGAATTTTCTACCACTTTTGGTAGTGAGCGTGCTCTCTTTTTGTTATTCCGCAATCTCTCATATCCACTTCAGACTGTCGCACCACCGGCCTGTTCAAACGCGTGCGCCAGTTGCAGCACCCGCCCCTCTTCGAACGCGGGACCGATGATTTGCAAGCCCACCGGCAGTTTCCCGCCAATCTTGCCGCAAGGTACGGAAATGCCCGGTAGGCCTGCCAAAGACCCTGTAACTGTATAAATATCAGCAAGATACATCTGGAGGGGGTCATCCACGCGCTCCCCCAGCTTAAAGGGCGGTACCGGCGATGTCGGCGTAACAATCGCGTCCACCTGCGCAAACGCCTTTCGAAAATCGTCCGCGATCAACGCGCGCACCTTCTGCCCTTTCAGATAGTAGGCGTCGTAATAGCCCGCCGACAAAACATACGTGCCCAGAACGATTCGCCGCTTCACTTCCGCGCCGAATCCGGCGCCGCGCGTCTTGCGATACATGGCGATCAGCGAATCCGCTTCCGCGCGAGGGCCGTAGCGCACGCCGTCATAGCGCGCCAGGTTCGAACTGGCTTCGGCGGTCGCGATGATGTAGTAGGTCGCGATCGCATAATCGGTGTGCGGCAACTGAATCTCGCGGATGTCGCAGCCCATCTTCCGCAGCAACTCAATTCCCGCGGTGATCTTTTCCCGGACGCCCGCGTCCATTCCGGCGCCAAAGTATTCTTTCGGGATACCAAGCTTCATGCCCTTCACCGGCTGGCTCAGCGCCGCCGGATAATCTCCCACTGGCGCAGTAGTTGATGTGGAATCGTTGGGGTCGCGTCCCGCCAGCACCTTCAAAACGGTGGCCACGTCGGCAACGTTGTGCGCGAAAGGGCCGATGCGGTCGAGCGACGACGCAAAGGCGATCAACCCATACCGCGACACGCGCCCGTAGCTGCCCATCATCGCGGGAATCCCGCAGAACGACCCCGGTTGACGAATCGAGCCGCCCGTATCCGTGCCCAGCGAGGCCACGGCAAGGTCCGCGGCAACCACCGCTGCCGACCCGCCACTGGAGCCTCCGGGCACACAGCCCGGCGCCGCCGGATTCTGCACGTTGCCATAGGCGGAATTTTCGTTGGAGCTGCCCATGGCGAACTCGTCGCAATTGGTTTTGCCCAGGATCACCGCGCCGGCCGCTTCCAGGCGCACCACCGCGGTCGCGTCGTACGGCGGAATATAATTGGTCAGGATTTTCGAGCTGCAGGTGGTGCGAATTCCGCGCGTGCTGATGACATCCTTGATCGCCACAGGCACGCCGGCCAGCGGCCCCAATTCCTTGCCGGCGGCGACGGCCGCATCGATCTTATCGGCTTGTTTGTAGGCGCGCTCTTCACACAGCGTCAGGTAGGCATTCAACTCGCCGTTGCTTGCAGCGATGCGCTTGAAATAGTCCGCCGCGATCTCGCGCGCCGTCGCCTTCTTCGACGCAATCGCCCCGCGCACTTCGCTAATGGTGTTCATTCCACTCATCGCTCAATCACCTTAGGCACGCGGAAGTACGGCGGCGCGGGATCGGGAGCGTGCGCCAGCACCTCGTCGGTGACCGCGCAGGGCACGACCAAATCCTCGCGCAGCGTAGCGTCTGCGGTCTGCGCCTCGGTCAATACCTGCGCCATCGGCTCTACATTTGTCGTGTCCAGTTCGTTCAGCTTGCCGATGTACTCCAGGATTTCGTCAATCTGCGCGCGATACTTCTCCAGCTCCGCCTCGCTTAAATCGAGGTAGGCCAGTTCCGCCACGCGCAACACGTCTTCTCTGCTGATTTTCATTGCGGTCTCACGCCTAATTTGTCATTCCGAGCGATGCGAGGAATCTCTCTTCGATTCTGGCGGAAGAGGGATTTCTCACTTCGCAGACTCCGTTCGAAATGACGGAGTACGGAGCCTTGCCGCACCCGCTTAGCGGCTCACAGTTTCCGCGGTTTTGCGGGGGAACTTGGTGGCCACGTAATCATCGACCAGCTTCTGGAACGCTGCTGCCAGCTCGTCGTAGGTGCCTTCGAGCGTGACGTCCTTCTTGCCATCAATATACACCGGGCAGCGTGGCGCTTCGCCGGTGCCCGGCAAACTGATGCCGATGTTGGCGGCCTTGGATTCGCCGGGGCCGTTCACGATGCAGCCCATCACCGCCAGGGTCATGGTTTCCACGCCTTCGTACTGCTGCTTCCAGGTGGGCATCATCTCTCGGATGTACTCCTGGGTGCGTTCGGCCAATTCCTGAAAGGTGGTGCTGGTGGTGCGGCCGCAACCGGGGCAAGCGGTCACGCTGGGTGAAAACGAGCGCAGGCCCAGCGCCTGCAGCAATTCGTGACAGGCGTACACTTCTTCGCGGCGATCGCCGCCGGGCTTCGGCGTCAGCGAAATGCGGATGGTATCCCCAATGCCTTCGTAGAGCAGCACGCCTAACGAAGCGGCGCTCCACACCATGCCCTTCATGCCCATGCCTGCTTCGGTCAATCCCAAGTGAAGAGGTTGCTGGGTTTTCGCCGCGAGATCGCGGTACACGGTAATCAAATCGCGCGGGCGCGAGGTTTTACAGGAGATGATGATCTGGTCGTGGCGCAGGCCGCTTTCGAGCGCCAGTTCGGTGGACTGCAGCGCGGAAAGCACCATGCAGTCGTTGATGATCTCTTCGCTTTCCTTGCCCAGGTTCAGGTCGGTGTTTTCCTGCATCTTGCGCATCACCAGTTCCTGGTTCAGCGAGCCGCCATTGACGCCGATGCGCACGGGCTTGCCGTTGTCGATCGCCACTTTGCAGATGGTGGAAAACTGTTCGTCGCGGCGCTGTCCGGCGCCCACGTTGCCGGGGTTGATGCGGTACTTATCGAGGGCCTTGGCGCATTCGGGATATTTGGTGAGCAGCACGTGGCCGTTGTAATGGAAGTCACCGATGATGGGCACGTTGCAGCCGGCGTCGAGCAGGCGGCGCTTGATCACCGGAACGGCTTCGGCAGCTTCCGGAACATTCACGGTCCAACGGACGATTTCGCTGCCGGCTTCGGCCAGTTCCAGCGTTTGTTGTAGGGTGGATTCGACGTCGGCGGTATCCGTGTTGGTCATGGACTGCACAACGATGGGCGCGCCACCACCCACGGTGACGTTGCCCACCTTCACGCCATAGGTTTTCTTGCGCCCAAAGCGCAACGCGGAAGCGTCGGTTCCGGAGATCTGGTTCAGCATAGTCTTCCATTTTAGCATGCAGGGCAGGGAAGTTTGGTCGGCGCGCCGACATTTATCGATCGGTTAAGATAATTATTAAAGTAACGCTTGAGGTATATGGAGTGGGTTTGCGGGACGCGGGGAACTAAAGCCTGTGTTGTCAGCGGAGATTGCGAGTGGCATGTGAATTTGGTCGGCGCGCCGACCAAAATATTGATAAGTACTGATTACTAGTGAAGTATTACGTTAGATTTTGCGGCGTGGTGTTGCGCGCGATTTGTTGCAGGTGTGCTGGTGAACGAGCGATTGAGTGCGCATTGTTGAAGGGCAAATGCGCAATCATTGTGGTCGGCGCGCCGACCGGAGGTGATGAGCAACCTATAAATAAAAGTATCGCGTGAGGTTGTGTGCTGTTCGAATGGAGAATGTATTCGAATGCGTTGCGGGTGTTCGAATAGGAGTCATGTTCGAAAGCAGATTGAGTGATTCGGATTGTTGGGGGCAAGACGCTGCGAGCGGAGAGAGGTCCCTCGCTGCGCTCGGGATGACCGGTTTGCGTTTTTCCCGGGTGAGGGAGCGTAAGCAGCAGCCATAGGAAAAGCCACCCCAGGAGTTGCGTCAAGCGGCTCAGAGGAAGACCTTGCTATGTATTCGCGTTGGAGCGTGGCGCAAGCGGTCAGCTGGCGCTGGCGGCGGCGCCTTTGCCGAAGGAGGCGAGGGCAGAGGCTTCGTCGTCGGCGATATCGAAGACGGTGTAGAGGCGGGTAACTTCCATGAGGTCGTCGACCTTGTCGGTGAGCTTGGCCAGTTTCATTTCGCCGCCGGCCTTGCGGACACTGGCGACGGAGGCGACCAGCATACCGAGTCCGGAGCTGTCGATGAAATTCACGCCGGCCAGGTTGAGCAGGATTTTGACGTGGCCCTCGCTCAAGAGATTGGAGACGGTTTCGCGCACCTTAGCGCTTTCTTCGCCGAGGGTGATGCGTCCGGTGATATCCACCACGGTCACGTCGCCCACTTGTCTTGTGGTTGTTTGCAGATCCATGTTCGTCCTCCTTGCGCTGCCATTGCCGGAGTGTAAGTGTGCCGGAATGCGCCCTCAGGTGCTGGGGAGACTATACTGTGCCGCTGAGGAAAAGGCTATAGGGGGCAAACGTTGGGACGAAGTTAGCAGGATTTAGTCGTGAGATCCTTCGTCGCGAAAAACGCTCCTCAGGAAGACAATGTGGCTTTGGTGAGAGGCAAGACGCAGTGGTTGCGGCCTGCCTCGGAAGACGGGCCCTACAACGGCGAGGCAAGGCGCGCAGAGGACGATATTCGAATGATGGCGGGTTAGGGAAGAGAAGAGCTCAAGACGCAGCGAGAGTGCGGACATGGGGCGCAGCATGCTGCGCCCCTACGAGGCTTGCGCGCGGCGATGCGTGAGGTTCGGACTACTGAGGACAGAAAATCGAGAATTGAAACCTGGGAACTGAAAACTGAGAACTTCGATTTAGAACTGACCGCTGATTACTGACGGCTTCTTTTTGGGAATGCCGTGGCTGTGGCAATCCGTGCATTTTACGCTGTGGATGTTGTGGAGGCTTTTGGTGGACTTAAAGGTGGTGTCCATAGTTTCGACCGCGATTCCGCAGTTGGAGAGTTTGGGGTGGCAGGTGGCGCAGGAGGCGCGGGTCTGCTGGTTGTGCGTATCGTGACAGGAGAGGCAGCTTAAGCCTTCGTGGACGCCGGTGGGAGTGCGGTCGTCGCCGCTGCGGACTTGCAGCGTGGCAGTGGGGGCGTGGCACTGGTAGCAGAGGGCCTGGCGGTGATCCGGGCTGATGTGGACTTCGCGCGCGCCATCAAACATTTTTGCGGGCAAGGGCAGATCGGCGAGGGAAACGTGCTGGAGTTCGCGGCGATCGAAGAGCGAGACCGAAGGGCGGTTGATCTCTTGCGCGCTGCTGGAGGTGGGATGCTGCGGCGTGGCTTTTTCCATGGGCGCGCCGACGTGATGGATTTCGTGGCAGGTGAGGCAAGGAATCACGGGCTGCGCGTTCAGCGCGGCAAGTTTTAATTGCCACGGGCCAGAGGTGGCGAGCGGCGTGACCAGATTGCGGATGCCGCCCTGAAAGTGCATGCCGTGGCAACGCAGGCAATCGTCCATCAAGAGTTGCCGGTGATTGTGATCGGTATTCAGGAAAATATCGGAGTAGCTGGCGCTGTGGGCGCTGGCTTGCCAATCGGCAAATTCCTGTTCATGGCATTTCTGGCAGCGCGGCACCATTTGCAGAACATCCTGGACACGCAGACGCGGGCGCTCGGCAACATCGCCGCTGAGGTGGGTGAAGACGCGGCGCATGTTGTTGATGTGGAATCCGGCGTTCAGGGTGAAGACGTCGCCATGGCAATCGGTGCAGGGCACGCTGCGATGCGCGGAGGTGTGCCAATCGGAATAGGGCTGCCAGATTTCGTGGCAAGAGGCGCATGCGCCTCCGTGAGTGCGTTCATAGCGGGAAGCGGCCGCAAGCAGAATCACGAAGGAAAGAGCGAGAAGCGCAACGAAATACGTAAGGTAGCGAAGGACGCGGCGGAAGCGGTTATGGGGAAGCTTTTGCGGATGGAGGTAGGTGTTCATGCGGGCTTCCAGTTTTTGGTGATGAAGTCCGAAACGCGGTACGCGTTGGCGAGAATGGTGAGGACGGGATTGAAGCCGCCGTTGGTGACGTGGACGCTGGCGTCCACGACGAAAAGATTGTCGACGCCGTGCACCTGGCAGTGGGGGTTGACCACGGAGGTTTTGGGGTCGTTGCCCATGCGGCAGGTGCCGGCCTGATGCTGGCCGCCACTGAGATCGGGTCCGGGGAGACGCAGGCAGGTTTTGGTGGCGCCGGCTTCGCGGAGCCAAGCGGCAGCGCGTTCGGCGACGTATTGCGCACCGACGAGGTCCTGCGGGTGACGATGGCCGGAGAGTCGCGCGACGGGAATGCCCCAATGGTCGGTGACGCTGCGGTCCACTTGCACGCGCGATTCGAACACGGGCATTTCCTGAATGGGCCCCATGACGATGACGGAGCGCTTGTAAAAGTGGCGCATGTAATCTTTGTGCGCGGCGCCCCAGCGGGGTACGTCGGGCGGATGCATGAAGGCGAAGTGGATGGGCAGGCGGATGAACTCATTGCAGAGGACCGCGCCGCCGATGATGCCGGGATTACCGTGGTTGTAATCGCTGATGGCGATGGAGGCGCCGGGGCCGAGGTCGTCGTAAATGTCGTGATCCATCAAGCCCATCGCGCCGGTGTAAGCGTGGCCTTGCAGGTTGCGGCCAACCCAGTCGTTTTGATTGCCAATGCCGCTGGGGAACATGGGGCTGGTGGAGTTGAGCAGCAGCCGCGCCGACTCTGTGGCGGAGGCGGAGACAATGACGAGGTCGGCGGGCTGCTGTTGCAGGCGGTCATTGGCGTCGAAGTAGGAGACACCGGTGACGCGCCCGCGAGAATCGGTGAGGATTTCGTTGACGACGCATTCGGTGCGTAGGTCGCAATGGCCGGTGGCCAGCGCCTTGGGAATGACGGTGTTGTGCGTGCCGTTTTTGGCGTTCACTTCGCAAGCAAAGCCGACACACCAGCGGCAACGCATACACGGGCCACGGCCGTTGAAGGGCACGGTGTTGCGGAGCATGGGAATGGAAAAGGGATGCAGACCGAGGCGCTTGGCGGCGGCTTCGAGGGTGGTGTGTTCGAGGCTGGGAGGAAGCGGCGGCATAGGCAGGGGCTTGCGACGCGGGGCTTTGAAGATGTTGGTGGAGTCGTCGCCGGAAACGCCGAGTTCCCATTCGGCTTTTTCGTAGTACGGTTCCAGGTCGTTGTAGGTGATGGGCCAGTCGTCGAGGGTGCTGCCGGGGACGGCACCGTAGACGGAGCGCATGCGAAAGTCGTTTTCCATGAAGCGCCAGGCCATGGCGCCGTAGGAGAAGGTGCCGCCACCGACGCAGGCGGCATTGTTGTTGTAGTCGCCGTCGCTGGGGCGCACGACGCGCTCGCGGCCATTGGAGTCAACGACGACGCGGCGATAACGCTGGTCATCGGGACCGAAGGCGCAGCCGAGGTCGGTGGTGCGCTGGTTGCGCAGATCGTCTTTGCGGCAATCGAAGGCGGAATACCACTTGCCGCGTTCGAGCAGAGCCACGGTGAACCCAACGGAGGAAAGTTCCTTGGCGACGACACCACCGCCGGCACCGGCACCGACGACGACGGCGTTGACGCGCTTTAGCGGCATGAGTGGAGCCTTGTGCTGCGATTGTGTAGATGGCGGCGTTGCGCGGAGCGGCCGCTAAGAAAGTTGTGGTTCATAGTGTTGCCTGCCGCGAACCTGCGGATAGGAGAGACCAACCATCTTCCAACTGGAGCGATCGCGATTGCCGCCGTGACGCGGGTCGCCGTAGTAGCCCTGCATGGTGTGATTGAGAAGCAGGTCGAAAAAGGCCGAAGGAGAAATGTTGCGCCAAGTGCCGGGAACGAATTCGTTGGCTTCCATGGAGCGGAGGAAGAGGAGTTGCTGGTCAGCGTTGAGCAGCGCGAAAGGCTGGGAGAAGCGGGAGCGGCTGGAGCGATCGATGCAGGAGAGGCCGTCTCGGTAGGAGCGCTGCCAGCGTTCGAAGGGGCCGCAAAGTTGCGTGTCGATGTAATTGACGACGCGGGCCCAGTCGGCGCCCGGGTCATGGTCGGGAGGGATCAGTTGGTCGGTGATGGCGGCGAGGGTGCGGGCTTCGTCGACGGTGAAGAAACGCCAGGGATTCTGGAAGGGCCGATTGCAGGAGACTCCGGTTGCAGCAGCGACAGCAGCGCCCAGTTGGAGGAACTGCCGGCGAGACAGATTCTTATACCAGCTCATAACGTGCACTCCGACTTGAGATGGCCAAGGCGAACCATGGCCGCACCGGAAATGCGACGTTCTCGGTGAAGGAAGGAGCGAAGGGGTTAGAACGCCACAGCAACTTCAGGGGAGTACCCGGAGAGGAACCCGGGAGCGAAGGTACAGCGCTGAAGAGTCACCACTAGCGGAAGTATAGCACGGGGGCTTGGGAATGGCTGTGACGTGCGTTAGAAGTAGCGGGAGGAGCAGGAGCGTCATCTAAGGGGCAGGGCAAGTGGAGTGGGTATCTCATCTTGGCGGGAGGACGCGCTTGAGAAGGCGAATTGCAACATTCGTGGCGATTGTGCAGTCGATCTTGCTGCTGGGGCATTTGTTTGTTTATGAGACGTGGGTGACGCTGTGGGGCGGGCCGACGGGCGCGCGGTTGACAGCGTTGCGCGTGGGGCTGGCGTTTCTGGCGGTGAGTTTTGTGGTGGGAGCGCTGTTGGCGCACCGCTATTTTAATGGGCCGGTGCGGGTGCTGTACCGGCTGGCGAGCTTGTGGCTGGGCGTTTTCAATTTTTTGTTTATTGCCGCGTGCGCGTCATGGATTGCGTATGGAATGGTGTGGGTGACGAAGTTGCCGGTGAGCGGGCATAGCGTGGTGGGGGCGTTTTTTGGGTTGGCGCTGCTGGCGAGCCTGTATGGAATCGTGAATGCGGCGGATATTCGCGTGCGGCGCGTGAGCGTGAAGCTGCCGGGACTGCCGGCGTCGTGGAAGGGACGAGTAGCGGCGCTGGTGACGGACACGCACCTGGGACATATCAAGGGCTACCGATTCTTGACGCGGCTGGTGGGCATGCTGCGGCAGTTGAAGGCGGACGTGGTGTTCATCAGCGGGGACTTGTTTGATGGGACGCATGTGGACGCGCGAAGGTTGGTGTCGCCATGGAAGCAGTTGCGGCCGAAGTTCGGGTCGTATTTCGTAACGGGAAATCACGAGGAGTTTTCGGACTCGAGACAATACCTTGAGGCAATTGAAGGTTCGGGCGTGCGGGTGTTGCGCAGTGAGAAAGTGAATCTGGACGGGCTGCAAGTGGTGGGGATGCAGTATCACGACACCACGGACGCGCAGCATTTCGAAAAGGTGCTGAAGAGCACGAACGTGGATCCGGAACGCGCCAGCGTTCTGTTGACGCACGTGCCGCAAGGATTGCCGATTGCGGAGAAGCAGGGAATTTCCTTGCAGCTTTCCGGGCACACGCACGGCGGGCAGATTTTTCCGTTCACGTCGTTCACGTGGAGGATTTTTGGCGACTACACATACGGGTTGAAGAAGTTTGGCGAATTGTTTGTGTACACGTCGAGCGGGGCGGGGACTTGGGGTCCACCGATGCGGGTGTGCACGCAGCCGGAAATTGTGCTGATCAGTTTTGAGTGACGCGAACGGGTGGAGCTCAATGGCGGCCATCGAATAACTTCCAAGAACATTGAAGTGGCGGACGCGTGGAGTTAGGATTCGGCTGATTGGGGCCGAACGGACTCGATGGAGGCGCGACTATGCCAGTTACGGTGAAGCGAATTACGTTGTGGCGAAAAGAATTGGAAAACAAAGCCGGGACTTTGGCAGCAACATTGGAACCGCTAGCGAAGGCGGGAGCGGACTTGGAAGTGGTTATGGGTTACCGCTATCCGGGTGAGAACAGCAAGGCTGCAGTGGAGTTGTTTCCCGTTACAGGGAAGAAGACGGTACAGGCCGCGGAAGGCGCGGGGCTGGCAGTGGCAACGATACCGGCACTGCTGGTACAAGGCGATAACAAGGCCGGTTTGGGCCATCGCATCGCGCTGGCGATTGCCGAGGCGGGCGTCAACCTGGATTTCCTGGTGGCGCAGGTAATTGGGAGAAAGTATTCCGCGGTCATTGGATGCGACACTGATGCGGATGCGGTGAAAGCGACCGCGGTGATCAAGCAAGCGACCAGCAAGAAAAAGTAGCTTCTCCCGAAGCGCTCTGGTGCTGGAAAGGTTGGGAGCTACTGTTGATTCTGGACCTGTGCCTGGTCCGCGTTGGGGGCGGGCGGGCGGGGCGAGCGGAAGATCATAGCGGGCCCCAAATCTTCAGGACGCGGCGCATCTACCTTCGAGACAGTTACCAATACGCTGAGTTCGCTTTCGGCTTCGCCGCGATGGACGCCGCGGGTGGGAGGAACGTCGGCATAATCACGACCGACCGCGACACGGATGTGGCGGTCGCAGCCGAGCAGGTTGTTTGTGGGATCGAACTCCACCCAGCCGGCCTCGCCGAGATAGGCCTCGACCCAAGCGTGCGAAGCTCCCGCAGGGGAGCGGTCATTGGTTTTGTCGGCGTGGTAAAGATAGCCACTAACGTAACGGCAGGGAATGCGGAGCTGGCGGACCAGGGCAATCATGATGTGCGCGAAATCCTGGCAAACGCCCTGGTGAGTTTCAAGGGCATCGTCGATGGGGGAATCGACGCGCGTGGTGTTGGGGGCGTAGGCGAAATTTTCGTAGATGGCGGCATTGATTTCTTTCAGAAGGGCGAGCGGCTGTTCGCGGCGGTCGAGGTGCAGTTCGTGGTGGAGGCGGAGCAGCATTTCGGTGGGATGCGCGAAGTGGCTGGGGAGGAGCATCTCCCAGTAATCGCCGTGGGCCACCAGTTCGTCTAATTCTTCCCAGGAACTTTGTTGCAAGCTCTCCACATCGAGACGCGGAAGCATGTCCACGGTGGCTTCGGAAACGACGCGAATGGCGGCATGCTTTCCGGGAATATCGAAGTGGTGGACGGCGTTGCCGTAGAAATCGCGATAGACGCTGACGTTGGCGCGCGGGGCAACTTCGAGAGACGAAGTGAGGCAGCGTTGGCGGGTGTCGCTTCGCGGTTGCAGGCGGACCTCCATAACGCTTTCGCCGACGGCGGGTTGGTAGGAAAACTCGGTGACATGGCGGATCAGGTAGGTCATGACGCGAGTTCCGCCTCGATGGAGTAATCGAAATAGATGTCGTGGATAGAGGAGTGGATGGTGTCGCATTCCTCGCGAACGCCTTGGAGGTAGGTGTGGATGCCTTCGGCGAGGATTTCGTCGATCTGGCTGAAGCTGAGCTGGGCGCGCAAACGGCCAGCGATGCGAGTGGGAAGCTTGCTGCTGCGTTGGGTGAGATCGCCGATCAAGTGGAGTGCGGCGTTGACGCGGTCGATGGCAAAGCGGATAGAATGGGGGAATTCCGGATTGAGAAGCAGGAATTCGGCGACGCGCACGGGACGGATTTCGGCGGTGTGCGCTTTGCAGTAGGCTTCCAGCGCGACGCAACTGCCGAGGAGGCCGACCCATTCGAGATAATCGGAGCCTTCGACGGGATTTTCGTTGACGGTTCCGACGCGGTGGAAATGGGTTTCAAGAAGAGTGGTGAGTGTATCGGCGCGTTCGACGTAACGGCCGAGTTGAATGAATTGCCAGCCTTCGCCGTGGCTCATGGTGGCGTCGGTGATGCCGTGGAACAGGTATGCTCCTTCGAGGGCGAAAAGGAAAAAATCCTGAGATTTGAGAATCCACTCTTCCTCCGGGCGGCGGCCCATGACGTCAAGGTAAAGGCGATTAAGCTGTTCCCACATGCGGGTGCTGCACTGTTCGCGGACGTGGCGCAAATTTTCGCGGGCAGAGGCGATGGAAGAAACGATGGAGGAGTGATTGGTGCGGCTGAAGACCAAGGTGTTCAGTAAGCGCGTGGGGTCGACGGGCCCCGAGCCGGCGGGAGCGCGGAGCGCATCGAGGAGGAAACGCCAGCGGCCGGCGCCGAGTTCGGGCGATTGGTCAAGCCATAATTGCAGTTCGACGTTAAGGAGACGTGCGGTGTGTTCGGCGCGCTCCAGATAGCGGCCCATCCAGTAGAGAGAGTCGGCAACGCGGGAAAGCATGCCGACTTCGCGTTTGAACGCCGCAGCATAGTAATTGCGAGGAGGGCGAACGCTCATGCGGTGCGCTCCGGCCGGGTGGCGCGCTGGTTGGCGGTCGAGGATAAGGCGGTGAGTTCCTTACTGACCTCCTCTAAAATGTCTTCGCCGATGGAACTTTCGCGAAGCACCCAGGTGTCTTTACTGCCGCCGCCTTGGGAAGAGTTGACGACGAGCGAGCCTTTGCGCAGCGCGACGCGGGTCAACCCGCCGGGCACCAGGGTGACTTTTTCCCCCATCAAAATGTAGGGACGAAGATCGATGTGGCGGGATTCGACGGCGCCGTCGATGAGGCAGGGAGCGCAGGAAAGCGCGA
>Ga0335076_10003479_pt1 | contig 15849 bp, 12 predicted proteins | sample Lox_Sample_25_FD_206717 | JGI IMG/M metagenome (GOLD analysis project Ga0335076, IMG submission 206717) | Soil microbial communities from Loxahatchee National Wildlife Refuge, Florida, United States - Lox_Sample_2.5 | ecosystem: Environmental > Terrestrial > Soil > Wetlands | place: USA...
GGAGACTCCAGACGAGGAGGGTGGTGCAACCACGTTGGGACCGAGCGCCGCAGCGGATCCATTACGGCTTCCATTTGGATTTCCGCCGCCACTGCTCGCCATCGAAGGCGGTGGCGCAATTACATTGGGTGTGAGAGCAGGCGCCGAACTGCCGCCGCCGTGCACTGAATTTGCGCCCGACGGTGGCGGCACTACTTCCGACGGACCGAGGACTCTCCCGATGATCCTGCTCATGAGCGATCCGCTGCCTGCCTGAGCCGAAGGCGGAGGAACAACAGCGGTGAACGGATCGTGCACCGTGCCGCTGGCCAGTCGCCGCATATCCTGCTGCACGTCGTTCGAAGGCGGTGGCGCGACCACGCTGGGCGCGGGCAAGGTCATCTTCGGATTTCCGATGCTGGCGCGCTCAGGCGCTGACACCGGTGGTGGAATCACTGCTGCGGCAGACTGTACCGGCGACCTCGAGATCTGACTGCTCTGCATGCCCGGAGCTGGTGCGATCACGTTCGGACTGACGGAGGGTGCCGAGCGCAGCTTGTCCCGCGATACGTCAGGTGCGGGCGCCACAACATTGGCGTTCAGTGTGGGAGCATTGCGCGAGCGGTCGTGCAACGACTTCGAACCTGGCGCAACTACGGCCGGAACCAGGAGAGGAGCCACCAGAACATGATCGTTCGTCACGCTGGGCGCTGGCTGGATGACCGATGCGCTCAGGTTCGGAGCCGTGACAGGCTGTGTCCGCGACAAAGATGGAGCGGGCGCGATCACCTGATCGAGCGCCACGCCGCTGCGCGTGTAGTCGCGAATCACGCTGGGCGCGGGTGCAACCAGCGAAGCGTGCATGTCAGGAGCCTGTCGCGAGGAGCGCATGCCTTCTGCCGGCGGAGGTCCCGGATTCGGTTTCACGGCCAGCAAATTCGCGACTGCTCCAGTCGAGGAAGGGAGCTTTACGTTGGGAGCATCCACGACTCTCGGAACCAGCGAAACGCCGCGTGCGATCTTGATGGTCTGCGTGCGATGATGCGCCTCTTGCCCGCCGGCTTCGCCTTTCTTTCCCGACTCGGCGCCGCCCAGATCTTCGGTTCGGGGAAGTTCATCGCCCGAGTAATAGATGACGTCGTGACTGGAGATGCGCGGGGCCACATAGGGACGCATCTGGTCGACCTTCACCTGAATGGCGATCACGGCAAAGATCAGGAACGCTTCCAGGAGGTAGGTGGAAATGGCGATCCGGTACGGAATCAGGCCGAAGGGAGCCTCGCCGGCCAGCCGCGGCTCGGAGCGTCCGAGCGCTGGCTCCAACGCGCTCTTGAACTCGTCCCATCGCGAAGACCATGCCACCAGCAGCTTGGGCGGGGTAATGCGCTGGACGGGCCGTTCGAGTTGCAGAGTCGGCGTCACGAGGCTGGTACTGTACCATCCCTTTCTACGGTAATTTCGATTTTATCTCCCACTTCAGTGCGGGTCTCTGCCGCTGTTCGACACGGTAGTTCAAGCACTGATTGGGCTTGCACTCGCACGGGAGAAAATCGCCACGGCGCGAGTTCGTTCTGGATGTGAATCACCTTCATGGAGCGGTCGAGATACACGACATCGATGGGAAATCCCATTCCCAGGGTGTGCACGCCACGACAAGGGACGATCCAAAGTCCGTGCCCGTGCCCGAAGTCATTCGAAGAAAGCCCCAGGAGTCCGCGCAGGCGCGTCCAGTGCGTATCGGCCACGGCCAGAGCGGTGGCGAGATAGGACTGCCGGGTTCGATTGAATGCTTGCCCCTGCGAAGAGAACACTGCCATCAAACCAATACCCCGGGCGCGTTGTCGCGTGCCTTCTAGTGGCCGCCTGAAACCGGTCCCAACTGCCGAATCAATCCGATGACGGCCGGGCCAATCGTAACGAAAATGATCGAAGGCAGAACAAAGATCACCAGCGGGGGAACCATCTTAATGGTGGTTTTTGCGGCTTGCTCTTCGGCGCGTTGCCTGCGTTCCGTGCGGAGGGAGTCAGAGTGCACGCGGAGGGCCTGGGCAACGCTCGTACCGAAGCGGTCCGTCTGAATCAGTGTACCCACAAGCGAGCGGATGTCGTCAACCCCGGTTCTATCCACAAGATTCCGAAGGGCTTCGGCGCGAGGTTTGCCAGCCCGCATCTCCAGATTTACAAGATGGAACTCGTCGCTCAGATCCGGATGAGCGTGATGCAGATCCTGCCCAACGCGCATCAGAGCCTGGTCGAGAGCCAAGCCAGCTTCCACGCAAATCACGGTGAGGTCGAGGGCGTCGGCCAGGCCGAGCCGGATTCGCTGCTGCCGGTCGCGGATCATTCGCTTCAGAATGAAACGGGGAAGGAAGAATCCAAGCGCGGTTACGCCGACCACTAGAACGGGATTGTTGAAACCAGCGAGCAGCGCAACGGCGGCGAGCCCGACGCTGCCCATCAGCACGCGCGCGCCGAAGTAGTAGTTGACGTGGATGGCATCGCGGAATCCCGCCTGAATCAGCCAGCCGCGGGTGCGGGAGACATCGGCGGGAGAAAGAGGAAGCGCCTTGCTGAGGGGATCGAGGGCCTGCTCGATGCGCTCGCGGATAGCAGGCTTGGTTTCCACGCGCTGTTGCTGGCCGCCGAGGGCGCGGAGGCGGGCGCCCAGTACGGAACTGGGGGTGACGGCCGCCGCTCCAAAGGAAAAGATCACCAGAGCGACCGTTACGAACACGACAATGGTCAGAATCAGAGGCAGCATGACCGATACCTAAACCTGAATACGGATAATCTTGCGAATCACAAAATAGCCCACTGTTTGCAGGGTGATTCCGCCCACAAGAAGCGTATGACCGATGGGGTCAGAAAACAACGGCCGAATGAACCCGGGATTCAGCATCAGCATGACCGCGACGATGATCGGAGGCATTCCCATCAGCATCGCCATCGTCAGGCGACCTTGCGCGGTGTAAACGCGAACCTGACGCTGAATTTTGAAGCGCTCGCGAATCACGTACGACAGATTGTCAAGAATCTCGGCAAGATTGCCGCCGGTCTCGCGCTGTAGCATCACTGCAGTCACGAAAAATTTTACGTCGACCAGAGGCATGCGTTCGGTCAGGTTCATGAGTGCATCACGAACCGGCATACCGAATTTTTGTTCCTCGTAGAGCTGGCGGAATTCTCCGGACACCGGTTCGGCGACTTCGCCCGAGATCATTTCCAGCGCGGTAGTGAAGGCGTGCCCGGCACGCACCGCGCGCGCCAAGGTATCGATCGCTTCGGGAAACAGCTCTTCGAATTTTTCGAACCGCTTGTTGCGCCGGAAGGTGATGTAGGAATACGGCAGCACCAGACCAATCAGAAACGCCACCCACGTGACCGGAAGCTGCTTGCTGAAAACGTATCCGATGATCGCGGCGGCAACCCCAGACATGGCGCAGAGCCCGAGAAAATTGCCGGCGCGTTGGTCGAGGCCGGCTTGCGAAAGCGTCTTCTGGATCGCGGATACGCGCTCGGAACGGCGCAGCAGGTTATCGAGGGCGGGAATCTGGCTGAGTTGCTCGTCGCGGAGAAGCGCGAGTTCCTCTTCCGGATTGCGCTCCGGAACCTTGCGTTCGTTGGACAGACGCTCGCGGATCAGGCGGGCCTGGGCGTTGCGCTGGTCAAAATAAGAGACAAGCGCAAATACGGCAACCGCCACGATCAGGAACGTAATGACGGCGATCAGAAGGGCTGTCATAACCGGCTCACACCTCGCTCCTGGACTCGAACAGCGCCGGCCGCAGGCGTGCCCCCGAGGTGGCTAGCCGCTCGGCAAAGCGGGGACGAATGCCCGTAGCCTTAAATGCGCCTCGCACCCTGCCATTTTCGTCGATCCCGGTTCGATCGAACGTGAAAATGTCGTTCATGTCGATCGATTCCTGGTCCATGCCGCTGATCTCAGAAATAGTGATGACTTTGCGGGTGCCGTCGGAAAGCCGCGCCACTTGAATGACAGCGTGCACGGCGGCAGAGATCTGATGGCGGATGGCGCGCTCCGGAATGTTCAGGTTCGCCATGGAAACCATGTTCTCGATGCGGGCCAGCGCATCGCGGGGCGAATTGGCGTGGACGGTTGTCAGCGATCCTTCGTGACCGGTATTCATCGCCTGCAACATGTCGAAAGCTTCTTCGCCGCGCACCTCGCCCACCACAATGCGGTCGGGGCGCATACGCAGGCTGTTGATTACGAGTTGCCGCTGTCGCACCGCGCCCTTGCCTTCAATATTCGGAGGACGCGTTTCCAGGCGCACGACATGTTCCTGTTTGAGCTGCAGTTCGGCCGCGTCTTCGATGGTCACGATGCGGTCCGAGTTCGGGATGTAGCCCGAAAGAACGTTGAGCACGGTCGTCTTGCCTGCGCCAGTGCCGCCGGAGACGAGGATATTAAGTCGGCCCTTGACCATTGCCGAGAGTAATTCCAGCATCGGCTCGGTCAACGTCTGATTCTCGATCATCTGCCGCGCGGTGACCGGTTCGCGTCCGAAACGGCGGATGGAGACGCAAGGTCCGTCGATGGCCAGCGGAGGAATGATGGCGTTGACGCGCGATCCGTCGGCGAGGCGGGCATCCACCATAGGGGAAGACTCGTCGACGCGGCGCCCGATGCGCGAAACAATGCGCTCGATGATCTGCATCAGGTGCGAATTGTCTTTGAACGATAGCGGCGTGAGTTCGAGCTTGCCGGCGCGCTCAATGTAGACGCGGTCGAAACGGTTCACCAGGATGTCGGAAATGGTGGGGTCCTTCAGCAATTGCTCGAGCGGGCCGAGGCCAAAGATCTCGTCAAGAATTTCGCGGGATAGGCGTTCCCGCTCGGCGAAGCTGAGAGGTACGGCTTCACTATTGACGGCGCCGCGAATGACAATCAGGACTTCGTCGCGAGCGGAGTCGCCCGAGGTCTTACCGAGCTTCTCGAGATCGAGGCGGTCGAGAATCTTCCGGTGCAGGTCGGACTTTACCTGCTGGAAGTAATCGGCGCGCTCGAAGGACTGAATATTCGCCATAGGGCACTAAATTTTATACCGATTTGAACAACGACCATGCCTCCCGCTTGGTATTCATGTCGTTGCGGGTCAACTCCTGAGCCAGTCCGGCAAAACAGCGGGCGATCTCGGTGTTGCGCTGCTCCATGATCGGTGTACCGCGGTCAATCGCCCCTGAAATTGCGAAGTACTGATTAGGGACGCGCCACAACAGCTTGGCGCCAACCGCCGCTTCGGCGTCTGCCTCGCTGAAACCGGGAACCTTGCGGAAGCGATTCAGCACCAGCCGTACGCGCTCGCGGCTGCCGGTCTCTCCCAGGTACTGCTGCACCCGGGCCGCGCTCCATAGCGATGCCACGTCGGTGCATGCCACCAGCAGCACGGTCTCGGAGAGGTTCGCCACTAACCTGCTGGCTGCATCAAAACGCGAAGATTCGTCGACTACAACGTAACGATAGTGCGTCACCAGCATGTCGAAAAGCTTGACGAACTCGGCGGTAGAAGGATCGACCGCTCCCGGAACGTTCGTTCCGGCCAGCAGTTGCAAGCCGCCGTTGTGCCGGATCATAAAGCTGTCGAGCAGGGAAGAGTCCATGCGGTGCAAGTTGCGCATGGCGTCGGCTACCGTGAACACCGGCTTCATATTCAGATGCAATGCGATGTGCCCGAGCGGCGCGAGGTCAACCAGCGCCGTCTGCCCATGAGAATGATTCAGAGCTAGAGCCAGGTTGACGGCCACGGTGGTGGCGCCATTTCCGCCCTTCGCATTAATGACCGAAAAAACTTTTCCCCGAGGTCCCTCCTCGCGGCCGCGACGTTGCGCGGTCGAGAGCCGCACGAATGCTTCGATCAGATCTGTGGTGTTGGGAGGCCGCTCGATGAATTCCCGGGCCCCGGCGCGCATGGCGTTGACGATGAGCTGCGGCTGATGCAGCGTGCCGATGGCGAAGATGGCGGAGTCGGGCAGTTCCTGATGCAGCAACTCGATGCTGCGCAGTGCCATTTGCGGGGCTTCAGTGGGAATGTCGACCAGGATGACTTCCGGATTGACCGACTTGACCCGCCGAGCGAGCGGGTCGGATGCGACCACCGGAAACGTGGCGCAGGCATGCGCGGTACGAGCAACGCTGGTGCCGTCAATGAGTACCTGCAAAACGGCACGCTGTTCGTTGTCGGTGGCGACGATGACGACTGAAAGCTCTGCCATACCTACTTGCGGTTCCTGGTTTCCGCGGGTCTCCTGCTCGTTGGGGGGATGTTGTACTTCAAGGTGAGCCTATTTGTGCCCTTTGTCAAATTCCCCGTTTTGCATGAATGGTTTCGGAGTTTTTGGTGCCGCCGGCTGCTCGTTGCTAGGCGAGATGCGCTTGACCGTGCACAGAACCATCAACTCGGTGTGGCTCTTCTGTGCACTCTTGGAGCGGAAGAAAGTGCCCAGGATCGGTATGTCGCCCAGGCCCGGAATCTTGTTGTAAATGTCGGTAACGCGGTTATCCATCAAACCGGCGATCACAAAGCTCTGGCCATCCTGCAATTCGAACTCGGTTTCCGCCTTTCTTGTGCTCAGAGCGGGAACGGTGAAGCCGGAAAGCGTCAGCGCATTCGCAAAATCGAGAGTGCTGACTTCCGGCGCGACCGTGAGGTGAATATTCCCGTTTGGCATGATCACCGGGGTGAATTGCAGGCGGACGCCGAACTCCTTAAACGAAATCGTGACCGCGGTAAATCCGGCACCGGGCTGCACAATCGGGAAAGGGAACTGGCCGCCGGCCAGGAAGCTGGCCTGTTTGCCATTGACTGCAATCAGGTTTGGCTCAGCCAGGATCTCGAGCAGGTTCTTGGTTTGCAGCGCCTCGATCACCGCGCCAAAATTGATGTCGGGACGGAACAGGAAAAGATTGAGAACGTTGTTGATGGTCTGTACACCGGTATTCGTGGTGGCGGTGCCGCCGAGAGCGGATGTCGTCTGCTGCGTCTGGAGGTTGACGGAGCCGAAACCTCCAAATTGACCGGTACTCAAAGTTCCGATGTTGTTGCCGGCTCCGTTGGAAAGGAAGTTCACTCCCAACTGGGTGAGAGCGCTTCGGTCGACTTCCGCGAACTTCACCTGCAGCAGAACTTCCTGTGCGCCGACAGGACCGAAGGTCAGAACATTCACTACTTTCGGAGAATAAGCACTGGCGAGTTCTCCGGCACGCTTGGCAACATCTTCGGTAGAAACGTGCCCGGAAAGAACGATGGCCGCGCGCGATGGCGTGACCGTGATCTGCTCGTCAGGAAAAACGCGTTTTTCTTCGTCGGCGCAGGCGCTGACGTCGACATCTACGCGCAGATCGAAGCTGCGCGAGCGCTCCAGTTCGTCCCAAATCAGCAACGACACTTCGCCGGGTGCCTTGCCATGAACCAGAATCTGGGTCGGAGTGATGACCTGAGGGGTGGCAATGCCAGGGTCCGTCACGGCGACGCGGCGGAGGCGTTCGGTGGTGTTAATGAGAAGCGATTTTCCGACCATCACGCGCAGCGGAGCGGATCCCTGCTGTTGCTGCGACTGCGGCGGCAGAGTCGTGGTCTGGGTCTCGGTCGGAGCTTGATTCTGTGGGGCTTGGTTCTGCGGAGCCTGATTCTGCGGAGTTTGACTTTGCGGAGCCTGATCTTGTGGAACCGGGCTCGGCGACGCCGGGTTTTGCGAAACCTGATTTTGCGAAACCTGATTTTGCGAAACCTGGTTTTGCGGAACCTGATTTTGCTGAACCTGGTTTTGGGGCGGGCTTGCCGTATCTGCCGGTTGAGCGACTTGCGGAAACGCCGGAACAGCCAGGCTCGCGGCGAACAGCAGGGCCCAGGGCACTGACGCGCGAACTTTCATTTTTGGATTCCTCTCCCTGCGAGGAAACTCGACGTGAAGGATACTCGACGCAAAAGAAATTTTTGTTGTGTCACTTGGCTTCAGAATTCTCGTCTGGGAATTTAACTTCCTGGCGCTTCTCGCCTTGGTAGACCTCAACGCTGACGCCCGGGTTTGCTGGGGCAATGGGCGGCGTCACGGTCTTGATCCTCGGCGCGGAACTATGATGCACGACTGGCTGCGCAGGAGTTGGAGGGGCGCCTGCTCCCTTGTAAAGACCTCGCGCATTTGCGGCAATCACCTCGTCCTGCTTCGTGTCTAGAGGATTGCGCAGCGCAAGCTGGATACGTCCCTCGGTACTGGCGAGCGTCAGGCGCTCGGCATCGTCTGGCGATACCAGCAGCGTGATGACGGCCGTGTTCTGCGCCTCGCCGGTGTTGGCACGCTCGAGCGTGTGTCCAGAGGCAAGAACGGCTACGTTCTGCAAGACGGTCGTGGTCTGCTGCTCGCTTCCCGAGCCTGGCGTGCCAGTCAATAAGACGTCGACGCGGGTGCCCGGAGTGACGAATCCGGCTACGGATACGACTTCGTTCACGCGAACCGAGACGGCACGCATTCCGGGCGGAATCAGAGAGGGCAGTCCGGCGCCGGCGTTTTCTCCCGCCAGCTTGGTAGGCAGGATGAAATCACCTTTGGTGATGGGCAGAATCACACCGTGATCGAGCACATCGCTTTTTTTGCGCGGCGCTCCCGCCGGGAGATCGCTGGCCGGGATGCGAATCACCTTGATGTCGCGCTCGCCTACTTTGGCGCCGACCTGCAGATCGTTCGCCGCCACGATGACTTCGATGCCTGGTTCCGTGCCGGCCCCGGTACTGGCCTGCAGATTCTTGTAGGCATACGTGGCTGCTACGACCCCGATCAATAGCGCCATGACGCCGATCATTAACAAACGCGTGCGGTTCATGCTACTCCCTCGAAAGCGGGAAAACCCTGCTTCCCCTCGGCGTACCTATCCAATGGCGTGCTGTTCTACTGAATCGAGCTGGCGACGTTCGAGAATACGTTGTTGGCATTGGAACCGATCAAACGAATGGTTCCCACGACAATGACGAGAATCACAGCCAACATGACCGCGTATTCCGCGATGTCTTGTCCTTCATCTCCGTTCCATAGCTTGCGCACAAGCTGCATAAGAGGTTCCCCTTTTGTGTTTTTGAAATCGAGCCCAACGTCTTCCCGGGCGCCTGGGAAACGATCACCCCAGGACAACCAGCCCCTCGATCGTGCTCGCTTGGCGGAAGAGTTTTGCCACTCGACACGGCTATCATACCCCGCAATAAGCACGAAAGGTCGTAATTTCTTGCATACCTGGCGGAAGGAAAGGTTACTCCAGTTTACCGTGCAAAATGGCCCTAAGGCCACCCGCTAGGACCTAGGAGGGACGTTCACAGGCTCGTGGACAGGTGAGGAAGTTGGTACGCCGACCCGAACGAAGGCGTACAGGGCCAGCCAGGCAAACGCGGTCCAGGAGTACCAGAACGTCGTCCGGTGAGTGAGGATCAGCAAGAGAACAACGCAGTTCACGAGAGCATACCCCGCGACTGCCGCAGCCAATCGGGCGGGACGAAGACGCAAAGCCAGCCCAGTCGCACAAATGAGACTCGGCAATAGGACTACCTGATCGAAGAACCAGCTATAAGACGTCGATACAACGCTTGCCAGCAGCAACTCGGGCAGCTGCTCTTGCCAGTTCCAGCCAGCGCGCTGGCGAATCCAGTAGATGGCGAACCATCCGGCGGCCACTGCGATTGGCAGAAACTGAAGTAGGGCGAGGCCGGAAATGTGACGCATCAGGCCTCCGAGAGTGGGCATTTCGGCAGATACGAGGCCTCCTCCCGCAACCAGTTCCAGGTATTGTTGAAAGACCCGGTAGTCGAGGAAAATCGCAACCAGGCTGGCGCAAGTTAAGACTCCTGCGAAAGACGCGAAGGGTTTCCACCTCCTATGTCGTACCGCATCCAGGAAGAGGGCGATCCAAAGCAGATAAATGAGGTGGGGCTTTACGGCTGCAAGAAAAAGGAGCGCCCCGGCCAGGTAGTCGTGTCGCCTCGTCTCGAAGCGGAGAAATCCCGCGATTCCGAAAAGCATCAGCGGTCCAATCTGACCGATCGCCAGCACAACCGCCAACGGCAGGAATGTGACGGATACGAGCCATCCGATCCAGGGACTCATAACCCGCCCGTAAAGCTGCCAAAGCCATTGGATTGAAATGAGCAAAAGCGACAGCTGAAGCAGAAACCACAAGGAGCTGGCCGTTGAATAGGGAAGCAGGCCGAAAGGTGCGATCAGGGGAAGCGTCCAGGGCGGATTCAGCATGACCAACCGGCCTTTGCCCTGAAAAGAGAGGCGCTGTTGCAGTGCCTCGGTATCGGCGGGAGAGTAAGGATTCGCGCCGTCAAGAGTGAGTCTGGCGGCCGTCCAATAGAAGGCGAAGTCGTTTGGGCTGGAAGCTTTTGCAGAAGGTATGAGCAGCAAAGTGAGGACGAATACAAGGAGGCAGGGTGCGAGTGCGTTTTGCTGCAGCGTCGGCCTTGGATATTCTTCGATCACAGCATTTGAAACTTCCGGATCAGACTGCGGCCAGGCATCCGGTGGCTGCTAGTGGCGCCGTTTTGGGCGACGATTTCCTCAGAAGAACGACAACCAGCATCGGCAGGTAGAACAGAATTACGGTACAGCGCGCGATGTCAGTGACGTTATATGCCAGGTGATACCAGCGCCAGATTCCGGCTCCCCAGCTGAAGAATAAGGTCGCAAGCAGTTCCCGCCGCGATTTGGGGATTAACCACAGAATCAGAGAATCAAAGAACCATCGCTGCGGCATGAGCGCCGACAGTATTAATAAGATTGCGTCGCGGTCGCGGTAGCGAAGCAGCGCGAGGGCGAGAAGAGGTCCGGGAAAAGTCAGAAGCGGAAAGAAATGTCGGTAGTTGCCGAGTTGGCCAAGCCACAGTCTCGGCCATGACGGCATGGTAATCACGGTCAGCACGACGACGACGCAGCACGCCGCAACGCCAGTTCGGGTGAGGCGTGTGAGGAAGACTGGGATTCCTACTTGCGGCTTTGCCAACGTAAAGGGCAGCAGCAGCGGAAAGAACGCACTGGCGGCGATAATCGTGGACCATTGCACGGTCAGGATTCCCGCCCAGTACGGATACGCGAGAAAGACCAAGAGCCTGACGTAGCCGTGGCGCGTGAGCCCGAAGGCGAGAAGCGCAGAACTGATGCCCCAAAAAACTCCGGCGGCGACCTCCGGCGGCAGAGGCAAAAAGGGAAACGCAAAGAGGCCCGCGGTGAGTGGGTATTGCTCGAGTGGCGTATCGTAGGGATTTTGCCGCGCAAGCACGCGTTCGGCAAGATGCATGGCCCAACGGAAGTCGGCGGCTCCCTGATGAAAGTGTTTCATCAAGAACCAGCAAAATGCCCCGCTCGCCAAGCCGATTGCGGCTGAGACTGCGATGCGAACTGGCATTCGTGGTTGGATCACACAGTTGTAACATGAAGCGGCTGCGCGAAAGTTGCGGTTGGGTTGGTGAAAGAGGCTCAGTTTTAATTTCGGCTCTCAAAGGGCGTCATCCCGAAGGGCCCGCGTTTCTACCAGCGGGCCGAGGGATCTCTCGTGTCAAACTTCATCGTAAGGGAGATCCTTCGCTCCGCCTGAAGAGCGGCTCCGCTCAGGATGACGCCATTTGAACGCGAGGCGGCGGTCGGAGATTCAGACTGAGCCACTGCCGGTTGGTGAAAGAGGAACACTCAATTTTGGGAAAACATCCGCCACTCGCCTTCAGAACAGTGCGATTTGCCTTGATCGCGGCGCTCATTCTCTCCGCCAGCACATGGTTCTACGTCGAGCGCATCATGAAGCCGCAACAGCGGGCTTACGCTGCCGCGCACAACCAGCCGCGGGGAAATCTTTCCGACCTTTATCCGAGATGGCTGGGGGCGCGGGAATTGCTGCGGCACGGACGCAACCCATACAGCAAGGAGATAACGGGCGAAATCCAGGAGGGATACTACGGTCGACGGCTGAATCCGTCGTTCGCAGATGATCCCAAGGACCAGCAGGGCTTTGCGTATCCCGTGTATGTGGTGTTCCTGCTGGCCCCGTTTACGGGCGCTCCGTTCAACCTGGTGCAAACGGGGTTTCGCTGGTTCCTGATTTTCTTGACGGCGGCGAGCGTGTTGCTGTGGATGCACGTGATCGGTTGGCGGATTTCTTTCCTGTGGAAGCTTTCTCTGATCGTGCTGGTGTTGGGCTGGCTGCCGACGGTGCAGGGCATCAAACTGCAGCAATTGACTCTGCTGGTGGCGGGAATCGCGGCGGCCTGTGTCGCGTGCATGACCGCGGGATGGCTTTTCTGGGCGGGCGCGCTACTCGCACTCACGACCATCAAGCCGCAACTGGCATGGCTGCTCGTGGCTTGGCTGTTGCTGTGGGCGGCGAGTGACTGGCGGGCCCGACGCCGTCTGGTATTTGGGTTCGCCACGATCATGGTGCTGCTGTTGGCTGGGGCGGAGTTGATTCTGCCGGGCTGGCTGCGCATGTTTCTGGAAGCAATTCGCCAATATCATCAGTACACGCAGAATGAATCGGTGATGGTGTGGGTGTTCGGCGCAATCCTCGGCCGACTTCTGGAGGGCTTGAGCATTCTTGCCTGCGGCGTCTTTTTGTGGAAGGTGAGACGGGAGCCTGCCTCGACAGCAGCCTTCGGACAGGCGACCGCATCAGTTCTGGCTCTCACGGCGTTGGTCGTGCCGATGTTTGCTCCTTATAACCAGGTATTGTTGATGCCCGCCATGCTTGTGCTCGTCCGCAGTTTCTTGGGGGGCGCAATATTACCGTCGGTCCGAATGGCGAATATCGTGGCAGCGCTTTTCGTCGTCTGGCCCTGGATCGCCGCCATAGGCCTATGTCTTGCTTTCCGATGGTTGACGCCGGATGCGAGGGCTCGACTTTATCTTCTGCCTTTCTATTCGAATTTCGAGGTGCCGATTTTCGTTTTTGGGTTGATGTTGCTTGATGCCTGGCTGAACCACGGCGAAAGCTTGCGAGAAAACGCCGCGTCAGAGTAGTCTGTTGCAGCAGCAATTGCGCTGTGGCCGCGAGTTTTCAGCGTCCGCTGAGATGAAATTCGCGGCACCTCCGTCCATGGCCCTGAACAGCATTAGTCATCACAGCTCCGGTTCCGGGGTGTTCCCTGCGCTCGTGTTCGTGCAGGGTTCCGAGCAGAAAAACATTACTCTGAACCGGACACCGTTCAACGTTGGACGGAAGGTGGACAAGGACCTTGTCATCGCCGATCCGCGCGTTTCGCGCGATCACGCGCAGATCATGCAGGAAGGCCAGGATTTCTTCCTCGTCGATCTGGGCAGCAAGCACGGAACCTTCGTCAATGGGGAGCGCATTCAGCGGCAGAAGCTGGAGCGAGGCGATCGGCTCGAGTTCGGAGCACGCGATTCCGCCTATGTCCTCTTTAATCCTGCCCATGCCACATCCAACACGGCGCGCGAGTTCCTGAGCCAGATCTCGGGCATCCAGATCAAGCAGGAAACCACCGATCTCGAAAAACTGCGGCTGTTTCTGGAAGCAGCGCGAAAGCTGAATACCGCCGGCGTGCTCGACGAGATCCTGATGACCATGCTCGACGTCACTCTACAGTTGACGCGGGCCGAGCGTGGCTACGTTTTTCTGAAGGACGAGGAAGGCAAGTTGCGGCTGGCGGCCGGCCGGAACGCGAAAAAAGAGCCCCTGCTCGACGATAAGACAATTTCGCACTCGATTCTGGAAGAGTCGATGCGCGCGAACTCGGAATTCCTGCTGACCGATACCAGCCAGTCGCTCGACATGGCCGGAAGGCAGAGCATTGTCGCCTACGACCTGCGAACGGTCGTCTGTATTCCGCTGCGGAAGATGCAGGTGCAGGCGACGCGCGATGCGCAGACTCCCTCCCCGGGATCTCACCCGATTGCAGAAGCGATGGGGGTTCTCTATGTGGATTCGCGGTTTGCCTCGCGCGACATCACCGGCGTCGGACAGGACATTCTGCACGCGATCGCGACAGAAGCGGCGTCTTTAATCGAGAACGCGCGCCTGGTGCAGGCCGAAGAAGAATCCCGCCGTTATCAACAGGAGCTGAGTATCGCGGCCAGCATCCAGCAGCGGCTCATGCAGGTAAAGTTGCCGGAAGTGCCATTCGCGCGGCTGCGCGGGAAGAACCTGTCTTGTAAAGAAATTGGCGGTGACTTCTTCGATGCGGTCAATACTAAGGAGGGTCTTGCGGTCGTCCTGGCCGACGTGAGCGGCAAGGGAGTTTCCGCGGCGCTGCTGGCTTCCACCTTGCAAGGCATGATGTATTCGCACTTGAGCGCCGGCATGCCTCTACTGGATGTGGTCAGCGCGGTGAACCGTTTCTTTGCGGAAAAAATGGCGGGCGAGAAATATGCGACGGTCCTGATTGCGCGCCTGCGCCGGGATGGCGAGTTGGAGTACATCAATTGCGGCCACGTGCCGCCACTTCTGGTGTGTGGCAATGAAGTGATTCGTCCGCCGCATGGAAACGTCCCGGTTGGCCTGCTGCCGGATGCGACTTTTGAAAGCGCGACCTGCCAGATGAAATCCGGCGACCGCTTCATTCTGGTTACCGACGGAGTGACCGAAGCCGAGAATGCCCAGGGAGAATTCTTCGATGACTCGCGGCTGGAGGCGGCGGCAGCCCGATGCACGAATCTGGAAGGAATCTTCGCGGCGGTTTCGGAATTCTGTTCGGGCAATCCTCTCAGCGACGACTGCACAGTAGTAGAGCTCTGCTACTCCAGTCCGGAAGTGTGATCCGGCCACTTCGGCAGGTCCTCTTTCCCCCTCAATCAAAAGCTGTCCCACGAACTAGTCCCGTCGCGATTCATTTGAGGCTTTCCCTCTTACGATCTGCACGAGATCGTGCGCTGGCTGCGGTGGTTTGCGAAACCAACGGGGATGCGCGTGGTGATCGCTCCTGAAACTGCCGACCACAGATCCGACTGCAACAGAAATGTTCACCAATGTACCGATCTTCACGAGATGGCTGGCACGGACTCCTCTTAACCAATGCAGACCAGAACTGATGGCGCAACCGCACTGGGAACAATCCGGGGCGCCGCCAAAGATGCAGGGTTCGACTCGCGTGCGCAGGTCGGCGGAGTAATTCGTAGACAGCTTGGAGAACATGCACTCATCCGGCGCGCTCGGCGGTACTTGAATGGCGCGGGCGATGCCCGCATTCATGAGCAACTTGTTATAGCGAGGCTGCAGTCTCGCGAGTTCCTCCGCTGCTTCCCGGCGTTCCGCGGTCGTCAAGATTTCCGCTGCGTGTTCATCCATTTGCGGTGTATACAGGCTTGCCCAGATGCGAACCACATCGGTTCGCGCATTCCAAAAAGCCAGGAATTCTTCCAGGTAACCCGGTCTCTGAACCATTGGACGCGTGATGGTCCAATGAACGTTTACCTCGCAACCGGCGATGTTTTGCAGGATACGTTCGTAGGTGGCCGGCTTGCGCCGAACATCGTGGTGCTCGGGGAGACCGTCGACTGACACTGCCACCCGCACCTTGGGAATGCTCATCCACTCACGCGGAATCGGGATGACCGCGCTGGTGACGACCATCGTATGTACGTTCATTTCGCTCAGGATCGGCAGCAGACGGCTCAGTTCGCGATGCCGGACGAGTGGCTCGCCACCGACCAGCGAGACATGCAGCGGACGGTGCCGGCGAACCAGCGCGACAATTTTGTCGACTAATTCGACGCCGCGGTAGTCCGATAGGTTTCGCAGAGTAGCCGCTCCACCCAGGTGGTTGTCGCCATAGGCATAGCAGCCGGGACAGCTTAGAGGACATTCACGTGTAATTTCGATCGACAGCATGGGAGTACTGCCCGTAAGGATCGACCACCATGCCG
>Ga0335076_10003480_pt1 | contig 15846 bp, 13 predicted proteins | sample Lox_Sample_25_FD_206717 | JGI IMG/M metagenome (GOLD analysis project Ga0335076, IMG submission 206717) | Soil microbial communities from Loxahatchee National Wildlife Refuge, Florida, United States - Lox_Sample_2.5 | ecosystem: Environmental > Terrestrial > Soil > Wetlands | place: USA...
CGCGTTTGGCAACGCCCCGTGCGATGGTCTCTACCTCGGGCAATTCCGGCATGAACTTGCGGCTCCAGAACCAATATAGCGAACCAGAGTCGATTGCGGATAAAGGCGGCATGGTCTTCATCCCCCGTCAGTGGCCTTGACACACCTCTTTCAGGATGCAAAAATCGCCCGCTTACGCCGGGTGTTCCTCCTCCGCTTCCCGGTTCTCAGTCGTGTTGCGATTGCAAATGGGGACCATGCCCACAACATCGCCGCGCGTGCGTGCTCCGGAAGTCATGGTTAGCTACTCCAGCCAAGACCGGGAGCGCGTATTGCAATTCGTGCGTGCCCTACGCGGGTCGGGCGTAGCCGTGTGGATCGACCAGGGCGGGATTGATGGGGCGCAGCGCTGGAGCGAAGAGATCGTCAACGCAATCGAAGCCTGCTCGACTGTTCTCTTGTTCGTCTCGAAGAGCTCCATGGAGTCGAAGAACATTGCCAAGGAAGTGGCTCTCGCGTGGGAAGGCGGAAAACATTTTCTTCCGCTTGCGCTGGAAGAGGCGAAGATTCCCAAGAGTTTGCAGTACCAGCTGGCAGGAATCCAGTACGTCAAGTTGTATGAAGGCGATCCGGATGTGAAGTTCGAGTCCGTTCTGCGCGCGTTGGTGCGTCTGGGAGTTCGCGTTTCGCCCTATTCGATGGCAGTGGTGAGCGCTGGCATTGGCGACCGCGAGCAGGCGCTGGAGTGGCTGACCAAGGCGTGCGAGGAGCGATCGTCTGGATTGGCCCAGTTGAAATCGGAGCCACGATTTCAGTCGATGCGGAATGATTCGCGATTCGTGGAACTCGTGAACCGGGCCGAAGCGCTGGCCCTCGAACTGGAGGAGCCGACGGCGGAGATCGTACTGCCGCAGCCCGTCTCGGTGCCTTCTGTCTCGGTTGGGCCCGTGCCGGCGTGGAAACGCCTGCTTTGGCCGGAAATGAGGGATGCTAAGACGGCGCGGGATGCGGCCGCGCAGGCGGTGTGGGCCTCACTTTTGATTATCGTTTGCCGTTGGATCATTTCATTCCTTGTGCCCACCAACATGCTTTCTTCTACCGGATGGTGGGATGACCCGATCGTGATGACCCTTATTTGGGGAGTGATTGGATTCAGCGTGCAAAAGATGAGTCGTCCTGCGGCCCTGATCGGAACGGCGCTGTGCATACTCGGCGCCTGGTTCAATCTAGCTATGCTGACGGTCTTCAAAGCCCAAATGCAGGCGCAGGAAATGACGACCCGCTTGGGTCAAACGTACTATGGGCCGAATTACAGCGGACTCTACTTCGCGTCATTGTTCGGCGTGATCGCGGGAATTGTGTGCGTAATCGCCTTTGTGAATGCCTCCCGTGGAACGCTGGCCTACCGCCAGATGGTGACCTCGCGACTGACGGAAGACAAGCAGGACGCACTTAGCTCTCAGAACCTGCTGGCCGTCCGTCGCAAGACTTTGGCAGCGCTACAGCGTCTTTGGGAATTACTGCCGCTTCCAGGCGCTCGGTCCGAAGCCATTCCGCAGTTTTCGATGGCGCGGTCGGCCACTCGATCAGGAGCGCCTGAGCCAGTTCAAGATCAGACATCGGCAAGTTCCGAAGGCTCACGCGCAGCAAGCGCAGTCGATAAGCAGCCTGAGAGCACGCCTTCACCGCAGCCCGCACCGGCAATACCGACAGACATTGTGAGTTCTGTCCGGGTGCGAGCCGTCGACCGTTTGCCGTCATTCGATGATGCTCCTGAAGTCCACACGCTGAGCGATCTGATCGGGGCGGTCCCGTTTCGCCTGACGCGGCTATGTTCGTTTTTTCTGGCAAATCTCGTGACCGGGTTGCTCTTTGTGCTGGCGCGCGTCGTTCTTGTGCCTACACCGGTGCATCCCGTGTACTGGCAGTACGCGCTGTTGAAAGCTGTGGCCATTACCGTGGCGGGACTAGTGGGCTTCCTGCTCTTCCGCCGAAGAGGATGGCTTGCATCCATCGCCGCCGCGCTGATGGCAACGACGGTCATGGTAGTTATCGCGCACTTCACGCTGGCTACTTTCGATATCTCCGACGTGTTCTACCGCGAGCAGTTTCAGGAGTTCGTGCTGGTTCCGTTTGCGGACGTGCTCTTCACTCTCCTCGCGTTGTACTACGCCGTGCAGCGGATTCGTCCCCTCGCTTTTGGTCTTTTTGTGGGAATGCTGGCTTCCGAGATACTTACTTCGCTCCTGGTCGCCATCTTGCGGGATTTAGGCTCAGGAACTCCGCCCGACCCGGTTCTTTCTGGCACCTTGGTTTTCTTCGTCGGGGTTCGAAGCCTTGTCTTTGCCGTGGTAATGTGGGCCGGCTTAAAAGTACTAAGAACGGAAAAACCTTCCGCAACTAAGTCAAGTGCACGCGCTTGAGTAGTGCAGCGTATCGCGTGTCGGCGTGCAAATCCTTGAGAAGCCAGTCTACCTTCAGGCGCGAGATGCCGCCGTCCTTCTGTTGGTACGCTCGGGCTAACCAAGAAAAAGATCGATCCCGGTCTCCCCGATATGCGTATACCTGCGCAATCTGAAAAGCAGCGTCGCCCTGATGCTGCGCAATCAAATGTTGCAGTGACGACTCAGACTGCGGATCCTGTTTGAGGGCGTGGTAAGCGAGCGCCTGGCCAAGGTCGCGCCAGGGGCCTTCCGGTTCCCGCTGCATCTCGTCCAGGGCTTCCCGCAACCGGCCTTGCGCCAGATAAAGCTCACCAAGCCTCTCGTGTGTCCAAACCGAGTGCGGGCTGAGTTCCAGTTGCTTCCGCAGCGCCGCGCGCGCCTCGTCGAAACTGCCCATGTCGAGCAGAACCTCACCCAGCTGTCCAAGCTTCCCGGGAGACAGGGGATCAAGGGAGATCCCCTGCCGAATCAATTCACGCGCCTCGCTCAGCCGGCCCTGGACAAACGCCAGGAATCCGCTCTGTGCCAGCATGTCCGCGTCTCCCGGTGCGAGTTCGCGCGCTTTTCTGACGGACTGCTCCGCCTCTTTCCAGTCCCAGTCGTCCATCGCCTGGGTTTCGCTCCGGGCCAAATATCCGGCGGCGAGGGTTGGGTCCAGACGAATCGCTGTCTCCGAGTCTTTTCGACTGTTGCGCATTGCAGTTGGAAGATCGATTCGGCCCATCAGACCACCTTCGGCCATCATCACACCCCGTAACGCATACGCGGGCGCATAGTTCGGGTCAAGTTCAATCGCGCGATCAACGACGTCAACGGCTTTTGCCTGCACATTATCATCGCCGCTGCGGAACAGATATCGCCCCTGCAGGAATGCTTGATAGGCCTCCGGCTTCGTAATTTGGGCATGGGACAGGCGTGTATTGTCTCCCCCGAGAGTGGGCGCGAGCGCTGCGGTTATGGACGCGGCGATGTCGTCCTCCACTGCGAAAATGTCTTTGAACTCCCGATCAAAGTTCTCGGACCAGAGGCTTTGACCGGCATCCGCTCTGGTCAGATGCACCGTGATGCGAACCCTGTCTCCGTACGTCTGTACGCTGCCTTCAAGAATGTCGGCCACTGCGAGTTTCTGCCCGATCACGCGTGAATCTTCATTCTTCCCCTTGAATTGGAACGCAGATGCGCGTGCAGCGACTTTAAGATTCGGGATTTTCGTGAGACTGTTCAGAATTTCCTCGGCCAAGCCGTCCGAGAAATATTCATGATCGTGCCCCGGGCTTAGGTCGGTGAATGGCAGTACCGCGATAGAGGCGGCGGTCGTTGAGGGATTTGTCCCTCCCCCGAAAAAGCTTGTTACTCGGGGAATCGCTAAGAAAGCAATCAGTAGAAGCACGAAGGCGATGACGATCGCGATCTGGAAAGCTGCAGGAATCGATCGCGCGCGAACGGCTACCGGCGGGATGGATCGCGCCCAGGGTGTCTCATTCCGCGCCAGACGGTGCAGGTCGAGTGCAAGCTCCCGGGCTGACTGATAACGATTTTCACGATCTTTCTCCAGGCACTTGCCGATGATCCGTTGCAGTTCGCTGGACAACTCCGGAATCAGGCGGGCAGGTGGAGGAGGGCAGCTGCGTAGAACCTCGCCGATCAACTTCGAGGTTTCGGTTTCGGAAAAGGGATGTCGGCCCGTGATCATTTCGTAAAGCACAAATCCGGCCGCATGAATGTCGGTGCGAGCGTCCACGTCGCCACCAGAGAGTTGTTCGGGCGCCATGTAGGCCAGCGTGCCTGCTATGTCTGGCGTGCTCGTCAGGCTCTCCGTTGTTGCGTTGGGGTTGACGGGGCTGCGCAGTTTCGCCAGGCCGAAGTCGAGAATCTTGAGGTGCCCCTCTTCGTTCACTTGCAGATTACCCGGCTTCAGGTCGCGATGTATAACTCCGTGCTCGTGGGCTGCCGCCAGACCTTCTGCGAGTTGCTCGCCTAGCGCGAGAACTTCTGCTTCTGCCAGGCGACCCCGGGTCAGCTTCTCCTTGAGTGTGAGTCCGGGGATGTACTCCATGACCAGGAAGTCCACTCCGTGTTGGGAGTCAAAGTCGTAGATGGTAGCGATGTTAGGGTGATTCAGTCTGGACAGCGCGATCGCCTCTTTGTGAAACCGCCGACGCGCGGTGTCGTCACTCACGGTCGACGGTGGAAGCAGTTTGATGGCGGCGTCGCGGTCAAGGTGATCGTCATGGGCTAGAAACACTTCTCCCATGCCCCCGGCACCGATCCTACGCAGGATTCTGTAATGTCCCAGCCGGTCCGGTGGGCCGGGCTCAGGCGTTGTCACCACGGGGCTCGCCACAAATGCCCAGTGCCTCCGCGCACGTCCTTCTCCTCAAAACAAGCACCAGTCGCCTCGATTTGTCAGTGATGGTGCTCACAAGAGGCGCAGGGTAGAATAAGTGCCCGTACCCTGTGTCGATCTCCAACCATGAACACAGCTGAACTTCTCGCTGCTGCCCTGGAACAGGCGCGCTGCGGTCTGCGGGAGGGCGGCCTCCCGATTGGCTCCGTTCTCGCAGACAAAAATGGACAAGTTGTCGCGCGTGGTCACAATCTGCGAGTACAAACCGGAGACCCAACGGCTCACGCCGAGACGGTGTGCATCCGCAATGCTGGGCGACGCCGGGACTGGCCCGAACTTACGCTGGTGAGCACTCTCAGTCCTTGCATCATGTGCACGGGAAGCGCGTTGCTTTATCGCATTCCGCGCGTCGTCATCGGAGAGAACCGTAATTTCATGGGAGCCGAGGAACTTTTTCGCGAGCGCGGAGTTCAGCTTACCGTCCTGAACGATCCCGATTGCATCCAGCTCATGCGCGACTTCATCCACAATCATCCTGACTTGTGGAATGAGGACATCGGTAAATAGTTTCCCGGGTGCAGGGTCTAGTCGAATCTCTTGCCGCCAGCTCAACCTGTTCTGAAATCCGAACAACGTAATATCGGCTGCGATTTCGGCAACCTCGCTATTGCGACAGCACAACGCTAAGAATCAGCAGGTTACAGGCAGGTCTCCGGTCGCACTGTTCCGGAATCCGGACAGATTCGGGTCCGCGAGCCAAATCGAATTTCACGTGGTTCAATCCTCGATCTCATTTCCCCTCGCTTCGTTTAGGCTCCCAGCAGAACAATTGTTTCCAAAGGATCAACTCAAATGCGCGCACACTTCGCAAGGGCTCTAGCCGTAGGCTTACTTGCCCCACTATTGATCATTCCTTCTCGGGCTTGGGCATGGGGCAACACTGGTCACGAGGCGGTGGCATATGTCGCCTGGCAGAAGATGACACCAGCCACCCGCACACGCGTAATCGCATTGCTGAAACTGGTACCCACGTTGCATAACCCGGACAATACGAAAACTATCCCAGGCTATGCGGAATGGGTCAGCGATTTGCCTGCGGGGTTATCGCAGGATGACCAGAATCTCTATCTGTTCATGCGCGCCGCGACCTGGGCGGACTCCATCAAGCACGTCGGTTTTACTGATTCCGACACTCCTCCAGCGGGAGTCGTGAACGACGTAAACATCGGTTTCACGGATACGAAGAGTCATGGTTACTGGCATTTCATCGATGCAGGCTTCGCGTCCGACCATACAACTGTTCCTCCGACGCCGGCGCCGAACGCAGTTACGCAAATCGTGGCCTTTCGCGATGCAATCGGCTCAACTGAAGGCGACGATCTGAAGTCCTACGATTTGATCTGGCTCGAGCACATTGTCGGCGACGTTCACCAGCCGCTTCATGGAACGACGCGTTATTTCAATGGAGACGATGATCTGGGCGGCAACTCAGTCAAGATTCGCCTTACATCATCCATGAAGAAGAAATTCGAAGGGACGCTAGCCAAGAGCGCTCCCAGCGAATTGCACGCGTTTTGGGACGATTTGCCGGGCGAAGGAGATGCCGCCCTCGCCTTGCCCCAGGCAGCGACATTCGCCAAGAGTTTGGCGGCTGCGCCCGCCACCAAAGTCGCCGATACGGATCCCTCGAACTGGGCGGACGAGTCACTCGCGATGGCGAAGAGCGACGCCTATCGGACCCCAATCGGTAAGGGACCAAAGCCCGCAAATGCGGCCTCGTATCTCATAACGACGGTTTACTACAATCGCGCCCTGAAGGATGCCAAGGGCCGAGTCGCCCTTGCGGGTTCGCGCCTGGCCAAGCTGCTGAACGAGAATCTGAAGTAGGTGCCCGACGAACGGGGGTCCCGAGTGGGCAGACGGCGGAAGTATGACGGCTGGAGTTAGTCCTTAAGCGGGACTGCGGCGCTGCCATCGCGGCAGAATGTTGCTACGCGCTGGAGTTGCCCGTTGGCCCGCGGGACGGTTACCACCGGGCCGTAGCAATATACCGCGTGCCCGGTGGCGGCGAAGTACCAGCGTCCGCCTTTGGCGCGCTTGGTCATGTGCGCGGTTGGCTGCCGCAGGGGCTGCGGAGGCGCTACCTGGGCGACGGGGAGACTTAACAACAAGGCTAGGGTCAGAACCTTCATTGTTTCGGGCCTTCCTACCAATTCCCCATACGAAGTGCGGACGGCTACTACTAGATCGTTTTCAATGCGCGCCGGTCATCGGTCAAATCAGACGCCGGACGTGACGGCATCTTGAACTCCGGCTTGTGCTTGTCACTTTGCAACTGGGTACGGCTTTGCGGTGCCGCCTGGGAAGACGGGATATTGGCCTGCGCCTGGGAAGACGGAGCCTGATTCTGCGGAACCTGACTGAACGGAACCTGTGGCGACGGGGCTTGAGCGTGATCATTGGCGGTGGCTGCAATTCGCGCAGCCTGCTGCGCCTTCAACTTCATCGCGGTCAGTTCACTGCTGTCGCGAAAGAGCTCATGGATCAATACGCGCTGCGATTCGATGGTCTGTCCCTGCTCGACGATCAGCATCGTCATCAGAGCGTAAGAAATAAGAAACAAAACCGTCAGTAGCGGCAACCATCCGCGTTTTTGCGGCCGCGCCGGAGCGTCAATCGCGGGCACAACGGGTAGAGAAGCGTTCTCAAATAGAGTCGTCAATGTGCACCCGTTCCTTTTGCCCGTAAGCCATGGGCACAATGACAAGTGCATCCAGGGAGCCAATATGGGAGGGCAAAGTAAGTCATTTACTTTAAACACGTTGCAAGCATTCATCGGGCACACGGGTGCAGGGCCAGGTGCAACTCGATGCACATTATGAGCAACTGGGATTTGCTCACCTGCCTTATCGCATCAAGGGCTCACTCGCGATCTAAACCTCCGAGAATGAACCACCTTGCTTTCGTGTGTCTTTTGTTACCACGGTTACTTTTCGAAATGATTAGAACTCCCTAAGATCGGGTGAAGTTTTCTTGAACATAATTTCGTGTCTTCTCAGGTGTCGAAAATGCGAAAGCGCCATTTTCTGCTTCTGTGTCTATTCGTGATCTGTAACCTGGGGTCGTCTGGAGTCGGCCAGAGCCAGCAGGCTTCCGGGGACGTGCGCAAGATTGTGCGTAAGACGCTTCCGACGTATCCCGAAATCGCCAAGCGGATGAACCTGTCCGGGACCGTAAAGGTGATGGCGGTAGTGGCTCCGGACGGGTCGGTAAAATCTGTCCAGCCAATGGGCGGAAGCCCGGTGCTCATCCAAGCTGCCCAGGACGCCGTCTACAAGTGGAAGTTTGCCAATGCCAGCTCTGAGACCAAGGAACCCATCGAACTGCACTTCGATCCGCAGTAATTAGAACCGATCTATTTGCCCAGGACCAGCTTCGCGATCGTCGCCAACTGCATGTTCGACGTGCCCTCGTAGATCTTGCCGATCTTGGCATCGCGCCAGTATTTCTCGACCGGATAGTCCTTAGTGAATCCGTAGCCGCCATAGATCTCGACGGCGAGAGAAGTAACGCGCTCGGCCACCTGCGAGGCGAACAGCTTGGTCATCGCCGCTTCCTTCACGAAGTTCACGCCGGCGTCTTTCATGCGGGCGCAGTTGTAGACCATCAGCCGCGCCGCCTCGAGTTCGGTCGCCATTTGCGCGATCTGAAACTGAATGCCTTGGAAATCAGCGATGGGTTTTCCAAACTGTTTGCGTTCCACGGCATATTTGCAGGCGTACTCCCAAGCGCCGCGCGCCAACCCGATCATCTGCGCGCCAATGCCAATGCGCCCTTCGTTCAAGGTCTCAATGGCGATCTTGTATCCCTTGCCCGGCTCACCGAGCACATTGTCTTTCGGCACGCGGCAATCTTCGAGAATCAGTTCGCAGGTGGAGGAGGCGCGAATGCCGAGTTTGTCTTCTTTCTTGCCGACTGTGAAACCCGGGAAATCTTTTTCGATGAGAAATGCCGTGATCCCCTTGTAACCGGCGCTGGGATCGATCGTGGCAAAGAGAATGAAAAGGCCGGCTTCCTTGCCGTTGGTGATCCAGAGCTTGCGACCGTTCAAGACGTAGTCAGAACCCTTTAAAGCGGCACGGGTCTGCATGGCGAAGGCATCAGACCCAGATCCGGCTTCGCTCAATGCGTAAGCGCCCAGGATCTCGGCCGCCATTCTGGGAAGGTAGCGCTTTTTCTGCTCATCACTTCCCCAGCGCAACAGTGCATTGTTGACCAGCGTATTTTGCACGTCAACGATGACGCCCGAAGAGGCGTCGACTCGCGATAGCTCTTCTACGGCGAGTATTGCTTCGAAGAACTTTGCTCCTCCCCCGCCGTATTGCTCTGGAATCTCGATGCCCATGAGTCCAAGCTGGAAAAAGTCGTGAAGCAGGTCTTTCTCAAACACTCCCTTCTCGTCCATTTCTTTCACCAACGGACGCACTTTGTCCTCGGCAAACTGACGGATGTTGTCGCGAAACAAGATTTCGTCTTCGGTCAGAGTCGTCAGCGGAGCGGGCAGGGAAGCTTGCAGCGTATCAGGCATAAGAGCACCTTCTTCAAGAAGATGGCAAACCTGTAGATTTTATCACCGGAGCCGCCGGCAATTTTCGGTTGGAAGTGGAAGTTAGGCGGGGCGTGAGTGGACAAGCTTCAGGCCGTCGGAAGCCAGAATGCGCTTTATCTGGCTGCGTGCATGCACCGACCATGGGCCCGAGGTGTCGAGCTTGATGTAGGCCTGCCAGTGTTTCAACGCCTTGCGTGGCTCGCGAATTTTCTCGAACGCCAGCGCGAGGTTGTAATGCGCATCGGCATAAGTTGGGGCCAATTGCAATGCGGTCTTATAGGTCGCGATAGCTTCATGGACACGACCGGTTTCGTCGAGGACGTTGCCAAGGTCGAAGTACGCCAGCGCATAGCGGGCGTCCGACTCGATCGCGAGACGGTAGTGCCGCTCGGCCAGTCCGAATTCCTGCCGGTTGTAATACAGTGTGCCCAGGTTGATGTGGGCTGCGGCATGGGCGGGTTCCAGGTCGAGCACGCGATGATAGGCCGCAATCGCCTCCGCTTGCGTGTTCGGATCTTCTTCCAAGGCGATACCACGAGCGAACCATGCCGTGACCTCGTGTTCCCGCGGTGAGGGCTCGGATCGCGGAACGGGCGTGCTGGTTACAACTTTTTCGCGCTCCGAGAAATCCATCAGGAACTGCCCAGCGATCGGTTCCAGCAGCTTGCCTTCATGCCGAAACGCAACGCGATGCTTCTTGGTCATCCAGGCACCGGCTTCAAGCAGAGGCTTCTCTACGCCCGCTGCCTGCTTGCGCATGGCTTCGAGCGATTGACGAATCATCGCGGGACGAACGCTCATTGCGCACAGGTCGCGAACCTTCTTGATTTCGAGCAGGTCAGAAAATGTGTAGCCTTCCGCGGACGTTGCCAGACCAAGCCGCTCCCAGTTCGCCAACTGGCGCGGTGTGATGTGAAGAATTCTCAGTAAATCAGCTCGACTGTACACGGCAATGATCGAGGTTTCGCCCGATCCGCGAAACATCGCTCACATTATCTTCAACTTAGCCCTCCCAACGCAACTGGGAAGCCTGTGAAAAGCTGTGGAGAACCTGGTTGATTTACATGCCCTGATTCTGGTGCACTGCGCCGCTTGGGCCGCCGCTGCTTTTGACAGGCATTAGGCCGGTTCCTATACTTCCCGGACGCCAAGAATTCTCTCCTAAGGTGACTGCATATGCGGAATCGGTTTCTGATTGTATTTCTCGCCCTCGCGACCGTTATGTTCGCGGAGGAACACGGCAAGATTCACCAACCCAAACTCACGCCGCAAAGCAGCGGCACCACTCAATTGCTGATCGCTGTTAGCCCAGTCAATTCCCGCGTTGTGTGGGCCTCCGGGACCGGTGGTACGTACGTAGTGACAACGGATGGTGGAAAAAACTGGAAGGCTGGGGTGGTGCCCGGGGCTGAGAACCTGCAGTTTCGCGACGTGCAGGGCGTCAGCGACAAAGTCGCCTACCTGATGTCGATTGGCGATAACACGACGGATTTTCGTATCTATAAAACAGTCGATGGCGGGGCGAACTGGACCATTGAATTCACTAACCAGACCGTCAATGCTTTCTATGATTGCTTTGCCTTCTGGACGCCGAAGCGCGGCATTGCGCACAGCGATTCCGTCAGCGGAGTGTTCCCGGACATCCGTACAAGCGATGGCGCCAACTGGGAATCAATCTCCGCCAATATGCCTCCGGCACTGTCGGGAGAAGCCTCTTTCGCCGCGAGCGGAACCTGTATTACCACGCAAGGTCATCGAAATGCCTGGATCACCACTGGTGGCGCCGCGTCTGCGCGAATTCTAGCCACGCGGGACGGGGGCGATACCTGGAATGCTTATGACACACCGCTGCTCAGTTCGCCCAGCGCGGGAGGGCTGTCAGTCGCATTTCGTGATCCGTGGCATGGAGTGGTTGGTGGCGGGGACTTGGCGGATAACAGCACCGCGGATATGGCCAGCTCCGATGATGGAGGCGTGACGTGGACGCTCACCCATGCTCCGCCGGTGCAGGGAGCCATCTTCTGCCTGGCATACGTGCGCGGGAGCCACGGCGACGCCGACGAAGTGGATGACGATGGCGGCCTCGGGCATGCCGTGGTGGTCACCTCTGAGGCTCAGCCCGATTACAGCACCGGTTCGGCGGCTTGGACTCCGGATGAAGGCAAGACTTGGTATGCGCTGCCCAATGTCAGCGGTTATTGGGCCGTAGCATTCGCCAATCCGCATGCAGGATGGTTCGTCGGCAACAACGGTCAAATCCTGAAGATTAGCTTCTGAGATTCGCCTCAGGCGACTGCGGAGTCATCAAAGCCCCACTTCTGGTTTGGGAGTGGGGCTTTTCTTCTACCTGAGAGAATATACTGGGCCGAGACAGTCCTCTATACTGCGACCATCGCCGCCTGATACTCCTCGTACGTGCCCTTGAAATCTGTGATTTGGTGATCGCTTTCGAAGTGCCAGATACGGGTTGCCACTTCGTCGATCAGATCGTGGTCGTGGGTTACGAGAAACACCGTTCCCTGATACCGTTGCAGGGCGATGTTGAGGGCGTTGATCGATTCCAGATCAAGGTGATTCGTGGGTTCGTCTAGCACGAGCACGTTCGGTTTCTGCAGCATGAGCTTGCAGAATAGTATCCGCGCCGCCTCGCCGCCCGACAACACCGACGTTGATTTCGTGGCCTCATCGCGTTGAAACAGCATTTGCCCGAGAATGCCGCGCAATTCTTCCGTCACCGCTGCGGGGTCCCACTGGTGCAGCCACTCGATTACCGTAGTCCCGTCTTCAATCAGGCTCCGGTGGTCCTGGGCAAAGTAACCGATCGATGCTTCATGTCCCCATATCACCTTGCCGGAATCGACAAACGGCCCGTCGTAGCCGCTCGTCTTTCGCAACTCTGCCACCGGCGTAGTGGGAGAATTGGCGAGCAGGGAGTTAAGCAGCGTCGTCTTGCCCGCACCGTTTCGCCCCATCAGCGCAATATTTTCGCCGCGGGTAATGCTCGCCGTGAAGTTGCGGACCACCTGATTTTCGCCGTACGCCTTGCCGAGGTGCTCAACTTCGAGGATGTGCTTCCCCGAAGGCCGCTTCTGCTCAAACTTGATGAATGGCCGCTGAATGTTCGATTTCGCAAGTTCGGTAACCTGCAACCGCTCCACTTCCTTGCGCCGCGACTGCACCTGGCTCGACCGCGTGCCGGCCGCGAAGCGGGCGATGAACTCGGTTAACTGTGCAATCTTCTTCTCACGTTGCGCATTCTGCGATTCAATCTGCGAGCGCACCTGCGTTTTGGCCACCACCATATCGTCATACGTGCCCGTGTAGGTGATGATGGTCTCATAATCGATATCGGCAATGTGTGTACAAATGCTGTTCAGAAAGTGACGGTCGTGCGAAATCGTGATCAGCACGCCGTCGTATGCGTTCAAGAATCCCTGCAGCCAGTGAATCGAGTCCAGATCGAGGTGGTTGGTAGGTTCGTCAAGCAGCAGAGCTTGCGGATGCCCGAACAATGCCTGCGCCAGAAGCACGCGTACTTTTTGCCCGCCCTGCAGTTCGCTCATCTTGCGAGGGTGCAGTTCGTCGGGGATGTCGAGTCCTTGCAGCAGAATCGCAGCATCGCTTTCGGCCGTGTATCCGTCTTCGTCTCCGACAATGCCTTCCAGTTCCCCCAAACGCATGCCGTCGGCGTCGGTCATATCGTGCTTGGCATAGATCGCATCGCGCTCCTGCAGCGCCGCCCACAGCCGCTTATTACCCATGATCACGCTGTCGATCACGCTGTATGCATCAAATGCAAATTGATCCTGGCTCAGGACACTGAGCTTGCGCGGGCGAACCACCGTCCCCTTTTGCGGATCCAGTTCGCCGCTAAGCAGTTTCATAAAAGTGGATTTGCCCGCTCCGTTAGGCCCGGTCAAACCATAACGACGGCCGGGGGTGAATGCCGTGGTCACGTCTTCGAACAGGATCTTCGCGCCATAGCGCATGGACACATTGCTGACTGAAAGCATAGTTCTGGCTTCTTCTCTCGATCGATCGTCTGAATTTCTTCAGGAACTGCGGGGAATTCCGCTTGAGACGGTACGCAGCTAGTCTTTATAAGAATATCACGCGAGGCAGGAATTTCCGTATTGTTACTCTCTGGCATTGGCAGCAATTGCGTGCACGGCCTCGGCTTCGGTGCTAAAGTATCCCCCGCTACCGGTGACGTAGCCTGTTTTCGAGCACTCGATCCGATGGAGGCACCATGGGAAGCAGGCATTCCGCGCTCACACTCGTCCTGTCGATCTGCGTATTCACTTCAACCGCTGTTTTCGCTGCCAATTCCACCAAACTGATCTACAGCTTTGGTGGAGGTTCGGATGGCGAGTACACCGATACGGAACTCGTCGTTGATCGCGCCGGAAATCTCTACGGCACGTCCGTACAGGGTGGCATGTTTGGTGGGGGAACGGTCTTTCAGGTCACGCCAGCCGGGGTTCACACCGTCCTCTACAACTTTACGGGCGGAGCGGATGGCGGGGAACCTTACAAGGGCGTTACGCTCGATGCCGAGGGTAATCTCTACGGGACCGCCGTGACGGGCGGGGGAGGATCTTGTGAGGGAGGTTGCGGCGTCGTCTACAAACTGGCGAACTCCGGTGGCACCTGGACCCAAACGGTCATTCACACCTTCACTGGTGCCGACGGATCCGGCCCGGGCAGCCCGGTCTCTTTCGATTCCCGAGGTAATCTCTACGGCACCGCTCCGACTGGCGGCGCGAACGGTATGGGTACCCTGTACCGTATGTCGCCGGACGGTTCGGGCGGCTGGACCTTCCGCATCATCCATACCTTCACCGGCGGTGCGGACGGTGGCGGAGGGGCCGCCGGGCGTCTTCTGATCGACGCGGGTGGAAACCTCTACGGCGTATGCACCGTAGGTGGCGTGAACGGATTCGGCACCGTATTCAAGATGTCGGCCAGCCAAGGTCAGTGGCATTTCACGACCCTCTATGCTTTCCGCGACCAACCGGACGGCGCCTTGCCCTATGGCGGCCTGGTATTCGACAAATTCGGCAATCTCTACGGCACCACTTACTACGCTGGAGCGAACGATGTGGGCACGATTTACAAGCTTACCCACAACAACGGAACCTGGACGGAGAGTGTGCTCTACAGCTTCAAGGGTGGCGCGGACGGAGCTAGTCCAATCAGCAGCCTGGTAGCTGACGCGGCTGGAAACTTCTACGGCACCACGAGCGACGGGGGTGCCTCAGCCTGCAGTTGCGGTGTCATCTTCAAAATAGCGCATGCCTCAACCGGTGGCTGGACCGAGAGTGTTCTGTATCGATTCCCGGGAAAACCGAACCCCGGTTTCGCGTACAACGGTTTGGTTCGTGACGCGGCAGGTAACCTGTATGGAGCAACCGTCCACGGCGGAACAGGGAACGACGGGGCCATTTACGAATTACAGCCGTAGCCTTTCAAGAAGAGGCGTGGGCGGCGGCTGCGGCGGATGGTACCTCGAGGTGGAGTTCCCGAACAATCCGCGCAATCGCCTCAAGAAAAGTGTCTGATCCCTTGTCCAGGGCCAGCTCGGTTTTGTCCAGAAAGGCATATGCCCCATCCTGTTTTAAGCGGGCGGTGTTCTTCTGCGACAAGCCGGTAAAGGCAACTACCGCGATACCTGCTGTCATGGGATCTTGTTTCAACGCCTTCAAAACGTCCAATCCAGTGATCTTGGGCAGCAGCATGTCCAGGAGAATGACGTCCGGATGGCTGCGTTTCGCAAGCTCCAACGCGCTTTCCCCATCCTCAGTACTTGCGACTTCATAACCCGCTCGCGCCAGCGCCCGCTCTGTCCCTAGGCGCAAAAACTTGCTGTCTTCGACCAGCAGAATCTTCGTCATGTGCTTCCACTTAGTGTTCGGGACGAACCGCTCCGGCAGCTGTCCCGAAGCCCTCAGTGGGGTCTATCGGCAAGCGGGCTGGGTTGCGGTATTAGATTGTCCTTAAGTGAAGTTGCCGCGTGCCTGGTTTCTAGCCCTGGCTTAAGAAGCCGTGTGGATTCTCGAGCATGGTCTTCACCGCGATCCGGCATGCCTTGCGCAAGTCGGCTTCATGGCCTTCGGGTATCGATTTCGAAATCAGCATCATGCTCGTTCCATGAAGCAGGGCCCAGATCGCCAACGCCATAGGCGAGTGATCTTCCGGTCTTCCACCCAGTCGCGCCGCCAGAAGCTTTTCTACCAAGGCGAAGTTGGGGCGGGATTCGCGGATCGGCCGCGCCTGCCCTGCCCCTTTCGGTGGAGTGAGCGCTCGGGAGTGGGTGTAGAAAAGCTCATACTCATGGGGAAGCTCTAAAGCATAGTCAATGTAGGCATCGGCCATGGCTTCCAAAGTCCCGCCTTGCACAAAGTGAACTCGAATCTCATCCGCAATGCGAAGCAGCAGCGCCCGGACCAGATCGTCACGATCTTTGA